>Ga0209489_100596_pt1 | contig 69753 bp, 36 predicted proteins | sample SiratrowhiteBW_FD_187527 | JGI IMG/M metagenome (GOLD analysis project Ga0209489, IMG submission 187527) | Root nodule microbial communities of legume samples collected from California, USA - Siratro white BW (SPAdes) (version 2) | ecosystem: Host-associated > Plants > Roots > Nodule | place... | reverse complement strand
TATATATATATATATATATATATATATATAAACATACATATATAGATAGAGAGATATATATTAGAGAGAACAGCTTACAACTTACGTAAAAGAAGCTTAACCCTATTTCTTTCCAATTAAAGAAACAACCTACACATGAGCCTTCTTTAGATGAATTTCTTCGATAAACACTTAACGAATAAAATAAATAAATTTGCATAAACTAAAATTAGTTTATACATAAGCTCATTCTAGAAGCTTTCTTATATTAGATTCTCCAGAAGCTGAATTTTAACTTGTGCATTAGTTAATTTGAACTTAGAGAAACTTATTTTATTTTTGCTTCCTATATTCTTTTGATATGAATGTTTACTTATTCAATAAGCACGTAAGTAAGTTGGTTACCCAACGTTTATCCCAAACATACCCATAGTTCACCATCCCATGATGCTAAGATTGTATTATTTCGTATTTATATTTTACAATTTGTAATTTGCACAAGGTTTTCACTGCCATGAGCGATCTGGATCTCAGTTGCAATTTGGTGAGATTGGGTGACATCACAGTGCAAGCTCATAGGATAGCTGGGAGCTTGCAACCAAACCACCTGAAATAGTTCATTGAGGACTTTGACCTGCTACCAGTTTTGCAACCCAAAATACCCAGGTTCTGAACCCCAAATTGGCATGTTTTACCCCCATTTTCAACCATTCCAAGCTGAAAACTCCATCAATGCTGAATCTCTTTCCCATCCATCTACATCTTTTCCATGGTTGTTCTCCTCTGCACCTTCGTTTGCTGAGTTTGCTGGCTGGTTCACTTGTTCACCTGTCTTTTGCTGGCAGCTGGGTGTTCTGGTTTCCTATTCTCTTCAAAAGTCTAGATCCCTGGGTATAGGGAAAACCCAGCTGCCGCTGAACTGAACTGAAATGTCCTCTTTCCTTATTTATGTTATTATCTGTGTTTGAGTTTTTGAATTTTGTAGGATCCTACAATCATTGCTAAGATCCCAAGATCTCCCAATACAAGTAAAATTTCGCTGTTAACTACCTTGCAATATATTCCTCCTTAGTTTCTGTTTTATTTAATTTGCTCAGATTTTCATGTATTATCTGCTGTAATTTTAGAAGTTAGAAATGCACATTGTTCCTACGAAGTCCCATGGCTCAAACAAGCTCAACAAGTAAAAACAGAAGATTAATTTCTTGTTTTGTTGAAGAATGAGAGAAACTTCTGTAAACTAGATGGGAAATTTCATTAGGTCTAGACCTTACAGAAAAACCAGTTAATAAATGTGACAAGAGATTGAAACTGACAAGCAGTTACACTGACATACCACTTCTTCACAACTTAGAAATGTACATAGAAGCATGATTAAGTTAATTATCTGAGATTGACTTACATTATCTAGACTAGGTCTGGTTTTGTTTGTTGATTGTTGAACCCATGGTGTTTTCTAAACGATGTAACAGATTGGATTTTCTGAAATATACACTCAAGTGACTCCATTCAATCAAAGTAGGAGTTGATATTTAGTTATTAATCTTCAACAATATAATTAAAACTTCCACGAGTGCCTGTGCAAAGCAAATGCTACTTGTGTGTATCATGTGAAAGAGAAAGTACCTGATATTCCTGAAAATATATAAATCCTGTACAGATTGAGAAGAAAGTCCATGCTATCTGAAACATAGGAACAATAAGAATTGCATCAAACAATGACAGCCCTTCATTCAACCTGGTCATCTGCACAAATTAAACGGATTGGGTTAGCATTCGCATTTGTCATCACTTAACTTCAAAGAATTGAAAAAGTGAAATAAAAAATCACTACCCAAGAAAAAACCTTACCCAAAATCCAGCAGTACTAAAAAATAAAAGAAGCATGGAATATGTGAACCAGCTATGCAACTGATAACCATTGGACATAGCCAGTCGTAATAGGTTAGAACTGCAAAAAAGTAAACATTAGGTCCAAAGTACATGGCTATTGTGTCATTAAGCATGGCAACGTGTTGGAGTAGCTCACTTACAGCGATTTAGCAAACAACACTGAGCATGAACCCACGGCACCCGAAACTACGGCATATGAGAAGGGCAGTAGCATGCTCCAATAGGGTCTGAGGTCATGTCCTGATACTGCGAGCAGAAGTTCTCCTCTCCTGCATACTCCACGTGTTAATTACAAAGAAGAACAACCGTTTCATTAAACTAGCAACGAATATTTAAATCCTATAAATTACTTGTAGATGGAGTGATGCAACGCAACAATTGAGATCAAAGCTAGAAGGTATAGAAGGAATGCAATATTGGTATATTTTTCCGTCAACTGCTCTGGCGTATAAACTGAAAAGCAAGTACTTAACCAAAATTAGTTTGCAACACTGAAATCTATTTAAAGGATTTGTAAATTGCGTGTAGAGTACATACATGACATTCTTATTCATAATAAAGAAGAGATTCAACAATAGGGAATAAAATCAATAATTAATAATGAGAAATATTTGCTAAAATATTTCCCTATACTATATAATTTTTCCCTTTTTTTTAATATAATCAAATCATATCTTTATACTCCCCTCAAGCTAGAACATGTGTATCATGAGTCAAACTTATTACTAATGTGATCAACACAAGACCCGTCCAGAGTTTTAACGAACATGTCAGTGAATTGATTGCTGGAGTTAACAAAGTTAATAATGTTAAATCTTCAAGCATCAGTTTGGTGCAAGTGTGTGAAGATGACTTGCCAGGAGCTTGTGGCATATGGCGACATAACACAGAACACAAAAACTGGGCCGCATCACTTCTGAAATGTCCAAGGATTGGGCTGCTTCCAGCCCAAGCTAAGGTGTGTGACACTGTGTCATGCACGCACCCATAGCACGTCAGAAGTGAGGAAATAGCTTTCCATTGATGTGTTCGAGCTTCATAGATTGTGACTCAAACAGCGTAGTGGTTGCCATAAAAGGACAGCTTCAATCATAGTCGCATTAGAGTCAGAGGATGTAGCAGCTGCCGGAGAGTAAACTATGCTCAAAGGATGCTGCAGTGGCTGCTAGAGTGCAAAAAAATGTTCGGGGAATGCAGTGGCTTCCGGAGAGCAAAAGGGGTCAGAAGAACAAGAACTATTAGAGAGCAAAAAATGCTTGAAGGGCATAGCAGCTACCAAGGAGAAAAAATGGTCAAAGGCAAGACAATTGCAGGAGAGCAAAAATGTGCAGCAACTGCAAGAGAGCACAGACAGTGTGTTGGATATCAAGAGCAAAAAATGCTCAGAGAATGTGGGGATTGCCAAAAAGCAAAAGTGCTAGAAGGGTGCAGAGGCTGCTGGCGAGCAAAAATGCTCGAAAGACACAGCGAGTGCCAGAAAGCACAGTGGCTGCAGGAGAGCAAAAATGCTGCATCGAATATTGTTTACCCGCGAGTGAAAGAGTGACACAGTCAGGGTCAATGCGTCCAGGAAAAAGTCATGACCAAACAACGAATTAGTGACAAAACAGGCCCCGGAGGATGGTATCTCTCTGATACCATATTGAAAGGATTACTTATAATTGTGTGTAGTATACACGTTTTTTACAATGAAGAAGATATACAATTAGAAGGATAAAATCAATAATTAATAATGCGAAATATTTGCTAATATATTTCCCTATTTGATGTAATCAAATGACTTCATATTTCCCTATTTAATGTAATCAAATCATATCTTCAAGAAAATTGACTTATAATATGATTCAATTGCTTAACATTCAGTAAGCATAGAGAACATATTAAACAAAAAATCAAATTAAGTTGCCACATATAAAAGCCTAGCATAAAATGCTTCTTACCTTTTCGACATACAAAGCCTAGTTACCGTTTACCAAATTAACAATTTATTTATTTGATTGCAAATAATACTTAATACCGTAACCTATCAGCTTCCTATTAATTAACATTGTTTCCACACGTATACTTAGAAGAGTAAAGGTTTAATTGAACTAGACAAATGTTACATACCTGGCGATTGGTGATTGCCAAAAGCAACTAGAAAAACATTTCCAAGAACAATGAAAGCAGTCGCAACCAGTACCCTGATGAAAGTCCACCAATTAACCCACAAGAATTCTCATCACTAAAATAGAGTTGGTGAAAAAAGCAAAGTTAAGCGTCTCAGTTCAAATTTAACATACTTGACTGTCACCATTTTATTCAGGACAAAGTAAGCGAAGGCAATGTTAGATACAAACTGAACAGAACCAAGTGCGGCAAGAAGTGACTGCACATCACATAGAAGATTAAGAATAAGTAATCACAATAAGTGGAAATACATCATCAAAATCAAGCAAAAGAAATTGCAAACTTTACTACATCCAACCAAACAAAAGAAGTACAAGACTACTACATACTATCATAAAACTACACAATATGTTACTGAACAAAAAATCCCAATGACATCATGGAAAACGTACCTGAGCAGCATATCCAAAGGAAATGAAATTAAGGCAATTTCCAAGAAAGAAAAATACGATACCTGCAATGAAAGCTAAAATCAGGAACCAGCCACCCAGATAAAAGGAGCAAAACCCATATAAAAATGCCATTGGAATATACCAATTCTCCAACTCTGGAAATATATAATAGGCTTCAAAGTCATCTTTCCGTTTACCCCATCACTTCCATGTAAATGTCTTTCTCTCTGCAAAAGAAAAATAAAATTTAGGTTTCCTAAATAATTTGATACCGCAAATTGCAACTTTCGAGAAATAGTAGTACATATTGCAGGTTAATATTGACACTCAAAGATGTAATATGTCACGAAACTAAACAACTCTTAAACTCAGAATCAGATGGAATTATATATAAGTTTCAGTGCTTCAATATAATAACTTAAGTCCCTAACCCAAAAAAGCATGCATACAATATCCAAAACAATTATGTAACAAGATACAGATGAATACAAAAAAGATACACGAATATCACTTCAGTAAATATTTATCAAGTCAGCTAAAATCTGAAAAGGAATACAATAGCAAAGTTAAAATAGACAGAAACATGACTATAGTAAAAATAGACGTACTTAACAAACGGTTCCAACCATAAAAAATACTTCAGACATACCTCATTATGCCCTAATTTGAGAAGATTGGTCCCAAAGTTTATTGCAATACTTCCAAAGAGGTTGATGAAAGCTCCAACAATCCACTCCCCCATGAATAAAATGGTGTTGCACCACGAAGGAGAAACCACATGCAGCAGAAAAAAAATTTCCGGCACTCCGTCTATCAGATGTTAGTTCTCAAACTCTGCACACCATGTAAAATACGGGTAGAAAGGAAAACAGCCTTTCTTCTAGACACCAAGAGTCAGGACAACAATACTCCTGTGTCACCACCAAACACAAAAATCAAACAACCAAATCAAAATCCACATCTTCAACAATATTATTAACTACTAATACTTCGGAGATCTATGTGTAAAATTAATGAAGCTTATAAAGGGGTGAAGGGAATAAAGGGATAGCACGAAATACATAAACTTCCATCAGAAAACACAAGCCCAATAGATTCAACTTCACCCCATAAAAAGTAAGACTATTTTTTGTGCACTGAAAAAAAAAATAACTTTCCTTTTACAAGGGAACACAAAATCTAACCAATTGAGGGAATAATGAAACAATGTAACTCCCTCGATCTTCGGATCTTTCAGCATTTCATTGAGACAAAACAATCAAAAGGAAAGAAAAACCAAAAATGCAGCTCCTAACCTTGAAGAACCCAGATCTGCTATGTTTGCAAGAAAATTGAACCCGCAAGACCGATCCAACTAAACCATTGCAGAAAACAAAATTAAAAAATTGAATTGAAGTCAAAATGCAATGTGTAGGAGGGTACATTGGGAAGCGCGAAAGCATGAGAAGGGTGGTTGATTACCTGAGAGACAATTAATCAATTCCCTCTTCTGTTGGAACAGAAAATTGAAAGTGCAAGGTTGGACGCGTGGGTTGAACGGGAATAGAGAAGGAAAAGTAGATTCAGAGGGAAGGGAAATAAAAATAAAAATTATAATTATAATAATAAGGGTTAAAACAACTATACAAACTGAAATTGTGGATAAAAAGAAAAAACGGTATTATTATTATTATATGAATAAAATGAAATAGGAAGGGAAGTGGGACTTTTGTTTTCTTGGTCCAAAATGAAGGGGGGAGATTTGTCCATACGTTCCAGAAGTGAAAGGACGAGAAAGAAAGGAAAAAGAAAAGTAAAGGAAAGAAAATTATGAAAAATAAAAAATAATAAAGAAAGAAAGAGAGAGGAAGTTGTCCGGTCGAGGTCATTAAAGAGACAGCGTGAGACTTGAGCGACCGCTGTTACCGCCGTCTTATAATTCGGTCAAAGGGGCGTTGGACATAACTTGCCAACATGCATAATCATTTTAATAATCAATCTAGTTTAACTTTCAAATTTTACACTTCGTAAATATATTATATATTATCGACTTAAAGTTTTTGTTAGGATTGGAAAATAGTTCTAACATATGTAAGTTTTTCATTGAATATTTCAGTATACAATGGTGAGGTGAGATTGCGTATAAACTTTTCCCTCAAATATTTCTGCGTACAATGGGGTTGGAGTTATCTTGGCCAAACTTCTAACTAATATTAAACAATGTTTTTAACTTAATATATATTTAGAAGGTATTTTTGGTTCTAAAATTCGGATAATTCTAGTTTTGTTCCACTAATTTAAAAAAATCTCTCAAAATTAAAAAATAATACTTCAATTCCTCAGTACTAAAACGGTATTATTTCAAAATTGGGAACTAAGAGAAGTATTTCAAATTTTAGGACTAAAATTATCATTATTCTTAATTTTTGGGACTAAAACATAACTAAACCTACTTTATTTTCAGAAAAATTATAAGTACTTTTAATGATAACTAACACTTTGAACCCCATAAAATAGGAATATTTTAGTTTGGTACTTATTTGATTTGATTTTTATCGTTCTTAAAATTTTATTTTTCTTAAATTTTCTTTTGGCCTAATTACGTTTTTGTACCATTAAACTTTAATATTTTTGTGAACTTTGTGTCTTTACTTTTATTTTTCCTGTCCTACTATATAAGTTAAAAAATAAATGCATTTTTTACTATTCAATTAATTAGCAAATAATATATACGACATAATCAATAAAATAAGGGAAACATTATATGCTAGCATTATCATATAATATCAAATTTATAAAAGATTATTTTCTCATTTCATAACTCATGTCCTAACTAATTCAATATGTCCTAATAATTTTTATAATTGTCTTATTGCATATTCTTAAATCTTTATTGGTACTCAAGTTACCTATTATCTCAATCAATACTATCATTATCTCTTTTAATTGAACCCAAATATTCTTAAAACATGTTATTTCTCATTCTTTTAATAATGGATCTTTGGAACACACCACAAAGAATCATTAGATTCAAAAAATCTAAAAGTATTAGAGGCTTATGTCAAGATTCGACAATCATGGAAGATTTCAAAATTTACAACATTGAACACATGGAAGATTGTCTATCCTAAAAAGTGAAATATAATAGATTACAAAGTAAATCTTAATATTCACACAACCTACTCTTAAGCATTGTATGCTTGTTTTAGTACGATTAATACAACATATATATAATTGTTAAAAAATGTTTGGCCTTCACCTATACAAAAAGTGCTCTATAGAAAAATGTTAATATAAAGTTAAATATCTTTATAAAAGAACTAACACAAAGGACAAAAACTAAAGCATTACGTCACAAAATAATCTTTTTATAACTCTTACAAATAAGCTATTACATGCTTATGAAGCCTGATGACAATTTGTTTAACGGATGAGCATACATGTGATCATATAAGCCTTTAATCTTTTATTAGCTTCTTAGTGCTTAGGAAAAATTGTCTTCTATACAATATAGAAAGAGAATGTGTCATTTGTAAATTGTTAAAAGATGTTTGATTTTTTTTTACTCATTTTGAGAGTGATTTGGAAGATATCTACCCACCAAAAAGAGAATGAAGACACCATCATAAAGGTGGACATGAGAAATGGAGTAAGAGATTCATGCCTTTACATGAAAAGAAGGATTTGATTCGTCAACTTCTAAGGTTAAGGCAATGGTCTAAAAGTGTTGAACAATATTATAAAGAGATGGAAATAGTTGTTATCAAATGTGACTTGGAGGACAATGTAAGAGAAAAATGACTATATTTTAAAATGGCCTAAACAAACACATCAAAGAGGAGGTAAAATTGTTGCACCATTATTCTTTGAAGGAAAATTTCCAACAAGCTCCCATGGTGGAAAATTAGATAGAAAGGGGATATGTTTTTGAAAAATACACCACTTGAAATGCTTCAACTAAGGTTAAGAAGGAAGAGGAAAAGGCAGATCAAGGTAAGTATTCTAAACTCTCTCATTCTTCTTCCTTAAAAGGATTTTAAAAACTCTTTCTCTTTAAAGAGTATAAAAATGCTTCTGCTTCACCTTCTAAAATCCTTCACTTTTCATCTTCTTCTTGAAAAAACAAAACTTCTTCTTCATCTTTTTCATCCAAACCCAATTTTCAAGAAAGCATAGGAAAAATGAAATTTTTTAAATATTTTGGTTATGGCCATATTGCTTTAGATTGTGCAAACAAAAGGGTTGGGTTGTTAAAAGATGATGAAAAAGTAAGTTTACTACATTCTTCATCTTCTTCTTATAAATGTTAGCACCAAGACATGTTAAGTTATTTGATGAAGCCAACAATATGATGAAGTCTACAATGATCAAACATAGCAAAATGGATTACTTGAAGCCATCATGGACCTTAATGGAGTTTTGGTCTAAGACTTAGGTTGGGTGTGTATGTGAGAGTGTGATTTTGGTATAAAACCATGAGTTGCATAAGATATCACTCAAAGTAAGCTCCAAAATTAACAAATGAGGTTTAACATATTTTGAAAAACATATTTTAAAGAGTAAATCAATAAACTATTTTTCAGAATACAACTTACTGGATTTTATAAGTCATAGAAAAATCAATCAATTGAATGATTGATACAATCGATTGAGTTTTTGACAATTTTAAAAAACTAGTTTTCTTATAAATTGGTTGAGCACAAATTTTTGACTTACAAAAAACATTCTTAAGATTTTTGAGCGATCAATTGTGATTTCTCTAAGAGAGAAACACGTGGTTTCACCTTGAGAACTCATTACATTCGATTTTCTTCAAGAAGAACCTCAAGAACTTTAATCTTGGAGCTTTGAATTGAGTGGGTTTAGTGCAACACTGGTTTTGCACCACAACTAAGTCTTCTATAATGTTCTTAAACCATTTGTATTTTGTTGTGTATAGAAGCACTTTTGTTTTGTACTATCTTTGATAATTCTTGTATTGTGAGTGTTTCAGGTTACATTTTGTCGTGGGTTTGTGATCTATAACAGTGAGGTTTGTACCCATATTACATAGGGTCTTGTAATTGGGTTTGTGCAGTGGGTTTCTGCATTGTTTTGACTTATTGTGGGGTACAATAGGTTGTTTGTTGTTGGGAGCAGTGGTATCTTGCGGGAAGCAAGGTGTTTTGTATTGTGTGAACTAATCTTGTTGATCTTTATAGTGAAACTATTTGCTAGTTGGCAGAGGACTAGACGTAGCCCTTGAGGAAGGGTGAACTAGTATAATTCTTGGTGTTCTTGATATCTCTTTCTCTCTTCTTGAACTCTTCTTTATATACTTGTTATCGCGCTTACTTAATTGTTCATTGCTCTCAATTGATTGTTCATTCTGCTTTAGTTATTATGTATTTTCTGGAATTGTTATTTCATTTGTATAATTGACTGAATATGTTTTTGATTATATTTGAGTGCTTTCTGTTATCTGTAATCACTATTTGATGGATTGAATTTTGGGAACTTGTTTTCTTGAATTATTTGTTGTTTCTTGTTCTGTCTTTAATCTGGATTATCTTGCTGTGTGAGTGCTCTTCAATTTACTATCAATATTGTTCTTCTGATCACTTTTGGGCAATCTTGATCTATGATTCTATTCAACAAATTACTTCTATTTTTAAATATGGTGTTTTTACTATTTCTTGACTGAATTGATTTACATTCTGTTTTAACTTGACTGCTTACTATTTCTGAGTGTTACTTTGATACTAGACTGCAGAGTAAACCAAAATAAAGTTAGTGAATTGCCAGAAAATCAATCAATTGAACCAGAAATTTAATCGATTGAATCTGGAGTTGGTGTAGAAATAATCAATTATGAACTGCCAAGAGAGTAGAGAGTGCCCAAAAGTCTTTCATTAGACAATGTCATTGGTCAAGTTTTGAAAGGAATATCAACTAAAAGATCCTTAAATCATTTGTGTGAGCACATGACTTTTGTATCACAAGTGTAAAATATGTTTTGGCCAAGTTCAAGAGGGGCGTGAATTGAACACTTGAAAACTTTTCGCAAACTGTTTGGAGAATGAATTATTTTTATAAAGATGATATGTAAAGCAAACAAAAAAGGTTCAAAAACAGTTTCAACGCAATACCAGTCAACCAAATACAATAAACTAAGACTAGAATGCAGTTCTTGAAAACACAGTGTACAATAAAAACAGTTCTTGAAAATTAATTCAAGAAATCAAAGAATTATATCAGATTCAAGTTTGTAATGAATTACTGGTTAAAGAACTTTTTATCAAACAATACAAACTATGTTTACTGTATGAAAGCTGTCTTTAATCAACAATTGTGAAAGATTAACTTTTCTGGAAAGCTGACTGATGAACAGTGAACCCAGTAAGTTGCGAAAACAACAGATTTACAGCAAACTAATATACTACTTATTAATCAAATTCAAATCTGTCAAGAGTAGATTGTGTTATATGTTTTCAGAAGTTACTTAAAATGTTTCCAGAAAGTTGATGAAATTAATCAGTTAGCAATGTTTAACCAATTCTGAAAAATTCAAGAAACAGAACAAGATTTAACAAGAATAGTCAAGAGAGAGATCAAGACACAAGGATTTATCCTGGTTTACCTTTTCTCAAGGGCTACATCCAGTCCCTTACTCCACAATAAGGATTTCCACTATAAAAAGATCAAACTAGACCAGTTTACAGAAAAACAACCACTTGCTACCCGCAAGAATAAATTGCTCCCCTCAGCAAACAATTTGCTTAACCTACAATAGAACCCAGAACTATACAAACTCCACTGTATATTCCAGAAAACCCCTTGCTAATCCCCTCAGCAAGTTACAACCTGTACAGAACCCACTATACAACCAGAATGACCAACCTAGGTAACTCACAATAGAATAAACTTCAGTACAATGAAAAAATTATCATAAACTCAACAAAACAAGCACTTCTATACAATAGATTACAAAAGGTAATGAAGAAAGGGTATAGAAGGCTTAGTCTGATGATTAGATCAGTGATGAAACTGTCTAAGTCAACTCAAAGCTCCAGTAGTAATCCAAAAAACAATTCTTGATGAAAATGATTGATTGATCTTGATCAGTAGACAAGAAGGCGCTTTTTCTCTCTTTGAAAACTCAATGTTCTTGCTCAGAAAAATGTTTAGAATGCTTTCGTATTTGTTTTCTAAAACGCACCAACTATTTATAGACAATTGTCTTAGAAATCAATTGATGGTTTTGTCAACAGCCAATTGTTTTTCTCGAGTTAGTTAAAACAGTTATTCAAAATGCAAGTTCTGATTTTAATGATTTTTCAAATCCTTTGTTAAATCAGAAAACACTCATAGAGCTTATCCTTGATTAAGATTGCATGTATCATTGATTTGAACTCAAACTTAACACACAACGCACACTCCTAGGTTTTAGACCGAGCTCTTCAATCTTCAGGAAATCTTCTTGCATTCCATATATGATCACATGGTCTTGAACTTCTTCACATGGTTGGCTTCATCAAATCTTCCCAGCAACCCACTGGTGCTAACAACAAGTGGAACCCTAAACTATAGCTGATGCACTAAAGGACAACAACTGGATCAATGCAATGCATGAAGTACTAAATTAATTCACAAGGAATGAAGTTTAGACACTAGTTCCCAGATCGAAGCAGATGAATGCAATTGGAACCAAATGGGTATTCAAGAACAAATTGGATGAACAAGGAGTCATTGTGAGGAACAAAGCTAGATTGGTTACAAAAGGTTACAATCAAGAAGAGGGAATAGACTTTGGAGAAACTTATACGCCCGTGGCTAGATTGGAGGCAGTGAGGCTACTATTGGCATATGCTTGTATGAATGGATTCAAATTACACCAGATGGATGTCAAGAGTGCTTTCCTTAATGGATATATTGATGAAGAAGTCTGTGTGAGTCAACCTCCTGGATTTTAAGACCACAACTACCCAGATCATGTCTTCAAGCTCAAGAAAGCATTATATGTAAAACAAGTTTAGGCCTAGTTCAAGAGGGGGTGAATTGAACTTTCAAAACTTTTTGCAAAAAGTGGAAAGTATTAAAGATTGAACAAAATTTCTTTATTGAAACTACTGAAAAATGATATTAAGAAGTGCACTACAAAAGATCAATAGATTCCAAATCAGAATCAATCACTTGAAATAACTCACAGAACTTGAAACAACAATAAGCAATTTATTGGAATCACAAAAGCAATCAACTGAATATAATGTACACAATCAAAAACTTTAGAAATAATAAATTCATAGCTAGAAACAATAACCAGTTAAAAAAATTGACTAATGCCTGAAAGTAAACCAAATCAATCAAGAAACAATCAATTAGTAAAAATATCAAATACAAAGGCAGAAGCAATTTGTTGAATAGAAATGTGTTTCAGAACTTCCCAAAAACAATCAGATAAATAGTTTTGACAGTAAACTGAAGATTACTCACACACCAAGAAAATTCAGATTAATAAACAGAACCAAAACAATAAATGTTTCACGAAACCAGATTTCCAGAAATTCAATTAATTACGTAGTGAGAACTTGTATCGAAAAGCACTCAAGTAATCAATAACAAATTCAGTCAATTATACAAAAGAAATAACAGTTTCAGAAAACTCAAGGAAATACCAGCAGATCAAATAGTCAATTACGCACGAAGAATAATTAATTGAGCGAGCAACAACAGATATGAAAAGTGATCAAGAAGAGAAAAAGATAGATCAAGAACACAAAGATTTTATACTGGTTCACCCTTCCTTAAGGGCTACGTCTAGTCTTTTGCCAACAAGCAAAGAGTTCCACTAAAAAAGATCACAAAGATCAGTTCACACAATACAAAACACTTGCAACCTGCAAGATACCACTACTCCCAGCAATAAACAACCTACTGCACCTCGCAACAGTTGTACAAACAATGCAAAACCCTTCTTCACAAACCCAATTACAAACCCTATGCAATATGGGTAATCAAATCGCTCACAATACAAGAAAATTCAATTCAGAACGAACACTTAAGTAGTTCTACACAAAATAGATTACAAAAAGGATTAAGAATAGTGTAGAAGACATAGCTTAGGTTTAGAACCACTATTGCACGAAACCCACTCAACGCAAGGCTCCAAGATTCACGTTCTTGAGGTTTTTCTTGAAGAAATTAGAATGTAACTAGTTCTCAAGGTGTACACACATTTTTCTCTCTATGAAAAATCACAATTGATTGCTTAATTCACTTAGGTACTTATGAAAACACATGTTTGTCCTTATATAAGAAAACTAGTTTTTAAATCTGTCAAAAACTCAATCGATTGTGTTAATCGTTCAATCGATTATTTTTTTGTGACTTATAAGAAAATCCAAGAAGTTGATTTTTGAAAAACAATTTACGGATTCGGTGTTGACAACTTTAAAAATGTTTTTCAAAATTTGTAAACTTCATTTGTTAAGCAAAATAAATTGGAGCTCACTTCTAGTGATATCTCATGCAACTCATGGTTTTATACCAAAACCTCACTCTCTCAAACACACCCAACCTATCTCTTAGACCAAAACTCCATCAAGTTCCATGATGACTTCAAGTAATCACCTTTGCTAGCTTTGATCCATTTAGACTTCATCATATTGTTGGCTTCTTCAAATCACTTAGCAAGCCTTGGTGCTAACATTATATGGTTTGAAGCAAGCACCTCGACAGTGGTATGAGAGGTTGAGTAATTTCTTGCTTTCTTAAGACTATGAGAGAGGAAAAAAAGATAAGACTTTATTCATTAATAAAGCATGTATTGATATTATTCTTGTGCGAGTTTATGTTGATGACATTATATTTGGTGCAATTGATGAAAATTTGTGTGACCAATTTGTTAAAGCTATGCAGGGAGAATTTGAGATGTCCATGATTGGAGAACTCAATTATTTCCTAGGATTGCAAGCAATTCCAACATGGAACTTTTCTTAGTCAATCCAAGTACTGTATAAAATTATTGAAGAAATTTGATATGGAAAACTGCAAGGAGGCAGCTACACCTATTGCTAGTGGATGCTATTTGCATACTGATGAGAAAGGAGCTAATGTTGATCAAACTAAATATAAAGGACTGATTGGATCACTTCTCTATCTTATTGCAAGCAGACCAGATATAATGTTTAGCATGTGTCTTTGCACAAGATATCAAGCAAATCCCAAGGAATCACATTTCATGGAAGTAGAAAGAATTCTAAAATATTTGAAAGGAACTACAAAAGTTGGTTTATGGTATCCCAGTGAAGTATCTTTAAATTTAGTAGGTTATTCTGACTCAGATTTTGCAGGCTGTAAACTTGATAGGAAGATCACAAGTACAACCTGCCATTTACTAAGATCCAGTTTAATATCTTGGCATAGTAAGAAGCAGGAGTGTGTGGCTCTTTCAATAACGAAAGCAGAATACATAGTTGTTGGAAGCTGTCGTGCTCAGAGCTTATGGATCAAACAACAACTAAGTGATTTCAGTCTAAAACTTACTAAAATTCCATTACTGTGTGACAATGCTAGTGCAATAAATTTAACAAAGAATCATGTGCAACACTGTAGAACTAAACACAATGAAATACGAGACCATGTAAATAATGGTGATTGTGTAATTTAATTTGTTGGTTATGAGAAACAACTTGCTGTTTTTTTTTTTCGCTAAGCCTCTTAATAAAGAAAGATTTAATTTTTCTGAGAAATGAATTGGGCATAATCGATTTTAAATACGTGAATTAAATCAGTTAAGGTTTATTGAGTCTTAGCTAATTTTATGGGTACATGGTATAGGCAATTAGAGTATCCATTGCATTTAAACTCTTAATTCATTTAAATATATTGTATCTGATTGAGAATGCAAGTATTAATTCATTATTGTTTAACCTGCTGGCATGTACTAAATTTAAATCTTCTTGGCAATATGATCCATTGATTAACTCAAGCTGGAGAAAGAGCATTGGGAAGGAGCTCGTTCTGAATCAACTGAACTAGTCAAAGAGAAGTTTGAATGGACTATGACGACTAAATGCACGAACTTTACATGTGAAGAGGGAGAAGATATGCAGCGCCACTTGGCATCAACTCATTGGAAGTCAACAGTTAGAAAGCTTATGACAGATTCTCATAAGCTAAGTATCTCTACTCAATTTGTTAATTGTAGAATCTCAACAAACTGCAAAGCTATTTTTTCCTATTGTCAATCAATAGCTTTGAACTGCATTTGTTTGTTTGTGTACATTCGGGTCTTCAAATACTGTGTTAGCATGCATTAAAAAACACGCCACAACATATTGCATACTAGCTCGTTTTGTGTCCAAAGAAAGTCCCCATCTTCATACCTTATCTTCGAAATATGGCCTCATGTTCAAATCCTAGAAAAAGAACAAAAAAGGCTTTTATCAAGCGAGCAAGTTCTGAAGACAACAATGAAACGGACTATCTAGAGAGATGGTTTGTTGGGAACCAAGAGAGTATTGATGATTACAACCAGCGATACAGCAGGAAAGCCATTATAAGTCGTAAGTTCTTGAGCATGGAGTGGCTCAAAATAGAAAAACTTAATGAAGTAAGAGATATTCTAAAATTTTAGAAGTTGGAAAGGTTTCTGAAAATGTCTGGAAATACTTATCCAGACCTGGCGAAGGTTTTTCTTACTAATATGTGGTATGATGATGATACAATCTACTCCCAAGTGAAAGGAGTAGATATGGCGATAAATGATGAAGTCTGGCTGGCAGTTGCAAGATTGAGGAATAATGGTATTGTTGTTAGTAGAGGAAACACTTCTGAACTGGGCGACTTCAACAAAGTCCAGTTTTATAAGTCTTGCTTAAGGAATCAAAACACTGCTTCAAGGAGATTCTCTGTTGGAGGTCTGGCAGCTACGCTAAGAATCCTGGCCTACATAGTGATCTGGCTTCTCACACTGAGAGTATTCAACCATGTTGTTTTAACTGAGGAGGACTTAATCCTGATGTATTGTTTCATGACTAAAACCAAGGAAAATTGGGTGAATGTTATAAGAGAGCATATTTTCAAGATCAACAAAAAGCTAGAGTATCGTATTCCATATGTTGTGCTGATTTCCAGTTTTATTGAGTTCTTTGAGATTGATGTCGAAGAAGAGGTAGTAGAGGAAGTCAAGGCTCTGAATCAAATCTCTTCCATCACTCTGAACAAAATTTGGTTAAAGAAAGTGAATAATAGAAAATGGGTCTGTAAGGCAGATGAAGATAATGCGTTTCAAGAAGAAGAAGGAATTGACACAAGTGCTATCAATGCAGAGGCTACTGCTGAAGCTAGAATGAACTATGAACAATTTGCTAATATGGGTGAGACTCCTACAACACCAGGACAAGAAACCTTTTCAAGGTTTAAGGAAATGATGGTCAATCAGTTACACACCATGGAAAGTGATAATAGAAGTCACCATCAATATTGCAAGATACACTTCTAGTTCATTGAGAATCAAGTTGAAGACATTCAATCAAAGATTGGGATGATGTTCTCTGGATCAGACGACTAGGGTGTCTATTGCAAATCTTGTTGGTCCATTCTCTTCCTTTTGATGAATTCAAAGGGGGAGAAGTATGTGTGTTGTCTCTTGCATTAAAATGTCTAGGATGGTGTCTTTCTCATGATATCGTTGTGTGCTGATTTTAGTTGTGTGCTTTTGGGTTTTGTTTTATTTCTTCTGCTACTGCTGATGTACTAATGTTGGGCTATCCAGCTTTGTTGTTCTATTGTTTGTCTATTCTAAATTAGGTCTAATGATGAGTAGCGAACTATGGGGGAGCATTAACGTGACGATTGGATAAATTGGTTTGGAAAATCTGAAGAAAAATAATTAACTATTTTTCAGTTCAATCAGTTTAATTTTACTCTGAACCTATTGAGATTACAGATTTTTAATCAACTATTTTAAAGTGCAGTTTGTGCAGGTCATACTTAATGCAACTCAACACACACTTGGTTGTCTTCATCAAATTGGGCGAGATTGTTAACACCAAGACATGCTAAGTTATTTGATGAAGCCAACAATATGATGAAGTTTACAATGATCAAAACTAGTGAAATGGATTACTTGAAGCCGTCATGGAGCTTGATGGAGTTTTGGTCTAGGACGTAGGTTGGGTGTGTGTGAGAGAGTGGTTGTGGTATAAGACCATGACTTGCATAAGATATCACTCAAAGTAAGCTCCAAAATCTATTTTGATTAATAAAAGAGGTTTAACATATTTTTAAAAGCATATTTTAAAGAGTGAATTAGTAAACTGTTTTCCATAATACAACTTACTGGATTTTATAAGTCACAGAAAATCAATCAATTGAATGATTGATATAATCGATTGAGTATTTGACAGTTTTAAAAACCAATTTTCTTATAAATTGGTTGAGCACAAATTTTTGACTTACAAAAAACATTCTTAAGATTTTTGAGCGATCAATTATGATTTTCTAAGAGAGAGACATGTGCTTTCTCCTTGAGAAATCATTACATTCGATTTTCTTCAAGAAGAACCTCAAGAACTTTAATCTTAGAGCTTTGAATTGAGTGGGTTTAGTGCAACACTGGTTTTTTAACCAGAGCTAAGTCTTCTATATTGTTCTTAAACCATTTGTATTTTGTTGTGTATAGAAGCACTTCTATTTTGTACTATCTTTGATAATTCTTGTACTGTGAGTGTTTCGGGTTACATTTTGCAGTGGGTTTGTGATTTGTAATAGTAATGTTTGTACCTAGATTACATAGGGTCTTGTAATTGGGTTTGTGCAGTGGGTTTCTGCATTGTTTTGACTTGTTGTGGGGTACAATAGGTTGTTTGTTGTTGGGAGCAGTGATTTCTTGCAGGGAGCAAGGTGTTTTGTATTGTGTGAATTGATCTTGTTGATCTTTACAGTGAAACTCTTTACTAGTTTGCAGAGGGCTAGACGTAGCCCTTGAGGAAGGGTGAACCAATATAATTCTTGGTGTTTTTTATCTCTATTGCTCTCTTCTTGAATGCTTCTTTATACTTGTTGTCGTGCTTACATAATTGTTCATTGTTCTCAGTTGATTGTTCATTCTGCTGTAGTTATTTTGTATTTTTTGGAACCGTTATTTTATTTGTATAATTGACTGAATTTGTTCTTGATTATTTTTGAGTGCTTTCTGTTATTTGTAATCATTATTTAATTGATTGAATTTATGGGAACCTGTTTTCTTGAATTAATTGTTGTTTCTTGTTCTATCTTTAATCTAGACCATCTTACCGTGTGAGTGATCTTCAATTTACTCTCAATGTTGTTCTTCTGATCACTTTTGGGTAGTTTTGATCTGTGATTCTATTCAAGAAATTGCTTTCATTTTTAAATATGGTTTTTTACTGTTTCTTGACTGAATTGATTTACATTCTGTTTTAAATTGACTGCTTTCTGTTTTTGAGTGTTATTTTGATTATCTCTGAACTGCTTGATTGTGTGCACTGTATATAGTTGATTGCTTCTGTGATACTAGGAAATTGCTAATTGTTGTTTCAGTTCTATGAGTTATTTCAATTGAGTGATTCTGAGATGGAATTTATTGATCTTTTGTTGTGCACCTCTTAATATCATTTATCAGTATTTTCAAGAAAGAAATTTCATTCAAATTTTAATACTCTGCATTTTCACGAAAAAGTTTTGAAAGTTCAATTCTCCCCCTCTTGAACTCGGCCTAAGCTTGTTTGTGAATAAACCTTTAAGTGATAAAGAGTGTGATTTATTAATGGTTAGACCCATGGTTGGGCATGCCAAAAAATATTTGAAACAAACTCAAAGAAAAAATATTTTTCATTCAAGGTGCCTAATCATGAATAGAAAATGTACTCTTATTGTTGATGGAGGAATTTATAGTAATGTAACAAGTCAAAGGATGGTGGACGAACTTAAGCTTTCCACCATTCCTTATTCAAAACCGTACAAGTTACAATGGTTAAATGAAGATGGAGAACTTCAAGTGACCAAACAAGTTCTTGTATCCTTTTCCATTTTAAAATTTCGTGATGAATTATGTGATGTTATGCCTATGGAAACAAGCCATTTGTTATTAGGAAGACCATGGAAAAATGATATAAATGTCATACATCATGAGATTGCTAATACTTACTTTTTACTATGCATGGGGCATAAGATGACATTAAAATCATTATCGCATAAAGAATAGGATAAGGATCTAATCTAAATGATAAAAAAAGAGAGAAAAAGAAAAGAAAGAAGTGGAACCCATATGTGATAGTTTGATCCTAAACAAAGAAAGTTCCACTTTATCAAACAATGTACTCACTATAAGACAATCTATGGACTTTTCAATTCCTAAACATTTAGTTTTATTTTCTACTGTTATTACTTTTTTCCTTACATATTACAAGGTGCAGGGGAATATTGGAGATAAAATTTCTAAAAGAGGGAATGAAAATACATCCTAGGCTTCTTGATCATTTCATGACCCAAGTTATACAAGGGAATGAAGGAGTTTCAATAGCCATATATTATTGAAGAGAAGAAACCTTTGTTACTCTAAGAAGTGGTCTTCCTCTTTTCTCTAATTCTCTCTAAAATTCTACTTTCCTTCCTCATCAGACTAATGATCGAAGGCCACCCCTAGATTCCTAGTGTCTAGTAGAGTAAGAGTGTCAGATCATATTCTTGAACGGAGTAAGTTTATTTTCTACCTATCTTTCTCAGAGTCAATTTTAGGTCAATTTGGTTCCTAGTAGGGGTATTTTTCGTGTGTCCTCTAAGGCATCAGAATGAGTCCCTGCTAGTCCATTGCCCAAATATAGGTTAGGTTGCCCGTGATTTTAGGTTTTCAAAACTCTTCTGAGTATCTCTACTCTATACATGTAAGGGAAGCTAGTTTAAATGTTTTTAATAGTTATTGTAATTATTTGTTTTATTATATATGAATTGGACGAATTTGAATTAAATGGAATGAATGTTTATGTATAGTATGATGTAGTGTCAATGTTTGTGAATGATGTGGTGTGTGATCGATGCATAGTATCTTTGGGAAAGGAGATACCCGTGTTGTGATTGATTAGGATGTGTATTATTTGTAGATTTGTCTAGAAGGAGGTATCCTGAATCTAGTGGTAGATTGAAATCATATAAATGAAGATTACCACGTGGTGAGAGTCGAAGGAGGTTCATATGACTGTGCTACGGTGTAATAAAAAAGTCTTTTGGACTAGATCATAACGATTAACCCCATCATATGAGTTTGATGTGATTCATTTAAGGTTGAGGGTTGTGTGGATTTTAGAGCTGGGATTCATATGACAGGTGCAAACTTCTGAATTTTATTCAAAGCACGAGTGTCTTAGTACATGAGTCCGTGTATGTATGATAAGTTACGGTATAAATATGATAATGAAAATGTGATGTATGAGATGAATTATGAAAGCCTAATGTGTTGCAGGCTGGCTAGGATAGAAATTTAATTTAGATTATATACTTTTTAAACTATCTAGCTTACCCTTATTTTCGTGTAATGTTTGTTTTGTTTTTAAATTCCCAATGATTGTGTGTCAGACGTGAACAGAGGAGGTGTGACTCTTCAGAGAGCTGATGGAGAAAGTTTATTTTATTTTATGTTGTGACTATATGAAGATATTTTTATTAAATTTTATGTAGAGAAGTACATTTTGAACTGCTTTGATGAATGTATAGATATTTATAATCTTTATTATAGGATTTCTATGTAATATAGTTACTATTATATGAAAATATAGGATGTCACAATTATATTATTATTATTATTATTATTAATTGTCAACATCCAATTTTGTCTGGACAAATAAAATTAAAAAAATATAAAATTAAAAAATATAATAATAAAAAAGTAGATAATAAAAATATATAAATAATAATAAAAATAATAAATAGAAGAAATAATAATAAATAAATAATCTTTCAAATAGTCTAGAAAATTGAAATAGTTTATGTTTTAGTATTTTTAGGAAAATAATTATAATAAAAAAATAAAAAAGGGAAATTGACATTTTGTTTTAAGCCCAACCCATTAGGTGGGTCAAACATAAAAAACGAGAGGGGCCCTATACCCGGGTCTATGAAAACTTAGAAATAGAGGGATTATGTAGCAAGACTAGGGAGATGTACTTCCTTGTTAGTTATTGTGAAAACTCTAGCTAGAGTCTGTTCGCTTTATCTCATATCCATAACGATGTGCAGTGGAGTGAGCCAAAGCTCTGGTGACCTTTAATAAGAATTAGGAAAGTTATACTGTCTAAGCGTGCATTTACAGGCCTAGAACATGAACTTTATTAGGTCGAACCTTAATTAGGACACTAAGGGAGAATTTCTGCAGCTCAATAATCCATCGACTGTTCTTGAGTTATTGATTCAAAAAAATAATACTTCTTTTTTTAAAAACAAATATTCTCATTAAAAAAATATTATACTTTATAAAATAATTTTGAAAAATATAAAACCATTTTTCTTGTACATACTAATAAGCATTCACATGTACATACCGCTTATCGTGAATAGGTACCCCTTGAGGTACAAGCACACATTATTTTTCGTTATGCTTTAGTTATCATGTAAGCATCCACTCACATTTTATCCTCATACATTCATAGTAGTATGTATATAAGTTTTATAAACCTTTTGGCATTATCATACACAACATTCATCCATAAGTCATGCATACATACATTAGTTATTTTTTTTTATTTGCATTTCATATCCTGTCTTCATCTAATTCTTTAAAAATAAAAATAGAAAAAAAAGTAATAACGACAAAATTTCAATGACACACGTACGGAACTCGCGCAAATTGCAAAATTAAGAGCCCAAAACCGCATTTTAGAGCTACAAAATCGAATCTTAGGGACTAAACCATATCCTTAGAACTTGAAGCCGCGTGCTTAGAACCTCAATCCTCATCTGTAAACCCTTAAACCATATCTATAATTTGTGGTCGAGTATGGAAGCTAAAGATGAAAACTTAGGCCCAGTCTTAGTGGGTGTGAGTGAGTGTGATTGAAAGTGAAGGTACGTATGTGCAAAGCTTAGAAGAAACTCATTGGCACAATACAAAAATACTTAAAACAAGTAACAAAGCATAGCAAAAGCATTTTAGAAAACTCAGTTTTGAAAATTTAGTTTTCAATAGAAAATAAACCAATTTCATTTTAAAGAAATAGACTTATTCGATGTTTGCACCAAAATTGTCAAACTATTTTTTGAAAAATAGTTTTGGGTTTTTATGTTTTAAATACCTGGGACTTTTTGAGCTATTAAGGAATAACACACAAAGAAGAGAATTGTGTACAAGAGTGTCAATATTTTGAGAGAAAAAGACTGCTTGACTTTTCAAAGATTAAAAGTGGTTTTCTTGAAGAACAAAGATCTTGAAAATTGTACTGTGCCATTGGAATTCTTCAAGCCCTTGCGCAAATTCACCTTCATTGGAAAATTAGGGGGTTTCTTAACTCAACTCTTGAGCTTGTTTGATTCAACTATTGTGTTCTTGGCTTGTATAATTGTAATTTTTTAATTTAATTGGGTTTTGTTGATGCTACAGGGTTTAGCATGGTTGTAATCTGAATTGTTTGGGGCTGCAGGGTATTAGTTCTAAAATTTAGAGGTGTATTGTAATCTTGCAGGGTGCAAGAAGGGTTCTTGAGTATAATTGTGTACAATTGAGTGTTGTTAGTGGAATTGTTCTCTTGACCCTTCTCTCTACGTCTTTTAATCTCTTGATTACACTGTATTTTTGATTTGGAGTTTGTATTTATGTAATTGGATTTGAACAGTTATGGTTTCTACGTTTTTGTGCTACTGTGTGCCATTTAATTTTACTCTGCATCATTGGATTTGCTTCTTGAGTCTTTGTGAATTTATGTTCTTCTAATTGGTATTCCAACTGGTTTTCTGCATAATTAAAGGCAATTACTGAGTAGCTTCAAGCATGGTTGTATTCCCTTTGAAATTGAATTTAGTTTTCCTGTGTTTTTTTATTTCAGTTCCTTTTAATTTTTGATAAGGTGTTGTTATCTCTTAGTTTGATATTACGATTGGACTTTAGTCTTATGCATAATTGGTTTTATTCTTCATTTCAATTATTTGCTAGTTTTATTGTTGTGTCTGTGGTAAAACTTTGGCAATAACATTCTACTGAATATACTTAATATTAGTTTTGTACTTTTGTTCGTTTCAATTTTGCTAGTGCATAGCTAGTAGTTTGATGTGGCTTAACTCTTAGTTGGATATTATATTGCATTTTGGTTATTTGTGTTAACACCAAAGCTTGCTAAGTGAATTGCATGAAGTCATCATAGACCTTGATGGAGTGTTGGTCTAGAACTTAGGTTGGGTGTGTGTAAGTGGATTTTAATTCAAAACCATAAGTTGCATGGCACATCACTTAAAGTAACCTGTAAAATTTATTTTTGTTAACAAATAATTAAGTGGTTCTAAAATGAGGTTTAATAGATTTTGAAAAAATGAATTCGAAAGTAAAATCAGTTAACTGTTTTTCAGAAATCAACTTACTGGATTTTTTCTGTGTTACAAAAACAATCAATCGACTTAATGGTTGAAAACAATCGATTGAATTTTTGACATTTAAAAAAATCGGTTTTCTTATAAAAGGGTAGCACGTGATTTATGAGATACGAAAATATACCTAAGACATTTTATTGATCAATTGTGATTTTTTAAGAGAGAAAACAAGCGCAAACCGTGAGAACACATTCTACTTGCTTTTCAAATAAGAAAACCTCAAGAACTTCGAGCTTTGCCTTGAGTGGGTTTCATGTAATTCTTAGTTCTGCACCAAAGCTAAGTCTTCTACATTGTTCTTCATCCATTTGTAATCTGTATTTTTATAGAAGTAGTGTTGTTTTGGTTCTGATTTGATATCACTTGTATTGTGAGCGGTTTGGTTGCAAATTACACAGGGTTTGTGTTTTGTTACTGTGAGTTTGGTACCCATATTACATAAGGTTTGTAATTTGGGTTGTGCAGTAGGGTTCTACACTGTTTTACAACTATTGTGGGGGTGCAGTAGGCTGTGTGCTACGGGGTGCAGTGTTGACTTGCGGGGAGCAAGGGTTTTGTGTTGTATTGAACTGATCTTGGTGATCTTTTTAGTGAAACTCTTTGCTTGTTGGAAAAGGACTAGATGTAGCCCTTGAGAAAGGGTGAACCAGAATAAATCTTGGTGTTCTTGATCTCTCTTTCTCTCTTCTTAAACACTTTTTTATATTTGTTGTTGCTTGTTCAATTAATTGTTCTTCGTGCTTAATTGATTGTTCATTCTGCTAGTGTTATTTTTGTGTTCTTTGGAACTACTTAATATATCTGCTCAACTGATTGTATCTGTTCTTGATTCTTATTGAGTGTTTCCAGTTAACTGTACATGTTGTATAATTGATTGTATTTCTTGAAACTTGTTTTCTTGAATCAATTATTAGTTATGTTTCAATCTATTAATTATGGATTGGTTTTTTGTGTGTGACTTTCAGTTAACTATTTCTACTGTTTATCTGATTGTTTCTGGGCAGTAATATATTGTGTTTCTATTCAATTGTTCGCTTCCGCATTTGACTCTAGTGCTTTTTACTGATTGACTGATATGTGTGCTCTAGTCAATATATTGATTGTGTTTGTCTATTAATGGTTTCTTGACTAAACTGGTTCACACTCTGATTTCAGTTAATTACTTCTACTGTTTATTGTTTTTGGCTGTGACTTGATTGTTTCTGAATTGCTTTAGATTGTATACTCTATTCAATTGATTACCACTATGTTTTGGTAAACTGTTTCTTGCTAATTTTTAGTTCTGTGTGTTGTTTCAATTAATTGTTATTGATATGAAATTTATTTATCTTTTGTTGTGCACTTCAGAATAACACTTTTAGTAGTTTCAATGAAGAACTTTCATTCTATTCTTTAATACTTTCCATTTTTTGCAAAAAAATTTGAAAGTTCAATTCACCCCTTCTTGAACTCGACCTAAACTTGTTTTTCAATTTGCACTGCATTCTGCATATTTCTATCACTGTATTTTAATTCTATTGTGCCTATTGATCATCATTGTTTCAAATTCTCACTATTGCTGGTTCTGCTTGAAAATAAATCAGTTTATTTGTGCCTGAATCGATTCATTTTCTGTGTTACACCTTGCATCATTGATCTCAGAGATTCGTGAAAGCTTTCATTTTTTCGAAAAGTGTTTTTGGTACTTTCTAAAATAAAATTTTTTGTAAAGTTTAATTCACCTCCTCTCTTGAACTCAGCCTAAACATATTTTCAATTAGTATCAAGAGCTAAGTCTTGAAAGTTATTCAAGTTTTGATCCTATGGCTTCAAGTTTTGTCACGTATGGATACAACAATAGAGGAAGAATAATTGGATGTGGTGATATAGGAGTTAAAGGCAACTTGATCATACAAAATGTCCTGCTGATTGAAGGCCTAAAACACAATCTTTTAAGCATTAGCCAACTGTGTAAAAAAGGCCTGCAAGTCACGTTTCAACCAGAAATATGCCTCATCTCCAGTGCAGATCCCAGGCAGACTCAGCTTATTGGTAAAAGGGTTAACAATGTTTACGTGTTAGACATCAATTGCATAAATTCTGAAATCAATTACTTGCTTACTAAGAGTAATGAAACATGGTTATGACATAGACACATTGCTCACGTTCACATGCATCTTTTAAGTAGAATTGCACTAAGAATCTTGTAGTTGGTTTACCTAAATTCAAGTTTGAAAAGGACAAAGTTTGTGAAGCATGTCAAAAGGGAAAGCAAACCAAAAGTTCTTTTAAATAGAAAAATTTTGTTTTTACAACTAGACCTCTTGAACTGCTTCACATGGACTTATTTGGACTTCTAGAACCATGAGTAAGGGTGACAATTATTATGGTCTTATCATTATAAATGATTTCTCTAGGTTTACATCGACATTATTTATAGTGACTAAGGATGTTGCATTCGGTGTCTTTAAGAAACATGCAAAGATTATCCAAAATGAGAAAAACTGCACCATTGCTGTCGTAAAAACTGTTCATGGGTAGAATTTCAAAATGAAAGGTTTGAAAAGTTTTGTTAAAAAATTGGCATTCAACATAATTTTTCAGCTCCAAGAACTGCACAACAAAATGGAGTTGTGAAGAGGAAAAATAGAGCCTTGGAAGAGATTGGTAGAACTTTGTTAAATGAAACAAATCTTCCATTATATTTTAGGGCTAATGCAGGTAACACTGCTTGCTATATGCTGAACAGAGTTTTGATAAGGCCAATTTTAAAGAAAACCCCTTATGAGCTTTTCAAAAAAAGAAAAACCAAACATTTCCCATTTAAGAGTCTTTGGCTACAAGTGCTTCATTTTAAACAATGACAAGGATAATTTAGGTAAGTTTCATTCAGAGGCAGATGAAGGCATATTCTTAGGCTACTCATCACATAGCCATGCCTATAGAGCATACAATAAGAGAACTATGTTGATTGAAGAGACTGTGCATATAACCTTTGATGAGACTAACCAAAGCTACAGGAAGAGCCTAAAATTACAACTGATGATGGAGAAATAGAAAGCATTCAAAGACTAAAAGGTAGTGCAACAGATCAAGACTAAGAGAGAAAGGAGCAAAATTTGGGAAAAAGAAGCCAAGCTCAAGAAACCTGAGCCCAACGCAAGAGAAACCAAGACTATGGGTAAAGAAGTGCACCTGCCGTTGTTTGGGCTTAAGATCTTGGACCTGCAACAAAATCTAGTGATGTCCAACACAACTGCCTTGAGTCGGGCATGAGCGTTACTCATAAATACTTTCACTAGGGTTACACATCTCTGGCTATTGGAGATTGAAATTAACTCTTGGAAGACATTCTTAGGATTTTTTGTGTATTCTTCTTCTTATTCCACTGCTCTTTCGTAAGGTTTAGTATTCTCATGTCTGTGAGCTAAATTCTCTATGGTGGGTTGGGGTTAAGTTAAACCTTTTCCGAACTCTCATGTAATTGTTATGTTTTCATATTTATGTCTTTTGTTTCAATAAATCAATATTTTAATTATACGATTATTGATTCGTGACTTGATTCTTGAGTTCTAGGGTATTGGAAAACATGTTTTGTAATTAGGAACTAAATTAAAATATAAGATGAAAGCTTGTGTCTAGGAATAGAGCAAGATCCATTTGTTGTCTTGAGACTCCTGTGGATATTGCAAGATTTATTTACATAATTGATCAAGGAATTGATGATTAATAGGTAATCTTAGGCTCATCTGCTGAGGAATTGTGGTTGAGTATTATTGTGGGTTGACATTGATTATTGACAGAAAAGAAAGTAAGATTTTTGTATATGAGAGTGAAGATTGGTGAGATCTAACCCTAGCAAGTTATTACTATTGATATCAAAATATATTTTTTTTCATTTAAATTCATTATAAAAGCTATAAATATTATTTTAATTTTTGCACTCACAACCAAATTATGGATTTGTTCTTGAATATGAATTTATTATAATTTTAATTATTATCTTATATTGTACAAAGCCTTTGGGAAAGAATGATATTTTTTATTACTTGGTTCATTGGGACTGATGCAATTGCCGACGTAGGAAAATAGGCTAACACTCTCCAGAAAACTAGTTTTAACACATCTTTAGGACAAACCAATTCTAATCTGATATGAATTATTGGGGTTGGGTAGGATTTAGACCAACTTGTTAGGAGATAGAGAACACAACCCACCAATGAAAGAAACCAAGTTGGCACAACAATGGAGTTAAAAGACAATACAAGCATTCAACAAACTAAAAAGTAAATGCAAGAACAACAAAACACGCCACCTATGGGGGAAGAACCTCCAAGGGTAAGTGCTTGAAGAGCCACCACTTGAGAAAACTTCTCAAGATAAGAACTCAAAACAAGAGAGAAAGGTGACAACTCAACTTTTGAAGAAGACTTAGGCTATTTCATTCGCTCTTCACTTGATGATTTGTACAAAGGATGGACTCCTATTTATAATATTTCAAGGATGTCCAAAGGGTCACTCAATTAACAAAAGATTAATAAAAGATTAACAAAGTTAACTATGATTAAGAATAACTAATCTCCTAGAAGTGCATGTGGTGGTTTTGAAGATGCATGAAGGTGCACTAGGTAGTTTTGACTAATGATGGAAGTTGCACTTGGTAGTTATTAAATACATGAATGTAATGATGTTCTTTGATGATGTGGAAATCCTTGTGCTCCAATTTTATTGGTGCGGGACTTGGAGAGTTCTAAAGGTCAAGGAGCTTTTCTCAAGTTGCCTCCCTTCATCTCTTGTTTTTCCTAAGTTCCTTCCAATTTTAAGAGCTCTACTTGCTTGATTCATTTGAATTCTTCTTCTCTCTTTTATTTCTTCATGCTCCATTTTTATTTGTCATGCTTCCTTTATTAATTCTTCATGTCTTCTCTTCTCTTTCTTCAAAATGTTCTTCTTCCTTTTAAAGCTTCATCCCAGCATGTATCATTCTCCCCATCTTAAGAGAGAATTCATCCACGAATTTTGAAGCCTTGTATCACAAAGAGAAAGATTAGACACATTGAAGTTGTGAGTTTTATTTACTACTACTAAGAAAACTATTTATTACTATCCTCCTAGATAAAAAACTAAAGTACTTGAAATGTTATATTTGCATGAGGGAATGTATGCTCATTTCCCAAGATTTATTACCAACAAAAGGTCTTATCATTTTATTTTTATTTCTTTTTAAGATGTGATGATGATAATGATGATTATGATGATGATAATGACGAATATGATAATAATGATGATGTATTTGACTATGTGAGTCCATGATAATTATAGAAGAATGTCCCATGTCAAAGAATTTAAGGAATGTTAAAGTAAGAAAGGTTGATTCTCTTCAATAATTAATGTCTGTTGAAATTCCTTCAATCCTTTTAGAAGTTGGGTCATGGAAAGATCAAGAAGCCCATTAGGTACTTTCATTCCCCCTTTTGGAATTTTTATCTCCATTATGTCCCTACACTTTGTAACATCCAAAGAAAAAGAATAACAATAAAAGACAAATCTAAATGTTTAGGAATTGAAAAATCCACAATTGTCTTTTATTCTTCTCTTGATCTACTTGTACTCCTTTGTTAAAATTCATTGAACTCACACTAGAAGCCAAAAGAAGATATAAAGGTTTGTGTTGATGCTTCACCTTTTTTACTTCTTTACATGGTGCCATAAGTAACTCTTTGTCTGCCTTACCTTTTTCTTGAGCACATAACTTTCTCTTCTTCCTTGACTCTCTCATGGCCATTTGATTTCTTCTAATTTGTTGTGGGGTGAGAGGTGTTAGGGAATAAGTTCTCCCTTTTCTTTGAAATGTTATTAATTTATTGGTGAGGCCATCATGATGTATGTGCCTATCATATTATCGTGGCCTTTCCAACAATACATGGCTTGTCTCCATGCGCACAACATCAAATAGCACTTCATCTTTGTATTTTACAATGGAAAAATTCAGAAGAAATTGATCAATCACTTTAATCTCCCCATCTTCACTCAACCAATGTAGCTTGTAAGGTTTTGGGTGGTGAATGGTTGGAGGTTTAAGCTTTTCCACCAACCTCATACTAGCTACATTGGTACAACTTCCTCCACCAACAATAAGTAGACATGATTTATTCATGATTAGGAACCTTGAATTAAAAATATTCTCTTTGAGTTTGTTTTAAATCACTTTTATCATGCCCAACCATAAGCCTAACCATCAATAAACCACACTCTTTATCTTTTAACGATTTTGGAAAAGAAGATGAAGACATTAGAGAACTCACTTTCTCATCATCTTTGATCATCCCACCCCTTTTATCTAGACAATCCAAAGCAATATGTCCAGAACCCAAACATTTAAAACATTTCATGCTACTTGTGTTTTCTTCAAATTTAGGTTTTGACGAAAAAAGATGAAGAAAAAGTTTTGTTCTTTGAAGAAGAAGATGAAAAGTGAAGAATTTTAGAAGGTGAAGAAGATGAATAGTTTTTAGAATCTTTTGAATAAGAAGAATGAGAGGGTTTACAATGCTTACCTTGAGCTTTTCCTCTTTCTTCTTTTCATGTAAAGGCATGAATTTCTTCCTCAAAGCATTTTGCAAATTATTCCAAGTACAAATCTTAGGATTTTTACCATCAATAATGTCTTTTTCATATTTGGTCCACCAAAATAAAACATAACCCTCAAACTCTAAGGCTACAAGTTTCAAAATTTATTTTGCTTTAAAATCACAAGAATAGACAATTTGGTTCACTTTCCTTTCCCACTCTTCTTGCACTTATCCTTGGAATTATTGATTCAAGGTGGCGTGTTCTTCCCATTTCTCCACCTTTAATCCATTTTTACTTTCATTCTTTTACTTATCTTTTTTCCTAATGCCTTTTCTTATAATACCGAATTCTTATGCTCTTGCACCTCCATGAATGATTCTTGTTGCACCTTGAATGTTTCTTCTCCCATTGAGGTTTTCTGTTTCGTCTCCTTTTCAGTTGATCAAGCGAATAGACTGTGAGGTAATTTGGTTTAATGGAAAGATAGTGGACTTGAGTACAAACGTTATTGCTATATTATTGATTTGATTGAATTAATGAAGGTTGGTTGCCCATAGGTATATCTTTTAAAATATAACATTTTTGTTGAAAAATTAGTTATGAAAATTAAAATAAATTATCTCTTAAAAATTATTAATTATTTAAAAATATTATTTATTAATTTCCAGTATAATTATTGAAAAGATTAAGAAAAACCCAATAAATAAAATTAGTTTTTAAAAAAAATCAAATGTTGGATTTAGTGGGAGATTAGTAGTTTACTAGACAATCCAAACAAATTCACCACTTTCTTCTCATTTAACACTTTTTTCCTTCAAAATTTTTCCTACAAATTATCACAAATCACCTAAATCAAATATACACAATTATCTTACATTATTTCAAATTAATCCCCACAAATATCTACAAATGACCTAACTAAACAATGCATTAATGCGACAAGTGTTCAAATTTCAATCCATTGTTGAATAACCTCAATAGGCTTTATGTATTTTTCCCAAAGAGACCTTGTTTACTTATGCTTGATCTTAAAAGAGGATCAACGGATAACCATGAGTGACTTTTTGTACTTGTAAGCTAGAAGTAACTTGAAGAATACTTGTAATTAGTTTATTGATAAGTGAAACCCTTTGTCTTTAGCATTAAAGAGCTAGATGTAACACATGTTAAGGGTAGACTAAAAACATAGTGCCTATAGCCTCTTTTTGTTATATTTGTTTTTACATTCTTGAACATCGTTAAACATTTTTTAAGGTGTTTTTGAACTTCTTTATAAAACCATTAGACCTTATGATAGAAACATCTTCAATCAAGCAGCGGAAAACTTAAGAAAATTCTTAAACTTACGAAGTTCCTTTAGGAATTAGGAATTTTCTATACCAAGGAAGGTTCCTTGGAGAAAATGACGGATTACTCCCATGTTGACCTTAGAACACAAGAGATAATATAATGGCATTTCGAATCTCATTCAATTCAAAAAGGTGAAAGTATACAAGGAGGCAAGGGGTCTTATTTTTAGATGCATAAGCCCCTTGCTATTCATATCCTAAAGTGTGGAAAATAGGAAATAACACAATAAACGTGGATTAAATTGTGTTTTAAAAAATTTGAAGTCTTTTGCTAATATCACTTGTGCACATGTTGTGAGATGATACAAAAATGAATACACCATTAGAGCTAAGAATTTTCAAAAGGTTGATTTTAACTTGTCCTTCCCTTTTTACTTAGTTAAAGAAATATATAACAAGGAATGTAAGATATTACAAGGAAGAAAGACACTCAATATTTTTATACTAGTTTATCTAATAACACGAACTACATTTGGTTGTTGACCAACTAATTAAGTTCCACTAGACAGACTCACGCTACGAAGAACACACAAATATTATTTTTGAAGCCACTTTTTGCTCAAACAAGTATTCTTTAAACAAGTCACTATTGGCTTAATGAAGTATTCCTTTAACAAGTCATTCCTGTGAAAAGTAGTTTAGGCTGAGTTCAAGAAGGGAGAGGGGTGAATTGAACTTTTTTTTTTTAATTTCACAAAATATGGAAACTAATTAAGTGCAGAATGAAAGTTCTTTACTAAAACAACCAAAAGTGCAAGTTTGAAGGGCACAACAAAAAAATCAATTAATTAAAAGTAAAAAACAACCAATTAACACATGCACACAAGACACCACTCAGCAAAAAGAATCAATTGAATGCATAATCAATTAATTGAAATACACTCACAATTCAGAATATGATGGAATCAATTAATTGAACAGAAACTCAACCAAATTCAAATAAACACTCTAAAGCGTAAAATAAAATAATCTGGGAATGTGATTTTTTAAGTTTCTTAAAAATAACCAGATTCAATTGATTCATTAAATTGTGAAATATTACCCTGCCATAGTGTAATGTGTTTCTAATGCCAATAAAAAGTAACCCATCCAATGGTATTTAACATCCAGAAAACTGCCAAATAAAATGCGTCCCAAGCGGAAATATTACAAGTTTTGCTGTTAGCGCCAAGGCTAAGCATGTGATTTGATGAAGTCAATATTGTTAGCACCAAGGCTAAGCATATGATTTGATGAAGTCAATATTGTGAGTACCAAGGCTTAGCATGTGAAGCTGATGAAGACTGCCTCATGAAGAATCTATTGGAACCAACCTGGACCAGAAATGTTCAAGTGAAGACTTTGTGCCAACATGAAAATGGTTGGGTGATTAGGTCTTTGTCCTTAGTTGGATTTGTGTGTTGGTAATTGGCTTAGTCCTTAAGCATTAGTGACATGGTTCATCACTTCTGAGGTGCTAAAAAGATTCACAAATATTTTTATTAAAACTATTTTTAATAAAAATAACCCAAAATATTTTTGCTGGAAAAAGGTTTTTCAATCAATTGAATTTCTAAAACAATCGATTGAATGTGACAGTTATTTCTGTTACAACTGAAATACAGTTATTGCTGTTACAACTGAAACCTTTGACTGGGTCAAACTAACGGTCAAATTCAATCGATTGAATGGTTTGTTCAATTAATTGAATTGTTACATCTAAACTGTTTTTAAAACTGATTTGGGTATTTAAAGGAATGAGAATCATCACTTTCAGAATTATCAAAACAAAAACTTTCGAAAAGCCTTCCTTGAGATTTTCTAAGAGAGATATTGCCCCTTTTGTGCGATCATCATTTTGGAAAAGCTTTTCAAATCAAGAAACCTCCAAGAACGTGAATCTTTAAAGCATCCTTGAAGTGAGGTTCTTGCTACTTTGGTTCTGGACCAAAGCTAAGTCTTCTACACCTGATCTTCATTCTTTGTAATCTGTTTTGTGTAGAAGTACTCTGTGATCTTTTCTGATCTTGTTGATTTGTAATCTGTTTGCTGTTTTCAATTATTGGGTTTGTAATTGAGTTGGTGCAGTGGGTTTCTGCACTGGTCTCACATCTGTTGAGGGGTTCAGTAGAGGGTGAGTACTGTTGGGAGCAGTCTTGCTTGCGGACTGCATGTGTTGTTGTGCAGTGGGTTTCTGCACTGGTTACACACTAGCTGAGGGGTTCAGTGGGGTGTGGGTTTACTGCTGGGAGCAGTTTGTAACTTGCTGGGTGCAAGGGTTGTAAACTGATCTTTTGATCTGTTTTAGTGGAAATCTTTGCTAGTTTGCAAAGGACTGGATGTAGCCCTTGAGGAAGAGTGAACTAGGATAAAAATTCTGTGTTCTTGCTTTTCTCCCTACTCTTCTTGATTGCTTTTATTCACTGCTTCCATCACTTAAAATTGATTGGATTAAAATCTGTTCATATTGTTGATCATACTCAGAACATCTGTTTACATAATCAATTGTGATTCTGAATTGTGTTTAAACATTTTAAATATGGGTTAACACATTTTTACACTGTAAACTGTTTTATGGGTTTAACTGATTTATGGGTTTATCTCTGATATTTTCCGATGTGCACAATCGATTGTTTATTGGACAGTCCAGAATTACATAGTCAATTGATTGAATAAAGAACTTTCATTCTCTACTTCAAGAACAAATCAAATTTGCGAAAAGTTTTTGAAAGTTCAATTCACCCCCCTCTTGAACTCGGTCTAAACCTTATTTTACATCTGGCTCATCCCAGGCCATCACAAGGAAATCTATAACCAAAATCTTTTTTATCAGGCATTACCCCAATTATGTGGCACGTAGCATCCTTCCCATAACGCCTCACGTTGCTTTCAACTAACACTTTTCTTCTATTTTTTTATATTTTTTAATGCCATTCACTCTTGAGAATAAGCTATGTATGTTTTTTTACTAGTATCTTACCTGTGCAACGCACGAGATTTAATTGTGGCCACCTTTAAGTTGTAATGTGAAGATGCTTTGGCAAAAATGAAATAGAAAATAGACCCCTATTTATATGGAAACTTAATATTGTTATAACACCTTAAATAAGGCAGATGCAAGCGTGGAGTTCCGACATTTGGAGTGTCCACTTGTCGGAGGTGTGGAATGTCGACGTGTGGCAGTTGTGAGGGCCGTCTTGTGTTGCTTTGTTTTAAATGACTTTTAAGTGAGTTTTAGTCTAATTAAATTCTAATCACTTCACATTAACTCTGATTTTTTTTGTCTGTCAGTTAAAACCTAATAAAGTGAATGAATATAGTAGAAAGGATGTCCAGATTCAGAAACTTATGAATTTAATGAAATATTTTTTCTGTATAAATTAAAATAATTTTTTACTTATAGAAGATATTATTGAAATGTATATACAATATAAAATACGATTGGTTTCTCATTTATTATATTGTTTAATACTTGAAATATTCTATCAAATTACAAACAGTTTTTTATATTTCAAAATTATCATTCATATGTCTAAAATATATTTTTGTATTTATAAACTATTATTAATTTTATTTTATTTATTAATTTGTAGAATAAAAAATTTTGAAGTTTTTAGTTATTTCTAACATACTTAGTTGATTTAGATGTTTTTAAAGTAAAAATAAGATTCATTTTATAATGTTTGAAATCAACGTGAAATATTTATTATATTTGTTTTTAATTAAAATTGTAATTAATATTTGATATTTTAATATTTATTATGGCATGAGAGAATGTGATAATGATGCATTTTCTAAATATATGGATGAAGAGATTGAGTTGCCTTGAATGCTCCAAAATAATAGGTTTTCCCCACTTTTATTCAAATTTAAAATGGCGACTTATACAGTGTCCAACGTGAGAAGTGTTGCTGACGTCTAGAGTGCAAAGTCTGAATTGTCGATGTGTGGAGTGCCAACGTGTGTGAGGTGTTGAGTGCCGACGTATCGGAGGTGTTGAGTGACGACGCGGGAAGGTGTGGAGTGCCGACTTGCGGGATGTGTGGAGTGCTGCCGTGTGGGATTTGTGGATTGCCGACGTGGAGGATGTGTGGAGTGCCGACGTGTTGGAGGTGTGGAGTGCCGACCTGTGGGAGGTTTGGAGTGCCGACGTGTGTGTGTTGCTTGATTTTAACTTATTATTAATTGATTTTTAATCAAATTAAATTCTAATGATTTCACATGAACTCAAATTTTTTCTTTTTTCGTCAGTTAAAACCTATTTAATTTAATTAATATAGCAGAAAGGATGGACAGATTCAGAATTATTAAGTCAAGGTTGTCAAACGTTATTGGCTGAATGGGATACATTACAAACGAATTAATCATTGCTAATTCATACTTTAGGTAGGTGTTTGTATGTGTTAATTGTCGGTTTGCAGACGTGTTTTCTTTCATTAAAGAATATTGTATGCGTATTCATATTCTTGCCTAAGTGTTTCGTCTTCATTTCATCTTTGCCGACATCTTTCTATGCACTTAAACTCAGGACGACGTATTTGGATGTGATAAGTCAAATTTTACCTAGCTATCTGAATTAAGTGAAAGTTTTACGGATGTGTTTATAATTGGTAACTGAGTTGCCAACGTCTTTGAATGTGTTCAAAATCTGGCCGTCCGGTTTAAAACTCATTATTAAAACCTGGTCCAAGTTGTCCTGCATATAAAGTGACGTAGTTGTTTTTAATTAAAGTTATTTGGTTAAGTGTTAGTGTCATATTCATAGTATGTATAATTTTAGTTGATAAAAATTTTATTTTTAGTGTTGTTGTCATATTTCATAATTATTAATTATAAGTATAACTGAATCAAGCGAACGATTAATGAAGTAAGAATAATTCATTAAACAACAGTACACGATTTAAGAAAATTGGAATTCTGAAACTCAAAATACATAAAATAATAAAAACATATTTTAAACATCTCAAACGTTTACACTTCGCCGTCATTTTTTTTCCTATCACAATCTTGTATTGGGCTTTGTGGATCCGAGAACTTGAATTTGCGTTAAGTTTTCATCTGTTGGGGATGATGTTGTTGATGATGGTCCTTTTGAAAATGGACCAATATACATGGTCTTTGCAGTGTTACTCTGTTGGTATTGCGATTCTTATATCTTCTCCAGGATATATGAGGGGGTAGATCGTTCAACTGCAACCTTTACTTAAAAAGCAAGGTTAGTCATTCAATTAAATAAGAAAGACATAGCTAGCAACATATATATGTGGCATTTCACTCAAACCATTTGAAGAATGGAAGGACATACAAAAATTTTCTCGAAACCAAAATTTTAAACAAAAATGTAAAAAATACCTATCAGCTGAAGTAGGAGTATTACGACTGAAAGAAGACCCTGGTAGGTGGTTGTTGTGGTTTAATGTGTTTCCGAGCAGCTAGTCAAAAAATCACTATCAAGAAATCACCAGACGGGATTTCTGGAATGAAAACTAAATGACACAGAAAACACATTTTACCATCAACCTCGACATATTTCCTGGAGAAGACATAAGAACCGCAATGCAAACATAATAACACTGCACAGAATATGTATAGTGAACCATTCACAAAAGGAACATCATCAACAACAACATCCACAAAAGACGTAAACTTTACCCAAACTTGAGTTTGTTGATCCATATAATGAGGTTAATATAGAGGTTTGAAAATTCAATTTTGAAAATGATTTTTGAAATTCGAATTTTGAATATAACGTTGGAAGTTGGGAATTGAAATGACCTGACCTTCATGAATTGATAGAGTTTGATTGACATGATGTTTCCCATTTTGATGTAGAATGATAGACATAACGTTTCACTTATTTAATTGTTTTTTTCCAAAACTCTCCCATATAAAAAATTTTAATGATTAAGTTAATTTTAGATGTTTTATAATTTGTGATACAGTCGTACATTCAGACAAATTAAGAAAAATCTAACAATACCAAAACACGTAAACAACTAATAAAGAATTTGAATTAGCAATTAAACTTGGACTTTAGAAATAACATTCAAACAAAATGTAATAATAATATAAGTTTAGATAATAGTACTTAAAGCTAAAATAGAAAAAGTGCTTAAGTTAGACAACATTGAGCAATTACGCTAGATTCCTAATTCATAACCAAAGTCACTTATCTATTTTGATTTTTTTTTTTGAACTTTCTCTATGGAACATCATTTTCATAAGATTTGAAAGTTGAAGAACATTGTCTTTTTTGTCTAGTAAGTCGAAATTCATTGCTAAGCACATGTGTGGCTAAGTCAACATTGTGTGATCCGACGTCGTGTGCTTCAGTCACAAATTTGCGCAATAGATCCTACCAAAACACAAAAATATCTCAAATTTCAATTTAATGTGGTTAAAATAAATTTATTTCATTAAACTATACATACCTCTACTACTCCAACAAAGTCAACATTTTTTACATCTTGTTTTGTTGACAACTTTGCAATCTAAGAAAAAACATCTTTTAAACCAAAAAGATAATAAGATAACAATTCCCAAAACAAAAACATTAAAATTTGTATGAAATAATAAATCATAAACATTAATAACAAAGTATAAACCTTTGTCTTCATCACTTCTTCAACATATTTCTGTATGATAAGTTGAACAATACAGACTTTTTTTTACTCTGAACGATTGGTCAAAGCAAAAATTATCTGGATTTCTGTTATCGAGAAGATCTTCGAATTCCTTTGGCAAATTAACTTGTGATACAGTAATACATTCAGACAAATTAAGATAAATATAACAATAGAAATAATAGTAAACAACTAATAAAGACGTTTAATTAGCAAATAAAATTATGCTTTACAAATAATAGTCAAACAAAACGTCATAATAATAGAGAGTACTTAAAGCAAAAATAGAGACTACTTAAATTACACAACATGGAGCAATTAATTGAAATTCCTAAATCCTAAACAAAGTCACTTTTCTATTTTGACGTTTTTTCTTAACTTTCTCAATGGAACATCATTTTAAGAAGATTGCAAACTTGAAGAACATTGTCTTTTTTGTCCAATAATTTCAATTTCGTTGCTAAGAACATCTGTCGCTAAGTCAACAGTCTGTGAGCCGACATCGTGTGCTTCATTCACAAATTTTGGCAATAAATCCTATAAAAAAAGAAAATTATAAAATTTGAATTTCATGTGGTTAAAATAAATTTTTGTTTCATTCAGTTATACATACCTCTGCTACTCCAACACAGTCAACATTTTTTACATCTTTTTTGGTTGACAACTTTTCAAGCTCAGAAAAAACATCCTTTAAAACAAAAAGATAATAAGAAAATAATTTCCAAAACAAAAACATTAAAATTTTTATGAAATAATAAATCATAAACATTAAGAACAAAGTATAAACCTGTGGCTTCATCAATCCTTCAACATATTTGTGTATGATAAGCTGATCAGTGCATACATTTTTTACTTTGAACGATTGTTCAAAACGAAAATTTTTAGCACCAAGGCTAAGCATGTGATTTGATGAAGTCAATATTGTGAGCACTAAGGCTTAGCATGTGAAGCTGATGAAGACTGCCTCATGAAGAATCTGTTGGAACCAACCTAGACCAGAATTATTCAAGTGAAGACTTTGTGCCAACATGAAGATAGTTGGGTGTTTAGGTCTTGGTCCTTAGTTGGGTTTGTGTGTTGGTGATTGGCTTAGTCCTTAATCACTTGTGGCATGGTTCATCACTTCTGAGGTGCTAAAAAGATTCACAAAGAATTTTATTAAAATTGTTTTTAATAAAAATAACCCAAAATGTTTTTGCTGGAAAAAGGTTTTTCAATCGATTGAATTTCTAAAACAATCGATTGAATGTGACAGTTATTTTTGTTACAACTGAAATACAGTTATGGCTGTTACAACTGAGAACTTTGACTGGGTCAAACTAACGGTCAAATTCAATCGATTGAATAGTTTGTTCAATTAATTGAATTTTGACAGCTAAGCAGTTTTTAAAACTGATTTTGGGTATTTAAAGGAATGAGAATCATCACTTTCAGAATTATCAAAACAAACACTTTCGAAAAGCATTCCTTGACATTTTCTAAGAGAGATATTGCCCCTTTTGTGCGATCATCATTTTTGCAAAGCTTTTCAAATCAAGAAACCTCCAAGAACGTGAATCTTTGAAGCATCCTTGAAGTGAGGTTCTTGCTACTTTGGTTCTGGACCAAAGCTAAGTCTTCTACACCTAATCTTCATTCTGTGTAATCTATTTTGTGTAGAAGCATTCTGTAATCCTTTCTGATCTTGTTGATTTGCAATCTGTTTGCTGTTTTCAATTACTGGGTTTGTAATTGAGTTGGTGCAGTGGGTTCTGCATTGGTCTCGCATCTGCTGAAGGGTTCAATAGAGGGTGAGTGCTGCTGGGAGCAGTGTTGCTTGCGGACTGCAAGTGTTGTGGTGCAGTGGGTTTCTGCACTGGTTACACACAAGCTGAGGGGTTCAGTGAGGTGTGGGTTTACTGTTGGGAGCAGTTTGTAACTTGCTGGGAGCAAGGGTTGTAAACTGATCTTGTGATCTGTTTTAGTGGAAATCTTTGCTAGTTTGCAAAGGACTAGACGTAGCCCTTGAGGAAGGGTGAACCAGTATAAAAATTCTGTGTTCTTTCTCTTCTCCCTAGTCTTCTTGATTGCCTTTATTCACTGCTGTCATCTTTAAAATCTGTTCATACTGTTATTCATACTCTGAACATCTGTTTGCATAATAAACTGTGATTCTGGATTGTGTTTAATCTGCTGGATTGTGTTTAAACATCTTAAATCTGGGTTAAAACATTTTCACACTACAAACTGTTTTCTGGGTTTAACTAAATTCTGGGTTTAACTATGATATATTCCGCTGTGCACAATCGATTGTTTACCTGACAGTTCAAAATTACATAGTCAATCGATTGAATAAAGAATTTTCATTCTCTACTTAAAGAATAAATCAGATTTGCAAAAAGTTTTCAAAGTTCAATTCACCCTCCCTCTTGAACTCGGTCTAAACCTTATTTTACAATTGGCATCAGAGCTAGGATCTTGAATCCTAGTCAAGATTTTGATCCATGGCCGAGAACAAGTTACCTTTTGCTGAAGGTGCCTCTATTAATAGACCACCTATGTTTTCTGGGGTAAACTATCAATTCTGGAAAGTGAGAATGAAAATCTTCATTGAGTCTATTGACCGTGGAATCTGGAATGCCATAGTAAATGGTCCATTCATTCCTATGCATGTTGTTGATGATGTGTCTACTGCTAAGTGTTTTGATGAGTTAACTGATCTTGAGAACAAGAAAATGCAGATTTGCGAAAATTTTTCAAAGTTCAATTCACCCACCCTCTTGAACTCGGTCTAAACCTTATTTTACATGCCAAAATCCTTGGATAAACAGCAAGCCCGCCAACCTGGAATCCTTTTCCAGTAGCCTGTGGGTTTCTTAAGCAGCTCTTGTAGAAAGTGATTTTGTTGTATTCTTCAAGGCCTTCAATGGTTCCCTTTCCCAGCTTCAATCCTTCGCACTTGAGACCAGTCACAGTCTCCCAGACTTCAGGAGTGATATCCATGATGACTCCTTTCACCCTTGACTCAAATCTGTCTCCCTTCACCTTTAGGTTGGTGAAGAAGACCTTAGTCAGGTCTGGATAGATGTTCCCTGTTAGCCCGAGAAATTTCTCAAGCCCCTGAAACTCCAACGACTCAGCAACATCCAGCAACTCCTCTGATTTCAGCCAGTCCAAACTCACATGTTTGGGAGTGTTGATGACTTTTTGGCTGACTGTGGTTAGGTAAGTGTTGATACTCGCCTCAGTTCCTTTACCTCGAACGTTAGCAAACCACCCTTCAAGATGGCCCCGAGTGTCAATGTGCCTACCAGCATTAGCGGCTTCTTTGGTTCGCTTCCTTGGATTGCTTGGGGAGGCCATGGAAGAACTTTTGCAGAGAAGTGGGTTTGGAGCTTTGTATTTTTCTGGAGTATGTGAATGTAGAATGCTTTTGCAAAAATGCCTAAGTGCAACACAACATTTATAGGCAAATGCAACCACACACAATAGGCACAACCAAACGTCACAACTTTAAAACCTTTTGAATTCACTCTTATGCAATTTTGGGTAAGTGATAGCATACCTGATGCGTCAATGGGACATGATGGTTTCATTATGGAAATTTGCAGAAATTAGCCGATTCAGCTACTGTGTACAGATATTGCCTTTTTAGTTTCCAATTAAGCGAGGACAGTTGGCAATTTAGTGGCTCAATAAAGGCACGTTGAGCGAGATTTGGAATGACGGTTGCAGATTCTCTGTTTATTGCAGTCTGTCCAGCGGATTTGATTCTTCAAATCCTCATTTGTTCATTTTGCTCAGGTCACGTGAGTTAATCGCACAAAAGACAAAATAACAAATACGAAATTTCTATAGTCAATTCTGTTACCGCAATAAATTGATTCCAAACACATATAAACTGATTTGGATGACAATAAGCAAAAGTATTATGCAGTTTTGACTTATGCAATATTTGAATAATTCAATATGCCTACCTCTGTTCTTAGGTAATTAAATTTGTCCTTAGCAAGTGGTTTAGTGAAAAAATCTACCAATTGTTTTTCAGATTCAATAAATTTGATTTCACAAATACCATTACTCACTTGCTCCCTAATGAAATGATGCCTAATCTCTATATGTTTAGTTCGTGAATGATGTACTGGATTTTTTAGTGAGATTTATGGCACTAGTATTATCACAGAATAGGGGTACCTTTGTGACTTTAAGACCAAAGTCACTAAGTTGTTGTTTCAGCCAACAGATTTGAGCACAGCAGCTCCCTGCTGCAATGTACTCAGCCTCAGCAGTTGATAGAGAAACGCATGCTTGCTTCTTGCTGTTCCACGAGATTAGACTTGCTCCAAGTAGATGGCATGTGCCACTTGTACTTTTTCTGTCCAATTTGCACCCAGCAAAGTCTGAATCCGAGTATCCTTTAAGATTAAGTGTAGCTTCATTTGGATACCACAAGCCAACATTTGTTGTCCCTTTGAGATACTTGAGAATCCTTTTAGCAGCGTTGAAATGAGACTCCTTTGGATTCGCCTGGAATCTTGCACACATGCACACAGCAAAGGTTATGTCAGGTCTGCTTGCTGTAAGATAGAGCAAGGATCCAATGAGTCCTCTGAACTTGGTTTGATCTACTGATATTCCATGTTCATCTGCATCTAGATAGCAACTGGTTGCAATTGGAGTTGATGCCTCTTTGCAACTGTCCATCTCAAATTTCTTCAATACGTCTCTGCAGTACTTTGACTAATTTAAGAATGTGCCATTCTGTAACTGTTTGATCTGCAGTCCTAGGAAGTAATTCAACTCCCCCATCATTGACATTTCAAACTCCCCCTGCATGTCTAATACAAATTCTTGGCAAAGTAGTTCATTAGTCGATCCAAAAATGATATCATCTACATACACTTGGACTAAAATTATATCATTTTCAGAGTTCTTAATAAAGAGAGTTTTGTCTACTTGACCTCTTTGATAATTCTTGGAGAGCAGAAAATTACTTAGCCTTTCATACCATTGCCTAGGAGCTTGTTTAAGTCCATAGAGAGCCTTCTTAAGTTTGTAAACATGTCCAGGCAGTTTGTGATCTTCAAAACCAGGTGGTTGAGTGACATATACTTCTTCATTTATAAATCCATTTAAGAATGCACTCTTCACGTCCATTTGAAACAGCTTAAATCCACTTAGACAAGCATAGGCCAGCAGCAGCCTCACAGCCTCAATTCTAGCAACTGGTGCATAGGTTTCATCATAGTCTATACCTTCTTCTTGATTATAACCTTTGGCCACGAGTCTTGCTTTGTTCCTCACAATAATGCCCTGCTCATCCATTTTGTTTCTGAACACCCACTTTGTGCCAATCACGTTCATTCCACTGGTTTTAGGAACTAAGCTCCACACATCATTTCTTGTAAACTGATTAAGCTCCTCTTGCATGACACTAATCCAATTACTGTCATTTAAAGCTTCCTGAACTGTCTTAGGCTCAATCTGTGACACAAACGCCATGTGTTCACACAGTAGATTCAGTGAATTTCTGGTTGAGACGCCTTTGTTGATCTGTCCAATTACGTTGTCCAGGGATAAATTTCTTGGTACTCTCCACTCTACAGTTTCCCTTTTTGCAGTATCCAGTTCAGCAGTATCCAGTTCTTTATTCTGTTCTTCAACAATTTCTGTTAATTTCTGTAATCTTCTAGTTTCCTCATCATCTGCACTATTTTTATGCTTATCCTGCATCTTTTGGTTAGTCTCATCAAAGGTAATATGTACAGTTTCCTCAATCAACATGGTTCTTTTGTTGTATGCTCTATATGCATGACTTTGTGATGAGTAACCTAAGAATATGCCTTCATCAGCCTTTGAGTTACCAAGATTATCCTTTCCATTGTTTAAAATGAAGCACTTGCAACCAAAAACCCTAAAGTGAGAGATATTAGGTTTTCTCCCTTTGAAAAGTTCATAAGGGGTTTTCTTTAAAATTGGTCTTATTAAAACTCTGTTTAGCACATAGCATGCAGTGTTTACAGCATCTGCCCATAAATATTTTGGAAAATTTGTTTCATTTAATAAAGTTCTAGCAATCTCTTCCAAGGCTCTATTTTTCCTCTCCACAACCTCATTTTGCTGTGGAGTTCTTGGAGCTGAAAAATTATGTTGAATTCCAAACTTTTCACAAAACATTTCAAAGTTTTCATTTTGAAATTCTCTGCCATGATCTGTTTTTATGGCAGCAATAGAACAATTTTTCTCATTTTGAATAATCTTTGCAAGTTTCATAAAGGCACTGAATGCTTGATCCTTGGTTACCAAAAACAAAGTCCATGTATATCTAGAAAAGTCATCTACAACTACAAGACCGTAATAGTTTCCACCTATGCTCATGGTTCTAGAAGGTCCAAACAAGTCCATGTGAAGCATTTCCAAAGGTCTAGTAGTAGAAAGAAACTGTTTTTGTTTAAAAGAAGTTTTGGTTTGCTTCCCTTTTGACATGCTTCACATATTTTGTCCTTCTCAAACTTGAGTTTAGGCAAACCAATCACAAGTTCTTTAGATGCAATTCTCTTTAAATGCTGCATGTGAATATGAGCAATACGCCTATGCCACAACCATGTTTCATCGCATTTTGTAATTAAGCAATTGATTTCAGAATTAATGCAATGCAAGTCAAGCATATACACATTATTAACTCTTTTACCAACAAGGTGAGTCTCTCTTGAGTCTTTACTGGAGATGAGGCAGATTTCTGGTTGAAAGGTGACTTCCAGTCTTTTGTCACAGAGCTGACTTATGCTCAGCAGATTATGTTTTAATCCTTCAACCAAAAGCACATTTTGAATGGTCAAGCTTCCTTTGACTCCAATGTCACCACTGCCAATTATCTTCCCTTTGTTGTTGTCACCATAAGTAACGTATCCTCCATGTTTCAGAGTTAAACTAGTAAGCAAGGATTCATCCCCTGTCATGTGTTTGGAGTAGTCGGTGTCCAAATACCACAGCGTCTTGCTGGCTACACCTTTATCTTGCAAAACATATTTATTTTATAAAAACTGGTACCCTATTGGTTTTGGGTCCAAAACTGTTAATACTACCCTTAGGTATCCACTTCATACAGCCATTTGGAACCTCATAAAGTCTAGCTCTACAGCTTCTTATAGTATGACCTTTGTGTAAACAGTAGAAACAAGTTTCAAAACATGAAGTATGCTGGCTGCCAGTTTTGAAAAAGCTGCTAAATTTTCTGGTTTTCTTTTTAAACAAGGGTTTGAAGCCAATTCCAGCTTTATCAAACACACAATTTTGGGAATCTAAAACAACATTTAAATTTGTCGTTCCCATGGCATGTTTGGAAGAGGTTTTCACAAGAAATTTTACTTTAGCTTCCAGCACCTCACATTTTTCACACTTGGCTGGTTTGGTAGACTCATTCTCATAGTCAGAAGACTGGTAAATCATATTTAAGTGCTCAAAATCAGTTTTAACATTTTCCAGTTCTTCTTCCAATGAGCTGACTCTCTTTTCCAACCAGTTGTTCAAACCTTTTAGTCTATTGTTTACTCCAGCCAACCTATTTGCTTCCTCATGCGTCTCATGATATGCTTGAACCAATGTGCTGTAATTTTTAGACATGGAAGAATTATTTGAGTCAGCACTGCTTACCATTGACTCCTCTTTTCCCATCAGGCACAAATTGATTTCTTCTTCATCCTTTGATGAGCAGCTTGTTGTTGAATCATTTTCATCCAAAGCTATGTATGCTTGTTTTCCCTTGCTGCTCTTGTTGAACTTTTTCTTTTCAGCAGTCTTGTCTTTGTTGTTCAGATTTGGACATTCAGCCTTGATATGTCCTTGCTTTCCACATCCAAAGCAAGTGAGTTAGTAGAATTTAAATCAGTTTTCTTTGTATACCTCTTAGTTTGCTGATTTTTCTCTTTTCCTCTCTTCCTTAGGAACTTGCTAAACTTCCTTGTGAGCATATTCAGAGTTTCAACTTCACTGTCACAGCTTGAATCTGCTTCACTATCTTCTGTAACTACTGCAGTTTTGAGAGCTATGCTCCTAGCCTTCCTCTCTCCATTTTCTTGCTCCTTGAGTTGGTTCATCTCAATCTTATGCTCCCTGTGTTTTCCAAATAATGCAACTGTGCTCAAAGTAGTAAGATCCCTTGACTCAGTGATTGCAGTGACTTTGGGCTGCCAAGCTCTGTCAAGACACTTTAGCACTTTGATGTTTAGCTCCTCTTTGTCAAAGGTCTTGCCAAGTCCAATGAGGTGATTCACTATGTGTGTGAACCTTTTCTGCACATCAGCTATTGTTTCTCCAGCTTGCATTCTAAACAACTCATATTCTTGAATTAGAGCATGCTTCCTTGCGTTCCTTTATGAGTCACTTCCAAGATATCCCACATCTCCTTTGTTGAAGAACATTGAGAGACCCTGAAAAACTCATCTAAATTCAAAGTAGAGGTTATGATGTTCTTTGCCATACAATCAAACTAAGCTTTCTTGCTCTCATAATCACTCCACTCAGACCAAGGTTTATTAATAGTAATACCATTAACAATAGTTTTAGGAACATAAGGGTCATTCATAATTGCATCCCAAATACCTCTATCCAGAGATTCAATAAAGATTTTCATTCGGATTTTCCAAAACTGATAGTTAACACCACTAAACAAAGGAGGTCTATTTATAGAAGCACCCTCACCAAAAGGTAACTTTCCCTCAGCCATAGGATCGAAAACTTGAGTAATTTTCAAGACTTAGCTCTTGATACCAATTGAAATCGTTTTAGGCTGAGTTTACGAGGGGGGCTGAATTGAACTTTGAAAGATTTTTATTCGATTTAGACCTTTGAAAATAGTTTTCTTAATTTGAAAAACTTTAACGAATCTTGGTGCTAAAGATATAAGGTCGAGTAAAGAAATAAATTGATTTAAGGCACGAATGAATCAATTTGTTGTACAGGCAGATAGATTTTTTCAAACAACACACATAGTATATTCACAATCACACACCAAATTCACAACAACACTTTAAGCAGATCAAGTTCACATAGTTTCAATAGCAATATTAAACTCAGAACAGAATCCCACAAAAATCCAAATTTGAACGAGAGCAAAGAGGAACAGAATTACAAAATACAAATTTAAAACACCTAACACAACTCTACATTGATTTCAGTCAATATTAACAAATCTGATTAAGTATCCTAACACCAGCAATTAATACAGATTTGAGAATTATTCAGAATGTAGATTCAATTATTCTATTATACCAAGAATTTAAGATTTGATAGTGTAGAAAATGATGTTAAAACAGATTTGATTAAAGTCACTCTCAATTTAAAAACTTTTTGTAAAACAGATTAGCTGTATAACCGATTATTCAATTTGCAGCAGATTAATCAAACCAAAGTCAATTATTAATTAATTTCAATATCAACACAGGACCAAAAATACAATTCTTGCAGTAAAAGTGTCTAGAATCACACTACAGTAATGAAATCTCAAGTATGCAGAAACACAGATGCCTATCAATACAGAACAACTTTCAGATCAGATCCAGAATCTTATATGCAATACAATATTTGAAATGAAACAATCTGTTAATCAAGATTTCTTGAACAACTACAGCAGATTAATCTGAATCAACACAGAATTCAAGTTACAATGCACAAATCAATATTCAGTAGAAGACTTAAACCAATTTTATCAAGATTACCAGAAATTAATACAGTCTTTCAATTAAACACAATGAACAGTGTAAGAACAATACAGAATTGAAAGAGAAGGGTCAAGAACAATAGAACACAGTCAATTATACTGGTTCACCCTTCCTTAAAGGCTACGTCTAGTCTCCTTTGCCCCTCAAGCAAAGAAAATTTCACTATCTTTAATCAATTGTTTACACCAAACAATTACATAATTCTTACTCCCCGTAAGAATCAAACACCCACTGAAATAAGCACTTACTCCCCGTAGTCCCCACTCAAATCAACAATCACACACAGGCTAAACCTATAGCCTACACAATGCATAGTTTTAACAATTTCACAGATTTGAAATCAGTTTACACAAATCTTGATTTAGAAAGGGATCAAGAATGGTAAAGAACAACTCCCTGATTGGCACGCAGAAGAGGCCTTTGCACAGTGTTGAAGAATTCCAATAGCACAGACTGGGTCAAGAGGTACTCTTCAACAAAAGCCTCAATTGATTTTCCTCAAGAACTCTCAATTTCACAAAGGTGTTTCTCACTGGTTTTTTTGCTGTGATTCTTCTCTCTTTTCATATCTGTGTTCTCTGTGTTATGGCACATTTTAGAAAACTCACTGTTTTTATAGACGAAAAGGTGCCAATTCAATTTTTCAAAAAGTCGTTAATTCAGTTCTGCCAGGTATCGAATAACTCGATTTCGTGAAAACTGAAATCGCTTTATTTGAGCCCATGCAGTATTAAAACCAGTTTAATTGAAAACTTAGCTAATTCTTCAATTTAACATTTTAAACACTTTTAGACCTTTGTGCTTTTGAATTTCTCCTTGACTATGCATAGGTTCTTTGCCAATCAATCCTAAACCCACTCACACCAGACCAAGACCTAATCCATATCCAATTATATGCTTGCTTTGCCTTGTTGGACATGTCTCGCATGGCTTCATCAAATCCTTAGTCTTGTGAAAGTACTAACAATATGTTTATTGTATAATAATTAATGATAACAAAGGCATGTTTTTGTTGTTTCTTCCATATTCGGTGCCAAATGTTTTTAATATTTCTCCAATATTTTATGTACATATATTCTTCGGTGAAACAATTATACTGAGTTGTTTAAGGAGTAATTAATATAAAATTCTTTTTAAGTTTATATGCATTGAATATAGTTGGTGAATCATACAATTCTTTTTTGTATACATTTGTTGCTTTATATCCTGTAAGCTTTATAATGTTTTTGCTATTCCAAGGATTGATATTTTTTTGATTTAGTGTTACAAGGGAAGAATAGTTCTCATCTTATGAAAATCAAGTCAGAGTTTTTGGACGATAATGGTAAAGCATTTTGGAAGTTTAAAAGTTACAGTGGTGAACTTGTGGTTCTGTCACAAGTTCATTCTTAAAATCCATGCTTTCATATTTTTTAATGATGGTACCATTATGATTTGGGTTCTAGCAAATTTTCTAAAAGAAAACATGTTGATATTAAATCACATGATGAGATTGCTATTTCACTTAAAGAAAGATGTTTTTGTTTATAATATTATGAAGAAAGATGAGATTGATAAGTATATTTTCTTAAGATGAGTTCTTTACTTCAATATTAGTAGATTGTTCTTGTGAGTTCAGATACTGTACATTGTATTGGAAAGTTTGCATTCTTTATTTTGTTGACGATGGTTAGCAAAGCAAGATTCAGTGCATTGAATATGTTTTGAGAGAAAAATGATCCTCCTTACATGAATTTTATTAACTATCATTGTTTTATCTATTAATTAAGAAGTATAATAAAATACGAAATTGGATTCCTTAAGGCACTTAGAATTCATAATGTAATGATAATGTAATATTAACCTTGACTTTTAGCCGTATTGGGATGTTGGGATGTTACATTTTAGTGCATTACGTTTGTTCACTAAGCCACAACTACTCAATTGCATTCTATTTTTAACATGATATCCACAAGTTCAGAAAAATAAAATGTATATCATGTTAAAAATAATATTAGCAGCACATTACTTTTAACACTATTATTATATAAATTTAAGAGTCTCATAAATACAACCCCAATACTCCAAAAGTGAATAAAAACTCATGCAATTTGCTCAAAACAAATCACATACACATAAACTCCGAATAAAAGATGGCATGGCAATACTAACTACAAAAATCTTACAAACTTGCTTCACTTAAAAGCCCATGAGAAACCTTCTACCTATTAAGTCTTTTAACTCTACAATCAAAGCTGAAAAGAAACATGCAATTGTTGTTACTTAGTCAACAAATGTAATATATTACAATGTAACATTTGAAGAAGGCGTTAAAAATTGTATATCAAGGTTTTATGAAAATATCACATTATTATTACATTATAAATTCACAAGTGTATTAAATGACTTTTTGGAATTGAATTTCGTATTTCACTATCCTCCTTAATTAATAAATAAAATAATGATAGTTAATAAAATGCATGTTAGGACGACCACTCTTCTCTCAAAACATATTTAATGCACTGCAGCTAACTATTTATTATCATGTTTGTTGACAAAATAAAAGATGCAAACTTTCCAATAAAAATTAAGCAAAGAACTCGCCTTGAGCAAATATAGTTATCAACCTCATCTTTCTTCGCAAGAGTACAAACAAACCATCTTTCTTCAAGTGAAGTAGGAGTTTTATTTTGTATTTTGATATCTACATGTTGCTTTCCTTTAGAAAACTTACTAAAATCTAGGTCATAATGATATCATCATTAAAAAAATTAAGCACATGTATTTTGAGAATTATCTTGGGACAGAAAAATAGGTTCACCATAGTACTGAGGTAGCATTTTTTGAATGTCATCATGAAAGATATAGTTAAAACATTGTAGTTCACAAATCGTACTAGTTAGAGCTCTATACTCAACTTCAGAAGAAGATCTGGATATAGTGCTTTGTTTCTTTGATTTTCACAAAATTAAAGATAATCTTAAGAAAATGCAATATTCAGTTGTGGATCGTCTTGTGTCTGAGCAAGATGCCTAGTCAGAGTCACTGAAGGCCTTGACTTGTATTTCTGAATCTATTGTAAAGAATAAGCCCTTAGCAAGGTTAGCTTTGATGTAGTGTAGAACATGTTAAGCAGCCTGTTGATGATGAATTGTTGGTTCTTTTAGAAATTGACTAAGTAAATGTATAACAAAATTTATATATGGTCATGTGTTAATGAGATATAAGAGTTTTAAATGAGTCTTCTATTTAATATGTCAAGAGCATATTTTCTTTGGTATAAGTGAATTCCTTTCTTGGATCTGACAACTTCCAGTCCAAGAAGTATTTGAGGTCTTCAACATACCTAATCATGAAGGAGTTATTTAGTAAGTCTTTAAACCTTTCAATTTCTGATAAGCAAACCCCTATAAGAATAATGTCATTTACATACACAAGAAGGACAATGAAGTACTTGAATTTTTTCTATTGAAAAGAGAATAATCTGATTTTGATTGAATGAAACCAATAGAAATAAGAAAAGGGGAGTGTTTAGCAAATCATTGCCTACTTGCTTGCTTCAACTTGTATAAGGATTTAGTGAGTCTACGAACTTGATTTGGCTTTTATGTAATGAATCCTGGAGGGAATATACTTCCTCATTTATGTCCCATGTAAGAAATCGTTGTCAATGTCGAGTTGATGTAAGTACTAGTTTTCATTGGCTATAGTGACTGAAAGAATTCTTATAATGGTTAGTTTAGCAAAAACAGAAAAAGTGTCCAGATAATCAATTCATTCCAATTGTGTATAAACCTTTGCAACCAAATGAGCATTATATCTTTCAATAGATCGATCATCTTTGTACTTTATTTTATAAAGCCATTTACATTAAATAGAGCTTTTTCTAGATGGAAAATTTGTAAGGTACCATATTTGGAGAGCTTGAATTTCCTTTTCCATAGCCATCATTCTCTTGTGATTTCTAAAAGCTTCCTCAAAATTTTGTGGTTCATTGTTGGATGATATGACCAAGGTGTACCTTAGAAGTTTTTCAAAGTGAGAATCAATAGATAGAACAAACGTAATTGGATAAGTAATATGAATATAATGTTTAGATTTGGAAGTATTAACCTAATGATGATAATCCTTTAAGTATATAGAAATTGTTTTTGCTCTCATAGATCTTCTAAGAATTTGAGTATCATTATCAATTAGTTGATTTTGCTGATCTTCTTCATTTTCGTAGTAACTTGTGCCTTGTCCTTCTTGTGTTTCTTCATTATGCTTAACATTTCTTATCTATAGGTTATTTGTTGTTCTTCCTCATTTTCATTGTGATCAATGCCTTGTCCCTTTTCTGCTTCCTCAATGTGATCAACATTTCTTATCTCTTGGTTATTATTATCAGTGTTACTAATGCATGTCCTATTATCATTATTTCCTAAGGGCTCAAGTAAAACTTAAAATTGTTTTAAATAAAATTCTTTGTTTGTTCTTAATTATTATAGATCTTGTAAGGAAAAAGTATTCTCATAAAAAGATAACAGTTCATAAGGGGATTTGTAATCATTAACAGTAGAAGGTAATTTATTTATAACATAAATGGCATGAGTAACAACATAAGACCAATATGATTTAAGTAAAATCAATATGCTTTAAGTAAACCAGATTGAAAAAGAAGGTTACCATTAACATTAAAAATGTGTTTATGCCTTCTCTCAACAACAATCGAATTACTTTGACATTTTGATTTAATTGATTTTTAATATACATGACAAAATTGTTTAATGAGACTTTTGTTTCAAATTTAGTCCTCATAAGATATATATGTCTAGTGTAATCATCCACTATAGTCAAAAAATATTTGTACCCATGAATAGAAGGAATACCAATAGGACCCTATATGTCAATATAAATCAAATTAAAAGCATTCATAGAAATAATGTAAATGTGGGGAAAAGGGATTTTATGTTGTTTAGAGAGATGACAAATATCTCAAACATTTTCTATTAACAGGAAGTCCTAGTCTACACTGCCAGGTATCCATGTTCAATTCTTTAAATTAAGGACAATATTAATAGAATAACTATTCTCTTTGAAGTTGGAGTTGAGTTCATGAACGTAATATAATGCACGATCTAGATTAGCTTGCCCAATCATCTTAGATCCTAAATTTGACAATGCTTATAATAAAAGATTAGTTTGCAGTTTAAGTCTTCAATTAGTTTTGCACAGAAAGAATATTAAAAGAGAAATCTGAAATATACAAGACATTAAAGATAATAAAATCCTTTGAAAATCGAATAGTTCCATCTTGATAAGAAGTAACATAAGAACCATAAGGGAGTTGAACATTGACAGGTTTAATTTTGTAAAAAGTGATCAAATGATTTTGAATGTATGAGACATGATCAGTGGCACCAATGTCAAGGATCTAAGAAGGTTTACATTTTTAGTGTGTTTTTGGACCATTATACCTTTGTATTTAATTGATGTGATTTGAAGAGTTAGATGTTTTCAGAAGCTTTAGAAGTTTCTATATCTAATCAACAGTGAAAGCTCAACTAAAGGATTGACTTTAGATTAAGTTTAAGTTAAAGAGAACCACTCTTTCTTATTCGGATTGGCACTTATCTTCGGTGATGTGCCTACTTTCTCTGGCCTAGCATTTCATGTTAGTAAGGTGGGATTCGTAATTGGTAGTTTGGGAGTCGCCAGGTTTTGCAGGGTAAAGTGGTAAGGGTGATGCGACCATGCTCAATAACCAAGATGCTATAGTTTTGTAGGGGGCATTTTGTTCATGGTTTTTCAGATGGTTTTAGTTTCTTATGTGGATTGTATTTGTTTCTGTCTCTACGTGATTTTTGGTGTTCTCAAGAGAAGTGTCTTAGTATGTCTAGAAAGGTGTTTAGGTTTTTGACACTTAGTTCTTGATTCGACATTGTGTATAAGGGTTGAAGCACTCCTGAAGTGCTTCCTTTATTCATTCATTTTTTGCTGTTCAAAAAACATCAATAGTGAAAGGATTATGTTCTTGTTTGTCTCCCTGGTCTTGAGTAGAATCATTTTAGAATTTGATTGCGGACTTTTTCATTGTTTGTAGAAGTTTATTCTCCCTTTTGCTTGTAACATGGTTGGAATACATGTTTATAGTAGGATTCATCCACAGTTTAGCCCATTTTGTGACAATAAGAACATTGTTTTTCTTGATTATTTAATCTTCCCTTACCTCTGTCTTGTCCCTGAAAACGCCATCCAGTTTCTCTACCTTGTTGTTTCCAAGAAACTTGTTCTTAGGTTTTCCATGTATTGTGTTTGCAAGTAAAACTGCCAAAAGAAAATTATTTTTAGTGCAAAGCACAAATAACTCCACTAATCTGTCTTTCCTGTTGAATCACTAGGGAGAATACTTTGTTGATGTTCGGGAGCGGTTCCATACATAAAATATGGATTTTAACAGTGATGTAATTTTCTCCTAGACTTTTTAAGATACACATTACATACTCAAAATCTCTATATTAGACATAGATTTTTGATAAGATACAAGCACATGGTTTATCATAAAAGCATTTTGGTATAGGTCTCAAAGATTCTAATTCTTCGTAGAGAGTTTTAAATCAACGAAAAATTAAGTACTATACCTTTCTCCTTGTTTAATAGAGTGTACTAATTGAAGTAAGATAGAGATCCAGAAATGACCACTTTTGGAAAACCTCTGTCTTTTAAATATTCCCAAAAAAAATGTTGGTCATCTCTATGTATATAATGCTCTTGGCAATATGAGGTGTCAACTTACCATCACATTACATCTCTCTTCTAGGCCTCTAATAAAGAGTCATTGTTACATGGTTTGGGAAGACTCCCATCAGTAAACTTCAATTTGTTCTTAAAAAGAAGAGCCCTCTTCATGCTTTTATTCAAAGTGTGATGATTTGTCTCATTGAAAGGAAGAAAACGAGAATCAATCCATAATTCTCTCCAAGTTGTAAGTAAGATTTTGACTTTAATTAATAATATTTTGGCTTGAGTCTCCCTGAAAACTTGAAACCGGTCAAAACAAAAACACAAGAAAGTTAAAGAAATCCAAAAACAGGTGCACTCAGGCCTTAACCTGCTTTTATATCATCTAAAAAACATATACCTACCGATTGAGAAAAAACATAAAGTGCTTTCTCTAAAATATTGTATCAAACACAAAATCGACAAAGATAAAATGAAGCGTCTTCTAAACCATCAGTTGAGAGAGAAAAACGAATTTAGGTTTCATAAACCAACTAAGGCAACGATGAAGAAGATGGAGATATCACTGAAACCAATGAAAGCGATTGGAGGAAGAAGAACGAGAGATATTTCCTGACCAAACTTGCAACACCATTTAGCAACCTCGCTTAAGTGGTTTATTACGTAGTAATACTATTTTCTCAATATATTTAAACCTACAAGAATCATTTTAAACCTACAATATATTTTCTCAATAGAACATTAAAAAAAAAATATTAACAAACCATAGACTAATCTTGCTAATTGATCTAAGTTGAAGAATGAAATTAGTTTCTTTATCTAAGTCTTTTGTTGGCTACATTTTTAAAAGAAAATAATTGTAACCCATCATTATAGTAGTCATATCTTTCCTTGAAATTAACATTCAATCATAAAAACATGTATGAACTCGTCATTTTCGTAATTCTTCATAAACACATAGTAAATTAAAAAAAAATCTTTAGAAATATGAAAAAACTTTAAATGGTATTTTTGTTTTCATTCAAACTTTGTGTTTTTTCTATAACCGCATATGCAACATGTTATCCTTGAAGATGAATAAGCTATTATACTTTCAAATTTAATTTAACTTCTTCACTTATATTATTTTAGCAATACAAGATAATATAGATCAATAATGTTTTATGGTACATCTAATACTAAGACAATTGTGAAGTTTAATATCTTGTACTTTACTTTAGTATTTCTTGAAGTATTTAACAAACAGAATATTGATATATTGTGAAATTTGAAATTTAATCATATTTTTCTTTCTGTCTTGGCTTAAATTCAATTTGGTAGTGTTTGTTATTTGTTTCTGCTCTTAAAAGAAACTTGTATGTTGTTGCAAGTTTGAAAACATGTTTTTTTTTATAGCTTATTTTTTAAAAATCGAACTTAACTATTAACATATTTGTATTTTTATGACTATAATCTACACAATTTGTTTATTTCTTAGATTCATGTCATGACATGTTAAACTATACATAGGTTTTTATAATTTTTTAGATATTTTAATCAATTTTGGTTGATGAATGAATTTTAAAATATAATGCGCACACATAACTTAGGGAATGATTAGTGGATGATAAGCACGTTATGTGAAACATACTAGTATTTGAAACATACGTACCGTTGTCTGTGTCATACCAATATAATTGTTCAAAAGCAAGGAATTGGACAAGTGATTTTGCTCTACACTGCATAAGAAAGTTGGCCTGACACATCATCAAATCTCTTTTTTTCTCCATCTCTGTTCTTTCTTGATAAGTACATAAATTCATCTCTTTTTGGTGATTTAAATATTCTTTGATTTTTTTTTTCTTTTCTCTCTATCTCTTTCATTTTCACTCTTTCAACCCTTCTTCTGATCTCGATGGCCTAACCTGAGCAAAGAGGCAAGATTAGTGTGTGAAATATGAAAGGAAAAAGACAAATCTCAAAGAAACAAGGTTGAGCAGGAAATAAGAGATGGTATTCAAGATTAGGGTTTTTCAAAAGGAAGAGAGAGAAACGAGATTCAGCAAGAAGAGAGATGCAAGATTAGGATTTAAAATTTGATAGGAAGAGAATGAGAGAAACCTAAGAAAAGTAAAGTTGAGTGGGAAATTTGAAATACAAGATCCACATGCCACACAAAGATAGTTCCATGCATGTCCAAATACACAAGAAAAGTGCAGGTGGAAATATTTGAAAACTTCAAATGGTAAAACTACATAACATGATCGATGCTTTTTTATTCATCCAATGTCAAATACTTTTATGTCAAATACTTTTAAATCAACTGCATATTTCTTTCATAAATACTGATAAATCGGGTAACATTTGTTGAGATATTTTAGGAAGTTTCAAATTTTATTCTTACTAGTTTTAATTCTTTACATTTTGTTATATTTTGTTTTTATTTTCAACATAGAGTATTACAATCTAAGACATTTCTAAAAACTATTTATTTTCTCAAAAGTACTTAACTCATTTATTTATATATATATATAGAACGTATATACTGAAAAAATAATGATAAAAAAATTATTTTTCTCCAAACTTGAAAGGATTATTTTTTAAAAAAAGAAGTATTAATACAGTACATAGTACACTAATAAGAAATATAATATTCCACTTATTAAAAAAAAGTAGACAATTATTGATGGGAAAAAGATAAAACTAGTAAGAATAACATCATTTATTTATGATAAAGAAAATGAGATAAATGGAAAAGAAATATTTTAAGAACTACAAAAATAATTTTCACAGATCAAAACTTTAAAGTACATAAAGGTTATGTCAGATTCTAAGATGTTAAAAATTTTAATCTGGAGGTTAATCCTATCCACTCTAAAAGGAGCAATCCAAACAATAGTGTTAAAAAATGGAACAATAGTGTGCAAAAATGGAACTGTAGATGTAAATGTTGAAGCACTTCACGTATGTTTCATATTCATATGTATATTAATTCTTTTTATTGATAAAAAAAATAGTGTGAAAAAATGGAGATCATAATACATGAATTAAGCAAGGTAGCATAAATGTGCCAACAATTATGTATGATCTAAATTACTTAAATGTGAAATTACAAGGAAAATCAAGTCCATAGTAATTGAAATCTGAGTTGCAACTTCTTTACCGGTTCCACATACCATCTTCAATTGGTATAGTCGGGTAACATGAAAAAATATTTGAACATGCTTACGATAAACACCACTTCAATATGCTCTTTCCCTTTATAAAGTCCGGTAATTAATTATAATTATACCAAAATTATACTGAAGCAAACTATACCAAAACCACTTGTATATTTGATTTAAAATGACATATAAAAAAATGAAAAATTAACAAATTAAGATGGTGAAAAAGTTAACAAGCAATGCAATTCACGTCTTTCTTAGGCAACAAATTTTATTCAAATATTATGAGATAACAAAGTAAATGGAAAAAAAATATTATTATTAACATGACACTAATATGAAGATGGTGTTAAAGATGTAATAAGTAAAATGCATTATATATATATGAATTAATTTGTTGATCAACTTTATTTGATACGGATCAACTCAAAATGGTTAATTGAAATGAATGCGAAAATTGTTATGAAAATTTATTTTTTTAATTAAAATTAATTTTCAAACTTTTTTTTTCATAATTTATTGGATATGTGCCATTTGAATTTATTTAATTTTTTTATTATGGATATATGCACGAATTATATAAAGGTTCGCGGTGAAAATTTGTAGGTACAGAGGAAGAATGCGGCTTGGGCGGAAGATAGAGGCCCAAACATTGTTTGAGGAGAATTAAATTGGAAAGTTACTTTTTCTGTTACCAATCTCGAAGATTTGAATGAAGTGTTTTTTTTTTCATTATTTAGGAACAAGAAAACTCTAATTACAAAGTTTATTTTTACCTTTTACAATAACACACTCTCAAAACTAATAGTGTAATCCTAATGCATACTCTCCCTATTTCTAGAATTTGCCTATGCATATGTATGGCAGTGTCGAAGGGCGGTGAGACTGGTTTAACTTTACAACAATGATATTTTTGTTTTCATGTAAAGTTGAGTTTTTTTCTTCCCTTTTTCTCAACCAATTGAGTTTGCAAGAAGTAATTTACTATGCATTCATTAATGTTTACTATGACAAACACAAATCTAATAAGTACTTCGGTTAAAATGAATAGAGTTTCCCTAATGCATTCATTAATGTTTACTATGATAAAAACAAATCTAATAAGTACTTTGGTTAAAATGAATAGAGCTTCCTTAATATAACCGCATATGCTATATTGCTGAACCAGATTGTCAGTATAACATAAATAAACTATTGTAACCGCATATGTTAGTTTCTAAATATGGACAAAATACGAAACATGCTTAAATTTGGAAAATTTCTAAAAATTTCATCAAATTGAATAAAATTTTCAATTAAAGACCAATTAACCTAAATATATAAAAAAAATATCCAAAACTTATCATTATTCTTATCATTATTAGGAAAGTGGTTAAAATAAATAAATATCAGTAAAATGATGTTTAAGACTCTCCAATTAATTTGCAGGTGTTATTGATGGTGGCATAGGCAACCTCATTTTTGTGTGGCCAAGAATGTCACCCGCTCCTGTTGCATGAGGTCTGCCCTATGTTGGCATCTCAGCATTGTTGTCATCAAGAAAACACCAAACACTAGTTAGACCTACAAATAAACACTACACATTATTTACATATGATCATGAAAAAAATAAACACTACACATTATTTCCAAACATCATTACACAATAAAAAACCCATTGTTTGGTCAGTCACTAGAACCTACCTTGCTTCGAACACCACCATAGAAACAGCCACAACACCTGCGAAACAACCACCTTCATCACCACCAGAACCTGCCTTGCTTCGAACACCACCACAGAAACAGCCACCGTCGTCGCAAGCAACAACGCCAGCAACACCTTTGTCGACGATGCTGCCAAAGCCTCCTGCACCAGCTCCAGTAGCATTGCTCTCTACGACTCCGCAGAATCTGACGCTGCAACGAGCATTGTCGTCGTATGAGCCATCGTTGTCACCAACAACAACGTCACCAAGACCATCGTTGTCGCCAACGCCACCTGCACCTGCTCCAACAGCGTCACGAGCAGCGCTGCCGTTAGTGGGAAATGCAACATCGCCCTCGCCGGCTTTGCTGCCAGCACCGATGTCGTTGTCCTCTTCCCTGAGACGGGCTAGTTCTATGGCAGTGCTGCCGCCCTCCAACAGAGGCGACCGTTGGTCCCCAACCAAGGGATTGGGAGGGCTAGGGTTTCCAAGGGTATTGGTCTAGGCTTGAGGCCCATTATAGAACCTAACTTTTGCCCCTACATTTGCACCTCCACTATACTCACACGTGGCTTTTCCACTAATGCCCATCCTGATGACCCAATTCACATCTGCATTACACAACTGACTAGAGACAGAGGGTGAATGAAACTCTTCCACCCGTTGGGCTCCCCAATGCTCCACCTTGTGTAATGTGCCCTTATTAACTACACTGTTAGTTGTCATTATTCTGAAATCCCTTGCATTAATTATCCTTGGCACACTTGTCTTGCACTGAGTCACCTCAACCACCTGCTTGTCCCACCCGCTAGAGAGACATTAATTGCAGCATCCCTCGTTCTCTTCTTCCATGGAGCTTTCGTCTTCCTTCTCCTCCCACCCAATGTCACTAGAGTGAATAGTCTCCCCCACCCTTGTATCCATTGACGAATGTGAATAGTCTACAGCACCATCATTATACCATCTTGAATGTTTAAAAAATTCCTCATCTGAATGCTCCTTTTCCACTAATACTTGGTACACTTTATCGTTGATCTGAATTTCTTTAAAGAATTTCACCATGGATGTCATGGCCAGTCTAACTTTCAACCTCGCATACTCAACACACTCCCAGTTTAACGTGGCCTCGTCCACTTTCATCAGTGTACCGACATCTGATAGTATCTCCCTGAAGCACCCCACTATCCACAGAGCCAAAGGGACTCCTCGGCATCAGATTCAAATGACTTTGTGCCTGACCGCTTGACCATCGTTCCATGGTTCAATAGCTTTAAAGATCTTGCCTAAAATTTTCCTGTTTCCTTCAACTATTACAAGTGTCTTTACCCCATCTTGACTAGTAAGAAGCACTTGGTTATCTCTTAGATATCTTTCCTTTAAACTACCCAGACCTTCCTGCAATAATTCTTCATGAATTACCTCCAATGGTAAATACTCCTCCGTGAACCCGACCCAACTTTCTTCAAGCCTACCGTAGTTTAAGTGGTGTAGTATTGATAATTTGGCCTTTCCACTCCGACTTGCTGACATTTGCCATTGAGTGTTTCCCCACCTTCGCTATCCATTTCTTCACAACCTTTGGTTTATGTTCTAGAACCTTGGTTGACTGGGATACACTAGAAACTGGTTTTTGGCTTTCGACTTTCTGATATCTCGGAATATTCACATACAACTTCATAACTCCAATGTGTATGGAATCAAGTTCTGACTCCAATCTGGATACATTCTTAACATCACAGAAACGTACAAAGCCAAAACGATTCCCCTAACGATTTAACTTTCTGGATATAACCACTTCTTCCACTCTTTCCCACCTCTGGAATATTTTCCACAGATCTCCTTCACCATAGTTATGTGGGAAATGAGAGAAGAAGAAGGTTGTGATGTTTCACAATGTGACTTCCTTCCCGCCCTGTTAAACTTTGGACCCTTCATCTTTTCGGGATCCTTCGCATTTAGGGCATGTTTTTGTGTACAAGGTGTGGTATTGTTAGGGCAAAATGAGAGGAACTTTTGCTACTTTGAAGGACAAGCTTTCAATAATTTGTTTCATGTTCTCTTTTGGCTTCAATATCACTAGTTGTTTCTAAGCCTCAACCCTGATGAGTTCTTTCAAATCACACAATCACTTAACATCATGATCATTGTTAACACATATGTCTAAAACTTTAGGGAGTCACAAATCCTAATAGGATTTTCGAATACAATCTTTGATCTGATAACAAAGTTTACATTAATTGCTTACCAACGTATTTCCAACCCATGAGGAAGGTTATTTACAATATAAAGGGATCGAGATTTCCAACTTTGTGCTCCAATAATATGCCCACCTCTTAATTACAATAATCAAGCTTAAAATAGATCGAGAAAGAGTACAAGTACAAAATAATAACATAATATCTCTTTGTTTTTTTCAGTTTCAAATCAAGGTATAAGAATTAAATAAAAACAAATTAACCAACAGAAATATATGAATAAACACAACACGATATTAATACAATCAAGAAATATAACAAACAAAAAGTTATGTAAATCATGAATCCTAGAGGCAAATCTTGGTAACTCATCAGAGTATTCAATGATTTACCCAAATTAGACCAATATAAGTTATGAATATGTTTAAAGTTGAAAACACTGCTCAAAATATTAAAATTTTCCCAGAGTAGTCATACTTTATTTTTTATAAATGCATCTTTAGGTCCACTTTGAAATCCTAAACAACATTATAATGCGGCAAAAACTATTTTTTGAATTTTTAAAATTGAAATGTTGAAATTCAGGTGGATGTATGCTGCAGATCTTACCTAATATCCCAAACCACAAAAGATAAGATTTTTGAAATTTGAAATCTTGAAGGACGAAAGAATGTGTGTTGCAAATCTTATTCAATTTGTTCCTAAAAGTACAAATCTTACCTTTTTGATTTATGTTTCAGGAAAAACATCTAAGAAGACACGTTTAACGTTGTAACAATAATATAGTCTCTGTTAATATATATATATATATATATATATATATATATATATATATATATATATATATATATATATTAAGTATACCCTTTTCACTCACTCTAAATCACCAATACATACAGCAGGTGTAGGTGGAAACTTTTGAAAACTTAAAATTGGATTATTTTTTTCATCTAAATGCCAAATACTTTTAAATCAATTGTATATTTCCTTCATAATGCTAATAAAATTGGTAGTATTTGTTGAGATATTTTAGAAAAAATCATATTTTATTTTTATTGGTTTTAATTTTGTATATTTTGTTGTATTTTATTTTTATTTTTAACATAACAGTGTCACGATCTAAGAGTTCTTAGAGGTTATTTATTTTTGGAAATACCCAACTCATTTATTTATATATGTATATCCAACGTATGTAATATAAAATAATAAAAAAATATTTAATTTCTTCTAAGCTTGAGAACATTATATTTTGAAAAAATAATATATTAATATATACATAATACGTTAATAAAAAATTGTAATCCACCTATTAAAATAAAAAGAAACAATTATTGACGGCAAGAAAATAAACCTAGTAAAAATAACACCATTTAGTCATCATAAAGTCTTTACTCGGAATAATTTGATAATATCAGAAATATTTGAACATGCTTATGATAAACTCTACTTCAATATTGTTCTTTCTTAGAATAGTATAGTAATTAATCATAATTATTCCAAATCATACAGAAGGCAAACTATACTAAAATCAATTTTCTCTTTGAATAGTATGGTAATTAATCATAATTATTCCAAATCATACAGAAGGCAAGCTATACCAAAATCAATTGAATTGTTAATCTATTTGATTTAAAATGAAATATAAAAAAATGAAAAAATAGAATATTAAAATTGTGAAAAAATTTATCCATGAATTAATTTATTGACGAACTTTATCTGAATGTGAAAATTGTTATAGAAATTTATTTTTTTGGATTAAAATTACTTTGAAACTATTTTTTCATAATTTATTAACTAGATGTGACATTTGAATTTATTTAATTTTTTTATTAGTTGTATATTGGTCAATGTGTGAATATATAGAGAGAGGTGTAGAGAGAAAATGTGTAGGTCCCGGAAGAACACATAGGATAGGCCCAAGTATTGTGTAGGAGAATTAAATTGGAATGGGCAGTTGCTTTTTCCATCTTCTTGTGCTAAATAAATTTTTAATATATTAACATTATTTTTTTTTATTTTCAAATTTATGTATTAAATTATTTATTTTGTCTTTTACACGTGTACAAATTTTTGTTTTTTTCAATTAATTGCGTACAAATTTTTGTTTTTCAATTAATTGCTTGTTAATGACTATTTTATTTTTTATTATTTTGTTAAAATGATATAATTTGTTGTTAAGATATTTATAATTTGAGATGGAATAGTAGTATGATTAATTTTAATAATTCAGTCAAACAAATTTTTTTAAAATATTTAATTTTCTGATAACAAATTGAATATTTGTTGAAAAAAATACAAATATTTGTTAATATTTATAATATTTTTTTATTATTTGTCAAGAAAGTTTGTTAATATTTATCAAAATAACTTTTTTATTATTTTTAATATAACAAAGAATTTTTTTTTTATTATTTGTCAAGAAAGTTTGTTAATATTTATCAAGATAATTTTTTTATTATTTATCAAGAAAATTTATTAATATAACAAAGAAAGAGACATTAACAACTTTTTCTTCTAGATTTGTTTACATTCATATAGCGTGTGACTCAATTGAAGGTGGGATGATTTAATACATATATGGCAACAATTATTTTGCATGCAGTTACTTCTTCTATCTACCAACGCGAAGCTTTGAAAATGAAGTGTCTTTTCCATTAACCTCTTCAGAAACACGAAAAAACTTAATTACAAAGTTCACTTTTACCTTTTACAACAACACACTCTCAAAACTGCGTAACCCTAACACATACTCTCCCTATTTCTAGAATCTTCTTATGAAACGGACATGCATCTCTGCGCGGTGTTGAACGACGGTGGCAACTGCTTTAGCTTCATAACAATGGTATTTTTGTTTTCATTTAAACTTTGATTTTTTCTTCCTTTTCTCTCAACTAATGAACTAGATCTGATCAAACGTTTGAATGAGTTTGCAAGAATTAATTTACTATACATGCATGAATGTTTACTATGATAACTACAGATCTAATAAGTACTTTGGTTAAAATGAATAGAGCTTTCCTAATAAAAGCTATTGCAACTGCATATGCTATCACTACAAAAAAAAGCTATTTAGAGACCAATATTTAGCTACAAATGAAATGGTTGCTAATTGTGACCAAAATAGTCACCAAATTAAATTTTGGTTGCTAAATAACTACAAAATATAACTAATGATTGAATTTAGTGACCAATTAAGTTAAATAATTGGTATCTAAGATTAGCTACCAAGGTTTTAGTGATCTATATGATTACATTCTAAATTAGTCTCTAACTTAATCAGATACCAATTTAGAATCTAATGACACTAAAGTCAATCATTTATTTGACTTAATTGGTCACTAAATTCAATCATTACTTCTATTTTGTATTTATTTAGCAACGAAAATCTAATTTGGTGACTATTTTGGTCATAATTAGTAACTATTTCATTTGGTAACTAAAAATTGGTCTCTAAACAACCTTTTTCTTGTAGTGTATATTGCTGCACCAGGTTGTCCTTTAAGCTATTGTAAACCTTCTGATATGTTCTATTTGTTTTCAGTATGAAAGTCCCCTCCAAGGTGGCTTCGCAAATGGATATCTTTAGTGACTTATACCTTCTCTTTCGATATGGGGTAAAGTAGTTACTTTCAAAGTTAATTTCACTTCTAATTAATAATTGTTATATAAGCAATACAAGAGAATCCAGATGAATATTGTGAAATTGAATATCTTGTACTTTATTTTTTATATTAGCATTGGTGATTTGTTTGTAATTTGTGTTTACTCCTTAAGGAAACTTCTATGTTGTTGCAAGTTCTGGTTAATATCTTTTATCTCAGCTTGTTGATGCACTCTTTTATAAGATTGTCTTGCCCTCGTATCAAAATTTTGTAACTAGTTTGTTGGTTTAATATTTTAAAATGTTGATTTGATGTGTACAATAAGGTTTAATAACACAAATTATAGTTTAATATTTTTTTTAATATTTTAAAGTATGATTTAGTTTGTAAAATACCGTTTAAAATAAAATAAATTAAAATTCAAAACATGTTAATGTCAAAATAGTGATTGATGAAGCAGATTTTAAATACATAATTACAAAACTTAATATTATTGTGTAAATATTACTTCTGACTTGCCTTTTATTTCAATCTATTTGGGAAACTTAAAATATTTTAGCATGTTAATAGGAAAAAAATATTGATGTAAAGAAGAAACTGATAATAGTGGAAAAGGTTTACATAGTGGACATAAACAAGTAGATTATTTTAATTTCAAAAGTTGGCTAGAGAAGAAGAAGAAGAGAGAAACTCAAAATGAAGTTACATCAAGAGGATTTTAGATAAATTCAACATGAAGTTTTGTATGCCTTGTATTAGTCTCATTCAAAAGAGTGAGAAGTTTTCCAAATCCCAATATCCTCAAAATAATTGTGAAATTACAGGAGTGAGAAAATTCCTTATACTTCCGCTGTTGACAGTCTTATGTATATTCAAGTTTGCACACGTCCTGATATTACTTGAGCATATTCCGACAGAGCTTATGATTGCAGATCCCTTAACTAAGGGATTGTCTGTTAAAGTCTTTGTTGAGCATGTAAGTCGTATGGGTGTAATGAAGTCTTTTTGATATATTGGTCTAGTGGGAGTTTTTCTTTTATGTATATGTGAAAACGTATTTGGCTGAGTTCAAGAGGGGGGTGAATTGAACTTTGAAAGATTTTTATTCTTTTTAAAGCTGAAAACAGTTTTCGCAAACAGAAAAGTTTTACTGAATCTCAATGATAAAGAATATATGGTACAACAGAAAATAAATTGGCTTCAAGTACGAATGAATTGATTTATTTAAAATACAAGGTAAGAAGTAAGTGAATCATTTTCACAATTGAACACAATCAAGATTTTTAAACCAATAAGAACAGTATATATGCACAAAGAATATGAAACTGAAAGCAGTACACACAGTCAATGAGAAGTTACTAATGCTGATAAGAATTTCTCAATTAGACTAGCTAATGCATATACTGAAATGAATCAATATAAAGTGCCAACTATAAAGAATGTCACACAAGAGTTTAAGACTTGATTATGCAGAAAATTGATGTTAAATCAGATTTGATTAAAGTCAATCTCAATTTGAAAACTTCTTATTAAACAGATAAGTTGTATAACAGGTTATTCAGTTTGCAGCAGATTAATCAAACCAAATTCAATTATCAATTAATTTCAATATCAACACAAGAACAAAATACAATTCTTGCAGTAATAGTGTCAAGAATCACACTACAGTAATGAAATCTCAAGTATGCAGAAACACATATGCCTAACAGTGCAAAACAACTTTCAGATCAGATTTGTTCTGAATTAGAACAGATTTGCACTATTGCAGATTATTAAATTTTCCAGCAATTCAATCAATTTCAAATCAATTTCCAATTAATGCAGTATGCAGTGTAAGAAAAAATCAAGATTATGAGAGAAGGGTTTAAGAAGAAGAGACACAATCAATTTTATACTGGTTCACCCTTCCTCAAGGGCTATGTCCAGTCTTCTCTACACCACTTGAAAAGAAAGTTCCACTAACTCAATTAATTGTTCACATACAATTAATCAACCAATTCCTACTCCCCGTAGAAATCAAGAACCCTGCTAAATTGATCAACTGCTCCCCACAACTCCCAATCAATTTCAGCAAAAACACCAGGCTAACTCCTATAGCCCAAACCAATACAATTGTTCAATGATTTTCACAGAATTACAATGAACACAACACAAATCTTGATTCAAACAGGATCAAGAAGGGTTGAGAAAACTCCCTGATTGACATAGAAAGAAAGGCCTGTACACAGGCTTGAAGAAACCCAATAGCACACCTTAGTCAAGATTGATTCTTCAAGTAAAAACCCTCTTTCGAAAATGATTATTATGAAACAACAATTCTCTCACAGTAGTTCTCACAAAATGAAGTTCAAAAAATTATGTTTCGTCAAAATGTATCTATTTTTGTTCTTTCTATATATTCTGTTCACTTGAAAGCCTACTGTATTTATAAAAGAAGAACTCAAACCAGATTTAGAAAATAGTTAATTCAGTTGTGCTCAGACACGAATAAATTGATTTGGCTTAAACATGAAATCAGCTTATAATATTCAATACTCTATTTTCCAAAATTGTTTTTAACCAAAGTTAAACCTTTTATGGTTTGATTTAAATCATTTAGACCATGTGCTAATGAATTTCTCCTTAGATGTGCGTAGGTTCTCTTTCACAACCAATCACACTCACTCACACTAAGACAAAGCCTAGAACACACTTCCATTTGCTTGCTTTGGCTTGCTAGGCTGCATCAAATCCTTTAGTATTGTGTGAATACGAACAATCTCCCCCTATTTGATGAAGACATTCCAGTGTGTGAGTGGTTTAAGATCTGCAACTGCATAAAAGAACTAGTGAAAGCAATAGTCTGTCATAGAACTTGTAATCATATAAAACCGAATACTTTCATTCATATTTGCTGTCAAAGCATGATAATACATGGATTCTCAATTTCAGCACAGACAGCAATACAACATTACATCATTTGAAATGGTTAAAACAGAACCTAACTAAGACAAAACTAGTTCAATAGCAGCAGCAGGAATAAATCCTAATCAAAATGGTAAACCTAACCCTAGGTAAACCTATTCAAAATATCAAAAACCATTAACATGAACTCTAACATCAAACCAGCAAAAGCAGCACAGAAACAAAACAACCAGAACAACACAGGACACACACAAAAATTAGCAGGCCACACACACTACATTTCTCCCCCTATGGATTCATCAAATGGGAGAAAATGCCTATGATATGCATGATTTACTCAATTGGCTCATTCCAAGCAGCCATTGTGGACAATTTGTCCAGCACAGTTTCGAGCTGTTGCTCCAAATTCTCAAACCGAGTTATATTTATCTCTTGGTTGCTCTTCTACTCAGTAGAAATTTCATTCAGCTTGTCCAAAATCTCTCATGCAACCTTTGTAAACTCTGAGTTCTTGTCAATTTCCTCCATAGTATCATCTTCAATATCCCTTGGCGTGTTGCCAGTAGCTCCATCAGTAGCTCCCCCTTCAGCATTGTCTTCACCAGCATCAGCACCAGGTGCTCCACTGTCAGCATTATCTGAAGCATCAGCAGTAGCACCAGTAGAGTCTTCTGACTCTTCATCTTCCTCTGTTGGAAACCTCCATTGACCATTCACTTTTATCAGCCCCATTTTGTTGAAGTTAGTGGTATTAATCTCAAATGCCTGCTTTACCGGTTCAATCAACTCTCCTTCACCAGGCACTTTGAAATACTGAATGAACTTTGAAATGAGTACCACATACGGGATTCTGTAATCCATTAGCCTCTTAGCCTTCTCCAACTACATTCCAATCACAGATGGCTAGTTCACTTTTATCTGATTCATAATACAGTTCATCAGGATCAGATCTTCCTCATGCAACACAACATGATTGTGTCCTCGTGGAGTAAGAATCCACTCAATGATGAATGCCAAAATCCTTGGATAAACAGCAAGACTGCCTGTTAGCACCAAGGCTAAGCATGTGATTTGATGAAGTCAATATTGTGAGCACCAAGGCTTAGCATGTGAAGCTGATGAAGACTGCCTCATGAAGAATCTGTTGGAACCGACCTGGACCAGAATTGTTCAAGTGAAGACTTTGTGCCAACATGAAAATAGTTGGGTGATTAGGTCTTGGTCCTTAGTTGGGTTTGTGTTTTGGTGATTGGCTTAGTCCTTAATCACTTGTGGCATGGTTCATCACTTTTGAGGTGCTAAAAAGATTCACAAATATTTTTATTAAAACTGTT
>Ga0209489_100594_pt1 | contig 69838 bp, 33 predicted proteins | sample SiratrowhiteBW_FD_187527 | JGI IMG/M metagenome (GOLD analysis project Ga0209489, IMG submission 187527) | Root nodule microbial communities of legume samples collected from California, USA - Siratro white BW (SPAdes) (version 2) | ecosystem: Host-associated > Plants > Roots > Nodule | place... | reverse complement strand
TTTTTTTTTTTTTTTTTATTGAAATGTATTTGTGCCCACACTCCTTTTATTGTTAATAAAATTTTAGGGGGAGGTGGGGGTTCAAAGAGCTTACAATCATACTTACATTTAGGTTATTTGGGAGAGATGAGTGGGGTTCGAATATGTGAATTGTTAGATACAAAATTTGGGTCTGCTCCGCATGCCCAGCCCCTTTTGTTGATGTTTTTGATACATCCTTTGATTTTGCATATGTTGTTTTGTGCCCTTCTATCTTAGGGTTCATATATGGTTTGGAAAAAAAGTTGTGTCTTTATTTTTTGTTTAATGACAACAATGTTGTGCTGTTTCCACTTTGGTTTTGTATTGAAAAACTTGTTTAAGGAAACAGTGAAAAGAGCGAAATGAAAATAATAAGTTGATTTCATTATGAAAGTAAGGTGGTATTTCTATAACTAGGAGAAGTACGATACAAGATAAGAACAGAAGACGTGTTTTAAAACCAAATGACCATAAATATTTTTCTTTCTTTTGATTATTCATATGGGATTCTGTTTGGATACCTGTGTTCATTTTTACTTCATTAATCAGTAGCATGTGATGGGTGGTAATGTTTTAAACCAGTTTCTGATTTAAGTACTTAACTGATCAAATTTTTTTTCTGCTTTTTCGTAGCAGGACTAGGATCCATGAAAGGGAAAGATGACAGTGCAACAAAATCAGCGAAGGGAAGGAGGGTTCAGTTTTCTAAAGATGGTTAGCTTCATTATTCTACTTCGTTGTACTCCTTCTCAGTGAAGTATGGAAATACTAAAGCTTGATTATCTATTATAGGTCCATATGATTCTGGAATAAGTAGTAGTTCACTTTCTTCACTAAAATCTGGTGGTAAAGGTGAGAGTGTAATTCCTGAAGTTCTTATTGTATTCATCAGTTTGATAACATTGCATTTGAGCACATCTTCGACATAATCTTTAAATTAATTGCTGGTTATTCTTTTACTCTCTTAATCGTGTTCCTCTTTACTGGACTGCTGTTTTTTTTTTTTATTATTATTATTATTTTCACGGTGATTTTATTAAAGGAGGAAAGGGAGATAAGGCTGCAAATGGTGGGAAGAGCTCTCAGTCAAAAGACCCGCAATCATCAGAACTCGGAGTGGATCAAAGTCGGTGCTTTTCTTCACCTTGTGTGTTTTTTCTGTTAATTTTGTAAATCAATATATTATTAATTTTACTTGTATTACACTCACCTTGTGATTTAACCATTTTAGGTTAAGCAATCATATGAACTTATTCTGTATTGTATGAAACCATACTTTTCCTTTCATTAATATCAACCGTATTATTTCTTGGGTGACATGCAGAACTTCCAGATAATATGAAGTGCCTTATGGACTGTGAGGCTGCGGATGTTTTACAAGGAATTCAGGACCAAATGGTCATGTTATCTCGTAGAGATTCAAGTATCAAAATGCCCACGTGAGGGAGATACAACCTTTTTTTATTGAAAATGATCATGATCATTAGAGTAAAACATCTATTTGAGTGATCTAAATCTCTTTATTGTCCTGTTTTAGGGCATTTGACAAGGGACTGCAGTATGCCAAAAGCACTAGCAAGTATACAAATGCGCAGTCTGTTAGACGCGTTCTTGAGTATCCTTAATTTTCACTCTGGCGTTTGTCTATGTCTATGCATCTATTGCTATGAGTGCCGTCTGTGTTTTTTTTTATTTTATTCACATGGACATATGTAATTAATTGCTTTTATGCTTTGTGTCACTCTGCTATCTTTTCTCCACAAATGTTGATGTTCATCTCTTGACTCAAATATCAGACCACTTGCAAATAATGGTCTCAATGACAGTGAGGTATGAAATAGAGCATCTTATTACATCTTCTTTTGTTCTTATGTGTTATCTAGCGTTCTTGACATCATTACCCACTGCAGATATGTGTGATTGGGAATGTATGCACAGAAACTATTGATGAAGTTTTTGCTCTTCTCCCATCATTGGAGGTATGTCATGGAGCATTATCTGTTCCTTTCATTGAAATCATTAATGGAAGCAGGCTAAGGTTGTTTTTCTTAATCATGTAATAATAAGGTTTTTTCACTATTCATGGGTAAGTGTTTATTAAGAAAAAAAGAGGTCTTCTTTGGATAAGAAACAGTAGTTGCAAAATTGATTTCATTTTAGACCCGAATAGGGTAGGTGTCATTTTGATTTTGGATTCATTGATGATAATTTAACTAAATATATGTAGGAAGTCATGTAAGGAGTTTGGATGTTTTCTTAGCCCATTGTTGATAGAATGTCACTGAGTGACTAGTAGTGTGATTATTAATCCAAAACTACATTGGTGACCAAGTGAAAATTGCTATTAATACATTCTTTTTTATTAAATTTCAACCAATTAAGAGTGTTCAACAAAGTGTGTTGTTGTCAGTAGTTCTTATAACGAATATTATGTCAACTAGGTATGAATGAAAATGCCATCTCATGGTATGTTTGTATGTATGCATTTCAGGATAAGAGAAACGTTGACAGTGAAGTTCTTAAGGATTCATTGAGTGAGCTTGCGAAGCTCAAACAGCCAATGTAGAGTGTAGGAGATATGCAGCACGTGGAACAGTTTTCAAACTTTACACCTAAAACTTTAATGAATCCATGTTTATTTTGGTTTTCAGTTTCTAGTCATATTTCCTACTTGGCTGTACAGAGGTTTACTGTTAGAACTTGTGGATGAGAATTGGATGAATTTTGCTTGCACAAGACCATGGATGGATCTTGTATATGCCTATGGTTTGACAGAAAGAGGCTATAGATTGATTGAGAAAGTTTCTATGGAATATACACACTAATATTCTACTAAACATAATTAGCTGCATGAATTAATTTGTAGAAGTTATTTTCTGTTAGTTTTTCTAAAATTGGTTTGAACAATATGGAGATTTTTTTTTTCTAATTTTTACAAATTACATGTTTATGCAGAAGGTTTTTCAAATAAATTCCATTAATGGTCTTGAGTTGAGGATATAAATTAAAGGAAAACGAGTTCTTTATCAGAGAGAGATAAACAGAAAAATAAGGTGGAGAGGAAAGTCACGAGGAAATGAATATTGATAATAAGTAATTCAAAATTTATTTGATGAAATTGGTGAAAATTTCAATTTTGTTGTTGGTTAGAACCAGTGATGATGCAATCAGAAAGTAGATTTTTCTTTTTATGAAAATAATAATTTATTTTTACGGAATAACTCTTCTCATTAAAAGTTTAATTTGTCTTTTATTGTGATTGTTTTGGAAAGAGTAAATATTTTCTCCATTATAAAACAATATTTTTAAAATTGAACTATAAACCTGTCAAAATATGTAATTAAGATTTAATGGTTTAATTGAGGTTAAATTGGCATTATAAAATTATTTTTTAATATTTAAAATACACTAATTTTAAAAATATATAATATTTTATTTTTATAAATTTTGCATATTATAATTCAATTTGAAATTTTAATAATGAATATGAACATTTATTATTAATAATAACTATATAGTAAAATTAAAAATATTTTAGTTTACTTTTTATTTTGTTCCCACAAAAAGTTATAATTATGATTTATTTTTTGAAAGGTTTTGACTTCTTTGGTATCTGTTACATGCCTATTAATTTTATGTCTCCCTTAAACTGAATAAGGGACCTATTTTTTTAGACTAGTAATTTTTTCAAGAATATTCTTACACATAATTAATAGTAATTAATGTAGAATGACAAAATACAAAAGTAGTTAAAAGGTTATAATACTTTTTAATTCATAGTACATGATTATTCATATGAAATTTGTGGTCTTTCAAATATATAATTTAAAGCAATTTATAAATTATTTCTTGCTAAGGTGAATACTTAATTTAATTATATGAATTCAATAATTAATTTACATATCCATATTTAAAATATTTCTTATTAATATTTTTATGACAATTTTTAAAGCAACAGTTGTCTATATAAGCAACTGAATTTGTATAAGCAAGTCTTCTTAAACAACTCTAATTAAGTTAGAGGAACCTTCCTAAGCAACTCCATTTGAGATGATTTTATAACCTTAAAAGACTATTTACAATGGCATTATTAATTTTTATAATTCTATTTAAGAAAAAGAAAAGATATGATTTTGTTGTTTCTAAAATTTTTGGAATTTAATTTAATTTTTTATAAAAAAAAGTTCTAGTATCTTTAGATAAAATAATATATTTTAAAATTAGAAAAATGAAGGAAATAGACCAATTTAACCAGGAAATAAAATTGAGTTAAAAATAAAAACGTATTTAATCCTTTAAAAAACTATATTATAGTAATTTTTATGCATGTGTTATATAGTAAGTTGTGATGAAGAAATATGAGGTATTATAGGTGAATGGGTTGGCAGTGAAAACATACTCAAAGTTTTAGGAGACATAAATCAAATTAAAAAAATAAACCTTTTTAAATTAAAAACAATAATTTATTAAAATAATGACATTTTTATTTAAAAATTATTTTTTTAAATTTCATGTGATATAAAATTATCTATTAAATTATTATAAGTAATTTCATTTAATATATCTTTTTCAACAGAGAATAAACTTAATCTTTTTAATTTTTGTCTAGACAAATAATATTTTATTAATTTTTTTAAACTCTTTTAAGTTAAAAAAAGACAAATTAAAAAATAGATAAGTGAAAGAGTTAAAAAAAAATAAGTAAAAAAGTCATAAAAAGAGAGAAAATAGAAATAAATCTAGATATGATAGAATAATATAAGAAGGAAAATTAAAAAACTTTACCCTTTCAAATTCTTTTACTATTCAATATCTTTTTTAAAAAAATAAAAATATTATTAATTCATTAGGAGAAAGTTCTAAGATTGTTATTCATTAAAAATGATTTTTATTTTTTAATTAAAAATTATTTTTAAGTCTAATTTTAAAATTAAATATTTTTTAATTTATAATAATACATTAGTGTTTTATTGAAGCTTAAAGCATTGTTTGAACCTTAGAGACTGAGAGTGTGAACAATCAAGAACCAATGCAACATTCTTCAAAGTGGATGGATACAAGAAATAATGCTCCTCCTCTAAAGTAAGCAAGTAGGAGGATATTCTCTCTTGAAGCAGATTTGTTAATTAAAATGACAAAAAATAGTATGCAGAAAGTGGGAAGGTGAAAAAATTGGAGTGAGTTATTTGAACAAAATAAAAGAAAAATAACTCATTTTCACCTACTAAACCAGGTGAACCCTTTGATTTTCCTTTCAAGAGTGGATTTATTGAAACCGATGTTTGACCTTGATCATCATGTAGTTTTGCTTAATTTTGACGCATTACTATAATGAGGTTTGCAAAGAGAATTGAATATATAAGGAAGGTAGAAAAGATGGTAAGAAATGCAGCTTTGATCATTGCTGTTTCATGGCTGTTACTGGGGACATTCACAGTGGTTTCTGCCAATGCAGACAACACAAAGGGTCATTCCCCTATGATTCATTATCCTCAAGGTAAAGTCAGCAAGAAATTATGCTTTAGCACTTTTTTCTTATAACCAATTTAATATAATACCACCTAAGATTCAAGCAAACTAAAAGTAAGCATATGGAAGCCAATGATCAAATGTGGAACGTATATTGTGGAGATGGATGTTGCTCTTAAACTTAGGCATCACAGGGTTGAAGCAGATCTCCTATATGTTCTACGAGTCCTATGCATGTTTCTCTTTACCACTCAGATGCATAAACAATGTAATGCAATAAATAATTATCCATTAACAATGTAATGCAATAAATAATTATCCAGGAATGCAGAAAATGTACTCTCCGAGAAGTCTAAAGTGTTACTGGTTTGTAAGTTAATGTAATCACCAGAACATATATAAAATAAATATGAGCAATATTCAATACAAAGTGATAGTGTTTATACCGTCTCTGATATGATACAATGACTTAATCATACGCTGGGCTACAAGCCATGAATCTTTTGAATATTTCTCAGGTTAAATAGTATATATTAGCTATTCTAGTTCTAACATTCTAAGAAGAGGGGACCATCAAAAACCCATTAATGAAACATAAAAATCCCATGTAAAATCAGAACTAACAACAGAATCCACCACTGATATGTTGTTTGAGACGAAGATGAATCTGAGCCTTTATCTGTAACTCCTACAAGAAAACGACAATCACCAATTGAAGGATCTAGGAAAGTAACAATACCAAGTCCATCAAAATCGCAGCTACGTGAATCTTGCATTTGTAGCTGATAATAGCTGTTAAAAGCATATGATACATTTCCCTTCTCACCAATTTCATTACACGAACCACCATAGTTAAGGGTAGTGCAGTCTGCAACACTACAGGCTAGTCTCATATGGTTTACTACATTTGTCAAATCACCGGATGGGTTTGCCACACACCATCTAGATGGAAGATACTCAACATTCCTTGCATTTTTCAATTCCTTGTTTCCAAGTAAAAGGTTTAGCGGATACTTTGCCTGTCCATCAAAAGAGAATATCCCCCAGTGTCTCTCAAAGTTTCCAGGAAGTGTGCTCTTAGCTCCTTCATCAAACAGACTGAAAAGATAAACATCCATAGGTGTAACATTTGGCCTCAAGGGGGTCCCTTTGTTACTTGCAATGTGATTGATAAGGCCTTGATTGAAAACTTTTGCAGCAGTGGTATTTGCACCAATGGCTCCATCAGAGGGCCAACCGATTTCTCCAATAACTATAGGCATCTGACCATATCCAAGTTTAACGAGGGCTGCAACTAAAGTGTCATAGTTTCCATCAAATGCATTAGTGTAAACATTGGAACCATCTTGAACAGCATGAGTAGTTCCCTCAAAAAATGCATAATCTTGTGGGAAATCTCCATTGTCATAAAGACTAAGAAAGGGGTATATATTAACAACAAATGGGGAACCATTTGAGTTGAGGAACTGAACAAGTTGAGTCATGATTTGGGTCAGTTCAGGCCGGAATGCCCCTTGGGAAGGAAGTGCTGAGGACTGATAGGCATCTGCATTGCAAGGGACAACTAGTTTTATATAACCACCAAGATTTGCCTTCACTAGAGACTGTTGTATATTGAGTATTGCAGGCATCACTAAGTTCTGATATTGACCATTATAACTTGAAAGGAAAGGCTCGTTTCCAACAGCAACGTACCTGTAATTCAAGGTACAAAAATATTATTTAGCATAAGATCTCTCTGGACTGACTACCTCCAATGTTGCCTTTTTGTCACCCTAATGGCAACAAAAAATTTCTTTGAACAAGTGTTTAATTTTGATACAATTAAATTGTGAATCAAGTGAAAATCACATCAGATATAATTATTAAAAGACCAACAATTTTGAAAACACTATAAACGTTTCCTACTCTATCAATATATTCTAATTAATTCATGTTTGAATAAGACTTGTTAAAAATATTCAATAGTGGCCATAGTCTACTAGATTTGAAAAAATATAATAGTCAATAGAAAACATTCCCTATTAGCATTTTTTTATCAAAATAAAATATTGATTGGGTTATTCCAGTTTAAACAATCACCACTTGGAAGTAAATCTCAGACATTCTCAAGCTAACTAACAAATAAAAGGTGAGATTTTGAAACAGAAAAAGGATTAGATATGCACCTGATATCAGCACCCCCTCTACCCACATAAGCAGAAACATTCTGTCTAACCCACAAATCAGCAGCAGAAGGGGAGGAACTCAAGAGGGGCAGCATCTCATTGGGGATCCCCACCATGACCTGAATGCCACTCCCCATGAGAGCCCTCAACACATCAGAGTCTGCCTCAAAGAGCTTCACTTTTGAGATCTTGTTGTCCCTCAGCAGATCAACCACAGTGGTTGGCTTCAGCCTGTGAGAAGATATGGTACCCCAGTTGAAGCCTATGCCTGATTCCACCATTGGAACCACAGTCCCACACAGAAGGCACAGGTAAAGGACACCACTGAATCTTGGCTCCAACATGCCACTCAAAATGGTGATCCCAAACAAAGTGAGACACCCACTTCACCTTGGGAAGAGATTGGAGTTGGAGGATGAAGGAGAAGGAAGAAAGAGAAGAGCTTTCAATGAGTTAATGTTGCATCAGAGTTGATGATGATGTTGGTCACTTGAGTATAGTTCAAGATAGAGAGTGCAGTTAGTGATTTGCTGCTAATGTTATTATTTGGCAGGTTCATGGAATTACCATAATGCCCTCACCTCCTGTTTGTTTTTTCTTTCATGTCGGCCGCAGATGTTGGCGGAAAGATAATTACTCAATTAACCTAATTTTTTTAAAAGTATAAATAACATCTTTATCTCTCCTAAATTTTTGAATTTTCCATATGATGTTAATGAATTTTTTCTCGTTATAAGTCTCTGAAAAATGGTTATTTCATCTATGGAGTACGACTGACACATTTTTTTAAACGATTTATTATATAATAAAATATGTACTTTGTAAGAAGAAAACGAATTAGTAATGTGGTGCAAAGAGTTTTTTTTTTTTTTACTGTCTGCATTCCTCTATTTCTACATTTTCTATTTAATATTAAAATATTATGAAAAAGAGATACATTACTTTCATTACGTTATTATTTTTTTTAAATAAATATAAGTATCAGTTCTGCTTAAAATAAACCACGTGTACCAAAATAAAAATGAAAACTGTATAAGAACCATAGAGAAAAACTTATGGAACACTAAAAGTAAAATATAAATAATTATCAGAAAAAAAATACATATATTTTATTTAACTACTAACTTATCGTAATAATAAATGTAAGTAAAAAATATAAATTAAAATATTTCTTTTTTAAAACATTAAAATTAAATAATTCTTTTTATCATGGAACAAATTACTATTATTTAAATTTGATTCCTATTTATGTAAAAACACTTAAAAATATTTTTTTTATTAGCTTTAGTTAGTGCAAATAAACGTATTCAATATTTTAACAAAAATTGTATTTATTTTCAAATGACTTGTATGACAATACTCGTGTTTATTTTTAATAAATGTTAAATAACTTAAAATTTTAGGGAAAGAAATCCAAAACAAGACACATTTGTTTTTACTCGGAACACGCTTTCACGTAAAAGTAGCAGTTTTGTTCAAATAACGCTTGGCAAAAAGCGGGGGTGTAACTGTAATTTTAGAAGTGAATGAATTGTATATAGTAAAAAAAGTGTCCAAAGCCTTAATTAATGTTATCTCAGTGATAAGATGGCATCGACATCACATGATGACGGTGCCCAGATGCATAGCTTATTCCTCTAATTAATCATATTTCTCCTTATTAAAGAGAGTAGAAAATTGAAAATTTTATCTCATCAAAACACCAACTTAACGAAAATACTAAGATAATTTTCTATTTAAATATCAATACTATTATATGCCTCAATCTCCTGTTAACGTAAAAAATAATTTAAACATATTTTTCTTTTTTAACTATCTAAAATATCTTTTACATGTAAAATGTAAAAAGATTTGAATAGAATTTACCTATAAAGTGTAATAAAAATATGTACATGTATAAATAATATTTACCCATTAATAAATAAATTCTTCATGTTACTTCTCTCTCATCACCATCATTGAACTTTTGGTTATTTATAAGAACAGCTTTCTCAAAATAATTTATACTCTTTATTGTTAAGTCATTTAAATAAATGTGAATTAAATTGATATAATATAAATTATAATATTATTTTACAAAATTTAGAAGAGAAACATTAAAATCTAATTTAATCCTACAAAATCAATCAATTTATATAATGAAATTTGTATCACCTTGTAATTATCGAACTGGTAAATTAACTTCTTTCTTTTTTGTTTGCAATTTTATTTTTCACGCTAACATTATTTTTCGTTATTGGATTTGCATTTTGGATGTTAGTTTTAGTTTATCATTCTCTTTTGTCTTTCTCCAAATAATACGAATTTGCTCAAAAGAATTTCTTCATCCCAATTTAGTATAATTTTAACCCATTTAAAAGTAATAGTGGTGCATAATAATAGGTGAAGATAATATTAGTATGATTAATTACTACATTCGAAATATTTTCACAAACAATGTAAGATTTTTATTAATACAGAAATAAATATATAGAAATTCTTTAAAAGTAAAGGAAATTTTCCAACATACACGACACTCATGGATCTTCTCAAGAACTCTATTTCTCACACTTTGAAGCTTTTCATTTTGATTTTGCTTGTCTTTTCGGAAAATGAATTTGGCATTATTTGTAGGCAGTATCGATTTATTCTCTCCTCATAAATTACCCACCAAAATAAATTATTGTAAAAGACACAAATTCTCCTCACATGATTCAACAATTATATTTATGCAATTTTTATTTCATTAAAGTTGTTGAAAGGAATAAATATGATTCATGTATCTAACATTGTAATCAATCAGATCTATATGAGTATCTTGCATTCTAAGTCATACTAAGCACAATAAAATAGTTATCATTTTTATAGCTCACTATTAAAGAAGTTTCATTCGCAATCTACGCTAATAAAATAGGAACGTGGTTTTCTTAACTTTAGTAAAATAACAATAATAATAGTAACCAAAAACTTCTTAAATTTTTTATTACATTTTTTTTAAAAGACACAATAATTTGATTAAAGCATACATTAGAAAGAGATTAGAAATTCTAATTATTTTTTATTTTAATTTTTTTGCGAATCTAGGATTTAGAGTTAATGGCGTCTCTTATTAACGTCTGCTTGGTCGTTATATTCGGTCATGCTGACGTGTACAAAAACATTGGATTATGTATAGTAATTTTTCACATTGAATTTAAAATTTATAAAGCCGATAATTTAACATTTTCTAAAATCTCATTAAAATATTATATAATTTTGTTAGAATACTTTTTACTGACCATATACAAGACAATAACTTTTTATAAAAAAATACCTCATAAAATAATCTTTTTTAAGAATCATAAGTTCATGAAAACATTATCTGATAGTTAAGTTTAACTAGGTAATGAAACAATTTAGTCTCTCATTAAATAAAATATCCATAATTAACATTTGATGGTGTCAATCAAAGTGTGATTTTTCATTAAAATTTTCTCCATTTAACATGTATATCTGCAATTGAATATATAAAAAAGAGACAAAAACAAAAGTTAACAGAATATGCAGAAGTGGGAGGTTCCCTACCTCAGTTATGTGTATTCTCTTAACATGATTGCATTCACATTAATCAATGCTTTCATAGTCCACAAGTCCTTTAGTGATATCATACTTTTCAACTCTTATTTTCACTTCTTCCACCCCAATTTTCATTGCAAAATGTTGTGTTTAAGGAATAATAAACAGATTTTCCTTCAAAAGAATGGTTTTATTATATATTCCAGACCCCTTTGCAGGCTTTTTGATGAATTGTAAAAGTATAGTGTCGTTTTCTAAGACCAGGGGTAAACATTGACACTGATATTCTCAACAAAAAAAAGGCCAAAAAGGAAACACAAAAGAGAAAAAAGTGCTCCTATTTGCTAGCATTTCAGAGTTGGGAAATTCTTTCTTCACCAAATGCTGTGGATGATTCCTCATTCAGAAACACCTTATCCTCCCTCTCATCTTTATAACTTTCTTCCCACTTTGAGGGAATCCAAGCATCAATTGAGAAGGTTGGTATAGATTCTATAGAATAGAGAAAACTTATTTAACACTAAATGTTGAGTAGTTTTGTCTGCCATCAAAAAAGAGTGGAGAGAAAGAGTAAAGCCATAGTGGCACATGCTTATCACTTCCTGGTTGCTTTTGCATCAACATTGCATTTGCACCTACGACTCTGCAATTTTTCACTGATCCAATGATCATGCAGATATAATTATAGCCCCAGAATCCAATCACTAGCCACTTTAGTCAATGTATCTTCTTTGGATAGAAGAAAGATGGTTGCATATCATTACAACAATCAAATCCTTAATTTTCTAAGAGGAATCATTGTCTAGTAGTTATCACTACAAAATTGCAATTTCCACCTTGCTTTATTGTCCTATTGATGATCGCATCATACAAAACCACAAATACAACTTGTGTCATGAGATTTGTAAAGGTTTTCTTTTAGAGACATTTCACATACTACTTTATGGTATAAATTAGCCAGAATGGTCGTAATATATAAAATAATTTTAGCATATTAGTCATATGTTGTCAATACTACTTCAATGTGAAAGTGCTTGCATATACACTATCACAGTTTGGCTTATGATACCTAGATTCTATACAAATATTACACTTTTGACTGGTGCTTTTGACTGGTGTTGAACACTCTCCTGTGTATTATTTGTTACCTTCCAGCACTCTCAGCAACTAGAAGCACTGTGTGGCCTATACTTGTTTAAATTTATAAGTTTAACTCAAATTTTTCAATACAATGTTTAGAAGAATGGTCAATCAAGGCATATGAATTATAGCTTTCATCCTGAATAAATAAAATCAGAAAGTTTTCAAAGTCTGAAGTGAAAATAGTTTTTCCATCACTTGAACCTAATAACCTAAGCTCATATTATTATAAATTAACTACAAGGAGTTGAAGCACAAGAGCAGTAAGACTATTTTAGTGTATGATTTTGATGGTTTTTCAGTGCAATGGAGATAAGGTAAGCTTCCACCTTTGATTGGGATGTAGACATGCAACCTAGACTGAAATTTGGTGTTTCAAAGGCAATAGGAAAACTGAAAGGGCTAGTTGATGAAAAAGATGATAACCAAGTATGGAAATTAATGGGGTCATGGGGTCCACTAGTGTCATCTCAGAAAATATTGTGATGTTTTTTGCCACCACATTGTTATTAGTCACACTTGAAAAAGGAAATTAGTAAAAGCAACTATGATTCATAAGCACTTGATATCACTTGATAAAAGAAACAATTCATAAGCACAAGATAAGGAACTATGATTCCTACTTGAGCAAATCACTTCTATAATTTTTCTCATTCTCTATTTCTGTCATATCATATTATCTTATATTTTTTGTATCTTCTTGCTTTTACTGAGTATCATTTACTATTATTTACTATATGATGTATTCAGATATTTTTCTTCTGCATTAGAGTGATCCAACCCACACTTTTGAAAAGTTTATCCAAAAATGAAAACAAAAGGTGTTGAAATCCTTTATATCCCTGTTTAAGATGATAAAAAATAGATTGCATAAGCATATGATAAAAAATCACATCATTAATGCCTTATCATAGGATGAGGAAATGACCAATAAAGTACCGTTCAGGTGCAACTTTTTTCCATTTTCTTCAAATGGGTGCAAAATTTATTTATTTTTTTTACAAAAATAGGTAAGTCAATGAAGAAGTCGTGTCACTATGGTACAACTTTAGATAAACACGAAATTAAAAAAATTAAACTGAAGTCGTACCACGTTGACACAACTTCAGTGTAAAAAAATAAATTGAAGTCACGTCAACGTGACACAACTTTAGTGTGAAAAAGAAAATTATACTGAAGTCGTATCACGTTGACATGACTTCAGTTATTTTTTTACACTGAAGTCGTGCCAACGTGACACGACTTCAGTTCACAACTTTAAGTGAAGAAGTCATATCTCCGTGACATGACTTACCTATGCACCTATTTGGTAAAAAACGAAAAAAATTGCACCTTTTTGGTGCTTTTGCCAGAAATGACACCACATAATTAAACAAAACACTAAGAAGAAAAGTGGAGTGTTCTCCTTCCTTTCAAGATATTTTTGAATAAATACAAAATTTTGAACAAACATATAAATTTATTAAATATATAACATATTTTTTTTTTCATTCTGGTATAACTTTTTCATAAAATTTTTAAAATGGACAATTTTTTTTTCTTTTAATTCTTCTTGTAGGTAAATAGTGCTAACATTATGAAGAAATCATGTCATTATGGGACGATTTTATTTAATTAAGAATAAAAATGTATTATTATGATACGATTTTAGCAATTAAAATTGTAATTTCAGTTATTATTTCAGTTCAATTTTATTACACTGAAATGTTGTATTGATGTGACACCAACTCAATTTTTTAAATTGTCTCATGACACACTTTTATTAACTTAGCATGATTTATCCATGATAGAAATAATTTTTTTTACATAATAAAAAAAATATAACATAATACAATTATGAAACTATATGTTAATTGGATTGAGTTGGATGATTCTAACATCTAATCTTACTAAAAAGATATTGGGTTGAGTGTTAAATCATTGATTAGATGACACATGTTTGTTCCATCTAATCTAATTTGACTAAAATTATTAAATAATAATAATGATATAACTATTATTAAATTTGCTTTATTATTCCATTACTAAATATGTATTTATTAAAACATCAAATATTAAATAATATAGTTTTTTAAAATGTTCTAAAAAAATAAAGAAATTACAAACTTTTGCAAAAAAAAAACATATTTAAACTTGTGACCCTAATTTAATACCTAATTGGTGATTTCTTTTATTAGGTTGTATGATGGGTTTTTCCAAACCCGACTCCTCAAACTTTAGTATTAATGAATTTGTGTAATGCTCATTTAAGTCTAAAGAATAAAATTTAAATTAAGTAGAGAATAAAAGTGTTCTTTAAAAAATTATAAATAAATTTAAAATTTTTATTTTATTTATTACAGACTGCATCTCTCTAAAGTTATGAATTTTATATCTCTTTTTAAGCTTTTGGACTGACAGTCTATATCATTTTCATAATTAGATCACACTTTTAAAAATAGATCAATATAATTAAAATCTTAATAAAGGTGATTTTCATTTAAAGTTGAATTGACCAAATACTTTCTTGTTTCATGAGAATGTTAATCAATACAGTTCTATTTGTTTTTTATGGTTAACTTTATATATATATATATATATATATATATATATATATATATATATATATATATTAAATTACAAACTAGACGTTTATGTTATAAAATAAAAGCTAAATCTTTCAAGATTTCTTAGTTTAAATAAAATATAAATTTTAATTAAAACAATTATGATTATTAATTAGCAATAATATATAATTATAAATATTCAAATCATGAAGAATACAATTACTCATTCATTAATTAACAAAATCATGCATATATAAATTAAAATAATGAAAAAATCATTTGCATTCTTATCTCAAATCTACTTGTATACTTATACATTTGATTATAAAGAAAGGAGATTGTGTTCTTACTCACTGTAAGGGTATGGCAGGAAATAATGAAGATGTGGAAGAGTTGAATAACAGCATTTGTGACACTGCTACCTCTCATCCAAAGGGAGAGATTGAACCATTTTTAGGTGTGATTGATACTGAAGAAGTTAGAGAGCAGATTGAGTCTGATCCATTTATTCAACAAGCAGTTGATTCATTTTTGAGACATTCAGAGGCCAAGGAAAGACAAGAAGAACATGACAAGGAATGTGGCTTTGCTAATTCCTTATTGAAAACTCCAGAGTCCAACAATGGAGAAGAAGGATCACCAAAATGCTAAACATATCAAAACACCTTAAACAAAAAGGTGTAATTTCAACTTGACAGTATTTGTTCTTATTCTTGCAATAATAGTTTTTTTTTTTTTAAATGAATAGTTGGATAGCAAATATACTTAATAATTATTAATGTACTTTTATTTTCTCTTGTAAATTAATATTTTAATTATTATTTTTATTCTTTATATTTAATTATTAATCGAAATAAATCTTTCTTCATCCATAACACATAATATATAAAACATAAGATGAGAGACAAGTATGTAGGTACAAGTATGTAGGTTATATTTTTTTTTTTTTGAAACTATATGTGTTTTTCACACATCTCTGTGAATGATCATATCTTTACCCTAAGTCTCAGATCATTATCATCTATCATTTTCTTTAATTCTAATATTTCTTCTTTACTAAAAGATAGACATTGTCCACGTGTTCTAACTATTCATTCTCATTATGAAAACCTTACAATCTAATAATTACTTCACAATGTGAATATGCATTCCTCCATACTATTTTATATCATGCTCAATACCTACTTCATTGGAATATATAAGACAGGCTTCATATACAGTAAAATTATTTATTATTCATTAAAGCTAATATTGTTCTAATATCATAAATTACCGTAAAATTATTCATTATTCATTAAAACTGATATTGTTGTAATGTCATAAAAGAATGACAAAAATAAATTTTGGAAGATAAATTATATAAATGAGATGATATTCAAAGAAGAAAAAGAAAACTTCGTTTAGATATTTAGTGTAGAAAATAGGGTTTCTAAAGAATATACAACAGTACAAGTATTAGATGTTATAATATGTAATTTTATAAACTTTTCTAAATACGTTAGAGTAATATTCTATCATTTATATATTTTTCATTAAAAAAATGTAAAATGTCCTGTAAACAGCAATCACACAATCAAATTTTATAAATAGTTTGAAACAAATGATTAATTAAGAAAAAATCACATATTTTGTTGAAATTTGGACAATATTATAAGTAATCTAAATTACACTAATTTATATTTCACTCTTGACTGCCTGATTTTAGTAATTAAAATGGTGGACATGATCAGTGTAACCCACTTTTTTTCTGATGCAGAACATTCACACCCTCTCCGCCACCACTCGATCTTTATTTTCTCCTTCTATACTCACAGAATTTACACCTGCAATATATTTAATAGACAATATAAATTAAAATATTTCTTTCATAAAACATTAAAATTAAATATTTTTTTTTATCATGGATCAAATGACTATTATTTAATAGGATAGTGTTAAAGGTTAAATTTGATTATTATTTATGTAAAAACACTTAAAATTAATTTTTTTTTCATTAGCTATAGTTAGTGCAAATAAACGTATTCAATATTGTAACAAAAATTGTATTCATTTTCACATGACAGGTATGAGAATACTCGTGTTTTTTAATAAATGTTAAATAACTTAAAATTTTAGGGAAAAATCCAAAATAAGACACATTTGTTTTTACTCAGAACATGCTTCCCCGCAAAAGTGGCAGTTTTGTTCAAATAACGCTTAGCAAAACGCGGGGGCGTAATTGTAATTTTATAAGGAAATGAATAGTATATAGTAAAAAAAAGTGCCCCAAAGGCTTAATTATTGTTATGTTAATGGTAACATGGCATCGACATCACATGACCACGGTGCCCAGATTCATAGCTTATTCCTCTAATTAATCATATTTTAGTTATTTATAAGGAACAGTTTCTCAAAATAATTTATACATTTTATTGTTAAGTCATTTAAATAAATGTGAATTAAATTAATATGGAATAAACTATGATATCGTTTTAAAAAAAATTAAAAAAATATTAAAATCTAATTCAATCTAACAAAATTAATTTATATAATATAATTTATATCAACTTTTGATTATCGAACTCAGTGATTTAACTCCTTTCCTTTTCGTTTAGAAAAATTAAAAAAAAAAAAAAAGACATGCAAACATTAGTTTTAGTTGATCATTTTTGGGTTAAAATTCCCAAACTTTATGTGTATCTTGCATTCTAAGTCATACCAAGCACAATAAAATAGTTATCATTTTTATAGCTCACTATTAAAGAAGTTTCATTCGCAATCTAGCTAATAAAATAGGCACGTGTACGGTTTTCTTAACTTTCCTAAAACAAATAATAATAATAATAATAACCAAAAAATTCTTGAATTTTTAATATTTTTTTAAAAAGACTCAATAATTTGATTAAAGCATACATTAAAAACTATCAGAAATTCTAATTATTCTCTTTGCGAATGGCTTCTCATAGTGCCGTCTGCTGGGTCGCCATATTTATGGTCATTTTTTATATCGAATTTAAAATTTATAAAGCCAATACTTTAACATTTCTAAAAACTTATTAAAATATTATATAATTTTTTTAGAATACTTTTTACTGACCATATATAAGAGAATATTTTTTATTAAAAAATACCTCATAAGATAATCTTTTTTAAGAATCATAAGTTCATGAAAAGATTATCTGATATTTAAGTTTAACTAAGTAATGAAACAAATGTAATCTCTCATTAAATAAAATATCCATAATTAACATTCAATGGTGTCAATCAAAGTGTGATTTTTCATTAAAATTTTCTACATTTAACATCTAATCCTATCTTCAATAGAATATATATAGAAAAGAGACAAAAACAAAAGTTAACAGAATATGCAGAAGTGGGAGGTTCTCTACCTCAGTTATGTGTATTCCCTTAACATGATTACATTCACATTAATCCATGCTTTTATAGTCCTCAAGTCCTTTAGTCATATTATACTTTTCAGCTCTTATTTTCACTTCTGCCACCCCAATTTTCATGGCAAAATGTTGTGTTTGAGGAATAATAAACATATTGCCCTTTAAAAGGATGGTTTTATTATATATTCCAGACCCCTTTGCAGGTTTTTTGATGAATTGTAAAAGTATAGTGTCCTTTTCTAAGACCAGGGGTAAACATTGACACTGATATTCTCAACAAAAAAAAAAAAGCCCAAAAAGGAAACACAAAAGAGAAAAAAGTGCTCCTATTTGCTAGCATTTCAGAATTGGGGATTTCTTTCTTCACCAAATGGTGTGGATGATTCCTCATTCAGAAACACCTTATCCTCCCTCTCATCTTTATAACTTTCTTCCCACTTTGAGGGAATCCAAGCATTAATTGAGAAGGTTGCTATAGATTCTATAGAACATAGAAAACTTATTTGACACTAAATGTTGAGTAGTTTTGTCTGCCACCAAAAAAGAGTGGAGAGAAAGAGTAAAGCCATAGTGGCACATGCTTATCACTTCCTGGTTGCTTTTGCATCAACATGGCATTTGCACCTAGGACTCTGCAATTTTTCATTGATTCAATGATCATGCAGATATAGTTATGGCCCCAGAATCCAATTAATTACAAGGAGTTGAAGCACAAGAACAGTAAGACTAGTTTTAGTGTATGTTTTTTATGGTTTTTCAGTGCAATGGAGATAAGATAAGCTTACAACACCTTTGATTGGGATGTGGACATGCAGCATAGACTGAAATTTGCTGTATTAAAGGCAAAAGGAAAACTGAAAGGGCTAGTTGATGAAAAAGAAGATAACCAAAGTATAGAAATTAATGGGGTCCACTAGTGTCATCTCAGAAAATATTGTGAAGCAGGTTTTTGCTACCACAATGTTTTTAGTCACACTTAAAGAAAATCAATAAAAGAAGAATCTTTATTTTATATCACTTGATAAAAGAAACAATTCATAAGAACAAGATAAGCAAGATGATTCCTACTTGAGCAAATCACTTCTATTATTATTTATAATTTTTCCCATTCTCTCTTTCTATCATATCATATTATCTTATATTATTTGTATCTTCTTGCTATCACCAGTGTCATTTGCTCTTTGAGATATTCAGATATTTTCTTCTGCATTAAAGTGATTCAATCCAAACTTTTGAAAAGTTTATCTAAAAATGAAAATGAAAGGTGATGTGATACGCGATCCTTTATATCGCAATGAAGAAATGATACGACATAATTAAACAACAAAATACTAATAAAGATTATGCAAGAAAGTATATTTGCTATCTAACTATTCATTTAAAAAAAAAACTATTATTGCAAGAATAAGAACAAATTTGTCAAGTTGAGATTTCATCTTTTTGTTTAAGGTGTTTTGGTGATCCTTGGTTGACACAATCCTGATTATGTTCTTTTCCATTGTTGGACTCTGGAGTTTTCAATAAGGAATTACCAAAGGCACATTTCTTGTCATGTTCTTTTTCTCTTTCCTTAGCCTCTGAATGTTTCAAGAATGAATCAACTGCTTGTTGAATAAATGGATCAGACTCAATCATCTCTCTAACTTCTGCAGTATCAATCACACCTAAAAATGGTTCAATTTCTTCCATTGGATGAGAGGTAGCATTGTCACAAAACTCTTGCACATCTTCATTATTTCCTGCCATACCCTTACAGTGAGCAAGAACACAGTTTCCTTTCTTGATAATCAAATGTACAAGTATACAAGAAGATTTGAGATAAGAATGCAAATGAATTTTTCATTATATTAATTTATATATACATGATTTTGTTAATTAATGAACTAGTAATTATATTCTGCATGATTTGAATATATATAATTATATATTCTTGCTAATTAATAATCATAAATGTTTTAATTAAAGTTTATATTTTATTTAAACTAAAGAAATCTTGAAAGATTTAGCTTTTATTTTATAACATAAACATCTAGTTTGAATTTATAGAAATAAATTATAATATTTGAAGAGTGTGTTATGGATATGAAAATAACCCTATTTATTTTTATTTATCTGTATATAAATGAATAAATATGTCCACTCGATCTTCACTTTCTTCTTCCATAGAATTGTTTTTCCCTATTCTGATAGTTTTTTAACAAAATTCTTGTAATGGGAGAAAAGATTTATTTATCTTAAGTTGGTATAATTTTATTATGAAAAAAAATAATGAAATGATGTGATTAATAATAAGATTAAACTAAAATCATGTGATATTATCATAATTTTAAAATAATTAAAATCTGTCAAACAAAATAATTAAAATTATGTTATGATGAAACCATTTTAATTAAATTAAATTAAATCATATGATAATACAATTTCTTTATATTGAAATTATTTATAATGAAAACTAAAAGAAAATTTTGTTAAGAAAAATACACTAGAATAGAAAAAAAACACATAATTTACATATGCAATGTCGAACTTTATTTTTATATAAAATATATATATATATATATATATATATATATATATATATATATATAGCATTTCTTGAAAATAGTTCATCAAATCAAATATCTTGTTTTAAACTTTTCTTTTTTCCTTGTTTCTTCTGTTACAGACTAATAATAGCACATGTTTGTGTATAAACATAATGTATGTACATATTTTGTTCGCCCTTAATTGCTTACTATAATACATAGGGTTTAATTTTTCTGTTCTATGAATTTTTTTTCTAATATATATTATTATTAATACATAATATATATTATTTTTCTTATAAATAATATATTATTTTTCTTTGTCTAACAATTTCAAATCTTTAAGTAACTGTTATTAATTATTTTTATTAATTTGTGCAACAACACATATAATTTGGTGGCTATTTGCACCTCAAGAGTCTAATGAGATCAATAAGTATATTTTTCTGGTAAATTATGATTTTTCTAGTATGAATAGATAAAAATTAGAAATACAGTTGACTAAAAAAAATGCAGAGTAGCTAGTCTATAAACATTATTTTGAAAAGCATGACTGTTAGTTGTTATGTGGTGGATTAAAAGTGTTAATTAATTGATAACTATAACTAAACTATATATTAACAAAAGAAAAAGTATGAGATAAACAAAACATGTTGTTTGTTACTTAAAAATACACATCTTCTGACACTCCTTATATGCTTATCCAAGCTATCAGAGAAGTCAAGTCAATGAAGAAAATCATTACAAAGATGTGAACAGAAGACAATAACCTATGCTTCCTCTGCAAGTATATATCACATCGTATTCAAATTTTGATTTGGTTTATGAATGAGTTATGTTTCTTATTTTGACTTTGTAATAGTGTGTATTAAGGAAAAACACTTCAGGTTTAGAATTATTGGTTTCTTCTGGAAAGACGTACACGAGAAGAATTCACCTTTTAATTTTCTTATTTTCATTTAATATTAGCATCAAAACTGATATTTTAATTTTTTTAATAATCTCACTCAAATTTCTGTTTCCTACATGTACTCAAGCTTATGAAATATAACTTTTTTAACCATGAATAATAATTGAATTATAGAATGGCATATTTTTATAACAAATATAAACCATAGTTAAGTCCTTGGATGTGTTTGTTGTGATGCATATTGAAAGTTTGTAAATACTTATATAACCTTTGTTACATCTTCTAGTTGGCATGATAAGGAGGGGAAGTGACACATTTTTCTTGTTGGAGCTAGCGTGTATTTTTTTTCTAGCTTGGAGCAAAGAGATATGTACCAAGAAGAGATAAACATTGTAAGATTTATTTATAAGCTTTTATCTAAATACTTTTAGAAAAAATTAAAAATAACTTTTTTATAAATTAAAATTAATTTATACATAAACTAAAATTAATATTTTTTTAGAAAGTACATAAGAAAAGTTGTATAAATTAATAAGCTAACTTAAACTTAAGCAAAAAATTTCTTATTTATTTTTCCTAATCTTAATTAAGAAGTTTTTCCATACATATTTTTTATTTACTTTTATTATGTAACATTTTTATTTTGTATATTTTTCACAGGAAAGTTTCCATGTTATGAAATATCTATAGTCATTTTACATCATATTTTATAATTAGAGAAGTGACGTAATTACTGATTTAGTGTTTTGTTTTTATTGTAATATTTTCCTCGTTTGTTTAGAAGAGTCATCGGTAATGATTGTCTTTGTTATTGACTAAATTTTGTTAAAATATAAATTATAAGTGAAATTGGTTAAAAACAAATTCAAATTCACGACATTTTATAAAACTCATACTTAATAGTAAATAAATAATTGATAGGAAATTTTTTAAAAATAATCATATCTTATTAGATGGTATTTTAAGAACTCCTAATATAATAATTTACTTAAAATTATAAGTGAAAATGTGAATTAAAAATTAGGTCAGAAAATTTTTTAGTTAATATTTTCTTAAAAACATGTTATTAACAAATTAATATTTAGATCTTTCAATAAAATGAAATTCAAATTTCTTACTTGATCAGTCTCACGTATGGCCGTAGAAAATAAGAAAAGAAAATGAAGAATTATTAATCAAAATACGTCTCTTTCTTTTTAAAGTCTTTAAAAATGTACATACACTAAGAAAACATGTATATTTAAAATTAAAAACTGAAATTTAGATTTTTAAAGAATAAAATTTTAAAAATGACATTTTAAAGAGATTAAAACCAAAATTTCACTTCCATGGTAGGATAGAAAGAAGAGACAGCATTAAAATGTAGTTAACTAATTTCCCAAAACTTAGTTTAACCCATTTGTTTTTGTAACTTTTATTTGAGTTTTAAAATTTTGAAATAGGCTTATTGTAAAACCACACGTCATTTCTCTTTTTTTTTTTTTTCAAAAATATCCCACTCTCACTCTTTATTTTTCTAAGATCTCGGATGTTTTTATTATTTCTTTCATTAAAGAGTGTCTAAGAAAAAATGATGATATCAATTCTAGCATTCTAAAATTTCAATTAAAGTAATTATTTTTCTTCTTTTTTTTAAATCTCAAGTTTTCTTTTCTTGCATTGGTTGCATATGGAGAGTGTTTTGTGCCACATATAAAATCATATACAAATAAATAAATCTTTATTATTGTATCTGTATTGATATGTTTGATTTTTTTTTATTTGATAATCAGACATCTTAAAAGTAAGTTAAGACTTCTATAATTTTTTTATGTCTTTTAAGTAATTCTTTGAAGAATATAAGAACTAAGGTGATTAAAATTATTTAAAATAAATTGTGATCTAAGAAATATTTTATATTAATATTATCAATATTTTATTTTGAATTAATAGAATTCAAAACAGGATAGGATTATATTTAGAGATTTCCCTCCTTTTAAATGTTTCAAGAGAATTAATCGTACAATTTAGTAGTTAGGGATCGTTATATAATTTGTATAAATGATTACTCGTAATTATCTTAATATTTTAGATTTCAATATCCTTTTACTTATAACTGTTACCCATTTTAAAGATAAACGAGGCTAAACAAAGAGTTAAACATGCTTGAACAACCAGAAGAAACATGCATTCTTCGATTTGCTCAACCTTATTTATAATATCATTGAACTCGAAAAATGGACTCTGTTTCTCTCTGCCTTTACAATGGAAGGCCATGCAGCACGATGGATGATACATCCAAACCAGTAATGAATGTTCTTAACACAAAAGCTGAACAAAAAAACAATTTACAATCACACCAAAATGAAAAGAAGTAGAATAATTGAGCACGGTTTTTCTCTCTCTTGATCATGGTTTCAGCCTTATAACTTGCTTAAGCTTATGATATCGGTTTGTCCAACCTTTTTCCTCAATGAAGTCGTTAACTTCACAGCATCTACACCATCTCCAATCACCACCAATTTGTCTTTCGATTCTCCCTCTAGCCCCACAAAGTTCACACCTGCATTCACCCAATCAACTTCTATAACATCATTTTTTACTTCTATCTCTTTTTTACCACTTCGACATAATTATACAAGAATTGTTATTTCTGGTGCATGTTTGTTTAGGATTAAGATAAATTTGAATTCATAAGAGAAAGAGAAAGGAGGACGAACCGTTTGCTGCAGCAACAACCTTGAGTGCCTTGGTGCGGCACTTTTGGCAACTCATGTGCACCTTCATCACAATCTTTTGCTGCCAAATGAACAAGGGGTGTTAGTTGTAAGAGAACATAGAAAAAGGTTCACTTTTGAAAACAAAAAGAAGAATATGATTGCATTTTCATGAATGAGAAATGTAGGTACCTTCATTCTTGTATCTTGGAAATAACTATGGAAGGAGATGCAGTTGTGTTGACATTTTATATGCAAAGAGGTATGTTTGTAAGCAAAGCCAAGTCAAAGTCAAGTAAAGTTAGGTGAAAATGAAGGCACTGTATTAATTGAATACATTGCTTTCCAACTATATTTAATTATTGAATGCATGAAACTTTCTTCTGTTTCTTTTTCACTCTGAAACTTTACAACTTAAGATGGGTTGAAAATGTTTGAAGTGAATATTTTCATAAAAGCAAAATAAGTTTAAATTTTGATGTTGTCTCGCTCATGCTTATGTTAGTCGTTCGAGTGGATTGAACGCATGTTAAAAAATTGAAAAATGTTTTCATCAATTCTATTGGTGACTCTATTATCAATGTAAAGTATTATATTTTCAAATAATAAAAAAGAGTATCAATACGATAATTAAGACATATTGTAAGATTCAATAAATTTATTAATCGATGGTAAACTGTGATTGGATAATAAATTGTTTTATAACTTTTTCAAATTTCTTTTCAGTCAAATTATGAAAAAGAAAAATGCAGGACAAAAGTGTGATCGCTTTGACGAAGACGACGTCTCCAGAACGTCCTTGAGAATCACTTTCTTCTTCCATGTGAAAGACATAAATCAATAAATTATTAATTAGGTGCGGAAAAAATGCATTTTAGGAAAAAAAAAATATATGTTGACAACGAGTAGATCTGTATACAAACTCTGATCTGTTTGTTTTAAAATATATGTAATAAAAAGTACCTTTATAATTAAATGGTATAAAAAAATTATTAAAATAATATTACTGAGGGTTGTTAACTGGTCGTAAAAGAAAAGTAAGGTGTTAAAAAGATATTTTTAGGTAAACAAAAATTTATTTATACTACTTTAACATTACCAACTTTATTTCCTATTATCAATTCAGTCGAAGTGAGTTTTTTTTTTTTTTTTTTTTTTTTTTTTTTTTTTTTTTTTTTTTTTTTTTTTTTTTTTTTTTTTATTGATATACATGGTATGTTTAAGTTTGTTTTTCAAAAATCTTTAGTATATAACAAATTAAAAAAATAGTAGTTCGTATAAATTAAAAAAATTAGGAAAACTTATAAAAAATTTTACAGTGTAAACTAATTTTAGTTTATACTAATTTCTTTGGTATTAGAAGTACTTATAAAAAAATTGGTTAGCTAAATCTTAAGCTTTATTGACTCATGGACTCCTTTAATTTAGTTTAATTTACTAATGTTTAAGAGTATATTTATTATAAAGATTATATTTATAATTTAAGATATTATCTTATAAAACCTATTTATTATATAACATAAAATTCAAGACTTTAAATTATAATAATAAAAATATATTTATATTACAAAATTATTAACAATCAAATATTAATTAAAAAATCATTAGTAAGGTATAAAAATTTATGAGGCTAACAAAAATAAATTAAAATATTATATAATAACTATTATAATGAATATGACTTAATAGTTTGAATTGAAAACAAGTAAATAAAATAAGTTAAACTCTTCATTAAATAAAAAAAGTAATTATAAATATGAAAAGTTAAAATATAAAATATGTACTTTTAAAATTTAAGTAATGTAAATAATGATTTACAAAATATTATGTCATACAAAACAATTCATTAAAAATTAAAAAAACTTTAACTCGGTACATAAACCGAACCATAGACTCAGTCTAATATATATATATTGGACGGTTTAAAAGAATAATATGCCAATTTCGACCTTTAATATTGAGTCAAAAGTATAACTTACATACGATTTATTCCTTTTATTATTATTATTATTATTAAATTTCTATATTTTAATTTATTTATTATAAATTCTCTTTGAAATTTCTAGAACAAATAAATTTTATGATGCTAAAGTGGGGAATATAGTTTAGATTTAAAACATTTATTAAAAAATATACTTATTTCTTATTTGTATTTAGTATAGTATATGTTTAGAGTGATTACTTCTATTTACTTCTTTTATATAGGAGTGGAGGTAGCATATTTTAGAAAATAATTATTTTTATTTTCTAAAAAATTTGAAAATATATTTTGTAGAAAATATTTTTGAATCCTCTTTAGAATAAATTCAAGAAATTTTCATGTTATAAAGAAAAAGGTTAAATTAATAATTATTGAGTAAAATCTGTATTGAAATCTGGGAAAGTAGTAGATAAATAATTAGCTATCTATAAAATTAAATTGATAAAATTGATTCATTGTATTTTTTTATTTTTACTTTTTTAAATAGACAGGAAAAACGAATTTATCTGAGAATAAAGTGGATGAATAAACACAAAGCATGAATTAAGAGTCTTGAGTAGCACACAAAGCACCTAGTATTGTAATTTTGTGGGTTATAAGGTTGGAAAATTGAGCTTTTGAGTTGCCACAACAATTTCTCTGAAACTTTCTTGGAACTTTACGTGAACAGGAAGAACAAAAATGATAAAGACATATGGAATGTATAGACATTAGTGTTTTTGTTTCTGTTTTGTTTTTGTTCTTTTGCTATTTCCAAATATACCCAAATAGTTAAAGGGTTTCTATGGATTTATGAATTGGTTTCATAATGGAGTTATGGTTCTTTAGTCTTTCAAGTCTAAGATTCCAATTTTTCGTGCACGCTTTTTCTAATAACTTATCATTTTTGGAATGACCTAAAGTTTTACGTCGTTATTTTATAACCACACATTCCGAAGACGAGTTCATAGGAGTCATAAATTAATCGTTCTCTTCTCCTTTCTTATTTTTCTTCTTTATTACAAACTCGTGTTCTCATAATTTAATCTAATAATATGTTTGAACGAGAATTTGAGAGTATAATTCATTTTTACAAGGAATTTGAATATTTTATAAAAGAATATTGTTAGATAAGAAATTAAAAAATATATTAGATAATTTTAAATTCTATTTAAAAAATAAACGTTTTAAAAAATTTTATATTTTTAAATTCATATCACTTCTTTTTTGCTCTCTTTTCAATTCAAATTTGATTAGAATGTAATGGTAAGGTTTAACTATCATAATTTTAACATTTTTTTAAATGTCGGTAAAATTTCTTTCAAACTAGAGTTGTTCGTTTTTATCTTTAAAAAACAGCATCAAAGTTTGTTCATTACTTGTATCGGGTAAGGATATTTTTCCATCAATGTTAGTTAGAATCTTATTGATTAACATTAACCTTAGTTTTTGATGATGTCAAACAAATTTTTTAATTTATATCACATGAGAGTATTTTTTAATTGATGTCAAATAAGATTTTTTTTAGTTAATATCAATTACATTTATTTTCTAAACATCATAAGTTTGTGTTTATTTTTTTTTATCAATGCTAATTAATATTTTCCCAGTCAATATTGGAAGAAGTACTTTTTTTTATGATTTCAATCGATATTTATTTTATTGATAGAAGTATAAGTTATTTTTTATTTACACAATGAAAACTATTTTATTGTTATTTCAATTATTTATAATTTTTTTTCATTATATTTTTTGTAATTTTTTTTACTATGTCTGTAATTATTATTTTTTCTTATATTATTTGAGAAAAATTTGGAATTAACATTGATAAAATGCCAAACAAATAACAACATCACAAGAGTCTGATTAAATTTACATTAAATAACTACGGTTAATATCAAGAAAATGGTTTATCAAATTCAATGAAAAAATTGCATGCTTTTACTGAAAAATAATATTAATAAAATATTACTTAAAATATCATAATATTGATTTTTAAATTATTATTAATATTATTTAAGATTTTAATAATTTTTTAAAATTTGATAGTGATTAAAATTCTCTATTTAGGTAAAAATTAAAAATTATTAAATTCAAATTATTTTATTTAAATAAAAAATTTAAAATGAAATTAATTCAAATATTTAAATATCTTATGAAATTTCTCGTCAAAATAGAAGATAAATGTGTTGTGATCATAAAAAGGGTTCTGTTATCGAACTAACTTTTACATAATTTAGTTAAGGGTCAGATTTAAATCTTGAAACCGTTAACTTACGAATAATATTAATTAAAGATATGCTAGAAATAACTAGCATCAAGCTGGAATAGCTCAGTTGGTTAGAGCGTGTGGCTGTTAACCACAAGGTCGGAGGTTCAAGCCCTCCTTCTAGCGGATATGGTTTATATTAAATGGAAAATTTTTAAATAAAAACTAATGATATATATATATCAACATGTGGTGAACAGGAACAGTAGCCTGATCTCAAAGTGTCTCTGTCTCTCCTATCGTGGAGGAAGGTAAACAGTTATAACGTTTCTTTAACTGTCAACTACTTCACTTTGCTCCAAACCAGAATGTTCTTTTCACCTCCGAAAACTCCACAACTCACTTTTCCACCGTTTCCCACGTTCCTTGCGCCACCCCAGAGGCTCCTCTCAAAAGGGTGCAGACAATGGAGGCATTCCATGTTTGTGAATGCAAAACCCCTTCTCAAAGATGGCACTCTCAGCGTTGATGGCAAGGATGCATTAAGGAATGTGCCTGAAAATGTGGTGCTCACGCCATTCACTGCTTCGTCTGCTTTCATAGGGGCCTCTTCTGCTGATGCCAGTTCACGCCTTGTGTTCAAGCTTGGAGTTATCCAGTATTCATTTTTCTCTTCTGTTGTTTCTGTGAAAAGTATAATTTTCCAAATGGGGTGCTGATACAGTAAAATACAACCATTTGAGATCAATGTTTATCTTAAAAACTGTTTAGCTACATTATGTGATGAATCCAATAATCACTATAATCTCTGGCAATTTGTACGTCAGTCAGAATTCTTGATGAATTATTCTGCTAAGTCTGTCTATGAAAATGCCTATAATGCGAAGAAAAAAGTAATCAGAATTTGTTTTGAGTTATGCAGGGATGTCAGATTATTGTGCCTGTACAGATTTAAAATTTGGTGGATGATACCACGTGTGGGGAACTCCGGGAGGGACATTCCTATTGAAACTCAGATGTTGCTCTTGGAAGCAGGAGGAGGAATGGATTCACAATCATCCAAGGAACAGAATTCATACATCATTTTCCTGCCAGTTCTAGATGGTCAATTTAGAAGCAGTTTGCAAGGAAATTCATTCAATGAACTTGAGCTTTGTGTTGAAAGTGGTAAAGATTTCAGTATATTTAAATATCATCCATTTTTTCCTTTAGAAACTCATTAATGGAAGCAATGAAGTGTTTTTTCTTTTTTATTGAGAGTCCTTTACTTGCAATATGAGATCCTAATTACTGATATAAGTGAGGTTAAGTGTCAAATATGAACGAACTCAGCCAAGAAATAGGAATGAAATAAAAAGAAAACATGAACCAATTGTTCCTGATAAAATTAGTTATCTTTTTCTTCTTTGGTTTTTCATATTCTTTGTCTATCAAATAGAGTGATCTTTGAATTTTGTAGGAGACCCTGCAGTAGTAACATCCCAATCCCGAAATGCTGTTTTCATAAATTACGGAGAGCATCCATTTGATCTAGTGAAGGAATCTATCAAGTAGGTCAGCAATTGAAATAACATACACTTACAAATACCTTTTCTACCTGTGAATTTATACTTCATCTACGTGTTTCAAACAATATGCAGGTTCTTATCAGAACACAGTGGTACCTTTTCACTGAGGGAAACCAAACAGGTTATTAGTCTGTTGCGACTTTAATCTTGTAAAGCAATAAAGACAGTAAAGTAAAAACCTGGAACTCTTTCACAGTCTTATTTCAAACCACTTTTTGGGTGCAGATGCCAGGCATGCTAGATTGCTTTGGTTGGTGCACTTGGGATGCTTTTTATCAGAGTGTTAATCCTCAGGGAATCAGGGATGGACTCAAGAGGTTACTTCAGCTACTTTTCATCTGGTCGTTGTAAATGAAATTTAAGATAGTTAAATTTCTCTTACAGGCTCACACGACGAAGTATCTTAAATATAACTCTATGGGAAGAAATGATATTTGAGTAACAAGAGAGTTATTGTCCATTAAATTTTTGTTCATCATATAGCTTAATTCCTTTCCGCATTTCACTCCTATTCTACCCCTCATCTTGTTTTATTACTTCTTTGAGTTCTTTTTGTTTGTGGAAAAACCTTCTAAACTAAATCTGTATCACAGTTTATCTGAAGGAAGCACACCAGCAAAATTCTTGATAATAGATGATGGATGGCAAGACACTGTGAATGAGTTTCAAAAAGATGGGGAGCCATTTATTGAAGGATCACAGTGAGTTTCTGTTCATTATCTTTTTTTCCTGGAGGAAATCGAGCACTTACTTACTGATTTCTTTGAAACTGTAGATTTGGTGGCAGATTAATCAGCATCAAAGAAAATAATAAATTCCGAGCAGTAGGAAATGTAACTGAAAATGGGGTACCAACTAGTCTAAAGGATTTTGTTTCAGAAATCAAGAGCACTTTTGGTCTCAAGTCAGGTTCCTTTACTTTTAGATTTTTTTTTTTTTTGACATACATGAGTTGTTTGTATATAAAGCTGAAGTGTTTTTGAGAGTTTTCCAGTCGAAAAACTCTAAATACTTCTATCCAAACTAACCCTATCTATATTACAAAACTTTATACTTCCAAGTACTTGCAAACTGTGGACCTAAGAAAGATTATTATTCCACATCAAACTTAATCAATTTTATCCTTCCGATTAGTAAAATTGACCTTCCTTTTCCTTTTGTTAAATTTCAGATATGTCTACGTATGGCATGCCCTACTGGGTTACTGGGGAGGGTTAGATCCAAATGCATCTGGAACTAAGAAGTATGATCCAAAACTTAGATACCCAGTACAGTCACCAGGGAATTTAGCAAATAAAATGGATTTATCTATTGATGCCATGGAGAAGTACGGTATTGGTGTCATTGATCCAGCTAAAATTTCAGAGTTTTATGATGATCTACACAGTTATCTTGTCTCTCAAAACATTGATGGAGTTAAGGTTGATGTTCAGAACATACTGGAAACAATTTCAAGTGATCTAGGAGGACGTGTTTTGCTCACTAGACACTTTCAACAGGAGCTTGAAAAGTCCATATCAACCAATTTTCAGGACAATAGCATAATCTGCTGCATGGGTCATAACACAGACTCCATTTACCAGTACATACATTAAACACTGCTGTCTTCTACCAAATCATATCAATAATTAGGAATTCAGAATCTTTTATGCATACTAAGAAATGAATTATGCATATTTTCTTGCTGGCAGTATTTGAATTTGCACAATCTATTATTCTTAAAAGTTGCATCTCCATACTACTTCTGTTGTAATTTTATCTGGAACTATAGCACTTGTAAGGATCACTTCTTGTGAGCATGCATTTTTTCATGTTAAGTGTTCTTCGAGTAATTGCTTAAATATTGATCATTGAAATGGGGTAAAGAAAGAGAAAAAGGTAGCACAAGTTCAAGAAATTTGGCCTTTAGTACTTTGGGTGGGAATCCTCTGGCATACTTTTTCAGTATTATCTCAACTTCTTATACATTAATGCATTATTCCCCTAGATAATAATTTTGCCCAATCTTGTGTTTGACAGCTCAAAACAAAGTGCAATTACGCGAGCATCTGATGACTATTATCCAAAAAACCCCACAACTCAGTCTCTACATATAGCTGCTGTAGCTTTCAACAGCATATTCCTTGGTGAAATTGTTGTACCGGACTGGGACATGTTCTATGTATGCTATGACATCCTCAATTATTTTACCCAGTTCATAAACTTGTATCCAGAGAATCTGATTAAATTCTTTGACTTCATTGTCTAGAGTCTCCACGATGCAGCTGAGTTCCATGCAGCTGCTAGAGCGGTTGGAGGATGTGGAGTATATGTAAGGTAAAAAAAAAAAAATGTAACATGGAAGTATAGAATCTCTCAAATGACATATAGTAGTCAAGAGCAAGAAATATAGAATGTGAAGATTACATATTTTCTCATCTTGCTATATTCATGGCTTATAGTACTGACTCCTGATCAAAGGGCTTGGATAATATGTTAAAAAAATGAGCATGCAGCAGTTGAATCATCACTCATTTTGGTCTAGTTCACTGCAGAAGTATACTTGTTATCTCTATTATCCATTTGCAGTAGTGTTTTAGCAGCAACTAACCACAACATGGCACTATGACAAACAGTGACAGACCTGGCCAACATGATTTCAATATATTGAAAAAGCTTGTACTTCCTGATGGATCAGTTCTCAGAGCCAGATATCCTGGGAGACCATCGCGTGATTGCTTATTTATTGATCCAGTTATGGATAAGAAGAGGTATGCACTAAATTTATGCTGCAATAGAGTTTCAAACATTTAAGTTCTTCTTTCACATTTTATGATTTCCAATCACAGCCATCTCAAGATTTGGAACTTGAACAAATGTGGGGGAGTCATAGGCATCTTTAATTGCCAAGGAGCAGGTTCCTGGCCTGGTCTTGAAACTAAGGCTGAGGAAAACATTATTTTTGAGCTATCTGGCAAGGTATCTCCCTCAGATATTGAGTATTTTGAAGAGGTTTCAGGAGGGCCATGGACTCAAGATTGTGCAGTTTTTCGCTTCAATACAGGTTTGGATCATATAGTTTTCACTGTTTCAGATGCAAGCATGATATGGTTTTCCTTTTGCAATTTTGTAGAGTTCACCAACAACTATGTTTCATGTTAACCACTTAGGAATGTTTCGGTTTGCAATTTCAGGATCTCTGACACGACTATCAAAGGAAGAATCATTTGATGTCACATTAAAAGTATTGCAGTGTGAAGTATTCACAGTATCTCCTATAAAGGTAGGACGTACACATCATTCATTCTGTTTAAAATCTACCAAAACTGAACTTGATATTTTTATGTGACATGCACAGGTTTACAATGAAGCAATCCAGTTTGCACCAATAGGACTAACAAATATGTATAACTCTGGTGGAGCTGTTGAAGCAGTTGAATCCAGTGATTCTTCTGAATCTAAAATACACATAAGGGGTAGAGGAGAAGGTGACTTTGGAGCTTACTCCAACTTAAGACCAAAGTCTTGCTGTGTAAATTCTGAAGATTTGGAGTTCAAATTTAGAGAGCAAGATAAACTTTTTGTAGTTACAATTCCAGCTAAAACCACTTCATGGGACATCACCATCTGCTACTGAGGCCTTGTTTTTCATGACAAGGCACAATCCCTTTTCTGACATTAAAAATGATGCTTGCAAAAAGGGTAAATTTTCTTTTGAATTGCAACTTCTTTTTTCTTTTAGAAAAAGTCCTTTCCATCTTAGTGTTGTCAAAGTAAAATTTTTCATTTTGATGATATATTTACATGAGCAGAAAATTATAGGATATTCTTAAAGAAATAGTAATACATAGATCAAAACATTAGGGAGAAGAATCTTTCAGAGGGATACAAAATCAAAATTGCTACAGTTATGGTATTATTCTTGTAAAAAACACTTTTTTTTCCGTAAACGAAATAAATAAGATAGTAAATAATTTGAGTTTCTCTCAAGTTAATATAAATTAATGCACTTGATTTTTTTAAAAGATAAATAGAAAAGTTTCTTTAAAGTTAAGTGTATAAAATGATTTTAGATTTTGAAGAACATTTAGTTTTCTTTTGTTCTTGTTTTTTCTTTTATAGGTATTTATGGAAAGTAAAAATCTAAAACAATATTTTAGTTTCTAAATATTATGTTTAAGCATATATTTGACACTTCCATTAAAATAATATCTCTATTGGTAAGTAGTTTTTGTAAATATTTTTCATTAAAAATGTTCTTACGAAGTCCTTAACTTCTAGCATCTAGCATGTTTAGAAAAATTTCTTTATAAAAACTTCTAAAATAGAAAATTTAAATAAAAAATAAAATATTAAAAACTCATTTATGCATTTTGAGATGAGTTGTAAAACGACGTGTTCCGCAACTGTCTTCTGGATCTGGAGAACAGTTACAGAATATGTTGTTCCACAATTCATTTCGTCACTTCCAAATGAGTTACGGAATTCGTTCGAAAAGAAACTCATCTTCAGATCGCAAACCCAACAAAATCCCTTCAAATACCCTATAAATCCTTTAATATATTATGTGTACCTCAAATGTTTGTCTAATGTGGTGTTATTAAAAGATAACGAATGAAACCGACAAAAAGAAATACAAAATGGAAAAAAGATGTTACGAAGTTTTAGAGTAAAAAGTATAATAATCTTCACATCATTATATTAATTAAGAATATTTTAATCCGTTTAGTATTATATTAAGGATATTTTGATCCTAAAATTTGGAGTTGCTCAAGAAGTACTTGGAGGTGCAAGAAGAAGCACTCCTAGAAGGCCCAACATCTTGGGCCTTAAATACGTATGGGAAGCGTATAGTTATGGTATAATCTTAAGAGAGAAGAAAGAAAGTGAGAAGGGAGAAGGAAGGTATAGTGTAGAAGAACGAAACGTATTATCTTTTGCATTGCATTGGATCGCATCGCTGGAACAGAACACAACAGAACTGTTATTAAATTTCATTTGACTCTCTCTCTTTCTCTCTCTTATTTTCTCTTTCTCTGTGATTGCTTCTTAATCTTCTTCTTCTCTTCTCTTCCTTTTCCTTCCTCTGTTTCCTTTCACGACAATTCTCCTTCCAGATTCCAACCTTAACCGCTCGTAATGTCTTACGCATACCTCTTCAAATACATCATCATCGGCGACACTGGTAATCTCAATTACCCTCTCTGATCTCGCTTCTGCGCTTAATTTTCGATCGGATTTACCTTTTTGGGGTTTTGTGAGAATGTTTTGGTGGATGAATTGATGCCTAATATGATAGTGATTTGATGAAGGGATTATGATTCTAATATATTTATATCGTGTGCTCGAAGTTATGTTTCTCGCAAAATATCTTTATTATTGTATTCAATTGAGTTAACTGTTGAAACGATTATGAAACTGTTGATACTTTTTATTATGTGTGGTCGTGTTGTACCTGCTTCTAACACTCCTCTGCTTCACCTGCTTTAACTATAGTGGGCTCTGTGTTGGAGCTGAGATTTTAATTTGGGAAGAGGTTGTTGTGATTTAATTACTTTTCGCTGTTACTTGCGTCTTTTATAACTGAAAATATGAAATATTAAATGTTCGACTGTTCCGTTTGTTTTTATATGTGTATTTTGTTTACCATGTATGTGGTTTTAGTAGTTTTAGTAGTGGTTGTTTGTGTGGAGAGGACTGACTGGGTCTGTGGCTTAATTATTTAACTTTGGTTTCTGTAGGAGTTGGAAAGTCTTGTCTTCTACTTCAATTCACGGACAAGCGCTTTCAGCCTGTCCATGACTTGACCATCGGTGTTGAATTTGGTGCCAGAATGATCACAATTGATAACAAGCCAATCAAGTTGCAAATATGGGATACGGTTTGTTATACCTCACTTCCACAGAGCTTGGCCATTTATCCAATCAGTTTAAATTTTGAAATTTGTGAAACAATTTGTTTTATGATCCATGTAGTTAAATTGACTTAGTAATATTGTTTCATCTGTGGGAGTTGTTAATTGTTCGCACTCCACGGCCTCTTAATTTTGGGTGCAGTTCACCCTTAGCTTGTGTGTCCACCCAAAAGAGTTTTACATGTTTGAAGATGATAATATCACACAAATCCATGTCCTGTTTGTTCCAAAGAACATTTTGCTGAGCATGGTGTGGAGTGTACTTGCTATTCTTGAACATGAAAAACCCAATAAATTTGGAGTGAAAGCCTTTTCTATTCATGAACTTATCCAATTAAGAAAAAAGTTCCTATTCATGAGGTGAGCCTTGGTCTAGCAGGAAAGTTGCCTTTGGTTACCGGTTGCTCATGGGTTCGAATCCTGGAACAACCTCTTTGCATATGCAAGTGGTTAAGGCTGTGTACAATGACCCTCCCTCATATCTTTGCATAGTGAGAAGCCTTCCATGTTAGTTTATGCATGAGATAATAATATTTTTGGTTTAGGAGGTTTAATGTTTTTTATCTAGCGGTGACAAATTATGACTTATGAGATATGGGTGGAACGAAAACATTTAGGGGCTAGTGGGGAGTGGCGGGTAGGACATGAACCTTGGTTGCCCATTATAATCATCTTGCTAGCTTAAAATTTGGATTTCATTTTATATATCTTCAGCTTAGATTCATTATTCAGATTTTGCGGGTGGAAAATATTTTGCATTAGTTTTTGAGTTATATTATTTGTCTTTAAGACACTGAGTTTCCTTGTAACATTGCAGGCTGGTCAAGAATCATTCAGATCTATTACAAGGTCTTATTATAGAGGGGCTGCTGGTGCACTGCTTGTTTATGATATAACCAGGTATCCTCTAATTTGCACTTTTTCAATATATGTTTGGAATCCTAAAATTAAATAATTGTTTCATTTGTAAAGAAATTACTTTCTTTTAGGAATCTAAAGTCTTTAAAAAGAAACTGTATATTATGTATCCCATCACCTCAGATGATTTGTAAATCATTTTAATCAAAATGATTTCTTTCCATTTGTATAAATAAACACAATTTTAGTGAATTTTAAACATAGTTATATGGAGATATGAACAAATATCTATATATTGATATAAAACAGTATTTTATGTGTAGTTATTTGCTTAGGAGATACATGTTTTGAGCTTATTCGATTTGATTAGGCAACAAAATATACGTGTCAATTTGGTACATCCATGCTTTCTGGTTGTATGTAAGGAGTTTTTTTTACCTTGAATAAAGAAATAAATGATGTTGATATGTGTTTACCAATAGGAGGGAGACATTTAATCACTTGGCTAGCTGGTTGGAAGATGCAAGGCAGCATGCAAATGCAAATATGACAATTATGCTGATTGGCAACAAGTGTGATCTTGCTCATAGACGGGCAGTAAGCACGGAGGAAGGCGAGCAATTTGCAAAGGAGCATGGGTTGATATTCATGGAGGCCTCAGCAAAAACTGCTCAGAATGTTGAAGAGGTAAAAAATCACATCATATAACATCTTGAATTTTCTTCATCTATCCTCCCAGCCCCACTCCCAAGAGAAAAGTCTGATTTTCGACATATCCAAGCTCATATGTTAACTGCATGTTTGGTAACACGTTCACTAATAATGGATCCACTTCCATCCAGCTGAAGAAACTACGGAGAGTTTGCTTCTGTGTTTTTATTTTTTAAATGAAACGGGGACGTGTATCCAAACGTATCAAAAATATATTGAAAAATTATCATCTAAATGGAAGTTTTAATATATAGCCCATTCTTCTGCAGGCATTCATAAAAACAGCTGCAACCATATACAAAAAGATTCAAGATGGAGTGTTTGATGTATCAAATGAGGTTAGTTTCTCTCTCTCTCCAGGTTTATGTCATCCTTTACCTCGTCTGTTTATCACTTTTATATCAAATTCTCATTAATGGAATACGAAGAGCCAGTAGGGTATTTTAATCACCGTCTATCTTGTGTTTCTACAATCTGCGAATGCATTTAGGGGAAAATATTCTAAAACGAAAAACATTCTTTTGATTCGAAGAGCAAATACTTACGACACAGAAATTTTTGTCTGGTTTCAGTCTTATGGAATTAAAGTAGGATATGGTGGAATTCCTGGACCTTCTGGAGGTAGGGACGGCCCTTCTGCTTCGGCTGGAGGCTGCTGCAGTTGAATGGAACATATCAGAACCAATTTGCATCAATATAGTTCTTTATGTCTCTTCTTTTATATATTTTGGGTTTGGATATGAAGATTAAATGTTCTGTCCATTGATAAAATCAGATAATTGTATAATGTTTTCTTTTTAATCTTGTCTTTGTTTCTCTGACTTGAATTGATTATTTGTCTATATTTGTGTGCATAGTTAATTCATCTGTTGTTTCATTCTTCTTAGTTTGTTTGCAATTGTTTTGATAACGGACGTACATGTTACTTACCACGTCTAACACGCAAAAATCCAGTATTATATTGCTTCAAATGTTGCGTGTCACGTCACATTGAAGGTGAAATGGAATATTATCCCTAACGGAGGGTGAGATATAAATTTAAGATATATTTTTAAAACAATTCCCATTTTTCATTAAAGTATATTAATATAATATGAAATTTAAAATTCCGAATAATAAAAAGTAGAGAAAATATTAAAATATGTATTTTATAAAACTTTTGGTGTAAAAGTTGTAAGAAAATTTTTAAAAAAATGTGATAGAACAGTATTTGTAAAAAATAAGTTAAAATTTTGTACGATGACTGTGCGGTGGCTATAGTTGTATTGAATATATTGTTTTTGACCTTTAGGCCACAGAGAACTTAACCTAGTGACTAAGAAAAGTGAAGAGTCACCAGTGACCAATATCAAGCTGGTAAATCTGTAACCTAAATTTCAATATACACTTCTCTATCTCTTGATTGAAGTATAAACAAGATATCTAATTTTACTCATTAAGAATATTATTTATTTTTAATTTTCATTAAAATAAGTGCATTGTTTAAGTTTCTCTTGATTTATTGAAGATGATGTTTAAGTTTTGACATTATAATATTTTCGAAACAATGATATTAAATAGTGTTTATTTATTTGAGGATAACTTGTATTTGAATTCATCAAATGTGATTTTTTTAAATATTTGAATCCAAAAGCGAATAGGAAGGTAAATTGGTTTTAATCGGAAAAGGTCAATCTAACCTATTTCAGCCCAAACTGTTTGTTTTTTAAAACAGTAATTGTCTTGTACTGTATTATAATCTCTCCTGCTAATTCATCTTTCTCCTGTCAACAAAACATAATAATGTTGTACATACATGGGATTGAGTCAAAGCTTCATTTTTTGTTCTGTTACGAGATCTTTTAGAGGTTTAGGGTTAAATATACAGGAGGTTATTAATTACACTTTCCTCCTATTTTAATTTTGAAAACTATATTTCCCTCTTTGAGATGGATTTTTATGTAGAAAGATCTCCATAGTATTCAAAATTTGAAAACAAGTCTCTTTTTTCTACTACAGATCTCTTCCTCTACATAGGACAAAAGCATAATCTCATTTAAATGCCTCACTGTGCTTCAATGATTTCATGAAAAAATCACTTCAACTTCTAAAGTTTTAAAAATCACTTCAACTAGTTATCAAGTTGCACCTAAGCATGGTAACTCACAAAAGTTTATATTCTTATCTCCATCTTTATATTCAAAATTTTTGTTTTATCCTTATCTTCACTTATATTCATTCCCTTGTTATTTTAAATATTAATTAAATAATTCTTACAAAATTATAAAATTCAATGATTGAATATCTAAAAGATATATTCTAAAGATTTACAAAATTTAATACTTGGAATGGATATATTCTCATGAAAAAAAATAATAAATAAAAACATTAAAAGGATAATAATAATCAAATATATGTCTTAAAAATTATTTGATTTAATAAAATTGAAATTTGTATTTCTCAACTATAATATATTATTTAAACAAAATTACATATATAAAAAAAATGTAATTAAGATTGTAATAAGAAGAAAAACATTTTATATATCTGAGTAAACTTTATAAATATTGAATAAGTTCATTAAGAAATAATAAAAAATTGAACACTAAGATAAAGAAAAAAGGATTTTTTAAATAAAATGAACCAAATCACATGAAAAATAAATAAATTTGTTAGTGTACTTTCTAGTGTAATATTTGGTAAGAACAATTAGGTTACTTAATAAAGTATGAATATTTTAATAATTTAAAAAAATGACAAATACGAGAACTATACAGAAATAGGTATAGGAAAGAAAGAGGATGAGAACTAATCAGATATCTATATATTCATCGTCATAATCAATTTAAAAGACTGGATATTACTTCAACATATTTTTAGTCAATACAACACACATTTAATTAATTATATTTTTTAATATATTTATTTATTATTTATTTTCTTCATGTGAAAGAATTTGTTTTATGTGAAAGTATTTGAGTTTCGATTTCAAGTATTCACATAAATCCTTAATTTAATGAATAATATAACAAATTTATCTTTTATTTTTTCTTTAAATCTTTTCATTTGATTTGAATAATCTTGAAAAAGACTTCATTCTCTCCCTTAAGAATTTGACTCTTAATATCTATAAGGTTTAATCAAAATTTCAAAATACTTTTCCTTTTCTTACAATTTTAATTATATACTTATTTTTCTATATACAATTTAATTTAAATAATATATTACATTTAAAAAAAATACAACCTTCAATTATATAGAATAATTAAATTATTTATATAACATGTATTTGATGTAAACATTTATAACTCTCAATTTCTAACAGAATAAGATTGATTTGTTTATATTTTTTTCTAACTCCTTTGTAGAAGTGTAATCTTATCATACAATTATGTAAAAATATTTCATTTACTATAATCAAATAATTTATTATCATAGATTCTTTTTCTTTAAACATCCAACATATATTTAAGTTTAAAAGATAAAATATGTATTTCTAAATTCTAATATTATTATTAATTTAATTTTTCATTTATATAATTTATTAATGTTTATCAGTGAAAGGAATAGTAAAGAAAGTAAAGAAATAAATACAATTATATCCTTTACTCGATAAAAATATGGTGGCGTTGTCATTCCTAATTCTATTAACATATTTAACATTTTACATTTTGTTGGTATAACAATGTGTTATCTTTGTTCCTTTCTCTTGGGAGAAGTGAAAAACATTTGATGATATGGTCATAACTTTGTTACCTTAATCTTTTCTTAAGGTTTGACACACATAACATGGTTATATAATTTGAGTAATTACTATTTTCTTATTAACATTAGATACATAATAAATCCAGGTACATGAAATTTACAAGTCATTAATTTAGCATCGACCTTATTATAATTGGGTCAATAAGGATAAATTTAAATCAATACGATTATCTAATCAAATCCTTAAAACGTAATTATGTTAGTTTGAGAGGATCGAATTTGTAATCAATTACATCCTATACACATCTAACTACCGAGTAACAATAAAAAATTACTAAGAAATTAAAATTACTTTTAAAAGGTCACTCCTGCTAAAATTGACTTAAAATTAAATAAAATCTTATCTTTTAAAGGAAAAATAAGACTTATTAGTTCAATAACGAGGATAATTTATTTATTTATAAGTTTATATAATTCAAAGTAATGATTAAATGATTTTAAAATATATGAGAATTGGTATATTACAAAACAGTTTATTTTATTGAAACGAATGACTAATACACTTTAAATCTGGCGAGAGATGATCCATTGTGAGATAATTTATTTTATTGAAAATATTAGTCAATTGATTTTAAACGGTGGAAATTTTTATATTAAGATATACTATACTTGATTAAAATTATTCTCCAGTTAATTTTAAAGTGAGAAAGAATACAAAAAAAGAAAAAATCTAAAACCTTGAAAAAAAATAAAAATTCCAATAATAAACAACATTTTTGGTAGTCCAAAGAACGTGTTTATCTAGTTTTATGTTTGAACCAATCCTATCTATGATCTGTATCTGGTTGAAAAGCTTATCTTTCATAAGAAAAAACTATATTTATAATTATTTTCTATACCTCAAATAATTAGATAACTACCAAACTAATAATAATGCAGTCCAATTTTATTTAAAAAATACACACAAAATGAAAATTTCAATAATTAGTTGGAAACAATGCACTATCACTATTTAGGGTTTTTACCCAAACAAATGATGGATCCATGAAATCCTATGAGAAACAAATGTGGGGCATGGTTGGTAATGCCCTAGCCGTCAATCCTTTATGCATGAAACTTTATGACAAAGACAACCTATGATAATGCCATAAGGGCAAGGGACCTCTGAAAGTGCCATCACAATGTTCCATTAGCTTCTAATGTTTCTTAATTTTTGTTTCCAATGCATGTGCAAGAGCTTCAGAGTATCATTTTCTCTGTACAAGAACCTCAGCAACTACTTCAATGGTGGTGTAATTCATCATTCTGAGGTTGATCAAAGGAGTTTAATGCACCTAACATGCACTAATCAATTTCCAGAAACTATAACTTGTGATCATATATTTTTGAGGTTCATCATTGATCATTTGTTTATGAATTTTTTCTGTAACTTGATGCATAATGTTCCTCCAATTTCTTGCTGCCTTGTTACACTAATGAGATGTAAAAAGATATTGCAATTCTAAAGAATTTGTTTAATAGTATCCACACGAGTCTAAATTAAAGCCAAAAACCATTCATAAATTTTCTATTTAGTCTTTTGTCTTTTAGGATATGGAGTTTGCTAAAAGTTAAGGTACAGTGTTTAATTTATATGGTTGAAATTGTAATATAATATATGATAATGAGACTCTTAATCAGCAACTTTGTATATATTATATGTATGTATGTAGAGGGGAAGAATATGTATCCCTTAACACCAAATGATCAATGTAAAGTTAGTAATTAATTTGTTATTAATGTAATATTTTAAAATTATTATTCGAAACAACTTATCTTGAAACAACCTAAATTTTTATGTAAAAAATTATTGTAGAATATATATTTATACTTCTATAAATTCTCGTAAAGTTTGTTATTATATATGTTCTTTGAACATTACTGAAAAATCAATAAAAAATGTAGCTGGACATCAGCGTAAAAAAATGTTTACACCATTAATTGTATACTACTTAATCTTAAAAGTATTAAAAAATTTGAAACAAATGGGGTTGAGGTAATTTGGAACTTAAATTTGAAGAACCTGTAGAGATGGTAAAAAATGAGTTCATGTATCTGGAATTTAGTACAAGCTGCGTATAAAATAAAATAATCAATAATGATGAACTACATTTATTTTCATTGATTTTATGCGCAATAAACAATTCATATACTAAATTCTAGATATCAAAAACTTTTTTTTTATTAGATTTTGCTCCCTTTCATCACCATTTTTACCATCTTCGTAGTGCTGTGATGCTTGCGATTGCCATTGTTTCCAAATCCCCGTCCTTTGGCTGTTATTTTTTAAATTGGATGATGCAAAAACGCAAATTGTTGATTAAACCTTCTTCTCTTCTCACCAATTTCCTCTAGCACTCGTCCAATTCTGGTCACACCAGAGGAGAAGAGGAGACCAAGACAAGAAGAACAACACACGAAAATCAGAAAAAAGAAAAAAAAAAAAAATAGCAGAACCCAGAAGCAGGTCTGTGTTAAAAACCACCATTTTCTGTTTCTTTTTCCTTTTTTTTTCTAAATTTATTTATTTCTCTGGGAATACTAAACTGGTACGAGGAAACACAGAACAAAGTCCGAAGTAGCAGTGTGAGGAAGAAAGAGGAGGCACATAAATCAATCTCAGATCTCACAATCAGCTCTGCCCAGATCCCATCTGATTGTGTGTTCATTCAAAAGTTTGGATTTTTTGCCTTAATTTTTGGTCAAAGTTTATGGCTTCATCTGGGAATCCAAATCAACAGCAACAGCAGCAGCAACCTCAACAACAACAACAACCTCAAACAACCCATTTTGATTTCAATAAGCTTTTCAAAACACCAGCACCAGTAGCATCAGCAGCATCACCCTCTATCCCTAATCCTTCAAATTTGAACACTTCTCCTTCATTCCCTGCTCCTTCTCCTTCCACACCCCCTCCTTCTTCCTACCCTACCCCTTCTTCCTCCTACCCCCCACCCACCGGCACATACCCTTATCACCACCCTCACTTTCTCCCCTATCCAGCCCTTCACCACCAACAACAACAACACCAAGAACACCCTCTTATCCTTCACCACCTCCCTCAAATGCATGCCCCTCAAAGACCTCCTATTTTCCAACCCCCTTCTCCTTCTCCCTCCTCCCCACATCTCCCTTCATCCCCCAATCCCACCACCGGTGCACGCCTCATGGCCTTGCTGGGCACCCAAAACCCTCCCTCCAATCAGGAACCATCGGTTGTGTACTCATCTCCTTCTGGCACATCTTCAGCACCTATGGCTTCTGATTTTTCAGTGCCACCAAACCCTTCAGGGTTGCCCTCCACACAGCCCTCAGCCTCTCCGGTGAATCTGGCTAGTCCTCAGTCCACTCCTACCAGGATGCTCAGCAGCAAGCTGCCCAAGGGGCGCCACTTGATTGGAGAGCATGCTGTGTATGACATTGATGTTAGGATGGCTGGTGAGGTGCAGCCTCAGCTTGAAGTCACACCAATCACCAAGTATGCCTCTGATCCTGGCCTTGTACTCGGACGCCAAATCGCCGTGAACAAGTCTTACATATGCTATGGTCTCAAACTTGGGGCCATCCGGGTGCTTAATATCAATACTGCATTGAGATACTTGCTTCGAGGTCATACTCAGGTGGGTTGTGTTGCAGTTGCTTTTGGCCTGATTGCAAATGCAATGTTAATTTTTTGCAATACTTCTGGTATTTGTTTGGTCAAATGTGGCTTCTTGGTGCGAGGAGTTGATGAATTGGCTCTGTGATTGGGTTGCTTGCCCTTTTCGTGTTTGACATTAACACTGAATAAGCTTGATGTGTGTTAGTGCTTTCAGCTGGGTAATATAAACTTAGGTTTTATATGACCAAGTTATATTCTTTTTGCACTCAGCACTGATGGCATATAAACCGCCTTTATTGTGTGTGGCCACATGAAAATAAATGAACGAGATTATGTTTTTACCTCAAATTTGTTGGGAATGTGTACCTAGGAAATGCGAAAGACTGTAGTTTATAATGCCAACTTTAGATAGCTGATTGTGAGAACGGCGATATATTGTTTTAAAACATGACACTTGAGCTTTCTTCATGTCTGAGAAAGACTGTTTTGGAGTTTTTGTTTTTGACTGTCTTTACTTTTTATTGGTTTGGATCATATACTTATTGATATCTAGAATCTTATACGAAACCTACGAATCCTTTTCTTTATCCACCATTATGATGTGCATACTCTTGGTAACTGTTCGATTGTGTTGATAATACTCTTGTAATTGCAACTTTCTACACGCAAAGCATTCACTACCTCTTAAAAGTTATAGCGAATTCACTGTTGTTACACGCATTTGAGATGTTTTTTTTTCTCCTTTTATTCAATTTCCTATCTGTATCCCTCTCCATTTTATGCATATCTCCTTTTTATGTAGAGAGTGACAGACATGGCATTCTTTGCTGAGGATCTTCACCTGTTGGCTAGGTAAATGTACCTTTTCTGTTTCTTGTTTGTCATTGTTGAGATTGATTTACTTACCTGGTTTCCTCCATTATAATACCATGTTTTCATTTTTGTTTGGTTCGTATCTGATTTATCTCTCGTCCCTTCAAGCAATGGATCTTGTAATTATTATTTTTTGTTGCTGCTTGATCATAACTAAAGCTGCTGAGGGGTCTTTCTCTTCAAGCATTTCTGAATATTCCAAGTCTGATTTTCTACTGTCACTATTTCAGTTTTAAGCTTATTGATTATTTTACCCCTGAATATACTTGTGTTCACAGTGCTAGCACTGATGGAAGAATATTTGTATGGAAAATCAATGAGGGCCCTGATGAGGATGACAAGCCTCAAATTACTGGAAAGGTTATCCTAGCACTTCAAATATTAGGAGAGAGTGAGTCTGTTCATCCAAGAGTATGCTGGCATCCTCACAAACAAGTAACAGTGACTTTATAACTTTGGTCTTTAAGTTTATTATCTTCCAATTGGTGTTCAGTCCTTTTAAAAAATTATCTTATCATTTGGAATTTGACTTACAGGAGATTTTAATGGTTGCTATTGGAAACCGTATCCTCAAAATCGATTGTATGAAAGCTGGAAAAGGTGAAACTTTTTCTGCAGAGGAGCCTCTCAAATGCTCCGTTGATAAGTTGATTGATGGGGTGCATCTTGTTGGTAAGCATGATGGCAATGTGACTGAGTTGTCAATGTGCCAATGGATGAAGAGTCGATTAGCTTCAGCTTCAGCTGATGGCACGGTCTGCATCTGTCTCTCTCCTTACCTTGTCTCCTTGCTTCCTTTAGTTTTTCTTCCCATTTTAGAGTTGTTTTGTCAGTGAAAAGGTTGGAGTTAAATTCCCTGGCTTTTTATAGGGCAGGGGAGGAGATGCTGAATGGTTGACATTATTTTATGTCTTGAAGTTGGGAATGTGAAGAAATATTTATAATCATTCTTCTATTTTGAAATTCTAAATAACTTGTTTTTGTCAACAGGTGAAGATATGGGAAGAACGAAAGGCAACACCCCTTGCTGTTTTAAGACCACATGATGGTAAACCAGTAAATTCTGTGACGTTCTTGACTGCCCCTCACCGTCCCGAGCACATTGTTCTTATCACAGCGGTATATGCTTCTAGTCTTAAGCTTGATTGGAAATATATCTCTTGTACTTTGCTAAGATCCTTTATAATTGAATTTACATTAAACTTTTAAATAAATTTATTTTCAAAATAATTATTTTTCTGAACAAGAATAAGTATAACAAGTATTATTTTGATACATAAAATAACTGTGTTAGGAAAAAAAAAAATATTTATCGGGATCTCTTGTCAAGTAGTCAATCATTATATATTAAGGTTCATAATAAGTTTGCCCTATAACTAAAAGTTAATAAATAACTTTGAATTGTCCAATCAATTGTAATCTAATCAGTATAAATAGAAAACTAATAAAGTTATTTGATAGCAAATGTATCATTTATAGTCTTTAAAATAATGATAATGAACTCTATAAGGAAAGCACTATTAAAATGGTATTCAATATTTTGTCTAGAAAGACGAAATAATGCGATACTCTCTATCTTAAAGACTACAAAAATATATTTATATAATGTGGATCCTTCCCTGATCAGCCTTGTCAGCTTGAAGTGGCGTTATGTTCCCCTCACATCTTTCAAAACCAATTTCCGTTTGTGTGTGTGTGTGTGTATAACTTTTTTTCCTTTTTCCACAGGGGCCACTAAATCAGGAAGTGAAGATATGGGTCTCTGATAATGAGGAGGGCTGGCTATTGCCTAGTGATTCTGAGTCATGGCATTGTATTCAGACTTTAGACATAAGAAGTTCGTCTGAATCCAACCCTGAGGATGCATTCTTTAATCAAGTTGTAGCATTGCCCCGTGCTGGTCTGTTTCTGCTTGCAAATGCCAAGAAAAATACAATATATGCTGTGCACATAGAGTATGGATCCAATCCAACTGCTACCCGCATGGATTACATTGCTGAGTTCACAGTCACGATGCCTATATTAAGTCTTACGGGAACCAGTGATAATTTACCAGATGGAGAGCATATTGTGCAGATATATTGTGTCCAAACTCAAGCTATTCAACAGTATGGACTCAATTTGTCACAATGTTTGCCCCCACCCCTGGACAATGTTGAACTTGAGAAAACAGAATCCAATTTATCACGTTCTTTTGATGCTATGGATGGATCCACTAATCTGGAAACTGGAAATATGCCACAAGTTCATTCTAGCAGTTCTGAAAGTGCTCCTGTTGTGAGCCTTGATGTAAATTTTCCTTCATCAGATATTTCTGTTCTACCTGAAGCTTCTATATCTTCTATATCAGAAGCAGAGACCAAGCCTAATGATTTACCTTCTCGTAATGGTTTTGAACATATTCAAAGTGCTCCACCTCCACTTCCTCAGAGCCCAAGATTGTCCCAGAAGTTATCTGGTTTCAAAAATTCATCAAATAGTTTAGAGACCAGTTCAACAACAGCTGACCATAGCAGTGAGCAGACTAATCTTGATTCTTCGGCTGAACGGAGATTGGAGTCTGAAAAAGATACGGCAGATGTGCCTGCATCAGGTGACAATTTGCGAAAGGATGATAAAGTTGTTCCAAATGATGTTTCTGTGGTTTCTAATAACCCAACAACATATAAACACCCAACCCATTTGGTAACTCCATCCGAGATATTCTCTAAAACTGCTTTATCTTCTGATAATTCCCATACTTCTCAAGGTATGAATGTTCAAGATGTGGTTGCCCGTAGTGATACAGAAAACTTTGAAGTAGATGTTAAAGTTATAGGGGAGATCGGTTCTAACCAAGAAAGTACCGAGTCTGAAAGAGACAGAGATTCTCACACCAATGTTGCTGAGAAGAAAGAGAAGTTATTTTATTCTCAGGCCTCTGATCTAGGCATTCAGATGGCTAGAGAGACTTATAACATTGAGGCAGCGCGTCAAGCTGATAATATTAAAACCATTGATGCACCTGATCAAAGTTGTAACTCTGTTGAGGAAGAAGTTCAAGACACAAATAAGGATGTACCTGCAAACATCAGTGAATCAGAAACCATGGCTACTGCTGTGCAATCACATGCACCTTCTGTGAAAGGTAAAAGACAAAAAGGGAAAACTTCACAAGTGTCTGGTGCATCTTCCACTTCTCCTAGTCCTTTTAACTCAACAGATTCATCAAATGATCAAGGTGGAAATTCAGGTGGATCATCCGCGGAAGCTGTCTTACCTCAGTTATCTGCTATGCAGGAGATGATGGGCCAGGTTATTAATTTGCATTTGAACTATATTTTTATTTTTAAGGGCTAATTAACATGGTGCATGTTTTTCCTATACTTGTATATTACTCATGATTTTTACAGTGTTGTGTAGCGTGATATGGATTCAGTATGCCCCAAGAGCACACTTAATTGTTTTCTGGATTAGTAGTCTGCTCCTATTGTAACTTCGTGGTATTTTTGTTAACTATCTTCATCATGATCAAATTTGGGAGAGAAGATTTTTTCTGTCATACTTTGTGGAAGTGTCTATATGCATATAGTTTAGATACAATGTGAAACATCTTTTTTGGGATAAAGGCAATGTGTGACATGTGCAGCTGTAGAATGGATTAGTGGAATATATACGTGTCCTGTAGTGAACCCTGATTGTGTAATTTTCCTTTTATGTATCTCGCCTGGCTTTATTCCATTCGAGTTATTCTGAAAGATTGATTAGCAATTCATGCACTATATGCTCCACCTTTTTATGACTTCATGATATAATATAATCATAGCATGAGGTTGTTTTTATTTTTGAACTGCTAGTTCTTGTAATGATGCTACTCCCCCTTACACCCATCCAAAATAACATAGAAACTATATCGTTCCTAGGAAGTGATCTTTATATGTGTTTAATATGGTTTTGCTTCTCATATATTCATGTCACGCGATGAACTATTTTTAGGTTTTTTCAGTTTCTTATTCTCCTTCATTTCCTATTTTGCAGTTGTTAAGCATGCATAAAGAAATGCAAAAGCAGATGAATGCAATGGTTTCTGTTCCAGTCACTAAGGAAGGCAAAAGATTAGAAGGGTCCTTGGGCCGAAACATGGAGAAAGTTGTCAAGGCTCACACTGATGCTTTGTGGGCTCGATTGCAGGAAGAAAATGCAAAGCAAGAGAAGTTAGAGCGAGACCGGACACAGCAAATAACAAATTTGATCTCCAATTATGTAAACAAAGATATGGTATCCATATTGGAGAAAATCATTAAGAAGGAAATATCTTCAATTGGAACAACCATTACTCGTTCATTAAGTCAAGTTATAGAGAAAACAATATCTTCAGCTATTACAGAATCATTCCAGGTTTGTATTTGTTGTCACCCCACATTGACTACAGACATGATTAAAGTAGACTAAAGTCCAGGTTTATGTGCTTGACACGTGAAGTGTGTTTTGAGATACACATTAACTATAAATATGACAAAAGTAGAGTGTATAAAGACTTGTTTATTTATCCTCACCTCATGATCTACCTTTTGGATTTGAGTTAGACCCAACCCAAATTCAAGCTAATCAGTTTCAACAATTGAAAGTTCCACTGCTCAAATAGTAAATGTGTTTGTGCTAATGTTAGCTTAGTTTTTTCTTGTCAATTTACAACTATTACATTGTCAAGTAGTTGGATGCCATGTCATATGGTAAACTGAAATGTTTTTAGAAATCTATGTGGCCAGTTATAGTTCTTCAATTGGTATTCCCCATCCAAAATTTTCTGCTGCTAAAGTGCTTATTTTTGTTTGAATATGTTTGACTAAGGTTGTGCCATGAATTCTGCAGAAGGGCGTAGGAGACAAGGCATTGAATCAACTAGAAAAATCAGTTGGTTCAAAACTTGAAGCTACAGTGGCTAGGCAGATACAGACACAATTTCAAACCTCTGGCAAGCAAGCGCTTCAGGTAAGCAGCTTGCGGCCAACATCAGCAATATCTGTTAGCTTTTTTTTTGCATGATTCATTTTTATCATGATGAGTGTGAATTTCTGTCTGCCTGTGGTTCCTGGGTCTTATCATTGCTGTATATGTCATAAATTTGCAAGCACTGTGGGACCCCACCCTTAAATAATGGCTGTTAAGGGGGAAGAGTCAATCACTGAAATACTCCACTAAGCATCCCATGTTACTTGATTTGGGACTTAGGTACCCTTAATACAAAGTCCCTATCATAGCACTGATTTTTAAAAAGAGAAAACCAAACACTCAAGTACTCCACCAAGCTTCCACATTACTCAATGTGGGCTAGACAACTCCATAACATCCAAGTCCATATCATGGTCTGATGGAAAGTGTTTACATCTTAGAGTTGACGTCTAGGATAGTGGAATAGAAACAATGTCTTGGATAGTGTAGTGAAATGTAACTCCTCGGAATACTAATAGTCACAATATGAATTTGAAGATTCTGTAGGTAAAATTTCACGTGGTAGTGCAATTCAATTTTCTTTTCATATTTTGGGTTTATTTTTATTTTTGCCTTCAAAACAGTCTGGGATTTGCTGTCCTTGTAGGTCGATTTGGTTAATCATTTCTTATGGTTTTGTTTGCACTTTGTAGGAGGGACTTAAGACTACTTTGGAAGCTTCAGTCGTTCCGGCATTTGAGATGTCTTGCAAGGCTATGTTTGAGCAAATTGATATTGCATTTCAAAATGGACTTGTGAAGCATACAAGTGCTATTCAACAGCAATTTGAATCCACTCATTCTCCTCTAGCCATGACGTTGAGGGTATGTGTAGTATAGTTATTTTGAAAACAGCTATGACGACTTTTACCTTTAATGAGTTTTTCCTGCCATATAATTTTTTTTCCTTTCTATTGTTGGGGATTCTATTTTTTATCTCCATTAGCGAAGACATTGTTACACATTTGTTTTAAGCTATGTGGCACTAGTCAAATGCATTTTAATTAGTTTTTATGATATATGGTTGAATAATTTGTTCTTTTGAGAAGTGTGTAACATGTCTATTTACTTTGCTAGAATTCTTTATAAAGGAGTAATCTGGAAAAAATTCTGATTATTTTTGAAACTGTTTTAATTTTCTCAGTTGTTATCACAAGGAAAATATCCAGTTACTTTTTATGTCATTGTCAAAATTGTTTAACTTAGTTGAATAGGTTAACTTATGCATTTTATTATCTATGTGACCTATTTGTAGGTTGATCATAACTTTTTTGTATATCTTTGATGTAAGGGTTCCTGTAAATGGATGAATTAGCTAAGAGATGAAATAATATATCTTAAGCATTTTTTTCATATTTCTCTCTCAAGTTACTTATACATGTCCACAAGATGTTTGAATCTTGTCTCCTTTTTCGGAATGAGAAGCTAATTAATTATAAACCAATATTCTGTCATGCAGTGGTTGATCTCCACTACCTTGTCAAATATATTAGTGGCCTTTCCTCTCTCTATGTCTTGAACGTCTGGTTTGTCATGTTTGAATACTCAACGTTTAGTGTTATGATTACACAGGATACAATTAATTCAGCATCATCAATCACTCAAACTTTGAGTGGACAATTGGCTGATGGCCAACGTAAACTGTTAGAAATTGCAGCTAACTCCAAAGTAACAGTGGATCCCTTTGTAGCACAAATTAACAATGGCTTGCATGAGATGGTATGTTAGTTCGTCATTCCCTTTATCTTTCTATTCTGATGAGTGTTCATTCTATTTAATACTTTGAGGTGACTTGCATTTTGACAGACTGAGGATCCTACCAAAGAACTATCAAGGTTGATTAGTGAGAGAAAATTTGAGGAAGCATTTACCGGAGCTCTTCATAGAAGTGACGTTTCAATAGTTTCTTGGTTATGTTCTCAGGTATGATGGGCTTATCTTTCTTCTGTTGACTTGGGTTGCTACTCAGAATTACATTTCGTTGGAAATGGTGCATAGAAACTAGTCAAAATTAAACGAAGTTAAAGGGGAGCCTTTTCCTTTTTTTTTTTTCCTAAATTCAACTGTGGGGAAAGGATAACTTGCTTCTGTATGTTTCAAGCAAATATTAAGTGATCTGGGGAAACATTGTTAACCTGTAGACATTTTTGGGTTTTTCCTGAGGTAAAAAAGATTGTAAATTTTGATGGGGTTCCTACTAAAGTAAATAAGAACAAAATTTTAAATGTGAAATGGATTTGCAGTTCCCGTAATAATTTGGGTCCAACTTTCTGTCTAACCTAAGAGAGGATGAGCCTTGGCATGATGGAAAGATTGCTGCCTTGTGACCTAAAGCTCATGGGTTCAAATCTTGAAAATAACCCCTTCCTTGAGGGGCAAATGCCCTAAACGTCCACTTTTCCCACCCTGCTTTTGGTGGGAGCCTCAAGCATTGGTTTGACACTGGGTCAAGTCAAGTGTAGGTCCATGTGATATACATTCAAATTGAAACTTTTTTATTTTTTATAAAGGCATCTCTCTAGAAACTATTTTAAATAACTTCAATTTTTCACATTCTCAAAGCACCAAACCAAGCACCCACTAAGAGTGAATTCACATCTCATAAACCCATTCCGATCACTCCAAATATCCCTAAACAAGATCAAATCAGACCTTCTCATATCATTATTGGTAAACACCTTCTATAGTGTGCATGATTATATCAGACAAAGTCCACGATAATGTATCTAATGATCAATTTTGTACCTTTTCCTATCCAGGTTGATTTATCTGGCATTTTGGCAATGGTGCCGTTGCCATTAAGCCAAGGAGTACTTCTGTCTCTTCTACAGCAGTTGTCTTGTGACATCGGTACAGACACACCCAGAAAATTGGCATGGATGACCGATGTGGCAGCTGCTATAAACCCGGCGGATCCAAGGATTGCTGCACATGTGCGGCGAATATTAGATCAAGTGTCCCGCACACTAGGCCATCATCGGAATTTACCAACTACCTCCCCTTCAGAAGCAAGCACAATCCGCCTTCTGATGCATGTCATAAACTCGGTGTTGTTGAGCTGTAAATGACATTGTTGTATTTTATTTTATCATGTGCAGAAAGTGTTAAAGTATCAACTTTGGTTTGTAATTGTATAGGTATTTAGATAGCTTGGAAGGGATGAAATGAACTACTGTACTTAGAGTTTTGGTACAATTGATTTGTGTGACATAGTTTCACATTTTTGTATGCTTATTATTTTACATTTTGCCCTGGCCCTTCAGGTGTCTTTATCATTTTTAGAGACATTATATAGCCTTCACCTTGATGGACAAGGAAAAATTTGACATCCCATGCAAAGAAGTCATCGTTGCAATAACGGTAATTTCCAAGCTGCCATTGGAGTGTAAACAAACACCAGGGTAGGTAGCAGTTGAGTCTGGAAGTGGTTGTAGCAAGTACTGACAGGTCATTGCATCCTGCTACAGCAAGGTTGGCCTTGCAAAAGATTGAGCCTCTTAGTAGTTGAGAACATGGTAGTGGCTTCATAGCATGCATTGCTACGCTATTTCATGTGACCGTTTTCAAAAGAAAAGTTGGTATAGTGCTTTTAGAGAAACAAGTGTTAGAAATGATTTTTTTAATTAAAAAGGGTATTTCTGGTCATTTAGAATAGCATTTTATTGAGTGATGCAGTGTTCTGTATTCTGTAGTGAGTTAGCAAAATGAGTTATCCGGGCCAATTGCAGGCTTATAGAACTTTCGGATTATACAACTTTTGTATGCGTTTTGGACTAAGCCTGTAACTGGTCGTAATCAAATTAGACTAAAAAGATTGTATTTAATTCAGCTTCTAAATTTGAGTTAACTTACTATATCTAGCATTAGCTACAAAGCGTAAATGTGCTTAACTTGCTCATGCTAGCACCGTAAATATATCAATTGTCTCAATGTGAATCAATTAATTTTTCCATTGAAAGCAAAGCAGTTCATTGTTGCTGCCAGATTTTTCACGCATTTTATGTTATTTTTAGCTCTTCACCATCAATCCAGGTACAATGTTATAATGTTAATGTATCTCATTTGAGTTATTGGTCCCAAAGAGGCTTAACAATCTAAGATAAGTACAGACTGCAAGCAGCTGAAGCTCGTTGGTGCTAAAATACCAGTCTCTAGGGGAAAAAAATCCATAGAAAAACAAAAAAAAATTAATTAAAGTACACTATCAATGTAGATATGTAGCAAAGACGATTTTTTTTTGGGGTGTCCATTGAGCTAATACTGTTTAATGGATGAAAAATGATTCCAAGTTGGTAGGTTATAATTCTTCTATGATTCTTTGGTGCATCAGATAAATATGGAAGGTTTGGTACAGAGAATAAATTTTCTTGATTTATAGGTTACATAACAACACGAGAGCACATAATTGTGTCGACTTAGTTGGAATGTTGATATATTCTAATAACAATGTTTTCTTGATACCTTATTAAAAATACGTACTTAAATTAATTTTTAACTAAGTTGTAAATTAAGAATTAATTTTAGAGTCAACTCAAAGATCTCATCAAGAATAAAACTCCTTATTACAGTGGTAATAGGAAAAACAAAAGTGAATAACTTTTTATTTATATTATCGTGTATGATAAGATTAATTAACTTTCTGTAATAATTTTTTAAAACTTGATATGATGTTTAATTAATTTATGTGTAAAATTAAACTCAAACAAAAACTCATGTTAAGTTAAATGATGCATCCAATCATTTGCCATGCTTGAAATCACCATAAAACCATGAAAACATGTAGTTGTTAGGGTTGAAAGTTGCAACATATTACCACCACCCATGTTTAGTTGTGGTCTGTGAGGAAATAACAAAGCTACTAAGATGCACATTTTGATTGAGTTTGTGATCTTTCGTTTTCCAAAATTAGGAACGCTAAACGGGGAATTATCTCGTATCTCACATGACATTGTTGGTGTTGTAGATAGGACCGCAAGCGAAGGGTGAAACAAATATACACGCATGTATGTGATTGATTAATATTGTTTTGTGAGTGTCGTGTTTTTACCTTAAAAATAGCGTAGCGTGTCTGTATCAGTTCTCTCTGCAGTATTACCTTCCCATCTTCCAAATTCAAACATAGATACATATACGTACCTAAAATCCCCACCTTTTCCTTCGCCTCTAGCCCTTCATCCACTCAGGTACTCAACTACAAATCATGCTTAGGATTATTATAATCTCCTAAAATTTGTATTCATTTGTTTTTTCAAACAGTTGTTTACATAAAAAGTGCTTTTTTTAACACGTTTTCCTTTGTTTATTACAATTTTGATCTTAGTAGTACAACCTTTGGATGTTTTATACGTTTTTGTGTTTGATTATTGAGAAGTGTGACAAAGGGGTATTGGATGTATAGGAGTTGGGTGATGATTTTTGGTAAATCTTGTTTCTGCAGAAAATATATAAATGGAATGGGAGAAGAATAAGAGAGCACGAGAAGATGATGGGATTGATATTGAATCTTCTTCTGAAAGTAACAGCAATGCAAAGAAGAGAAATGTATATGGCATAAGCTTCACGAAGGAGAAGAAGGAAATGGAAGAGGAAGATTATTTGGAGGCATGGGATTCCCACTTGGCAATGGGAGTGTTTGATTTCCCTTGGCTGAAAGATGGTGCCATGTCCAAATTAGATCAATGCTTGGATTTTGAAGACAATTTCTCATCATCTCTAGAACACCATGACATTTTATTCAAACATAGTGTTGATTTTTTTGAGGATTATGGTTTGTGTATAACTCCAGATATACCAATGGTTCACATTGAAGAAGCCAAGTTGGTAGATGATATGTGGCAACCATTTGAGAGTAATGGGTTGAAGTTAGAAGCAGAAGATGGAGATTGTATCTGGAGCTCTCTTCTCAACAAGCCTCTTTGACAGAATTCAGATTATTCTATCCATAATTGAAAAAGTTGTTGGGATTGGTGCTGAAGATTTGGAATAAGAAATGTTGTAGATGTGTATACATTGGATGAGTTCTATTCAATGGTATGTTCAAACTCACACTTTGATGATCTGAAAATGTCAGCAAATCTCAAAGCTAGATTGCAATTGACAAACAACATTGGATATCATGGTTTTCAGTTGCAATCTGCATCATAGATGGTAGTGCCTATTGATCAATTCTGGTTCCAAACCAAATTTTTGTTACATTTTTTCTTTGATTGTCAAAATAAAATTACCTAGAGTTGTATTGTTATCAATTATAAAATGTTTTGTTACACGGACTTGAATTTATGCAACATTGATCAGTATGTACATGCATGTACTATTTAGTCTGTGCAGGAGATGTATACCTTCTTCCATAGCACAGATTCTAATATAAAATATTAAAATTTGAACTCAGAATCTCCAAGTGATGTATGTAATGCACATATGACATGGTCCTGCAAACACTACAGTCCAAATTAAGCACGGGAGAGAAGAAAAAAAACTTCATATTCAGTTCAGAAAAAGGGAATTTTGTGAATATTTTATTCCTTAGAGTAAATTTGTAGTTTTGAGGAGTTACTATATTGAAATACGTGGAATGTTTAACTGTTCCAGGGGTGCAAAGGTTGTCTTAACATTTATTGGAATCATCAAAAGCAATATTTGTCTCCCTTTATGTCTTTTGACAGCACAGAAGTGGGTTCTACAGTGAGATTTTTCATCCATTCATATGTCCAGAGGATCTGGACCATTAGATGAAGATAAGACACTCATATTTTATATATAGGTTTGTTTTGAAACACATATTAGAAGAGAAAATACTAAAAAGATTAATGTAGTTTCTCCGAGGTAAAACAAGTTTATATATGAGTAAAAAGTTAAAATTTAGAAAAAAAGTTAATATTAAACATCCTTTTATGAATTTCCTTTAAGCTAATTTTTTATAAAGAAGTTAATTTCATGATTAACTTGGTTTTCCATTTATATGTTTAGTGGTGGACATAATATGTTGGTTTGATGAGTTGTGTGATTTAGAAAGCCATTTATGTGAAAAATAATTGAGTGGGGTTTGCTGTAGATCTGGCCCAAATCCATTTTTGTAAAACTGGTCCTTCTGAGTGGAACAATTGCTTAGACTTTCTGAAAATGGAAACCATAAATGTGTGGATAAGCTCTTCATTTCAGACAAGATCAAGTTTTTGTCCAACCACCTATTATGCAATCAACTATTAATAGTTGACTATCTGTGCTTTATAGTGTTTTTGGTTGGACAAGGTATTTCTTAGCAGAATTTAGGATTCCTCATTTGGTTCATGAAGTGGGAGATGTGAGAGATTGAATGCTTGTTAATGTAAGTTATATCTTTAATTAATGATAAATAAATTAAATCATGAAATAGGGTTAGTTTTAATTACTGGTAATTCTTAAAAAAAAGCAATGAAATTAAATTTAGAAATAGAAATAAAAGATGATGAATCTGATGCACCAGTTCATTTGCCTTATTTAGCAAAAAAATCATTTGAGAAAATGACTATTTTTGTTAACAATTTTGTAATAATAAATTATTAATGTATAAGGAATAAATTATATTTGAAAAAACCATATAAATTGAAGTACAATTAATGAAAAAATCGACCTATGGTCTTGTATGCAGCTTAAACACACAAGGTTGGCAAATTTGAAACAGCATTTAAAATCAAATAAAAATAAAATAAACAAGTAATTTGAGATGGTTCGAAGAAGATTTTTTTGGTTAATAATGTACATTTAAAAGAGGCAAAAGAGATTAAGAATGAGTAATTTAAAGTAAGAAATATCAATAAATTGTGTATTTTAACTTTTGATAAAAAATTATTTTTTATTAATACATAATCACAAACTTAATATTTGAGTCCTGTAATATATTTTTATTGGAGCATGATGATGTATCGCGATATTTAAATAATATATCTTATTGGAATATGATGATGTATCATGAAATTTAACACTTTGTATTAAAAAAACACTTGACTTTAAATCTTAACAATTAAAGTAAAAATAAAAATATTAAGGCATGAGTATTTTTAATAGTAAAATTATAAAACATCTTAAATAAAGGTGTGATGTAAAAATAACATTTTATACGACAATTTTTGCGTAGAAGATAGAAACAAAAAGTGTTGCATTGGTTAAGATAAAATATTAGCACTATGGTTTCATAGCATGATTCTTTATGTTTGTTGAAAGTTAAAGATGTGACTTGAAGATGAAGTTTTGTATACAATAATGTAACATATTTTTTCTATTGTGATGATGTTACCTTTCACATTCAATCCTTCAATATTTTTAAACCAATTTCTACTAAACGGTAGTTGGACAAATCTCAAATGGCAACAAAGAAAAAGTTGAATCAATACCAATTTTCTATTGAATGTGAAAAAAATAATGGTTTGCAGAGTTACTTGTAGCTGCTGCCATGTTAGTAAGGACAAAGAAAATAAACAAATTGAAATTGTTGAAGATAATAAACACAAATATAGCACAGTGGTTAAAAGAACACAAAATTAGTATATTAAATTATTTTTATTTGATAGATTCTATGCATGACGCTATTTGCCATGGAGATTGGTCCTTTTTCCTATTCTTAGACTAAAATGCATCACAGATTCAAAATTCAAAAGAAAAATTAAATAAAAGAGCATCAATAATTGAAAATGGTTAGTACTTTGCACTTTGGTGAACAGTTTCATTGTGCCGACACTTAGGGTTTCCATTATTATTCCTCAAAGTATTGAGAATGTTCTTAAATAAATCCATATTTTGCCATTTCAGTGTCACAAAAAATTTCCAATTGTAGAATATACTTTTTAGATCATATCTAATATACATGAGTTTGTTGTATTTAATTGTATTTATGTTTCCATCTTCTAATTAGTATCTCACCAATGTAGTAGGAGTATCTCTCATGCAAGTTTAGATGGAATTTAAATCAAATTATGTTAAATTTTTAATCCAATCAATTCAATGATAATATCTGTATACCATATACAAATTCAAATTCGATGAATTTAAATTAATTAAATTGTGTAATTTTTTATTTTAACCATTGTACACAAAGTTCCATCATCTAATTACAATATTTTAAAAATTTTATAAAACTTAAATTGGGAACTTTATTAAAAACATTAATGATTATAGACAAACTTATTACAACCCACTTTTCTATAATGTCTGAATAGAAGAAATGAATTAATAAAGTTTAATTAGTTTTAACAATAAAATAAATAATAAAATCTATAATAATTAATAAAGTTTAATTAGTTTTAGCAATAAAATAAATAATTAAATCTATAATAATTAATAAAGTTTTGATATTAAAAAAGGAAGGAAGCGGCAGTCACGCGCGTCCGAGTGGCCAACTAAGCATCACATGCTGTACAACCTCACGCGTAGGATAATTAATCAATTAATTTCACTATTCACAGATCATAAATTTATTTGTTTCCATATCAATTATTTCAAAATTTTAACATCAATTTTCAACTTATTGATAAACCAAATTTTAGTACTGTAAGAAAAGTAAAGAAATTGAACTTCAGTGAACCCATTTTTTGTAATTATTTTAAGATAATCCTATTATATTGTTTGACTAAAATATTTTATTATTAAAAATGAATAAAAGTCTCCATTTCTTTAACAGTATTTTTTTTCCTTTATAGTAAATTAATCGGGGATGTTATTATATGATTACGAAAATTTATATGAATTTATAACATTTTATTGATAATACTTTATAATATTTTGTAATAACGAGTTACATTACATTACATTAAGATTGTTTGTAAGAGAAAAAGGTTTCCATTAGCATAACAGTGATACGCAAGGCCAAGAAAGAAGAAAGGTGTTGGCTTCTTCATTCTTCTTCTTCTTCTCTCTCTTCCCTTTTCTCCTCCATTGCTTTGCTCTTCTTCTTCTTCTTCTTATTCTCATTCTCTCCAACATCGCTTCTCTCCCTCTCTCTCTACATTGACACCATGCATAGGAGCTATTCAAAGAAAAATTGCAGTCTTTCAAAACGCATTTTTTTCTTCGCTCAATGTAACTGATTTCTTCCTTAACGCTCAGAGACAATTTCCGACATATTCGGAAGAAAAGGGAAAGTGGGTTTTCTTTTCCTCTGGGAAAGTTTCCTTCTTGGTTCCTGTCTCCTCGTTTTCTTCATCTCTGTCCAAAGGGTCTAGTCGCTTTTTCTTTTTTTCTCTTTCTAGAAAAAAATGGTGGCAGTGAGAAACATTGTGCTGTTGCTGCTGTGCATTACTGTTGTGGCTCCGATTGTGCTCTACACTGATCGCCTTGGCGCGTTTGAGCCTCCTGCGAGTGAGTTTCAATTGCTTTTCTTCCTGTGAATTTACTTGCTTTGGCTATTTGCTAAAGGTTTTGGTTTCTTTGGGTTGGTTTTTGTTCATTATGCAGGCAAACAGGAGTTTGTTGAAGATGTTACTGCTTTTGTAAGTGATGGTCTTGAAAAAGATTCTTCAGTTGTTTTAGTGAGGGCCAGAGAGATAGAGAGATCTTTGAGTTTCTGAATCTTCTCTTATTTTGTTGTGTCAGGCTCTCAGTGCGGCAGACTCTAGCCACTTGAATCTGCTGCCGCAGGTATTGTTAATAGTTCCCTTCTTGTTTTTGTTCTCTTTGGTGTTGAATCTGTGATAATTTGTTATTTATTGATGAAATATCTCATTTTACAAACAGGAAACTTCAACGACCGTTAAAGAACCTGTTAGGGTTGTGTATACTGAGGAGGATTCAACTAACAGAAGAGATTTCGCTCCAGGTATTTTTTTTGGGGGGCTTCTCTGTTCTTGGGTGAGGTTTTGGGTCCCTTTCCCCTTCTTTTCTGGGTCTTGTATCTTTTTTGTCATATCTAATTAATGACATTCACTGTCATGTTGAGCTAGGCTTGGAATTAGTGAAATCAAGGGAGCATTTATCTGCCAGGGTGTTGTCAACTACAACTGATGAAGATCAGACTACAAAGGAGAACCCCATTAAATTGGTTACCGATGGAATTAGGCAAGGAAATCAAGTGGGTGGGTCCTTTGATAAGGTTGACGGTACTGGTGAAAATGTAAATGGGGAAGTTGCTATTGATGTTGATGGCAATGATGGGAAACTTGCTAGATCAACCAGTGTTTCTACTCAAGATCCTGAAATTAAGGTCGGTGATATATTGTGCTTTTGTTGTTTTATATACTTCCTTGTTCATTTTTTGTGTCTATTGCTTGCTGCATTCTCTCAGAAGTTATAAATAGTGATAATTGTGTAAGAAAATTCATCTTGGTTTCTGGTCTTGCTGAAAAAGGTTTCGCATATTTATATCCGTGGAGGGTTTTCCATCATCTGTCAAATAAAGTACTTTGTATAGTCAGTGCTTCTGATGCTTAAATTTGGTAATCTTATCAAGAGTTTAAATCCAAGGACTGAATAGGTACACTGATGAAAAAGGGTGGTTCATTGCACGAGGCAACATCCTCACTGTTGTGCCAAGGCTCACTCTCTATTATATACGTTGGTAGCTCTGACATAATTTGTTCTGAATTTCAAAATGGAACTGGCAAATTCGTAGTTTGATAAACAAAATTCATGTTAATCTAAATATAGACAGGTTTATGTCTTCATGATTTAGGCATCTTTTTAGACCAGACTGTGCGCATTTGTAGCAGAGGTCATGAAACTAATTTTTGCAGGGTGCAATGCAACGCATCCCTGTGTAGAATTGCATAGTCATGTTGAATTAGTGCAACGTCTTTTGTTTTTACAGTCAATGAAAGGGAACAAGTAAGTTACTAGTATAGTGTTACCTGTCAAGACTCGTAATTATATTTTTCCAACTATTTTTTTTCAGAAAGTTGCATCATTCTAATTTAGGAAAACCAACCTCCTTGCATGTTGAGTATTTATTTCTTGGTTTCATATTTGATGTTTCTGTTTTCATGCTGCCTAGCAGGAACTAGCAACAGAAGCTTCTAGCAAAGTCAACCAGAAAGGTTCTAGATTGTCTGGAACCAATAAGAATAATGATCAAACACCATCTGATTATCGAGTAAAGCAGCTAAAAGATCAGCTTATCCAAGCTAAGGTCTATCTTTCCCTTCCAGTTGTAAAAAGCAATCCTCATCTCACTCGGGAGCTTCGATTACGGGTAAAAGACGTTACGCGAACACTTGGGGATGCAACCAAAGATTCTGATTTACCTAGGAAGTAAGTTTACCCTTAAGAATGCTGTTATCTGCCTTCACGTTTCCCTGTTATGTTATGACTCTTGACCTTGTACTTCCTCTTTAAATTTCTTATGCCACTGGTATAAACATGATAACTAGCTAAGTTTCTGCTCTAAGCTGCATATTTTTGCAGTCTTAATCTAAATTTGTAATAATGGCAGTGCAAATGAGAGAATGAAGGCGATGGAACAGACACTGATGAAAGGAAAGCAAGCTCAAGATGATTGTGCTGCTGTTGTGAAGAAGCTTAGGGCCATGCTCCACTCGACAGAGGAGCAGCTTCACGTTCTCAAGAAGCAGACCTTGTTCTTAACACAATTGACAGCAAAAACACTGCCTAAAGGTCTTCATTGTCTTCCCTTGCGTCTTACAACTGAGTATCATAACATGAATTCTTCTCAGCAACAGTTCCCCAATCAAGAGAATTTAGAAGACCCTCAGTTATACCATTATGCCATATTTTCAGACAACATATTAGCAACATCCGTTGTTGTGAACTCAACTGTTTCCAATGCTAAGGTAAATTCTTTACATTCTTTTTGCTGCCGAGATCATTGAGAAACATCAAGAAATTTGGTCTAACTGTCCTGTGGTGTAACTACACTTTATATGGCTTGAGTAATAAAAGCTTGTCTCAGTTTCACTTTAGGCCCGAGTTTATAAAATAAAGAATTCAAACAAAAAATATATAGACTAAAAGTTCCAATACCATTGAAGCCAATGTTACTTATATTTCCTATTGAAACCAGTTGTTCATATTGATATTATTTTAATGAATTTGCAGGATGCCGCGAAACATGTTTTCCATATTGTTACTGATAGACTCAATTATGCGGCGATGAGGATGTGGTTTTTGGTGAATCCACCAGGCAAGGCAACCATTCAAGTAGAGAACATTGAAGACTTTACATGGTTGAATTCAAGTTACAGTCCTGTTCTTAAGCAGCTGGGTTCTCAATCCATGATTGATTATTACTTCAAGGCTCATCGAGCAACCTCTGATTCAAATCTGAAGTTTCGGAATCCTAAGTATTTATCTATCTTGAACCACCTCCGATTCTATCTGCCTGAGATCTTTCCAAAGCTCAACAAAGTGCTGTTTTTGGATGATGACATAGTTGTGCAGAAGGATCTGACTGATCTGTGGTCAATTGATTTGAAAGGCAATGTAAATGGTGCAGTAGAAACTTGTGGAGAAAGTTTTCACCGATTTGATCGATATCTCAACTTCTCACATCCTCTCATTGCAAAGAATTTTGACCCACATGCTTGTGGGTGGGCATATGGTATGAATATATTTGATTTAGCGGAATGGAAAAGGCAAAACATCACAGAGGTGTACCACAACTGGCAGAATCTGGTATGTGCACTTTGATTTACATTTCAGCAAGTATCCATGTGCTTGATAGTAGCATTAATCATGTTGTACTAGGAACATAGATTTTATCTTTTAAACAAAAGAATCATGTTGATATGCTGCATACTATCAACTTAAAATGCTGGAATAGAAATATTCTGATTTGTATTCGGTTTGTGAAAAGTGTGAATATTTCATTATCCATCCATTCAAATTGCATTTACATCTCCATTCTAGTCCGTGTTGTTTTTGAAATGTATTGCGTTTCTTCTTGATTTAAATTTGAACTGATTTTTCTGTTCTAATTAAACTGAATTACAGAATCGTGATAGACAACTATGGAAGTTAGGAACTCTGCCGCCTGGTCTCATAACATTCTGGAAACGTACTTTCCCGTTGGACCGATCTTGGCATGTCTTAGGTCTTGGCTACAACCCCAACGTTGACCAAAAAGATATCGAGGAGTCTGCTGTTGTACACTATAATGGGAACATGAAACCATGGCTTGAGATAAGTATTCCTAAGTTCCGAAGTTATTGGACAAAGTATGTGGACTACAATCATGTGTATTTGAGAGAATGCAACATAAATCCATAGAGAGGTCCTTTAGTTGCTTGACCATTGAAGTTTTCTCAGCATTAGCAAAGTTGAAGTGCACCTTTTAGGTCTACAATTCCATCTGTGTAGAGCTTCTATTTTTTAAAGCTTCACAATTCTTTCTGTATACGTGTTCCCATTTAACATTGGTATTTTTTGGACTAGCAAAAACCTGCAGAGGATGCTAACTGTACTGTACTTGTACTTGTAAATAAAATGAAGAGGCTAGTTTTTGTTATCTCTTGTGTGCTTCCGTTTTCAAAGCATCTTGTCTAGTAAGTAGTCTTCCTTTTGTTTTTTGCACATTTTCCTTTAAGTTGACACTATACCTTGTTCAACCTTCAGTAGTTTCTACAACGAAATATTGGTTAAGTGAAGTTTATGAGCAGTTTGATTTAAGAAAGAAAACGTTGGTTTTACTTATTTCAAAGATGTTACCGTGACTTCTGTTTTGTTTTTCAGTTTCTAAATGTTTATATATGAAACAAGAAAAATATTTTGTACTGGTTTCTACTCTCATTGTATTTTATACCAACAAGAAACGAAGTGAAACAAAAATGTACTTAAAAACAAAGTTGTTAGATATAATCATAAGGACGGGCTCCACCGACAATATGTTTGGTGGGTTGGGTGGTGCCTCTTCACTTTTTCAGTATCAGGTTTGAGTTTTATCTTTTTAGGTTGCAGGTAGAACATGGTAGCAATGGTTAAGAAATGTTGTTGCCATAAAGGGTGGAAGTAGAAGTAGGGTAGAACAGAAAACAAATATATGGTGAGTGAAGTGTGCAAGCTTGTGTATTAATTATTAATATAAGATGGAAGTAGGTTTGAGTGGAGAATGCATGAAAATAACGTTCATGTGCATAACAGCAAAATGGATGGTGGCAGGGTCCCATATCAGATCTGTCACCCAATAGGACATGCAAAGAAATGATGATAAATCAGCTTCTATATTTTGTTGTCAGATGGTGGTGGAACCCACTATTACTCTATGGAGGGTGGTTTCTCTGTGATCACGTGCACAGACCCTATAATGATGACTCAGTGTTTCTCACTGTGGTGGGCTTTCTTGGGAAAGTGATAGTGTGAATGTGAGTCACCATAGTCCAAAACTGAACAACAAAAGTGTGAGGTGTGTGGAACACTGATGAGGAAAGATATGGACTAGAGAAAAGCTTTGAAAGAGACTTCAGAGCAACAATGTTCATGCACAGGTGCAGTGTATATGTTGGGTTTTTCTTGATTGAGGTAATTTGTTAAGTGAGAAAGTGAAAGTTTTGTTAATTTTAATTTGAAATTGAATTGAGTTTACAAGATATTATAGTTCATATCTTTTGTTCCTGAAAAGAAGTGAGGCTGGAGCTTGATCTAACATATTTTTAGGACTAATTGCTTATGGTAATAATAGTAAGGGAAGAAAAGTGTAAATTATAAAGAAAAATCAACAAAAAATTTAAAAAATGTTGACTTAATTTATACTTTAGGGCATTTTAGAGTATATTAGAATATTTCTTTCAAGAAGCTGTTAAATTAAAAAAATTATTTGATATTTTAAAATGTTTACACTTGAAAATTAACGTGAAAATGTTTCGTTGTCTAAATTATTCTCCTTGTCTCTGTTTTCCACTTCCATCAGCATACATAGATTTTATATGAGTGTGACTTGGATGTAACTTTTGTGAATGTTACATTCAAATTGCATAATGTAGTATATTTCTGAATTAGATTTTGCTTACACGTCTCACCAACACACTGTCACAAGCATAGGAAACAAGAAATCTTACTTGTACTAATAGAAGACCTCTTTCCAGAATAAATGTTTTTCATTTTGTTAATTTAAAAAATCAAGTATTTTTTTAATTAAATTTGTGTATTCTGAAAATTTTAAAAACCTTCCAATTTTCCTTAAAAATCCTGCTAAAATATGGAATGATACTTTATTGACAAAATAAAATCACATGAAAAGAAATACAGTGACTTTTTCATATTATACATATTGTTATTGTAAAAATTATTATTACTATTATCAGTAGAAATAGCTTATGATCATAAAAAGCAACGAATATAATAAAATCTTGATATAATTATTATTATATTGAAAAAAATAGTCATCAAAATATAAATGTGTAAAAATAATTATAAAAACGTATTAATTTTATTAATTATTATAATTATATAATAAAAACATTTTCAATTTTGCATCTTATCCTAGGTAGTTTCTTTTATGAGATGAAAACTAAAAAGTTTATTAAAAACAGATAAAAATATAAAATAATGTTTATATATAAGAGTTGAAAACTCAAATTCCTTTATTAAATATTATGTTTCTTCACTTGAACATATAGAAGAAATTGATTAAAAAAAGAGACACCTGATACAGATTAAAAAGTAATTTCAATGATTAATAAATTTAAAAGTGTTGAAAAACAAATAAAAGTTTAAAATAATATTTTCATCACATCTAGATTCTCAAACAGTAACAGCATGTGGAGGACTTAAAAATATAAATCTTTTGAGGTTACAATATTATAAAAACACCAGACTGCAAAACTATGTTTTTCCTTTCTATTTCTTTTATTAAATTCTCCTACAGTTCTATTCAATGATTGTAAAATGAATTATTATAACGACATCATTATCGACAGTAAAACAAAATAAAGTCAACACATAAAAATATGTATAATTTTTTTATTAAAAATAGTGAAAAAAGAAAAAATAAAAAAAAAATACGATAGAAGTCATTTGGATTAAAAGAAAACGTTGAAAAGTAAATGTGAAAATGAGAAAAAAATTGTAATTAATTTGATTAATGTGATAGATTAAATATTTTTGATTGATGAATTTATAAATTTAAACTTAAGAAAATAGATTAAAATTAAATTAAATAGAAATGAAAAAAGTTAACAGAAGAAAATATTGAGAAAATAGGTGCACCTATCTACAAAATGCAGTGAGTGATTTGTTTTATTTCTTATAAACAGAAGTTGAAGGAGAGTATTAGATATTGCAGTTAATGTGAAAATGAGATAATGCACTTTATGTTAAAAACTTAACAGTTTACAAAATACCACTAAAAAGTGAATCTAAAGCCATGACCATTAATTGGTCTAGAGGAATTTTAAAAACATCAATGACTAGAATCTTATTCATCATGATTGAATTAACTTACCCATGATTATGAACATGATTGTGAGTCACCAAACACCTTTTATAGATTCACATTCACTACTTAATTGATATACATATCATAGCAGATTTTTTATTAGACCACATTTCACCTTTTACCATAGACAATGAACAAATAACCTTCCCTCTACTGTGTTGTTATTCTCATAATTGTCTTTGTCCATTCCTCATATGCTTGTGGATGAAGTGTGTGCTAAAACTTCAAACTTCTCCTTCAAATTCAGATAGATATGGCTTAGCTGATGCAGCATTTCCCTTGGCAAACCTGAATGCTACTCTAGCACATGAAACTACATAAGAAAATTCACCATACTATGTATCACAAGTATCTTCAAATGTGTGCTTCTGATTATGAAAAGGCTATATCTGCAATTGATGCTGCTTTCAATGACTTGATCATTAGTCTTTCTACAATTTGGCTGATTTGGCTGCTCAGGATTCTCAACCTACTTTCAAAGGATACCATCATTCCACTCTTGACTTCATCAACAATGCATTAATGAGTCTTTGCCAAATTTTTGTTGTTGTTTCTAAATTGTTCATCCCAGGACAATAATCTTGTGCTCAGATATTTCACCCTGTGCTATTATTTCATCATAACAATAACAAATAATTGGTTTGAGACTGCTTTTTTATCTTATTGGCTGCATGAGATTGTCCCATATGAATACAGATCAACCCTGATATTTAACCTGGATAAAAAAGTTACATGTAAACAGCTTTTTGTTTTCATTCTCAACTATCATGATTGCAAAGGTTAACTTAATAGTCAAGGAAAAACAAATAAAGAAAATCAAATTTTTAAATAAATAGTATAAACACTTATTCAATCACAATTTCCCATATTGTATGGTTGATTGATAGGGTAAAAATTACTTTCTCAATGTGTTAACTTTTAAGAAGAGCTTATATTACCAATGGTAGAAAATCTCCATATAGCACATTTTCGAAAAATATTTTCACAAGGAGACTCGGGTCCAATTTATATTATAAGGTGAGAATTTAGTTTTCTGGGAGTAGAATATTCACTTTTATTTGAGTTTGAAATTTTTGTTTATTTCATCAGAATTCGACTTCTGAAGACTGAATTTTGACTATTTTCTTTGGTTTTTTTCCAGCACATTTCTTCGAAATGAAGGTAAGTTTCTAACCATAAACCCTGAAAAGTGCTAGTCCGAAAAATAATGTGCATAAGGATAAAATTTTGATAACATAAGAACTTAAAATTATTTTTAATTCAAAACTTTAAGATAATCTGATTTACCTATATTTTATTCAACTAGTACATTTTTTTATATAATACACAAATCTAATTCAGTATATACTTACACTCCAACTATAATTAAATGTTTCAGTGCAAGAAACTTTGAGTTGCATATATTTACATTAACTAATAATCTTTATTAGTTTTTAGGTCTAGTTTGCGTGATTTTTCTGTACACTAATAATATTTAGTAATAAGATACACATTTTTGTGTAAAAAAAAGGTGAAAAAGAATAGAGAGAAAAGTTCAATACAACCAGTTATATGTGTGATATGATAAAATTGTTTTTAGCATTTCTTTTATAATTCGAACCATGTCTTTTTGGACTTCCATCAATTATGAAGCTATCTTTTATTTTTAATAATAATAATAAGTAATTAAAAAGTAATAATAAAAATGGATTAGTATAGTTTGTTTGCTAAACCAAAAAAAAAAAAAAAAAAAAAAAAAA
>Ga0209489_100593_pt1 | contig 69840 bp, 25 predicted proteins | sample SiratrowhiteBW_FD_187527 | JGI IMG/M metagenome (GOLD analysis project Ga0209489, IMG submission 187527) | Root nodule microbial communities of legume samples collected from California, USA - Siratro white BW (SPAdes) (version 2) | ecosystem: Host-associated > Plants > Roots > Nodule | place... | reverse complement strand
CCCTTCCATGGAAAACCTTCTTTTATAGCAGCAGGGTTAAATTTGTAATTTCCTCATGTCTATTATTGGAATTTTGAAAATTATGGAGGTGCAGGAAGATGATATGGAGGTGCAGGAAGAAGCAGTCTGCATTGTGAAATCAAGGCCGAATTGTCCTGCATCTCCGTAGATTTCTTTTTTTTCAACTTCATAAATATAAAATTTTTCATTTTACACTTTTCTAAATTGTTCATTCAAAAAATTTAAAATGATTTTCAGTTAATCCAGAAACCTTTCAAATTGAATAATTTATAAGTTATTTTTAGACTTTCGAATTATATAATTAAAAAGATATTTTTTTCTGAAATAAGACTTTTGAATTGTACAATTTAAAAATTATTTTTAAAAAGAAAAAAAGTTTTATACTCTACAATCTAAAATAGTAAAATCTGAAGAATTACAAAATAAGGAAATCAATTTTTTTTCTTTAAAAGATTTCTAATTATACGTTTAGGAAATACTTTTTTTTCTTTAGAAAAAGTTTTTCTTTGGCACAATTCAGAATGATACAATTCAGAAGTCAAATTGACTTTCAAATTATACAATTTGAAACGTTTTTTTTTTTTTTTTTAAAAAAATGACTTTCAGATTATGCATTTTGGAAGTTTTTTTTTGAAGAAAATAAAAAGAGTTTTGGATTGTAGAAAAAGAAAATTGAAAAATTTTATGTTAACAGGGATGCACAAGAAATCTGTGGAGGTGCAGAAAGATTGTACCTAAAACTAAAACTGTAACATATTTTTGTTGAACTTTTAAGTTCGGTGTTAGACAAATTCTTCCTCCACCCCCATACCCTCTTCCTGCACTCCCATATAATTTTTTTATTCCATGACTACCCTTCATGAAATTACATAAATATCCTCTCCTTCGTTTTTTGAAATTGTGAACCGGATGGAGGTGCATCCGGTTCTCATTTTAAAAAAAAAAAATACAAACCGGACGACTCCATCCGGTTCTCAACCTAGCAGATCGGAAAATCCTCAAATTCACCGTCGACAGCCCCCCAAATCCCAAATCAACTACTCTAATCATCAATATCACCTACTAATTGCTAATAAACATCACAAATTGGTTACCTAATGCTTCTATGAATGATTAATTGAAAGATTTTGAATAACGAAGGAACGGAAGTCGCGAATGGCTTACCTAAACCGGACGAAGGTTCTCTTAACCGGACGAACGGTTTGTATTTTTTTTTAAAAATGAGAACCGGATGGGGGTGCATCCGGTTCTCATTTTCAAAAAATTAAACTGGATGGCCTGGTCATCCGGTTGGGAAGGGGAGGGGTTTTATTAAGATAGGGGTATTTATGTAATTTCATGAAGGGTAGTTATGGAATAAAAAAATTATATGGAGGTGCAGGAAGAGGGTATGGGGGTGGAGGAAGAATTTGTCTCGGTGTTATGGTAAAATGATGAGCCCATGAAAATCAATATTTGGGATTTTAGTGATCAACTAGGAATATCTTAGTAATGGGCTTTAAGAAGTGTGCAACGACGGATTCGTCCTGCACTTCCATAGTATCTTCTTACACCTTCAAAATTTTAAATATTACAATTTTAGTTACGAGGGAAAGATCAAAATGTTTTTAGTATTAAAGAAATAGGTTAAAGGTTCGGTAGAGGTTCAGTGCAAGGTTTCTGGAGGTGTAAGGTTGTAGTGGAAGGACGTTATTAGTGTAGGAGCAGAGGTTCTAGGCTGAAGGAAAGAAGGATTGGTCGTTGTCGACAAGGTATCTGTCATTCAAAATTTTTTTTTGCGGATTTTACAATCCGCAATCATAAAATTTTTAATTGAATTGAGGAATGTACAATCCACACTTTTGAAATCAAATATTCTAAAGCTACAAATTGTACAATCTACAATATTTTTTCCTACACCTTTATCGTTATAAACTTTACAATCCGTAATTATTGAAATTGAAAGGATTGTACAATCCACAAGTCGGGAAATTTTGATTTTTAGAATTAGGAATTGTAAATTCCACAATTCTTTTAAAAAATTTCAATAATCGGGGATTCTACAATCCGTAATAGCATTAATTAGGAATTCAAAAAGTCTTTCTTCTCTTCAATGGACTAAAGATGACTCTATCTCTTCCAAACTTTTAATGTAACCTTTCCCGTCTGTGTAGCAGCAAGTAACCAAATACAAAGTGCAGCATGTGTGTAGGAGGTGCAGCAACTGACGGAGGTAAAGGAGGCACAAAACGGCGGAGGAGGTGCGTAGGATACAAAATGAGTGAAAAGAGTGAAGGATAAGGTTAAGTTAAAATATATTTTTAAAAAGATAAATTTATAATTTCACATTTACTATTGAAGTGCAGGAAGAGACTATGGAGGTGTAGGAAGAACCCGTCGTGGGCAACATTAAGAATTTAAGAATGTAGTATGATTTTCTGGTTGCTGTTGGCACCCCCTTATTGCTATTTTAAATGTCCTAGAACTTGGCATTATTTATATTGACGAAATACAAAATGTTAACATGTTTTGGTATATATATTTTTTCTTTGAGTGAACCTTAATGGAAAGGGAAACGGTTATCATTAAATTGGTATCCTTGAAGTTAGTATACACTAATACTAATTTCTTAAAAATGTGACAATGTTATTAGTTTTATACTAAATACTAATTAGACTCTTACTTAATTCCAATCTATTGTATTAAACTTTCTTTACTACTTAACCCAAAACTCTATCCTCAAAGAGTATTCATTGATTAATTGTTATAGTAAGAAGATTTCTTAACTAGAGTATTCGGTTTTGCTATTTTTTTTTTCATTAGTTTTAGTCATATTCAATCAAGCCAAAGTCATGGCTATCATATTTGATAATTAATTTATAAATTATCTTAATTGTTATGTTAATTTGAATATTTCTATATTTCTTTTAAAAGTACAAATTCCTATAAGATTCTGCTAATGATCCAAGTTTATTTCTTCATAAAATTTTAAATAAAACTTCTCACCTCTAGTATAGTTTACTTGGACTAGTTTAGAATTTAGGGTTTAGTTAAAGATTTCAAATTTATATGGCTTGTGAATGTTTTCTTAATATAGAAAGGGCATGGTTTAAACGTGAAGATAGTTACAACACAAATTAAACTTTATTGTGAATATGAAATAGGTACATATTACGTAATGATGAGCAAGAAGAAGAAGAAAAAATGAGGTTTTGAGGTTGAGTTTAATAAAAGCTGAAAGAATGCATTGTGGCATATCCATGTGCATGTTTGCACGAATTCAATGTTTCTAATGCATTTAACTTGCACGTTTCAAATTTGTTTTAAATGGGTGAAAGCAGAAAGCAACCTCAAAGAGCCACACAAAACATCTTTTGTCAAACAAAAACATTAAATCTCACAAACTGGATCTCAAATCTAACCTATTATTCCATATATTATTTTAATTTGGATAAGGAATGAATTGATGGGTCTGATAATAATTGTTAAAATAAGGTTTCCAACCATCAATAATTAAGCATTGAATCATATTTTAGAATCGATCTGTGAAATAAGAAGACTATGGAGAAAGTGCTACGACGTCTTTTTTTTAGTACGTTGTTTTATAATTTTTTATAAATAAAAATATGTTTTTTTGTCATATAAAAATAGAATAATTAAATATATTATTTATTGTATATCATATGTTATAATAAAAAAATTATATTAAATTAAATTGCTTTAGCTTAAATATATGCAGAATGTGAACAGTTTTTTTTCTCTGTTTCCATTTTTTTTCATTATCTTTCATTTTTTATTTTTTATATCAGTGTTATTCATTGTAAATGTTATATTATAATTTAAAAACATTATTAAGGATGAAATAAGAAAATAATTTATGTACATAAAAAGAATTATACATTGTGATAGATGATTGTACTTAGAATGCAAATAATTATTTTTTTTAATTTATTTCAGATTCACTTTCTATTATCTGTTAGTTTAGTTTCTATTTTCTTTTTTCCATTAAATCTTTATTTATTTATTACATTAGTATTTTCTTGTGAATTTTGTATTATATTATTGAAGATGGAATAGGAAGATAACTTCTGATATTATTATAAATGATAACAAAAGTTGTCTTTTAAATTAGATTAGCAGATAATCTCCCTCTCCTAAGTGGCAGCTGTCACAGAAACAAAAGCAATTTCCACCAATTTCTTTCTACCAAGCTCCCTGTGCGATAATCAATATGCTTAATTATTATTATTATTATTATTATTATTATTATTATTATTATTATTATTATTATTATTATTATTATTATTACTTATCAAACTATTCTTCTGATGATATTATCTTTTAGAATAGATACATATGAGAGCAATACAATAAAATATATTCCTAAACTTTTTGATAAGAATTTATTTAAATCAAATGCGTGCAAATTGAATTTAAAACAATTGTTACTTTAAATTTCTTTCAAAATTCATTAAATAAATATTGAAATAATATAGACTAAAATATAATAATTGGAAAGCAATATTTCTTTCAATAAATAATAAATAAGAAGACAATAATAATTTTTTAAACTTATAAAATCTCTCAATATCTTTGGCTAATAAAATAAGAAAACATGCAAAGAAAATGAAAATACTATCGATAATCCCTGACACAGTAAAAATAAAATGAAAGGAATGTTCGAAAATGATAATGATGAAGAAAGAATGGAGTAGCAATTTAAAAGATTGATTTGAAAATGGGTCAAGATTCAACCATTGGTTCACTAAACCTAGTACAAAAACAACGCAATACTTATCTTATCTTCTGTAGTTGCCAGTGGTTCCACCTTTGACTGTTTCTTTTGTGTTTGACCGTTAAGTGAGATTCCACCTTACCATGGTAAGTTGCAAATGAAAATAACATTTATTCATTTCATTTTTTTTTTAATTTTTTACATTTTCTTTTTTGTTAAGAAATGAAATTTACCTTTATTGTTTTTCTTTTCTTTGTGTAGAAGAAAAATGAACAAATTGAAATGTAAAAATAAATAGTAAATTACATATATATATATATATATATATATATATATATATATATATATATATATATATATATATATATATTTTATCATTACGAGGATAAGATGCTTATTCCTCCCAGTTAGCACCTGGTTTATATATCCCTTTCTTGCTACTGGATTGGAACAACACACTTCTGGAAGTGAATAATAAGTTTTTCTTTGCTTTTTTCTTCTTTTTAATATTCTCGATTCTGGATAAAATAATTGGCCAGTTTATGACCTGTAAAAATAATGCTTTATCTAAAATGTGTGTATTTATTTTACACTATTTTAAAATATTTATCTTTAATTATTTAAAAAATAAACTAAAAAAACATGTATTAAGCGTGTATTTAAGTAAATGGTTTAATTAAATATTCATTTAATAAGTTTGTATCAAAATCATTTGTCTTTGTTTTAGTCTAATTTGGATGTTAATGATTCATCGTAATAATGTGTAGCATGTGAGTTTTTGATAAAATAAATTATAAAATAATATTTTTTCATATAAGCATCTGATAAAATAAATTAAAAAATATGATTTTCTACTCAAAAAGTGTTATAGAAAAGGTATACTCAAAAAGTGTTATAAGAAAGGTATGTCACTTTTGTTAGTCTTTTTATTCGGGTTTTTTCTTTAAACGGGGTTTTGAGAGAGTGTTTTTGAAAGTTGTAATCTATAGTTATTATTACATCATATCGGAGTAATATTATTATTATATTTATTACTGAAATTATAATAAATATAATAATAATAAAATAATTAATATATTATTATTATTAATATGATTATTATTATTGTTATTATTATTAATATTTTTATTAGTATTATTATTATTACTATTATTAATATTAATATTATAAGTATTGTTAATATTATTATTATTAATATTATCATTGTTATAAATATTATTATTAGCATTATTATTATTATTATTAGTATTATTATTATTATAAATATTATATTTTAAATATTATTAATAATATTATTATTATGAATAATATTATTATTATTTTAATTATTACTGATGGAATAAATTTATAGCTAATTTAGCATACAATTTACTGGTAAAATTTATCTGTTGGTATACTGGTCCTGCTATTCGTAATTTAAAAAATTATCCAAAATTAAAACTTTAATGATGTATCAGATCTAATATCTAAGAAAATGTATTATTAGGTCGTACAATCAAAATGGAGTCAATGGTATAACTCTGTGAAAGAAGAGGAAGACATGGTTCAAAGAAAAAAAATTGGCTCTAAATAATATGTAAAAAAAAAAAATATATATATATATATATTAAAAAGACAAAACAATGAAGATTTATTATGTATAAAAAATTATATAAATCGCGAGCTTTAGTGATGAGGTAGGAAGATCTACTAGTAAAATATTATCGAAATTCAAATTAGTAAGAACATAAAAATATTTATAATGAATAATGAATTAGTAAGTATAAAATTAATAATACTGAAATATAAAATGTATTTTTAAATAAATAATTATTGTGTTATGGGTTGTTGATGTAGATTAATATGATATTTTGATATAATTTATTTTAATTGAATAATATTATATTAAATATTATATCTATATTAATTAAATTAAGTATTATTTTCTTCTTATTTTTTTGGATAGTGGCTAGTAGATAAACAATTTATTCTATTAAAATGTAAATTTAGTCTTAATATTTTTTTGGTAGAAAGCACCCTAATGTATATTTACTTCCACTTATAAATCACGTATTAAAATTTAAATATATTTTTTTAAGTCACTTTAAACTTTAAAAATCAATTTTAAAAACTTATCATATTTTCGTCTGTTTGAATTTTTAAAAACTTTATTATCTGTACATTATTTATTCCTGCAGTTTATAACGTTGTTAAATGTTAATTGTAAGTATTGGTGTTCGAAAGTGGAAAACTCATTAATTAAAAATATGAGAATGCGACATTTATAAGGGTCAGAAAAATTTAGAAAAACTAAAAATATTTCTTTGCCCTTTTTATTCTTGTTTCATGGTTTTTAAGTCGACACAAAATTTTATAAATTAAAAACAAATAAATGTTTGCGAGTTAATTTTGTTCAGAGTAAGAATATTAATGGTCTTCAATTTAAATATGCTAAATATTTATGTATAAATTAAGATTATATTAACAAAAAGTCATATCAAAACATTCTTTTCCAAAAATAATTTAAGAAAACATGATTGATTTTTGACGATTATTATCATATGAATTTCATGCGTTATTTATGATAAAACTAACTAAAAAGTGTTAATATGCTTAAGTTTTAATTAAAACAATGTTTGTCTATATATTTATTTAAAAATATATCACGAGGGAAGTAAATTGAATTAAAATAACATAATCAGAGTTGTACAATTCAAATAACTGAATTGTAAGAAATTAATACTGGAGGATTTGAAAAGCGTTAAAAAAAAAAGTAAACAAGCAAAACGAACGTAAATACAAACATAAAACAAATTAGTTAAAGCCAAAATGCCAACAAATTGAAAAAGAATAGGACAAGAAGAATATTACATAGAGAAAAGTAAATTCTAGTGACTAACAATATCATTCCCTTTTTTGACAATTTTCTAATTCTAGGTATTACATTGTTTCTCAATAAAATTTAAAATAAATTATTTTTAATTTCTACTACAAATGCTTCCTGAAACAGTTTCAATCACTACAATTTTTTATTTAAAAACCTACATAGAACTCAAATGAGACTTACAATTAAAATAATTGAAATTGCAAACAAATTAATACTAAAGCCTTTGGAAAGCGCTAAAAACTAAACAAACAAAACGAAATTAAATACAAATATAAAAACAATTTGGTTAAAGCTTCAAGATGCAAAGAAATGAAAAACTAAGTGAAGAACAAATAAATATGAAATTAAAAAAAGTAACGGAATGAAAAGGAAAATATTACACAAAGAAGTAAATTTTAATGACTAAGAATACCAATATTAATTTTTTAATGTCATTTTCCCAATTTTATGTCTTGTATTGTTTTTTAATAAAAATAAAAATTGATCATCCTTAATTCCTATTATAGAAACTTGTTTTAACACTTATCAATCATTACTATCTTTTATTTTATTTAAAAACTGACATCAAATGTATATATTGGTTCACTTGTGACTTTTATCAGAATGATTCGTTCACTTCATTCATATAACAATTTCACTAAATATATTTGAATAATTTTTCTTTCTACAATTTTCTAGTCAATAACTTCTTCAAAAATTTTCGTATTCTGTAAACATTAACATTACATTAGATAACTTCCTTTTATTACTTGAGCCATAAAGTCATATTTTCATCAACAATTTATTCATCTTACTTGTTCATTCATCTTATATAGGTTAACAATTATCTTTTTAAAAAATTGAAAAATATTTTCCAAAACTATTTGACACCAAACACCCATTTAGCCTATAATGTAACATATACTTTTTTCTTTTTCATTTTTCTTTATATGTTGTTAATTGTTTTAAGTTTGAGAAATGGTTTAGTTTTTGAGGAAAACATAATTAAAAATTAATTTAGATTTGTTTGAAAAGTTAATGATTTTATTTTGTGATGAGATGGTGTGAAAATTGGGCTAAGAAAATATATTCTACGTCGTTGTTGCTCTCCATGCTTCCACGCTAGTCTTTTTTTCGGCTTTCATGCGAATTGAGACCCAATCTATTCTAATCTCATTCAATTCCCATCTTCACTTCCAAATCCTATCATTCAAACAAATATTTTACTTCTAAACTTTTTTTTTTTTTTGGAAAAAAACAATAAAACAACTATTAACGTTGTTGAATTTCCTCTCTGTTTTGAAAATTCTCCATCCGTGAAAACAGTTATCATTTTGTTCTAATGTTCAACGATTCCGCAGTCAAATTTTATTTGTTGCTCAAAACGTCATTTTGCTCGTGCCAAATGAACTTTTCTTAATTTTGTTTGGTGGATTACTACTTTTCCCTCTCCAAAATCTATTTTCTATATTCTCTACTCCAAATCGTCAAAAATACAGATAAGAGAAAAAAAAAAAGAAAAAGAAAACGCCCACTTGAGTTTGGAATTTTATTTTTTACCCACACAAAAACTCAATATACACGAACCTTATCACTTTCTCTCTCGTAGTGACCATGCGCCTACCTTCACAAATCAACGGTGACTCATTTTACACGTGCATATATTACATATACCGTATTCAGAAAATGCAATATAATAGCAAAGAATGACACAGGAAGATCCAAATAAATGAAACCTAACATTGTATAAAGATTTGAAGCCGATTAAGTACAAAATGTGATTCATGTGGGCGAGTAAGCTTTGTGTGGCCGAAAACTACGTTCTAATAAATCAAATGGTTCCATTCCATCATTGCTTTATCTCGTAGATCGATCTGTACCTCCATCTTTAGCCGAAAATGAAGACCAAAATTTGCACCTTTTCTAAAAGGAACCTAAAACCCAACGAGTTAGCCCAAACAATCCCCACCTATTTACACAGAATAAACATTATTTTTTTTTCCATCAACCCGTATATTTCATTGCCTGAACCCGAAACCCACCGGCTGAACCGGGAACTTAAACCCACACGTGTCCATCGAGTTCTGAAACCCCTGCGTAAAATCGTTCTGAAGAAACCACGAGTTATCAGTGTTTTGGTTTCTTACGCCGCTTTGCACCTCTTCCTCCACCTTTTGCGGAAGCGCAGAGTCCACGTGGCAGAAGGTGGGGACATAAAGGTCATTGCACGCGCCGTAGTTCACCATCCCCTGAGTATGGTCCTGCACCATTTGATTATTCCCCGAAACGAAATCACCCACCGGATTCAGAACCGCAGGGTTCGCCCAATCCACCAACCCACCAGCTCCAAGGTTCTGAATGTTCACCTTCTCCTCATGCTGTTGCTGCGCCGTGCTGACACGTGGCATCGCGAAACACCGTTCGTCGATCGTCGGCAGCGATTCCAGCACGTCGTCCAGGTGGGACGACGACGAAGACGAGGAACCGTTGCTGTATTGAGTGTGTTCCCTGCTCGTTACGACGCCGTTTTGCACCGCCTTCTGTGCACTCGAGTTCTTCTTGTATATACGACACAGAACCCAGTCATCCAGCTGCACCAAAGCTCCAATTAATTAATGGTGTAACAATTACCATTACTAACATGTTTAAAGATAATCTATGGCCAACTTTATTCAATTAACCAAAAAAGCAGAGTAAACATACCTTGGTACCAGTGGTCTTTCGGGAACAATCAAGGAGGCGATACTCGTGCATGATCCAATTGGTTTTGGTGCCTTTGGGAGCTTTGCCAACGTAAAAAACCAGGGCTTTTTTGATGCCGACTTTTCTACCTTCGGTGGTGATGATCTTGTCAGTTCCGGTGGCTTTCCAATAACCCGACCCGGCTACTCTGTTGGGTCGAGACCCGTTTGGGTACTTCCTGTCTCGAGGGCTGAAAAAGTACCACTCTTTCTCCCCGAAAATCGCCTTGCCTGTGAAATTAACAAGCCATGTCAATTCAGCATAGAGCAACAGACTAATTAACATTTATAAAAGAGAAATCAAGCAAAGGAAATTGTAGTTACTTGGAAGAACCCATGGGTCGAACTTGTACAAATCAATTTCAGCAATGATTGGGAGAGAGAAATGGTGGCCGGCGACCTTCCGGCATAGATACTGAACGAGAAGCTCCTCGTCGGTGGGGTAGAACCGAAAACCAGGAGGTAGACTCAACTGGGCAAGAGGGTCTTTCTCTGGAACTCCCATTTCTGAAAGCAATTCAATCGTCTCAGTAGAACACAACAAACAGAACCGCGGATGATGAATAACAGGGGAAGATGTTTGTGTTTCTCTTTCCTTTTTTCTTCTTTCTTTTTTTCTCCGAAACAGGTAGACATTGGTCGATATTTATAGCATCACATGGGTAAGATAAGTACGGTTATCTTTGTCTTACTGTTGGAGAGTGGGGCCCACTTGAGTTACTCGCCTCTTGGACTTCACCACGTGTCTGGAACGTAAAGGTATCCAGACAGTCGACCTTATCGGTTCCGATACGGTCGTGGTCGTTCGGTAGGTGCATTGCATGTAGCCGTAAAACCTAAAGTAAAAATAAAATAAAAATTCCTACTTTTCATTCAAGGTTAAAGGAAGAAGAGAGAAAAGTCCACACGGGATTGAGCCATTCCCGTGAAAGTTAAAAACCTAAATTAGAATGATACCACGAATGTAAGAGAATTTCTTGAATCAAGCAATTAAAAAAACAGCTTTATTTTAAATAATAATAAAAAAAGATATCATGAATCCGATTTGATTGAGAGACACGTGTGAGTGATAACATTGCATGTTGAGTGTTCTAGAAGCGGAGTTATGTGTTGTAGGCAGTATCCACTGAGTTTGTGTGACAGTGGTGTGAGATGGGAGCAGTGTTTAAAAAAAAAAGTGCAAAATCATTTTTCACGCGCGAGTTTAAACCACGTCGGCAAAGGCCAAAGAAGAGGGTGCGGGAAGGGTGTACACGTGCGGGCACGTGTCCATATGAAAGAGAGATTCAGAGAGTTAGGCTGGACTTTTGTTCCAACCGGTAACATAGAAAACGAAAGCTCAAAGCAGCACAAAAAGTTCATGCGGTGGTTGCTTCCACCTTTCGACACGTGTGTCCTTCTTCCTTTTCTTTTTCCTGCTTTTCTTTTTCCCTTTTTAATCTACTAATTATTATTATTACGTGTTTCTTTCGCTCATCAAACCCATTACGAGTATGAACATAGTTGGTGTGTTGGTGTGCCTTTGCTTTCAAGTTTTGAGGTCATTTTCCCAGAAAAGATAGGGTGGTGACGTGGCTGTCAAGGTCAAAATATTGTAAATTTGTAGTCTAATGTAATGTATTGCACTCGCGATTCTTCCTCCCTGATTGGTGACGTATTAGAGTTTTGTGAACGTGGTTGAAGATAGTGAAAGGAATAAACTATGATCGGCATGTTTTGGAGGTGTTGTATGATGTTTAGTCAAGATGATGTACAAATGTATAAGAAAAGGAAAGGGTGAGAAAAAAATAATAATAATGTGAGTTGGAGAGAGTTTGTGAATTAAGATTTACCATCACACAATGGATAGATTAATTGTGTGGTTGAAAAATGATGTGAAAATGTTGAAGATTGGAGAAGGAGAGGCTCTGTGGTCAATAGGGTGTTACTTTGAAGGTTTGTGATGGGAATTGGCCTTGTGCCACGTTTGGATTCCAAGTACAAGAGAGGTGGCTTTAGTTCAATGGTTAAACCAACCACAAGGATGAAATGGGAACTTTGATTCAAGACACCTAACTACTCTTAGTTGGTTTTGCTTTTACGAATAATATATTTATATCTAGTACGTACTACTAGACACATATTAAGAGCATTTAATTGATGTGATTTTGTCTTAATTTGCTTAAAAGTGTTAAAATTCAAATTTTGCTTCTCTGGCTTACTTGGTATTTTGCTAATTAATCATCTTTTTTTTTTTCATGGCACCATTTCTTACAGGCTTCCTTTTTATGTAACTTGACCAGTATATATGGAAGGAAAATTCGTACGGCCTATGGTATTGACGACTTTATTCAATTTCTACTTTTTACCAAAAACTTGGTCAATTGTTGAATCGCATTTTCAATTTTTCTCGAATTAATTAAGGTTGTTTCTCTTAATAATTAGTTTTTATATGCAGAATTTCTACTCGTGAGGTTACTATAAATTAATTTTTTAATAATTATTTTTGCATGATGACGTATTTTACATAGTTTCAAAACACAGATGACATGGGAGACTAGTAAATTTTGTAATATTTTTTTTTTTATTTTTGATTAGTTTAGCCACTACTTGAATCCATTTGGAATTGTAAAATGGGGTGATCATGTCAAACTTTACGTTTGTTAAAATCACATGCATAAATGAAGGTCTTGGCCAAAGGCCAGAAAAGAGAGGAAAAACACGAGTGGTAGCTGTACTACTTCATTATTGTCAAATTAGTCTCGTTGAAAAAAAAAATATCATGACTTTTCTCTTTCGTCATGTGCAATATTCATAGTTATACAGCGATGGATTAAGTTTTTTTTTTTTTTTTTTTTTTTTTTTTTTTTTTCTAAACAAAGATAATCTACAATATTTTAAAAAGAAGTAACAAGTTTAGAAAATTTGAAATCCTGAGTTGTCTACTCCCTTCTAATTAAGGAAATTTTGGAAAGTTCAACCTGAAGAATTTTTATGCAGAGTTCATTTAAGTATGTTGTATAAGTCTTTCTGTCCTAATTAGGATGATCTTGAGAAGCAGTTACTTCATTGTGCACACGAGATTGGAGTTTCACCTAATTGTGTCTTTTTTTTTATTGGGTTTAACCATTAAGTCACCTTATTTTATATTTAACTTATAACTACTATGCCACTATCTGATATTGGTAATCAAAATTTTGTGAATAAAGCTGATGTTGAAAGGAAAGCTACACAGTTCCTTACTCTAAAAATAGACCAACTAGACTAAAATGAACTTGACCTCATCCTGGACATTAAGTTTGGAAGAAAAATAACTTTTCAGTTTCAAACTTAAAACACAAAAATCTTATACCATTAGAAGTTAAGTCTTCAAAAACAAGAAACAGTTGCTTACTGTGCATAAAAATTTGGATTTTGAGTGGTTTTATAAACATCTTGACATTATTTTATACATAAAACACACATACACACAATTATTAAGATCCTATTATAAATGAACTGTTACAAATACATCTTCAAAATTATAAATTCATATGATCCAAAGCAAAGTCATAACAATTACCAATTTACTACAACAATTTATATTAAATGATTAAATACTTTGAATTATACTAAAAATTATACAACAATTTATATTTAACTTTTTTTTTAAGTTCTGTTAAAAGTTATTCATTGATTTATATCAAGAGTTTAATCATTATCCGTATTAAAAGTTGTGCAACTTAATAATTTAACACTAGTAGAAAAAAGATATTTATAGTCGGATCCCGAACCGATGTTGACCCAAGAGATGTTGAAAATAATGTTAGTTAAATAACTGATGTTATGTAGTCTATTACCACGTCGGTTTAAACGAGACAACCGACGTCATGTAATCTACCACAACTTCGGTTTAGACAAGGAAAACGACATGGTGCTTTACTGAAATCCACAACACCACGTCGGTTGTTTGGCTAAAACCGACGTGGTGTTGTCATTTTCTTTTTAAAAAAATTATAAATTGATAAATCTTTAATTGATACAAGAAAACACCACAAAAAAATTTAGAATTTTTTAGCAAGTGTAGATATGTGAAATCAAAAGCTACAATCTAAAAAAATAGATAAAAAATAACAAAAAAAAAAAAAATTTAAACGATAGAATTTTGGAATTTCCGGAGGCCCAACCGCCTTCGCCGGTTGGCTAAGGGCTTCGTTACCCCAATTTGAGCATCTTTCATTTTTGGCGCGTCTTAATCCGAGCTCTCTATCAAAAGTTATGACCATTTGAAGTTTTTTCGTCCAAAAATTTTTGAAATCCTAAATCTGTGAGACAAACATCCAGAAAACATTCTAAGGATACAAAGATAAACATACCTCTTGTAGACAGTGAGGGTAAAACCAGTGAACGAAAATCGACCTAAACGAAATCTACCAAAACCAAAAAATGTAAAAATGAAGTGAATAAAATCACAAAAGACAATGAGAGTAAAGGAGGAGAACAACATGCGAGGGAGAACAACATGTACCAGTGAGAACATGAGCAAGAAAGCGAGGCAGAATGCAAGAGAGAATGCACGAGAGAGAAAATGACAATGTGAGCGAGAGAGAATTGTGAAGAAGCAACACACACAAGAGTGAAAATGAGAGAGAGAAGCAAAGAGTGTAAGAGTAAAAATAATGTGGTTGAGTTAAAACAAGCAGAACCACGTCAGTTAGAAGCCTAAGAACCAATGTGGGAGAACCCTAATTTTATCCAATTTTTTCCAATGTTATTAGAGTGACCATGACGTCGATTGGACTACCAGAACCTACGTCATGGTCAAAAACACCACATCGGTTTAAAGCTCCCAACCAATGTGGTGACTCACCCGTCATTTAAAAATTTTAAAATTTTGAATTTTTACATTTTACTGATATATCCATGACAGTTCTTTTATTTAACTGATGTTGTGTGCATATTATAACGTCAATTTTTGTCTAACCGACATTATGGATGCTCATTTATTTACAAAAAATGTCACCATAGTTTTTCATGTCGTTTTTGTATTTAATCGTCTTCATACTATAGATGTTAAATCCCATTTTTCTACTAAGGCACTTAAAGTTGAATAATAATTTATATTAAGAATTTAACTATTCAAAATTATACTAAAAGTTGTACAATAATAAGTATTAATTAAGAGTAATTTGTTAAATTATTCACATCATGAATTTAATTTGTCTAAGTTAGATTATAAGTCATACAATTATTTATATCAAGATATTAATATTTTTAAGTTGTATAATAATTTATATTAATGACTTAAAATGTTGTACATTAATCTATACAAAAAATTTAAGAGTTTAATGTACTAAATGTTGTACATCATAATTGCTTTTATTTTATACTACAAGTTGTATATAGATCTACATTTAAAACTTAATAACTCTTGGTTCGTATTACCAAGAGTACAATGATTCACATAAAAAATTAATTGCTCTTAGCTTATTTTAAGAGTTCTGCACCAAGTTGTCTCGATAATTTTCAAAACTTATTTTATTCTAAAAACTTAATGTAAGAACAGTTAGATTATTGTTGTCTTCAATATATTCGAAGATAGGTATTTATATTCATTATTTAGTTAATTTATATATGAGCTCCAACTTAACTTAAAGTTGATTTTTTTAAGAAATAACTAAAAAACAGTTAGATACACGAAAATTAAGCTACAAAACCTCATAAAATGATAAAGTTTTCGTCCACATGTTAGAAAGTATTCAGATTCTTAAGTAGAAGCCTTGTGTAATTGACATATCGGATACAATATTCATTTTGTCATATATTCGTAGTAATCAATTCAATAATAGTTTAACCCTAATAATTTTATGTGTTGATATTTATATTTATCTATAGAGGTTCAAAAACCTATATAATAACATCAAAAGAAAGAAAACAGTAGAAATTGATAATCGCATTTCTTGCTTTTATATATTCTTCCTTAACTCTTACTATCTTGAGTTTTAAAGGTCTTTTCAGAATGAATGTTCATTTTATATTCGAACTATCCCTACTACTATTTATCTTTATGAAGATCACTGCTCAACAAAAATATTACTTTTCTAACAATTTGTTCATAAAAACTTCACTTTCCTAATAACAACTAAAAAATCAACCTCCAAATCAACTTTAACTAGGCCTATACACCTTTTAGAAATAAAAAGCCAAAGTGAATTTTGATAATAGGGAACAATATGGGAAACTTTGACCAGATAAAACTCCTCAAACATCAATTACTAGTTTATATAAACTTGGATATATTTGTAAGGAAAAACAGTAGTATAATTATATTATTTATCTATCAATTGATATTAAAACATAATATTCCTAAAAGTGGAATGATTCTATATTAAGCAGCGCATAAGGGTTACGACTTGTTTTGTGATTGAAAGCACACCTTTTATAAACAATTATCTTAGCTGGATGTTTGATTTGAGACTTTGAGGCAAATATTATATAGGGGCAGAGATACTAGTTTGAACTATACTATAAAACCTGTGAGACAAAATCTTAGGAACTTTTTTAACTTTTTCATAATTTCAAGCACCCATTTTTAAATATTTTTATTGTTGATAAAAGAATTAAAAATTAAGAGATTTTTTTTTTTATGATAGTTCAATATTTTATCCATTTCATAAAATAGTTTAAGGGATAAAATTTTACATTCATTCCACTTTTCAGAAGTTCCATTCAAATAGAAAAATGGCAAGTGCAATATGTTTTTCCTTGTCAATATTGTATCAAAGAAACATCTCCAAAAAGTTAGGAAACTAAACCAGACACCAAGCCCCGGAAATCCAGTTAATATAAAACGCTGATTTAGATTATTTATGCACAAAAAAAAGAGACACTATTTCCTATCAAAAGTTGAAAAACTTGGTAGAATATTCCATAAGTCAAAAGACGAATAACAAGGAACTAGTTTAAAAAAATGAAAGATAATTTTAATACCACTCTAGGGCATTGGTGAATAAAAGAAAGAGTGAAGCAGAGAAGCACATGTAAGTTGTTGTGTCTCCTTATTCCTTTGGAGGCTAAGAGAAAGAAAAGAGTGTATAGGGAAAGTGGTGTGAAGGGAGGTAGATATTTAGCATGGAAGAAGGAAGATATTTGATATTTGGTTAGGGTTTGTTGATGTAAAGTGTTGCATGGGCATGACACACATTGGTTAAGGGTTGTATGGTGTGTTCTGTAGGCGCCGAACTGGATAAACATGTCAGTTTGGTGGCTGGCCAAACCAGAGAGTGGAAGCATGTGTTTTTTGACTCAGGCCTAACCTCAACTAAAACTCATCACCAATTTGCTTCTTCACTTCCAACTTCTTTCAAGTGGAAAAGCAACCCCAAAAGCCACCACACAAATTATAAAAATGCTTTAATCCGCGGGCCAAACACTCCTTTTGATTTTCTTTTTTTCTTTTTCCCAGTAAAATACACGTTTAGATTTTTTTCTTTTAATCATTTTTTTGTTGAAAAAAGGGTACCCTACTAAATTAGTTATGAATAAAATTAATCTTAAAATATATACCTTCATTCTACCATACTAAGTGACTGCAAGGGTTTATATTATTATTAAAATATTATTATGTTTAACAATATTACAAGTGTAATTTTTGTTGTTTATTTAAAATTTTGAATTAAGTGACACGACCTTATGTATCTGTTATGTATAATTTTTCATCTCTCAAATCGTTACCTTAATGGAAGAAACCAAATTTAAGACTACATTAAACCTAAATATGAAAGTGGGTTTCGAATCTTTAAAACACTCTGTTGTGTGCAAAGTTACAAGTATTTAATTTCTATTATTTTTATAGTTTGTCTTTCTAATTAGACTTTGAGTCTAATTGTTGTAATAAAATACCAAATCATAAATTATCTGTTCAGTTTATTATTATTACTAAAATATTATTGTGTTTAAATATCCACAAAACAGAATTTAAAAAGCTCTTTTTGTGTTTTCTTTATATTTTTCTGAAATAATAGATCATAATCAAATTATTCATGTTTGTATATATTTCAAAAAATATTATATACTAAGTCAATTTTAAAGTATATGAATGAGATATCAATTGTTTTTATATTAATATAAATTTTTATACACATAATTTGTGTAAAAGAAACTTGATCTAACGATATTTCAATTTTTTTATATAAAGTTTGCTCTCTTTATTAAAAAAAAAAAGTCAGTTTTTTATGTATGTTTATTTTAAAAAAAATATTAAACGTCATAGATAACAGTTTTAAAATACAAACAATTATTATTATTATTATTGTCTAACACTATAATTTATATTTAATAATATATAATTTATAATGTATAATTATTAATAATTATTTTTTAAAATATTTATTAACTCGTTTAGTGGCCTTACATACAACAAATAATATAAGTAAACTTTCAAACTAGATAAGGTTTGACCAAATTTTAAAATTGACCTATAACAAATAAATAGTTCAAACTTAAGCATTATAATCATAAATAAAGTCAAATTCAAACCTATCTACTAAAGTTTAACCTAATCATACTTATTTCAACTCTTGATTATATATGAAAAATTATTGTTTTTATAAAAATAAATCCAAGGAATATAACGTGCAGCCTAATAGTTGTTAAAGAGATACATCTTGTATCCTTCTTTATTTAAGACTACAACCTTTGTTATTAGGAAAAAATAATTAACACTACATTGGAAAGCGAAAATATCAATCATGCATTCTGAAAGTTTTATAAATAGTTAAAACTGCAGTTATTTTAGAATTAAGATAGCAATATCATCACTCTCGTACTTAAAAAGATTTTAAAATCCTTTATTTTTTAAGAAAAAGAGTTAAATCTTAGCGTTGTAATTTACTACCCTAATCCTAGTACAAGCGCAACCACAATTTTATGCAATTTGAATTCAAATATTAGAAAGTACCATCTCTATTATCATTTATAAGTAACAAAAAAATTAAGTTCAATTATATTAGGAAAATCAGTTAATTATATTAACTTTTACTTATTTCTTTATATTTTTATATAATATTTTCTCGTAAAAAAAATTATTGCAAAAAGATCAAACATTAATTAAAACTTCGTTATTTAATAAATAGATTGAATTTTACTTGATTCAGTATTCTTTCTTCTTTTATTACTCTAAACTTTTCGTAATATTTCAACTTCATGATTATGATTTTTATTTTGTATAGCTTTTCCTTTATAAAAATTTAGTTTCATTCTTTTTATCACGAGTTTAGTTCTGTCCAACATGATTTTGTATTTATTTTCTCTCTTTTTTTATGATTTTTTTTTTACACGATGGTTAAACTTAAACTACCATACTCGCTGTCAAGGTTCATAAGCTCATAATGGTATCTAACATGTGAACTTAAAAAAACGACTAAAAGTAGAATACGAAAAAAAAATATTATTAAATAAAATAAAATAGGTAATATATATATATATTTCTTATAGTTCATATTTTATTTTTATTTTTATGTTAGGCTGAATCATTAATGATGAATCGGTGTGACTTTTCATAATTTAGGAGTTTCTTGGTCGTTGTAAAGTTTGGGTATGCGATTTTGATCCAACAAAGTTCCTGGCGTTGTTAGATGAGAAGGTGACAAGGAAAGAATTTAGTTTTTTGTAACACATTTGTATACTTTTAGGAAAAATCTTGTGGCAAAATCAGATATCTGCCACACATCCTTTTTAGTCACTGTAAACATCAGAAAAATATTTTTAGTCATTTTTTTCCGCGGTACCGTTTGGTAGTGATGCCAAGTATTTATTTGGGTATGAAATGGATAATTGCTGGACAATTTGGGAGCGAATGCTGTCTTCAACGAATGGCATTTTGGATATTACTTATTTAGTAAACAAGATGAACCTTATTACTCAGAGTTGGCTCTTGGCAACATCTTCAAACAAAGGTTGTGTCTTCGATCTGGTTAACGAATCCAAGACAGTGTTTTGTTTGATATTCATAGACACGTGTGATGTTTTATTTCCTCCAATATGTTGTGGCTCCTGTATGGTACATTTTGTTGTTGTTGGTAGGAATATATATGTTTAACTTTGGCTAATGTTTCTGTCTAAGCGGGAACTCACTACCCCAATTGTTTCAATATGGTTTTGTATGAACTAAGATGTGGAGATGAAAGAGGTAGTTTTAGATTAGATTTACTTGGCATCCCTTGAATCTTATGTTAGGATTAAAGTTTTGTGATTATCCAAATATTTAATCTCGTGTTTTCTTATTATTAAACACGTGATTAATTATACGATAGTAAAATAATTATATATTTAGGAAAGAACGAAAAATACTTATTAATTGAGTTTGTGAACAAATAAATCTGATTATAGATAAGCTTTTGACAAAAAAACTTCCAATTAAAAAAAAAAGTGATTATGAAAAGAGATTTCAGCAACAGTAATTAGCGGGGATTTTTTTTTTATAAAATTTACTAAGTAATAAAAGTAGTAGATGCTAACATTTAGATTCAACTCAAATTGATTTCTAGTTTTGTAAGTTCTAGTGAAGTTTTTACGTCTAATATATATTAATATATGTTTTTTTGATATAAAAAATTATATTGTTTCACATTTTTTATAACAATTGTCATTATAAGATAATAAGTCTTGTAAAATAGATTATAATTAGAAAAATGGTTTATTAGTTTTTATCAAAAGAATATTTAAAATAAAGGTTGAAAGATGATGTATACATGTCTTTATATATAACTAGGAGTTAAAACAGTTAGACATAAATAATGCTTTTTTACGTGGAGAGTTGAAAGAAGATGATACATGGTTGCTTCTCCTAAATTGACTTCTATTCAACCAGGATAAGTTTGTAAATTAAAAAAGGCTTTATATGGCCTTAAGTAGGCTGACAGGGAGGGTTTGCTAATTTGTCATCTTTTTTATTTTTTATGGGATACACTCAATTTATGAATAATTATTCCTTGTTTATTAATTCTTCTTCTGAAGGATCTTTGATTATTCCTTGTTTATTAATTCTTCTTCTGAAGAATCTTTTATAACATTATATTATTGATGTATCTGGATGATATAATTTTGGCAGGAAATGATAAAGAAGAGATTGACCGAGTCAAAGAAGCTTTGAATAAGATATTTAAAATAAAGAATCTTGGTGATTTAAGATATTTTCTTGGTTTTGAAGTACTAAGAAGTAAGAAAGAGATAACGATGAATCAAAGAAAATATGCGTTGGAATTGTTAACAGATGCAGGTCGTTTAGCCTGCAAACATGCAGTCACTCTTATGAATAATCTTGTTAAATTGTCTTCTACTGGAAGTGTGTCTTTTACTGATGTTCATGCCTATAAAAGGTTGATGAGAAGGCTTATGTATCTCACTAATACTCGACCTGACATCACATTTTTTGTTCAACAACTCTCTCAATTTTTTGATAAGCCTACAATTGCTCACTATAATGTAACAATTAGAATTCTCAAATATATTAAAGGAGATCCAAATCTTGGTTTGTTTTTCTCTTCCAACAGTTCTGCCTATCTAAAAGCTTGTTGTGATAGTGATTGGGGCACCTGTAGTAATTCAAGACAATCAGTTACTGGTTTTAGTGTGTATCTTGGAAATTCCCTTATATCTTGAAAATCAAAGAAGCAAGAAACAATATCAAAAAGTTCATGTGAAGCTGAATACAGGGCAATGACCACTGTTACCTCTGAAATTAAATGACTAGTCTATCTTCTTCAAGATTTGAAAGTTTCTTTTGAGCAACCATCTTTTTTATATTGTGACAATGATTCAGCAAGATATATTGTAGCAAATCTAGTGTTTTATGAGCGAACCAAACATATAGAAATAGGCTGTCACATTATTGAAGAAGAGTCTCATCCATTTGCTTCTCATTTCCTAGCAGACAAGTAAATTAATATCAATTATGTGATTTTGTCAAATCAAAATACCATCAATTCATCTTTATCATATTGTAATCATTTTATTTTGTTTTCTTTATTTAGCTATACTTATAATGGGTACAATACTTGTATATATCAGTGTTATTAAATATCCGGTATAGCAGCGTCATGGCGGAATGCGATGGCGGTTTTTTAGCCGACGCCAGCACATGACGATGGTCAATCAAATTTTCTGTGGCGGCCGATTTCTGCGTAATATAGCAGCGTCATGCTGGAATGCGGTGGCGGTTTTTTAGCCGACGCCAGCACATGACGATGGTCAATCAAATTTTCTGTGGCGGCCGATTTCTGTGTAAAATGATATTAGGATAGATCAAAAAAGGCGGAAAAGCACATAGCAACGCACACGGACGTGCACCGTGCACAGAGCCGCTACGTGTGCCGCGGCCGCAAATACACGACAGTTGTAAATGATCGACGGTCACAGAGACGCGGCGGACGCGACGGACAGAGGTGCAACAGATATAGATTGGGCTACAGAATAGGTGGCTGACTACCTAACCCTAATTTAAAATGACAATGATAGTAATTGGGCCTTATCTGACCCAATAAATTTAACCTAGAGTAGATTAACTTAACTCATAACAGTTATAATTTTAATTGACTATAATTTAAATTCTAACAGTTATAATTTAAATTGAATTGTTGTAATTTAAATTTAAGCTATAATTTAAACTTTTTAATTCTTAACTTTTTAACTGAATTGATTTTTTTATCCTGGCCAATTAAATATTATATAATTTAACTTACTGTTTACAATTTTTTTAACCCTTCTACCATTCATTACTGACATGGAAGAAGAGTCACATAGTTAAAAAATTTAAAATTTAGGACATTTATATTATCTTTTCTGTTTTATTATTATGTTTTGACATAATAATATTATTAGTATGTTATTAGTTATGATTGTCTCTTTTATTACTTTTGCAATACAATTATATTTCTGTATTTTTTAAATATTTATATGTATATATTTTATTTTTTTCAATCACAATGCTTCTGCCATAACCCGTTATGATTTTCGTTATAAAGTTATAACAGACTTTTGGGTTCTTCGATATTTTCCCTTATTTGATATGGATAACACTGGTATATATTCAATTCTTTATTTTTGATCAAATATAGAAAAACAGAGAGAATATTTTTATTTTCATATCCTATGTTCATTTTTATTCATTTTTGTTCATCTCTTTATTTTTGATAATAGTATTACACACATGTTATGAGTGAACTGAATAGTACAATTGAAATTATCTATAAGTTGTTATGAGTGAATTGAATAGTACAATTGAAATTATCTATAAGTTGCAACACAGAAATTAAATTGCAAGATAATCCAGACATATATAAACATTCTCAAGGACAATCACTGCAAAAATTAATGGATCCCTCTTTGGTAGCCATAATATTGCTCTCATCTAGTAAACTAACATGACATGGAGATATGGCTCGTAAGTTATGTAAATCACTCAAATTTTTTGTAATGTGGTTCGAGTCTCCTGTGTCTATTATCCATGATACTTGCTTACCGGTCATCTTCTCAGTTGAATGACCCTTCAATTGTACCTGCATAATCAAGTGGTCAGGATTGTAAAGAGTGACTATGTCGTAAGGAAAGATAGTTTTTCATTGACGGTTACCATATTGGGGTCTTCAGGCATGATTCAATATGTTGGGTGTATATGGGTCTGGCTCTAATACCATGACAAAATACCCCACAACTTTCTTTATTTCTCAGAAGATTAAAATATATATATCAATGTTTCTCTAAACTTTCTCCTACAAATCTGTTATCGATTCAAGATCCGCTAATACAATCAATACTACAAAATATAACCAATCATATCTCATTGAATATTACTAAACATATATATATATATATATATATATATATAATAATAATAATAATAATAATAATAATAAAGATATACAATAATCACAATAGACCGTCTATTCTAACTTTGACATTGTAATTCAAAATACATGGTTTATTTTTTTCTAGAATATTATTAAAATAAATAATTAAAACATAAATTTTAATTTTGTTATTATCAATATATAATATCATAAATGAAAAAAAAACCATGTATAGAAAAAAAAGAAAAATATATCTCCTTATTTATTTAGTTCATTGTCTTTTCAACAGGAAGATAAAACTCTTTGTTTTTTCACATTTCTCACCTATTATGTTCCATTTCTGAAGAAAAAATGAACTAAAATATAGATTTACTTTTTCTACCCATTTCTCACATCTGTTCATTTTTTTTAAGAAAAAAAAAAAGGTTATTCTCTCTTAATCCACTTGATTGTGAAATATTGATTTTATAATATAGTATTTAGTTTTTACTATTTTTCATGAAAAAAATTGTTCTTTAAATGTTTGGAACGTAAGAACTTGAATAATTATATTTTGTATTTTTTTTTTCACTTTTTAACACTAACTAATTTAAATATTTGATTTTTAAAATATTTTTATAATTCTATTTTGAAACGTAAAATGAAATCTTATTTATAATCAGGTCTTAACTGTGACTTGTTTATAATATATTTTCTTTTCAATAAATATATTTCTCTAATTTTTAATTTTATTTTAATTATTAATGAGTTTAATAATTTAAAAGAACAAAAGAGAATTCTTTTAATATATGCGATTTTTTTTATATTTATAGTTATTAATTATATAGTCATGTTTGTTGTGTTAGTGACTTAATAAATATAAGTTAGATTTAAATTATACTGTTTTAATTAGAGAAAAAAATTATATAATGCGAAAATGATTTAGTTATAATTAAGATATAAAATATTAAAAATATAAGTCATTATTTTCTAACATTAGTATATTATTTATTTATTAGCAGTATATTTCATACATATTTTAATTAAGTTAAGTGCTCATTTGATATATTTGTGCAATGATGTTAAAGTAAAGAACAGTGAATTAAAATTCTTCCTTAAACACAAATTTCAATTTTCAAAGCCCCATAATAGCAGGGTTAAATAATGTTGATAGAAATTTGAATTTTATAAAGTTTTAAAAGAATTTAATTTGAGCAATTGAAGCTAAGTGAAGTCAGACAAATTCAGATGATAAATTATAGTTTAACAAGGTGTTAAAAATGTACGTTAAAGTTAATCAAGGACCACTAATCCCGCAGTACTACCAACTATTTTCCCACGTGCCTTTGAAACACAGGGGGTGTTTTCTTTCATTGTAATTGTCAATTTTTGTTGCAGGTTTTGATGTGAACTTGACTAAATAACCTATCTTTTCTTATGTAACTTCGATAGAGAGTGCCATCAATTAGTGCCCGAAGAAAATTTTGTAAGTTGCTAATCATTTTTTTCAACTTTATTGTTTTTTTTTAGTAATAATATTTTGAATAACAGCCATCATTATGTGGTTACTATTACTATTGGGTAAAAATGTCAATGTATTCTACATGATCCTCCTGTATACATTTTTATAATTCAATATCTATAATATTTTATATTTTGTTTTTTTCTTTTTACCTTTAATGTATCATTTATTACTCACCATGTCCACTTCAAAAAACAACAATACAATTCTAGAATGATGAATGTAGGTAAGGGTCTATGGTGCATGTACCATGTATAATAAATGTGTTTCAATTAATTTTTTTATAAAAATATAAAGTTAGAAGCTAAAAGGAGAGTAATTTTGCAGATAGAAAACAATCTTAAATTTCAGAACTTATTCAAAAGAGATTTGAAAATTCAAATTGAATTCTTACATTACAGATACTCTTAGTAATCCTACTTCTATCAGCTTAATGTTCTCTTACCTAACTGTTTATGTCAAATACATATGGTACTCTGCATCAGAAGTTTCACATTAGCTAGCTAGTTCCCTTTCTGCATAACACTGCAGCACTGAATAAACTTAAGGTTGAAAAGAAAAAGGAAAAATCTATTAAGCACTTCTAAACCTGATATAGGGAAGTTGACTAAGCTAGTTCTTTATCACTCCAATCCTCATAAGAGCAATATAGGCTATAAGTCTGTAAACTATGACCATTATCAGCAGACCTAATGCAACCATGAGTTGGTCATGCAATCCAAAATGAACCCCTATTTGCTTTAGAGAAGGAAACTCCACAATTGGACACTGGCCAGTTGAACAAGGATATGTCTCACCATCGGTATATTGATATCCTATGAAGAGCTGGTAGGTGTAGTAGCTGATGGAAATGTACTTAATCCTTGCTATAAACTTTGGAACATGCTGAACATAGAATCCACCAGCCAGCAAAAAGCATAGCATGATCACTGAGGCAAGTGTGGTTGCAGCTTTTTGATCCATTACAGAAGCCTAGACCTTGTGCTGCTAACACATTGAGTAAGAGAGAGAGCAATGTGTACATCAAGTTTACCACGCTGGCCTTCAACCCCTTCATCCAATAGATTGTGAAAAGGAATATGGTGGGAAGAACAAGTTCCATGGGAAGGTCAACTACCACCCTTGACATGAAATATGAGAAAAGCCTGTATATTCCAGAAGATCTTTCTTTCTGTAGCATCATTAGCTCTTGAGAAATGGTGAAAAATGCTTGAAAGAGAGGGAAAAAACCCCACAACCCCAGATATGAAAAATAGAAGCCCAATTTCCTCTTTTTTTTTTTAAAGACGAAGAATTAAAATTAATAAAAACTCTTTGTGTTCTAACCCTTATATAAGAAGAAAAGAAATCACTACTTGGAATAGTAAGTTGGAATAGTAAGTTGTTTTTAAGTGAAACAACTAAATCTTATTTATTAAAAACTACGTACAGATTCAACAAGTACAACTTAAAATTCTAATAACTTAAAATTCAGGCAAGAAATTACATCACAATAACTTAAAATTCTAAATAATGAAAACACCAATCAAGCTTTCATGATACTTCAGGATAATAGTATTAAACCACTTTATTATATTTGTCCTAGCATTAATCCTTTAATATGTGGTCTTGATCTACTCCGTCCTGGTTCTGATTTTCATTAAGTCTTTTCCGCATTCCTCTTGAATAAGTATAGCTTTGTTGTTGAAGAGATATGTTAACTACTATGCAGGTTAAAAATACTTAGTAATTCTCAATGTCTCTTAAACTTCAAAATCATTCTTTGCTACACAAGATGAGGCCTGTAACCTACACAACACACACCATACCAAATACATCGCATCTTACCCTCTTATTCCCACTTCATAGTCTCTAAGTCAGATTTTCACCTATCAATCCATACTATGTTTACTTAATAATTTTCAAAACAATCCATAGGAAATAGATACCAATCAGAATACAACCTGTTCAATCCTTATTTCTCTGTTCAATCCTTATTTCTGTACTTTGCCCATAACCACACTTCCAGCTATGTCATTGCTAAAATTTCAACACCATCTTGAAAGAGCATCTTGTTTATAAGTTTCTAAAATTCACTCACAATTGCTCCCACGTTACTTTTCATATCAGATTTGTTTTTTTACTCAAACCAATAACATAGAAATTTTCATAATGGTTCCCGATGTCATTATGTCTAACAGAAAACAATCCTAACCATCTATATAGTTATCTCATATCTTCTGACCAACCTCACATCCAATTAAAAGGTTTAAATTTTATAATTTCTTAAATACTTAGTTTAGAAAAATTGTTTAACATGAAGTTTACAAAGATTATTAGAAAAGTTTTAGGTATTTAAATAAAAATTAGATAATCTAGTGATGAATTAAAATTTATTTAAATCTAAATTTTATAATAATACACGTCTAATAGAAATTTATTGTATACGCCATGTCATGTTAATTGATAAAATGGTTATGTAACATAAGATAATTTTTTATTTAATGTTTGTATAAATAATTTACACTGATAGTACATTTATATTGATGAGATAAATATAAGTTTTTAATCAATATTTTCCTTTTAAATTGTGTCTGAAAAAATTATAAGAAAATGTTAGGTAAGCTAAAAGTGTGTGTATATATATTTATTAATTTAATGATTTTTTTATTTTTTTTCAAGAAAAGAAATCAATGTGCTGTAAAACAAAATTTCAGTGTTGAATATCAAGTTGGATCTCTGGTCTTAAACTTTTGAAAGATTTAACCAAATTCAAGCACATGTGATTTTGTTTGTATTTAATAAAAAAAGGTCAAATACTCAATTTTAATTATTAATATATTTTTATTATATATAAAGTTTAATCACCAACCTTAAAGGAGATGATTAAATGTTTTTGTAACTAATATTGGTCTTGACAGTTAAATAATGATAAATAAATATAATAAAAACGTAAATATAGGCTGAAAAGAAGTTATAACAAATAAACATGATTTTTTTTACATTATTATTTAATTATAAACTATCATATATGGTGTATTTGTTGACTTTGATAATAATTACCTTAAAAGTCTCATAAAAACTAATTTCCAATTGGTTGACATTGGAAAAGTATTTGCATTAATTGTGTGCAAATTAAGCTTCTACATAAATTATATAATTAAATATAATTATTTTGTTATATATTTTTTTGTCATGTGCATCTAAATATAATATATTGTTGTTCTAATTTTTTCGTTTGATGTTTTATTTATTTTTTAATCTTTTGTCTTTTATTTTATTTAAATTTAACAAATTTAAACTTTTTAAAGTTGAAATTGGTTTGGTTCTCAATACTTAGAGATAACAAATAAATTTAGAAAAACAAATTTTGTATGATCGTAAGATGAAATTTTAAATTAACTGAACATAGATATGTATATACATATTTTATATCCGTCTAAATATTTATTTTTATTTTAAATTATTAAAGTATTTTTAATTTATTAAAGTATTTTAGTTTATTTGATATCATGTTTATAAAATTTATACAATTATGATCTTTTACATTTAGTTGACAGAAAAATATGAAATAATAATTTGTTATTGAATTTAATTTAGGTCATTAATATCTAATATACCACGAATGCTATCATAAATATAATAAAACCAATATAAGAAATAAAAAAAAGTAATTAGAAAAGTATATCAAGAAAACATATAATCGTGAGACAGCACAGTCTAAAATGTTTTTTAGAGTAATTATAAAGATATTCTACTAATATATTTAATATTGATAATATCATATTTTTAATTTTTTATAAAAAATTATGTTTTTATTTTTAATATGGAGACAAGTAAAACCTAAAGTCGTCCCTTACTATTAATCTTCATAACTAGAAACAACTTAACTTGATTTTATAATTTGAAAGATTCTATTACCAATTTATTTACAAGTAATTTGAGCCTTTTAATATATATACACAAATAAATATTTGAATTGTTATATATGAAAGGATTTTATCTTTAGTTGATAAGTGATTTTCAATTTATTTAAAAAATACATCCAACTATCTTTTTTAATGAGAAAAAAAAAAATCCAACTATAACTTTGAAAAAACTTACAACTTATATTAAAGTAAGTTATTTAACCTTAATTATTCCTCAACTATTATAAATTATTGATTAATCATACTGTAGTATTAGATTATAAAACTATCTTCTCCCTCTAAATCCTTGATCATAAGAAAGAAAACTCTTAAAAGGGTGATTGTGTGATGAGCAAAAGTACCACTAATGTGTCATTCACAGTTTGATTTTGACCATATTTCTCCTCAATCATCCCTAACACCATGCGATTATACGATGAACCTCATCACAAAAAACGTGTTTTCAGTTATTACATGAATATTTCCTAAGATGTTTTTAATAATGTCTGCATAGAATCCGCAAGTCTATACAGAATGATTTTGCACGTCATATCACAATACATTGTTAAACCACATACGATATCTATATAAAGGTGCAAAGAAAGTTCATGTTACTGTTAAAGATAGCACAAAATATGGATATTCAGCCAGCTGTATCTATATATGTAACAGAAATTAATAGCTTCCACTCTGAACGCGGAAGTTAAGCAACAGAACTTAAATCATTCTAGAAGAAAAAACAAACAAAATAAAGTGTGTTTAATTCACATACTTAATATTATTCGAAACGCTTCTTCCACTAGATGTTTCCTCTTTTTATTCTAGTACACATGACATATATGAACATTATACTCCTTTCTTATGTCAGCATTAATCAACATTTAGTGCAAAGTACAGAAACATACATTTTTTGCTATTATAAGCTACGTACGTATAAATACAACACACATTGGTGAACCGCTTCACGGTATTGTGATATAAAGTATAGAATCGTGGAAGGGGATTTCCCAGTTGTAATCACGAACAAGACTCGGTGAGATCACTATAAATTCATTGCAGTTTGTCTTCCTGAGATTATTAGGGACACAGGGAAATCATAGATCAAAAGGGTTTCAAAGCTGTGTCTCTGAAAATTGAAGGAAGACATGGATCATCAAGAGATGACAGACGTAGAGTCTCAAAATGTGGAAACCCCCCCTGACCTATTCATCAAAGGAAAACGTCAAGTAACTCTTAAGGTATATGCATGCATTTCAACGTGTTCCTCTATTTTCCCATGAACTTCTTACCTGGTTTATATACATTTCAAGTGGCTGCATATTTTTTACGTGTTTCTGTCATAATGAGTCGTCACGTTAAGTTTGTCGTGCCTGTATGTATTTACAATTCTTTTCATGGCTTCTGATTCTGGATTCTACGGTTTTGAAAACGAATTTTTTTTTCCATAAAAAAAGCTAGATAGTCACGTGCACACACCACACTTTTTTGTTCATCTTTCTCTTTTATTCATCGGAAAAACTATGTTAAAATGATGGTACAAGAAAATGGTTTTGGTCTCTTTCAATTTCAGCATGCTAATAAAGAACCAATCTTGATTTTTTCTTTGTACAGTTTGAAGACGTTGTGTACAAAATTAAGACAAAGAAAGGTGGATTACTTGGGAAGAAGAGAGAGAGAGTTGTAAAAGAGATACTGAAGGGAGTGACAGGTGTTGTTGAACCTGGTGAAATGCTGGCCATGTTAGGTCCATCTGGGAGTGGCAAAACAACTCTGCTGACAGCATTGGGAGGCAGGCTTGGAGGGAAGCTTCATGGAAGAATAACTTACAATGGTGAACCCTTCTCAAATGCCATGAAGAGGAACACTGGCTTTGTTACACAAGATGATGTTCTCTACCCCCACTTGACTGTGCTTGAGACCCTGGTCTTTACTGCACTTCTCAGATTGCCCAACAGTATCACCAAGGAAAAGAAAGTTGAGCATGCAAAAAGTGTGATAGATCAACTCGGTTTAACCAAGTGCAAGGATAGCATAGTTGGAAGCCCTTACCTGAGGGGGGTTTCTGGGGGAGAGAGAAAGAGGGTTAGCATTGCACAAGAACTGCTCATAAACCCAAGCTTGTTGTTTCTTGATGAACCTACTTCTGGCCTAGACTCAACCACAGCACAAAGAATTGTCTCAACCTTGTGGGAGCTAGCATGTGGAGGTAGAACTGTTGTGATGACAATACACCAACCTTCAAGTAGGCTATACTACATGTTTCATAAGGTGTTATTGCTATCTGAAGGGAACACATTGTATTATGGAAAGGGAGCTGAAGCCATTGAATATTTTTCTAATATTGGATATGCCCCATCATTGGCCATGAACCCCTCAGATTTCCTGTTGGATCTTGCAAACGGTAAGCTTTATTTTTCAATGCATTTCAGCACATTAGAGTTCTGTGATTTTTATTGAATTTTGGTGCAAAATTGAGCCTTGACTAATGTATGCTTATTATTGCTATGTTTAGGCAGGGATAGAAATCTTGACTTTCAACATTTATAGAATTTATATTAGATAGATGAATATTATGTTAACGTGAACTAGATTCTGTGGCTACTAGTAGTACCCTAAACGTGAGTTCTGGTAATGAGCTTCTGATGTGAACACTTGATCTTGGATTATTCCAACTCACTTTGCTAGTTCTGGAATAACTGCAGGTATCTACACTGACGAATTTAATGAAGATCATACTGTAGATAAACAGACATTGATTTCTCTATATAAGGGAAGCCATGTTGCACAATCGAAGCCAGCACTTAATGGAATCAATGACTCTGGCAAAGACCAGAACAGATTTCAAGAAAAGGGCTCTGAAAAATGGCCTACCAACTGGGCACAGCAATTCCTTGTACTACTAAGAAGAGATATCAAAGAGAGAAGGCATGAATCATTCTCTGTTTTGCGTGTTTGTCAGGTCCTTGTGGTTGCTCTTATTTCAGGACTACTCTGGTATAAGTCTGATATCTCACATTTGCAGGATCAGGTAAAAATTTCAAAATATCCGCTTTTCATTTTAGATAGAACCTTATCTCAATCTTCTGTACAACTCCTGAACTTACCCTGTACTCATTTAGTGCACTTGAAATTTTTCTACTAGAGCTTAACATATCTGAAAGTATAAAACTGTAAATTTACAAAATTACTTTTTGAATGGACAAAAATCTTTGCTTGATTTCTTAGGTGTTCTTATATTGTTCTCAAATCAGAATTAGAATTTATTTTAGTACTTTGTATGATAAAAGAAATTGCACTAAAGGTTAGTAAAAGTTACAGAAATATTACACCATAGATCAAAAACACCTATATAGAACTGAATCTAAGTATTGTTTTTCTGAATTTTTAGGTATAATTGGTTTTCACTGAGTTAGTTTTGGGTAGAGAATTATGACAGGAATGACTTAAACACAATTTTGATTGATTGATATTTACTATACTGTGTGCATGCAGATTGGGCTTCTATTTTTCATATCTGGCTTCTGGGGTTTTTTCCCTCTCTTTCAAGCAATTTTCACCTTTCCTCAAGAGCTAATGATGCTACAGAAAGAAAGATCTTCTGGAATGTACAGGCTTTCCTCATATTTCATGTCAAGGGTGGTAGCTGACCTTCCCATGGAACTTGTTCTTCCCACCATATTCCTTTTCATAACCTATTGGATGGCAGGGTTGAAGGCCAGCGTGGTAAACTTCATGTACACATTGCTCTCTCTCTTACTCAATGTGTTAGCAGCACAAGGTCTAGGCCTTGCCCTTGGTGCTTCTGTAATGGATCAAAAAGCTGCAACCACACTTGCCTCAGTGATCATGCTATGCTTTTTGCTGGCTGGTGGATTCTATGTTCAGCATGTTCCAAAGTTTATAGCATGGATTAAGTACATTTCCATCAGCTACTACACCTACCAGCTCTTCATTGGATCTCAATATACCGATGGTGAGACATACCCTTGTTTGACTGGCCAGTGTCCAATTGTGGAGTTTCCTTCTATAAAGCAAATAGGGGTCCATTTTGGATTGCATGACCAACTCATGGCTGCATTAGGTCTGCTGATAATGGTCATAGTTTACAGACTTATAGCCTATATTGCTCTTATGAGGATTGGAGTGACAAAGAACTAGCTTAGTCAACTTCCCTATATAGGTTTAGAAGTGCTTAATAGATTTTTCCTTTTTCTTTTCAACCTTAAGTTTATTCAGTGCTGCAGTGTTATGCAGAAAGGGAACTAGCTAGCTAATGTGAAACTTATGATGCAGAGTACGATATGTATGACATAAACAATTAGATAAAGAGAACATTAAGCTGATAGAAGTAGGATTAATGAGAGTATCAGGTAATGTAAGAATTCAATTTGAGCTTTCAAATCTCTTTTTAATAAGTTCTAAGATTTGTTTTCTATTTGTAAAATTACACTCCTTTGAACTTTTAAATTTGTATTTTTATAAAAAAAAATAATTGAAACTGTCAAAATCAGGTTAATCTTATATTTTATGAAGTTTATATTTTCGGAAGTTTTATATTTTATTCTTGATATAATTTTATTTTATATCACAGTTGTGTCTTTATATTAATATTAGGATTATGTATTTAAGAACAATACCACAATCATCTCTTTAGGATCGGGTATTTATATTTCATAAAATAACTAACAAGCTTATGTATATATAGGTCCAATGATCTCATAATTTAATATTGAAGAATATATTATTCCTTCTAAATTCTGAGATGGAAAGAATTAACTCAAATGGTTTTAACTCATTAGGACCATTTTGAAAGAAAAAGAAAAGATCAGCCATATAATTGGTAATGCTCCTAATGAAGAGGATGTTAAGTTCAAAATATGAGATGAAGAAGACTCCATGATCATGGCATGGTTGTGGAATTCAATGGTCTCAGAAATTTTTGATACCTGCATGTTTCTTAAATCAATGAAGGAAATTTTGGAAGGTAGTAGAACAAACCTATTTGAAAAGGACACTGCCCGAATATATGATGTAAAGGTGAAAATTGTGGCGGCGAAACAAGAAAACAAATCAGTTATAAAATATGTTAGTCAACTCAAATCCCTATGGATGAAATTGGATTACTATCAAGTTATAAAAGCAAAGTGTGTAGGAGATTCAGCAATCCTTAAGGAGTATGTTGAAGAAGATAGAGTCTATGATTTTTTGGTAGGCCTAAATCCTAAATATGACCAAGTCTGAATCCAAATCTTGGGAAAGGAGAAAGTCCTAGGACTCAATGAAGTGGTAGCGATTATCAGGATTGAAAAAAGTAGGAAAGGACTGATGTTTGAGATCCCAACTACTGAAAGTTCAGTAATGATAAATGAAGGTTGGAATAATCCAAGATCAAGTGTTCACATCAGAAGCTCATTCCCAGACGTTTAGGGTACTACTAGTAGCCACAAAATCTAGTTCACGTTAACATAATATTCATCTATCTAATATAAATTCTATAAATGTTGAAAGTCAAAATTTCTATCCCTGCCTAAACATATTTATGGCAATAATGAGTGTACATTTGGGGGAAAATGTACTAGTCAAGGCTTAATTTTGCACCAAAATTCAATAAAAATCACAGAACTCTAATATGCTAAAATACATTGGAAAATAAAGCTTACCGTTTGCAAGATCCAATAGGAAATCTGAGGGGTTCATGGCCAATGATGGGGCATATCCAATATTAGAAAAATATTCAATGGCTTCAGATCCCTTTCCATAATACAATGTGTTCCCTTCAGATAACAATAACACCTTATGAAGCATGTAGTATAGCCTACTTGAAGGTTGGTGTATTGTCATCACAACAGTTCTCTCTCCACATGCTAGCTCCCACAAGGTTGAGACAATTCTTTGTGATGTGGTTGAGTCTAGGCAAGAAGTAGGTTCATCAAGAAACAATAAGCTTGGGTGTATGAGCAGTTCTTGTGCAATACTAACCCTCTTTATCTCTCTCCCAGAAACCCCCCTCAAGTAAGGGCTTCCAATTATGTTATCCTTACACTTGGTTAAACCAAGTTGATCCATCACACATTTTGCATGTTCAACTTGTAAAACAAGTTTTGGCCAAGTTCAAGAAGGGTGAATTGAACTCTTGAAATATTTTCGCAAAAGTACCTTTACAATATGAGAAATGAAGATTCTTTAAAGAAACTATTAAAGATGATATAAAGAAGCAATCAACAAAGGTGCAAAATTATTCTAGAACAATAACAATCACACAGAAATAGTAAACTGGAGACATATTTTAATTCTGGAAAACTAGAAAACTGTTTAAGTAAATTCTTGAAACACAATTCAAGAACTCAAGGAATTATTTCAGATAATTGTTGAAAAGAGTTTTGAGTATAAAGAATCAAATATCAAATAAACCAAATTCTGTTTAGGATTTGAAAACTGAAATTATACAATTATTAAGAAAAACAATTTTTTCAAAAAATTAGATTGATTAACAATAAACTCAATGAATTAGAAAGCAATTTAGATTTAGAAATACGTTGAGTAAACTGTATACAGAGGAATTAGATGATTTCAAGAATACTCAAAGTATTATGAGAATGTTGATCAATTAATCACAGTTAAAGAATTTTATCAGACTCTGAAAATCAAGAAAATCAGCAAGAATAGTTCAAGAAGTGAGCAAGAAAGAACAAGAACAGAAAGATTTATCCTGATTCAGCCTTCCTCAAGGGCTACGTCCAGTCCCTTACTCAACAATAAGGATTTCCACTACTCAAGATCAAGATGATCATTTAAAACAATACAGACTCTTGCACTCTGCAAGAACACACTGCTCCCAGCAATAAACAATCTACTGAACCCTACAACACGTCAACCACCGTACAAAACCCACTGTACTCACAGAATTACAACACCTGGTAATTCACCACAACACAGTATTTGATACAATGAAAGAATTATGATGAACACAACAATACAAACACTTCTATTAGTGAACAGTCAATTCAAAGGCTCCAGAATCAATCAGACTTCAGTTCTTGATGTATGAGATTTGAATTATCTTGATCACAAGACAAGAAGGGTGTTTTTCTTTCTTTTGAAAACTCACAACTCTTGATCAGAAAATGTTTTGAATGTTTTTCATGTTTGTTTCAAAATGTGTACCAACCTTTTATAAACAACTGTCATTTAAAATTCAATCGATTGTTTAACACATTCAATAGATTATTTTACTTTAACAGAAAACGGTTTTAAAAACAAGTTCTGATTTTAATAATTTCTTAGAACTTTGTTAAATCAGATTTTATTCTTAGAGCTTATTTTTGAATGATATTGGATGCACCACTGATTTGAGATCAAACCAAACACACACAACACACAACCTAAGTTCTAAACCAAACTCCACAAATCTTCATAAAGTCTTCATGTAATCCACTTATGAACATTAGGTTTAGAACTTCATCAACTTATTAGCTTCATCTAATCTTCTAGCAACTCTCAGTGCTAACAATCACCCCCAATTTGATGAAGACAAACCATGGTGTGTTGAGTTGTGTAGCATATGATTGTTCTTTCTTTAATCAATTAACCGTCTATTATATAGCTCCCCCATAATTTGATATCCCTATAAAGTGTACTTCACCAAACATAGTGAAGTAGACAGTAACACAAAAGATAACATATTTCATTAACCAAAGGCACGATTACATAATAGCAATTCATTAGTACATATCATACATTATTAACCGATTTTCAGCAAGTGTACTGAGTCCTCAAATAATATAGTAAGTAAGAAGAGTATCGTATCCATAGGGAATGAAATTTGATTGTAAATTGAATCAAGATTAATTGTATTATGAATGAGCAAACAAGGAATAATGATTGAATGAATTAATAATCGTAATAACAAAACAATTAATAGTAAAAGTGTGAATTCAATATTAATAAAGGCATTGGGATTGAATGTAATACTCTCTTTCGTGTACACTCTTAACCTAATTCAATATCATCTTTTCTAATTACCGATCTGCACAAATAAAAACATTTTCAATCTGATTCCTCTAGCATTGAAATTCATAAATTAAATTACCTAGCTTCTATCCCTAGTTGCTATAATAACCTAATCAACATTAAGATCAGTTGCTATAAGCAGTCATTACACTATAATTCATCCCTGAACTTATACATGTAATGTGTTTACGTTTGGTTCCTAATCCAAAAAGTGTTTTCCAGTCACAATAAGAATTCTAAAATAAATCAAGATATAATGAAACGTAAACAAAGGTAATTAAATTTAATGATATCAAACCAGCGTTAAGAGTGCATTTGAAGTTGAGAAATTATATCCAGTCCCAAGAAGAAGAGAATTAGCTATGTATGGTAGCATGAAAACACAAAAGAAAAGAAAAAGAATGGATCTTGATTGCAACGGCTGCCTCCCAAGTCTCTAGAGAGTGCTAGATGATGGATGATGATGATCACGTTGACCTAGCTCTCCTTTTATAACTTTCGCTCCTTGCATTAGGTCAAATTGGGTTGTTATCTCGTGATTCACACTCCAACAGATTTGACACGCCCAATTAGGGCTTCCTTTTAATAAGCCCATGTTGTTTCCATTGCTTAAACGAAAAGTCACTTATGCCCTTTTCCTTAACTTCAGTGTTTCCGTCTTCTCTCTTCAAATTTTACCTAATTCTCAGCAAAATTCGCTCTTTACAAAATAAAACGCATTAAATACGAAATAAATAATAAATATAAACAAAATCTCTAATTAAAATAGATTTAAATAATAAAATAAATAATTAACGAAAACAAAATCTCTAATTAAATATAATTAAGTAACGAAATCATACCAAATCTTCATGAAATCAAACTAATACGAAATAAAATCAAGACTTAATTAAATTAATAACAGAATCAACTAAATTAATAACAAAATCAACTAAATTAATAATAAAATCAACATAAAATATGCATAAAATCACTAATAACTAACGCTTATCATGCATCATCATATTGATTAAAAGCAAACATAACCAACTAACTTTTGACAAAAGCTGGATATACCAGCAAACATAGCAGATAAACTAACAAAGCAGCAGTAGCAGAAAAACATAAAACAACACACAACAAATTCAACAGAACATCATCAACCTAGACTCCTAGACCGAAGGACACCACAACAACACAACACTTTCTACTTCTGCCCCATTGACTTCATCAAATAGAAGAGAATGCACCACCAGGTATGCAAGATTTGAGCTAATCGTTTGGTGGAAAGAACATTGTCCCTATCTTGAACTGGATATCCTCAACTTGAGTCTCAATGAATTGGAAGTGTGTCTCACAATACTGGTGGTGGCTCCGATTCTGGTTTTCCATGTTATTCAGTTGACTGATCATCAGTTGCTCAAACCTAGAATAAGATTCTTGTGCAGGAGCAGTAGATGTTCCACCTTTAGTACTAGCTTGTTCAGAATTCAAGTTAGTTTCCCCATCTTCATCTTCAGTGTGATCACCATCATCATCACTTGACTCGTCTTCAACATCATCATCTTGAGCAACAGATTCCTTGTCAACTTTACAAATCCACTTTTTGTTCTTCCTTTTCTTCAACCCGATCTTACTAAGATTGGCTGCTAAAATCTAGTTCAGAGCCTTCACCTCTTATACAACTTCGTCCTCCTCATCAATCTCAAAATAGTTAATGAAGTTTGACAACAATATCACATAGGGAATGCAATATTTTAGCTTTTGGTTCACTTTGAAAAGATTCTCTCCTATAACACATTCTTTTTCTTTTCAACTCAAAGTTAACACTTGTGTTGCAGTGTTATGAAGAAACGGAACTAGCTAGCTAATGTGAAACTTCTGATGGAGAGTACCGTATGTATTTGACTTAAACAATTAGATAAAGAGAACATTAAGATGATAGAAGTAGGATTAATGAGAGTATCGGTAATGTAAGAATTCTATTTGAGTTTTCAAATCTCTTTTTAATAAGTTCTAAGATTTAAGATTGTTTTCTATTTGCAAAATTACACTCCTTTGAACTTTTAAATTTGTATTTTTATAAAAAAAATTAATTGAAACTGTCAAAATCATGTTAATATTATATTTTAGGAAGTTTATATTTTAGGAAGTTTTATATTTTATTGTTGATGTAATTTTATTTTGTATCACATTTGTATCTTTATATTAATATTAGGATTATGTATTTAAGAACCATATCACAATCATATGGATTTATCTCCTTAAGATTAGTTATTTATATTTCATAAACTAACTAGCAAACTCATGTATATATGTCCAATGATCTCATAATTTAATATAGAAGAATATATTATTCTTTTAAATTCTGAGATGGTATCAAAGCTCTTGATCTTCTAAATTCTGAGATGGAAAGAATTATATGAAATGATTTCAACTCATCCGGACCATTTTGAAAGAAAAAGGAAAGGTTAGTCATATAATTGGTAATGCTCCTGATGAATAAGATGCCAAGTTCAAAACATGGGATGAAGAAGACTTTGTGATCATGGCATGGTTATGGAATTCAATGGTCCCAAAAATTAATGAGACCTACATGTTTCTTAAATCGGTAAAGGAAATTTTGGAAGGCAGTAGAACAAACCTATTTGAAGGCCAAGGATGTTATCCAAATATATGATGTAAAGGTAAAAATTGTGGCGGTCAAACAGGAAAACAAATCATTTATAAAATATGCCAATCAACTCAAATCCCTATGGATGGAATTGGATTACTTATAAAAGCAAAATGTGCAAAAGATTCAGCAATTCTTAAGGAATATATTGAACAAGATAGAGTCTATGATTTTTTGGTAAGCCTGAATCCTGAATATGACCAGGTCTGAATCCAAATCTTAGGAAAGGAGAAAGTCCTAGGACTCAATGAAGTGATAACCATTATTACGAGCGGAGAAAGTAGGAGAGGAGTGATGTTAGAGACCCCAACTACTCAAAGTTCAATAATGATGACTAAAGGTTGGAATAATCCAAGATCAAGTATTCACATCAGAAGCACATTCTCAGAACTCACGTTTAGGGTACTACTAGTAGCCACATAATCTAGTTCACGTTAATATAATATTTATCTATCTAATGTAAATTGTATAAATGTTGAAAGTCAAAATTTCAATCCCTGGCTAAACATATTTATGGCAATAATGAGCATATATTTGGGGGGAAATATACCAGTCAAGGCTCAAATTTGCACCAAAATTCAATAAAAATCACAGAACTCTAATATGCTGAAATGCATTGGAAAATAAAGCTTACCGTTTGCAAGATCCACCAGAAAATCTAAGGGGTTCATGGCTTCGAATCCCTTTCCATAATACAATGTGTTAATAGCAATAACACCTTATGAAACATGTAGTATAGCCTACTTGAAGGTTGGTATATTGCCATCACAACAGTTTTCCCTCCACACACTAGCTCCCACAAGGCTGAGACAATTCTTTGTGTTGTGGTTGAGTCTAGGCCAGAAGTAAGTTCATCAACAAACAACAAGCTTGGGTTTATGAGCAGTTCTTGTGCAATGCTAACCCTCTTTATCAAGTAAGGGCTTCCAACTATGCTATCCTTGCACTTGGTTAAACCGAGTTAATCCATCACCCCTTTTACATGCTCAACTTTCTTTTCCTTGGTTGGGCAAGGAAAAAAATGTGTTGTGTCCACGTGACTATTTAGCTTTTTTTTATGGGAAATGATTTTCTTTCTTCAAAACCGAACAATCCAGAATCAGACGCCATGAAAAGAATTGTAAATACATACAGGGACGACAAACTAAACGTGACGACTCATTATGACAGAAACATGCAAAACATATGCAAACACTTGCAATTTATATACCAGGCAAGATTATATTAGCATGCATTCCTCTAAATGTTTTGCAATTACAAGTAGTAATTTAATTTAAACCCTAGGAAAAACATCTATGCATTATATATGGTATATATAAAAGTATTAACACATGCATTGAGAATGTGAAGCAAGAGGATCGTTGTTTACCTAATAAGAAGTGGAGCAAGTGGAATTGCAAAGGCTTTTGAGTTTGCGCTTAAGGCCATCATTTTCATAGAGAAAACAAGATGTAGAAAGCAAATAAAGATGGTTGAAAATGTAAGAAAAAGTGTTGAACTGAGAATGGGAAATGGAGATGCATGAAAGTGGATTTATATTTGGGAACCCTCTTCTTGTAGTTGAGTAGTAGTTAGTAACTGTTATTTAAGAATTTGACACACTCTTTCTGTCACAAATTTAATATGGTGGGTTATCTTGTCATGAGTCCTGCCAACTCAAGTACATGCTGTTTTTATATGCATTTATCAGTAGGTAAATAACTGCACCAACGAAAACTTATAAATTCTCTTTTTAAGTTTTTTTTTTGAATAAATTTTAATTGTAATATATATAAAGGATAATAATTACTTATATCTAAATAATAAAAATACATAATTTATGTTTCAAAAAATATGTTTTTGAAAGTTAACAGAGAGGATACTTTAGAAATTTCGTGTCTGACATGGGGTGACACGGGTGGAAAAAGATTTTGCTAAAGGAGAAAGAATACTGTATTTACCAAATGGATATAGTTTAAGTAACAAAAGTTTTTTTGTAAATTTTTTTTATTTGGCCCATAAAGGTCTCAAAGGAAGCCCATAATCTCCTTTTTTAACCAAATGGATATAGTTTAAGTAACACAAATGGATATAATCCTGCACCTCCATAACAAATTTTGATTCCAAGAGTGATCTTGTGAGAATTAACAAATTGTTCCTACTTTATTAAAGAGCCCCAATCTTCTTTTTCTCCGTCTTCTTTTTCTCCGTCCATCGAATGAACAGTGAAAAAGCTTCTATTTGGAGGTTTTGAGGGTGACTGAACAGTAGGGAAGACTTTTCGACCATTATGCAGTGTTTATAGGTGACAAGGAACGATGGAGAGGTAAGATTTTTGATTTTGGTGGATTTTTCTAATTTCTGGTAGGGCAGGATGAAGTCATTCGATTCTCATTTTTTTTTTTAAATTTGAGAACTGGACAGCCAGTTATTCGGTTGTCTTTTTTTTTAAAATTTGAGAATCGGACTGCCAGCCATTCGGTTCTCAAATTTAAAAAAAGTGAGAACCGAATGAACTAGAGGGTTTAAAAAAAATGAGAACCGGATGTATTGTAAGGGGGTGCCATCAGATGTGTAAGTTGTGAAGCGGACGCCACCCCGTCTGATTCTCAAAACGTTTTGTGAACCAAACGGGTGGCATCCGGTTCACAACTTAGATTTTTGATTTTTTTTTTTATTTTTTTATGAGTTGTTGGAATGCTATGTTACAAATATGGAGAGTCTTTGTATATGTTCAGGGGAAGGGGAAGTTAAGAAGGTGTCTGATTCCTTGGTTAAGGAAGAAGATTGTATTCTTTGACTCTTCATTTGCCTTAATTAAATTAATTTAGTTTTATTTTAATTGAATTTGAAATGAAACTCAATCAGTAAGAGTGAACATGCAAAACAAGAGACTCTTCCCTATTCCAGAAATGCAACATAGGAGACTTTTTTTGGCTTTTATTTGTCTTAATTAAATTAATTTAGTTTATTTTAATTGCTCTTCATTGGTCTTAACTAAAATAATTTAGTTTTATTTTAATTGAATTTGAAATAAACCTAAGTATATTAATTTAATTGGGTGGTGGTGGGTGACCATACATATAACAAAGTCATAATTTAATTAATTGAAAAAAATGTGAACGGGTCATCTGGTTCACATTTGAAAAAAAAATGTAAACTGGATGAGCATGTTATCCGGTTATCATTTTCAATACAAAATGATTGTCATTTTTAAAACAAAATGAGAACCGGATGAAGCTCATCCGATTGTCATACTACCATATCGGAAAAATTCTCCGTTTTCCATTGACAGTCTCCAAAACACTCTAATCAATAATACCACTTAGTAATTGCTAATAAATATCAAAATTGCTTACCTATGACTTATTTGAAGATTTAATTGAAGATTTGAGAAAAATGAATGAAACAGACAAGCTGTGAATCGGAGAAGGGGAGAAGGAGATGAAGGATACTTTTATTTTTACACTTTTTAATTAAGGACATAGTTATTATTTTTCTGTAAAATAGTTTTTTATTGGGCCCATGAAGGTCTCATATAGGAAGCCATAATCTCTTTTTTTAAGATTACCTTTTCTTTAAAGAAAAAAAAAAGTTTATATATTTAAATATTGTCACGACACGACAGTTAAAATATAGGGTTGGATATAAGTTATGTGAGGGACTTATTGTCTAAAGTCCTGATAGGTTTTGTAAAAAAAATTTAGGCTTTTTTAAAATATTTTTTTTATTAAGAAACAAATTTAGAAACAAATTTCACGGACTTCTTTATATAATAATGATAATAATAATATATTTTTATATATAATACATATCATATAAATAATATATATACATACGTGTATATTTATTAATATTAATAATAATATTTGGATATTAATATTAATATATTTGAATTTGTTATATAACCTGATTTATGGGTGTGATATAATGGTATTGATCCATATTTTCACCCATGTAGTAAAAAAATTATCCGTTTTTTTAATATTATAGTTATATAATATCAGAAAAAATTACAATAATTAGATTGATGTAAACTAAAATATACATATAAGTAACCATGCATACAGTTTTTTCATATTATAAAATTTAATAATTTTATTATACATAATAATTTACGGTTAAATAAAAAATATGGTATATTTTATTAAATAATTAAGATACCTTTTAATTAGCATTGAATTATTATTTTTGAAAGAGGGAATCATAACATCTTGCACAATGATTTGAAAAAAAGGTGAAACAACAAGAGACTTAATAAAGTTCAAAACTTTCTTTAAGTAGATGAAAAAGTTATTTAATAACACATTCTTTAAAACAAACATAGTTTATTTAAAATTTTGAGTTACATCTACTCTCTTTTAAAAACTCACAAGGATTGGCATTAATCATAAACAAATTACAAATAAACATAAATACATTAAGTCATTCATAACTATCATATTTTAACTTTTTTTAAAAATTAAGTAAAAAAATAAGAATTTAAGGTCTTGAATAAAAAATTGAGTAACATTAAAATAAAATAAACTTACAACATTAGGATTTTAGATTAGAGATAATGTTATGATCTCTTCTATAATTAATTCATGAGAAAATATATAATAAAAACTTCTTTATAGTGTGCTTTCTTTTTTCATTTTATAAATTCTTAAATATAAAGTTCTTGTAGGAAAATATTTTGTTTTGCTATTTTTAGTAATTTTGATATGATTTTCTTCGTTGTTACTATGTAAAATTACTAAAATTAAATTGAACATCCTTGCTTCTATCTTCTTATGAAAGCTTAAATATTATTACCTGTTATTCAATGGAAACAAAACATACAATACATAATATGACATATTATATATTTTTAATTTATATGATAAAAGAGTGTTTTGCCTAATCGTATTTTTTTCATTGTAAATATTTATTCAAATATCATATATATGTATTCATAAAATATTTAGGTCTGTAAATAACTAATTGAATTGAATAATGTGATCATAAGACTTGATTTTGTATATATAAAAATAACATGAATAATGTTTTTTACTAACTTTGTATGAAGTGATTAAATGAATGAATCATATTATATCACTATATAACCATTAGACTACTAAACCTTTATTACGAAAATTTAATGCGTAATATTCAATAGTTAGTTATATTTAATATCATCAAAACTTTATAGCTGAAGGGCGACAAAGTGTTTCTAGATTGTTTTGATATTAGATCTTTTGGATATTAACAAAAAAGTGCAAGTATTCTATGATTCTAATTCAATCTTTTCAACTTTTTTATTTATTTTGTATTATTATTTTTTGTTTAATTATTTGAGTTTATGATTTTTTTTATCTAGTGGTAAGTTGAGAATACCTATTTATATAGCGTGTCTCTCTATTTTTAATATAATAACTTTTTTAAATTTCTTATTTCCTTTAATATTAATTTAATATAAAATAATTTTATATGATGAAAACTGTTTATTGCTTTTTTAGATTTTTTATTGTAGTAAAATCTATTGAGTTGTTTATAAGCTTTTATAAACTACTAAATAGACTATCAAGACAAACTTAAAATTCAACTCAATCTTAAAAATGTATATAATAAGTAAATAGTTTAAATCCTAACTTAATAATTTTTAAATTAGTAAGGAGACTAATTTAAACGAACTTCTTCACAAATATTTTAAAAATATTAAAAAAATTGAAATTAGTCTTTCCATCAATTAAAATTAATTTAGGGTTAAACTAATTTTTTAAACTCTTTTATATAATTTGTCTTAATTTTATCTTTAATTTTAACTTACTCAAAGACTTGTTTCTGTTGTTATTCTTATTTTCCTAGCTTAAAAGTGTGTTTATGAAAATGTTAGATCCATAAAATATCACCTAAGACGAAACTACTTTTTCAGGAGGGAATTGACCTTTTCTATATATATATATATATATATATTCTATAAGTTGAATCAACTAAATAAATCTATTACCTATTAAGAATGGATTTAAATTAGTTAAAATTTTACTCATTAAAAGACAAGTCAATAAATTAATTTGGTCCAAACTTATATTTGATAACCTAAATTAACTTTATTATCAACTTAAAGTAACTCGATAGACTACTTTCTTAACTCTAAAAAACCATCATCATCATTATTATTATTATTATTATTATTATTATTATTATTATTATTATTATTATTATTTTCAAAGAGATGTTGGGTTAGTCAAAAAAATCCGATCTATTACTTATAATGAATTTAGTTGGGTTAGTCAAATTTTGTTTCATAACTAAGTTGAAATATTGTAAATATTTTAACAAATCTGAAATGAGTTATTTTCGTCTAATTTGATTTGTATTTGAAAAAAAAAAGGAAAAAAAATATAAAAGATAACCTAATTTCATGAAAGAAAATGAAGGTTCATTTTTTTATCAACTACTAATTGAATAACACAACACAAAGATGAAAAACAAATTGCCAAAAATTAGTTCTCTCCTTACCAAAAATACATATACTAATCAAATTAGAATTGAAGTAGGTGTCTAACTCCTAAAAATCCAAGCTACAACTAGCAAGAAAATATTCAAACATTGAATTGAGTAGAATTTAAATGTAAAAGTATATCATCTTCACTAGACATTTTGATGGAAGAAACCACATAGGGCAACATGAATACATACATGCATAAAATTGAGTGATGAAAGGGGAATTTGCACTGTTCTTCCCATGAGAATAGTAAGAACTATGATGGAAGAAAGTTGGAGAGAATGGAAGAAGGCCTTTCTCTTCTGAGGTTGTAGATGGCACATCCAATCACTACTCCCATCTCTGCAGCATATTGAAACATCATTGGCCTCAGAAACACTCCCCACAAACCTATCACCACCATCACAATCTCTGCCACTAAGCACATCCTTGCTTGATGCTATAATACTATAATATCATACACAATGTATTTCTGCCTTTTGGCTTCTTAGAAATCTGTGATGATGAGTTGTGCCTAATGGATACTCAATTAGGTTTAGGTAATTGAGGAGCACAAGACAGTACTTGTGATTTTAGGACCCTGTTGCTTTCCTTTTTGACTACACAACTACCAGTCTTCAACTATGAGAGGAGGGTGGGCATTTAATCTCACACCTGAAAATTTTGGTGGACTCCGTCACATTTTCACCTATATCTAAAATCATTGCCCCCTTATGTACTATGAAAAATTAGCACATTGCTTACTGCACCCCATGTTTCTAAACCTGCACCCTATATTTTTAAACTTGCACTCGTATGAATTTTATAGAAAATACCTTTAGTAATATATTCTGGAATGTATTTTCAGATTTATAAATGTATTTTATAATATGCAATACATAATATACTAATATATTTTGAAATATACATCATAGAATTATTTTTAGATTTAAAAATACATTTTAGCATAAAATACACGCAGTTCATAATGTATTTATTAATATATTTTAGAATGTGCAATTTAGAATATATATTTTTAAAAAATAAAATTGGAAATTCATTTTTTATGAGTTGCATATCAATACATAGAGGTGTAAAACGCAATGTTTGAAAAATTATTGCATGAAGAAGAATCCTCATCCGGGTGTACAACCAGATCCAATTTCACATAAAAAGAAAAGGTGTTTGGTTCTGCACCCCATCAGTTTTTGGAAATACCAACATTATCCTTGACAGATTATTGAAAGGGAGGAGAAGTTATGGTGGTTTGACGGTTCCGAGGTGTGTGATGGGCAGTCTAAAATTCATTTTAAAAAACTAAATCCGGAAATCACTTTTACACCTCCAATATTAATTTCAGAAGCTATTTTCTCTAATAATAGTTTTAATTTTTTAAAAATATGATAGGATGCAGGAAGCAAATGAGGAGGGTGCAGGAAGCAAATTAGGAGGGTGCAGGAAGCAATTTCCAAAAGAAAAAGGAGCCCATTCTTCTTCACCTTTAGTTATAAAGTTTACTTTTCAATTGGCCACAAAAAATGCTAACGAAGAACAAGAACCACATGTAAAATTAGACCCCCGGTGTAGATTGTAATGGCAATATTTGCTGTATATATATCATCAGTTATTTGTCTTCAAGTAGCTGTTATTCTTTTTATACATTATAAAAAGGAACTCGTTTTCATGTTTTCGGAACTATTAATATTTTTTTTTTCATACTACTTAATACTCTTTTATTCCTTTTAAAGGAGATTTTGACAGGGGAAAAAGGAGTTCAGAGGTAAGAAGTAGGGGTATTTAAATAAACTTCATAACAGAAATTAAGAAAAAGAAGTATAGTTAATAATAACAAATCCTAATTAATGACTTAAAACATTTATTAAGGAATTAAAAGAGTTTTTACAAAGTAACACAATGTTATATATATATGTATATATATATATATGTGTGTGTGTGTGTGTTATATAACTATGATGATACTAATTCTTCTTGAAATATTATTTATTTTATATTTAAAATAATATTAAAAAATATAAATTTTGAATCCATGAGTAACCGATAGTGATTAATCCAATTTTACTAAATCTTTATACAAAGTTTTCTTATTTTTCTCTATTGTTTATTTTTAATTTAAACAGTAGTCATATTTTTCTTATTTAATATTATTATTTAATGTATTTTTATGAAACTTATAAAAAGATATTAATAAATGATAAATTATTGAATAAAAATTTACAACATCCTTGTCAATTTCGTATTTTTGTGTGTAAACTTTATTTAATTGCAATAATGTTCAACTGTTAAGAAAAAATAACGAAAATGTTACAGTAGAAGAAGTAAAACTGAATTTATTAGTTGGAGTTATTTTATAATGTGAGGAGGGCAGTAGAAAAGGTTTGTCACCTTTCGGAAAGAAAAACACTTACAATTTCATGTAGAAGACCACGAATAAGAAATCTTGGTAAGACCCAACAACGTAAAATTGAGAGAAATAAGGGTATTGGTCGCGGATGCAACACAAAATGTTTTTAAAAGCAATTATTATTATCACTTTACAATATTTTCCTTTTAATTTAATAAAAACATTAAGTATAACAAACACATTTAACATCTTAAAAAATGATTTTTTATTAATTTACTTATTTAATAATAGAAAATGAATAAAAATATAGAGGTTTCTTTGAATTGACAATATATATAATTCTAGAAATATAAAAATATAGAGGTCTCACAAAGCATTTAAATACTCACATATTTTCATATAAAAGAATAATAATAATTCTAGAAATATTTCATAAAAAATTTTCAAAAGATAACATGTCTCTTTTGAAAGAATGATTCTAGGAGCTAGGTTCTATAACATAACTATATTTTTCCTATGTCACTTTTCTCATCATAAAAGGAGGAAAAATATAGAAATAGGAAAACCACTCACCTTGGAAGAAAACTGATTTATAGAACTTAAGAAAATGAGGAGAAAAAGTGATAGAAAAACAAGGAAAGATGGAAGAAAGAATAATCTCTTAATTCTTTGTGCTTTAAGTGGTAAGAGAACCATTTCTCTCTTAATTCTCAACTTTGTTTTGTGTTAAAGTATATAAAAATAACAATTTAGGATTATTTATACTCAACTAACAAGGCTAATCTGCTGAATGGATTACTGAAAATTATATTATCACTATCTTAAATCCATTGGGCATAACCCTCGTGCACTGGGGCGATTCACTCTCAAGATAAATGAAAAAAAAAAAAAGGTATTAATCAGTGAAATTCGCTAAGCTGTTAAAAAAAGAAAAAAAGTGAAATTCGCTAAGCACAACTTTTTTATGCTAAGCTGATTTGCTCCGAAAGTAATTTTGGTGCAATGTTGAAAATTGGCTAAACCAAGCTTAAAATGGCTGAACTAAGTTTATCTGTGTTGTATATATCTAACTTGTGTTTAGTGAAATTATGCAAAAGATTTCAAATATATAATTTTGCTGAATAAAACCGAATCTACTGAACAAATTTTTTCTCTAGTAAAGACACTTTAAAACTATGTTTAAAAGAAGTTGAAGAAATTCTCCTACATCCTAAATAAAATTTAGATGTTATAATGATCATACTTGATATAATAGCTCTGTAAGTGATAGAAAAAAGAGAATTAGAAAGATTTATTTTCTTTATAATACTATATATTTTGTTTTTGTTAATCTAGTGACTCAATATATATATATATATATATATATATATATATATATATTCAGTATATATAATTTGTAGTATGTTTTTTTGGATATTAAATTTATTATTTAAAAAGTTTTAGCTTTAGTTTGAATTTCACTTTTTTAAAAAAAGCTATCAATAATATAAAATAGCATTCATTGTACCATAAATTATTGATCATAAATTTAAAGTAAAATCTTTATAGGATAAATATTTATTCTATGCAATATATTTAAAGAACCAGTTAGAAGTACGACTATCTTGGTGGATTATGAACCGTACCAGTATGTACCATTAAGTGAACCCCTAAATACTCCTTTGGTTAAGACTTACCTGTTGCACTTTCCGACTTTAAATATAAACAATATATATATATATATATATATATATATATATATATATATATATATAAGTTTTAAATACAAATAAATCTCAGTTAATTTTACCTTATTTATTTATTATTGATTTTATGTCACGCAGACCTAGGGCGCGGTTACATTAACCTGAGAAAAAAAAAAATAGAACAGTAGAAGTATTTTTATTGCAACAATTGCAGAAACTGAATCACTTTACATTGCTTTGGTTAAATACATGATACAAAATAAAAGAATTTGGCGTTATTTCTTATGGCCTTATTGAAATAAGAATTAAATCAATGAATTATTAGGTATTAATGACCTCATTACCAGAGGAACAGAAGGATGTAATAACATATTATCCTTACAAGAAAGGATTAATTCCAGATCAGCAGTGTATGGTTAGAACTGTTGACCATTTTGAAGTCTTCAGCTCTAAAGAGGAACTGGCAATTTTTTACGCTGCATACGCTCTTCATTCTCGAGCTCTATCATGCTACCAATTATGATGTCAGAAGCACTATTCACAATTTCTGACAAGTTCCTGCACATGCATTTAGCCATAAACATGTTAATTAGCCAAATTATTTCAGAACTCAGAAGCAAACATATCAAACCTTTCAAAATGCACCAGAATCGAGAAATTTAGCATCATACTTTATTGTTACTACATCACACTATCCATTACCCTTTTACATAGCAATGTCAGCCTACATATTTATAATGGTGCAAAGCCAAATAGACCTATATAGTTAAATGATATGCAGCACATGACTCAGAGAGTTTTTATATTATATTATATATATTATTTTATAATAACAAGACTTAGGATAATGATGATAAACCTTAATTATTTTGTGTAAAAGGTTTAGAAAAGAGTTTACCCTTTAGAGGAGTTGAACGTGAGTCCCACGGTGTACTTAACCTCTTCAAGAGCCCACCTGAAGCGGCGAAGTTCATCTTGCGACCACTTAGGGTTGTTGACAAGGCGCAACTGCGAAGGCTTAACGTCGCAGAAGATGGGAATGACCTTCTTGTTGCACCCCAGAAGAAGGGCAAGCTCGTGGAGGCAAAAGTAGGACTCAGTGTAGCGTGGAGACAGAACCGCCACTCCGATCTTGCACTCCATAACGGCCCTATTGATTTTATCAAACAGTTTGTCCCCTGGCTTCATGGTCTTGTTGTCCAGGAAAGGGTTGAAGCCGTTCCTCTTCAGGTGGTCGTACATCAACGTTGCCACCGTCTTCTTCGTGTCCATGCTCCGGTGGTTCAGGAACACGTCACACGGCTCCACCACTCGCCGTGCCAGCTCCTGTGCTCGCTTTGGCTGGCTCAAAAACCTGCGTTGGAAGATGCTCATTGCCACGTTACGTTGCATGTTTGAGAAATAGGAATGGATCTGTGTGAGTGAATGAAAGTGGTGCTGTGTAGCTTGATGATTCAGCTGTTGTTGTTTCTTTGGTGGGGTTTTCTTTGTATTGCTTTTATGATGATAATGATATTGGTGTTCTCTTTTATAGGGGTCTGTAGCGAATTTTTTAATAATATACATTTCTCTTTCATCGACTTTGGTCTTTCGTTTAAAGTTCCTTGCGGGGTAGGAGGGATATTTTTTTCATTCTAGTTTTACCTTGGCCTTGGGGACATTTCACCTTGAACATCATGGTAGAAGTTCAAGGAAAAAAATTAGCTGCAGTTTTTGTTTTTTACTATATTTTCATACAGATGGTTTTTACCAGAAGATGAAAACCCTAACTTCTTCCAGTTAAAATCAAAGTTTTAGTGAAAAACAAAGTAACTATTTCATAAAGTATGGAAAAAAATTATCTACTCTACCAAACTGTTTTATCTTTGTAGATGTCACTGAGATAAAATTAAATTTTATCATTCAACCCCACCAACATGTTAAGATTTTGTATCTAAAATGTGGTCAAAACTAAAATGGTTGAGATTGAAAAATTTCGTAACGGTTATGTTGATTTTGACAGATGGGAGCAGCAGTAAATTGGACTCCCTCCTCTAGGTTCTATACTGAGAGGAGTATACCCCTTCAAACACGTTGTGGTCTTTATGTTTGTGGATCACTCATATGTGAACATTGAACATTATCATGAGACACGAATTAATCTTTTGAACGACAGAACAAGTACTTTGTCCTTATTATGGGTTGGAATATTGATGGGAACTGCATGAAACAAATGAAAAAGGCATGTATACCACTGTGTGCCATGTCCCCTAATTTTTTCTGCACATGTTCAAAGTAATTTCGTCTTGGCTGCGCCAGGAATTTTTTTTTCAATTTATTTTCTTTCTTGCTTTTGACCAACTTGTGCATCTGTGCAATAACATCTTGAATGGCTTCTTGATTAGTCAACCATATATTTGTGTCGATGGCTGAGCCTCTCACATGGAATAGTTGAAATGAAGCAAACTCTAGGGTGCTTCTTCCTTTGACTGTTTGAATAGACAATGTCAAGCCATGACTCATCACAACTATACATTCATTAAAATATTGTACATCAAAATAAACCTAGAAGCAAACCAATACTGTTTGAATTAACCAGAACTTTTGAACATGTTTTTATGTGTGGTTTCATAAGGCAAATTCATGTGAATTATATTCACACACCAGCATTTCAATGCAGCATATTCTACTTGGATACTGTGAATATTCCTTACAAAGACTTGACTTAGTTAATTTTTAAAAGGTAGTTCATTAATTAGCTTTGTTCCATTTCTACATAATTATCTGAATTAGACTTCAGAAGCTTTGTTAGTTAGACTGCAGTTTTTTTCCTGTAATTTTTCCTTCTCAATCCCTTCTAGCACAATCAATCTCAATTACTCACTAACTTAAATCAAATTCTAGTCCAAGATTAAGTTTAAAAAAAATATAAATATAAGTTTCTTTCTGCTCAATCTATCTGAAATTAACAAAGTATATTACCAGTATGGTTAATTGTGACAGTAGAGAAATTAAGGTGCATTTTAATTTCTATAACTAATATTGGCGAAGTTGAGATAGTAAAATTGTGTCGCGTGATAACTAACTATTTGAATTGTCTAAATTAAAGTTAGTTTACCAATTCATATGGACGCATCATACAAAATTTAAAGCGAATTATGGTACCATATAAGAAATTTTGGGACAAAGATCATTGAAGTGTATACATGGTCAATGTAAAACGGCATGAAGTACGTGTTCAAAAAGATCACATGAAACATGGATGTTAAAGTTCATAACCAGAAAAGTTTCTTTTTAAGTACGTTAATGATGTGTTACTGGTATTAAGTATTTATTAGTTTTGTTAATGACTAATTTCCTACCATCTTATTGAATCTCTTCAGTCGAATATGATTTTCCTTTTACAAAAACTCAAGTTTAAAACTTTCGAAAACATCTATGCTCCTCAACTAGAATAAGAAATCTTAATTTCTTTTAAGTTTAATTTGATTTAAGAGTCATTAATAAATAAAATAAATTAACAGAGAACATTGTTCAACATGCTCTGTTTATTCAAATATGTAAATAAATAGTTTAGTCTGAAATTTTTATACAACACTTTCTTTCTTTGCAACTGTATTTTCGTGTTCTTATTGTTGAGATTATACTTTCTATTAAATATAATTTTTAGCGGTAAAATTTCAACTTCTTTTTATATATGATCGAGATTCTATATCCATTAAAAATTAAACTAAATTATACTATATAAATAAATGTAAATTTCACTTTACAAATTAGTTTTATAGAATTATTAAAATTTATTTTTTAAATAAGATATCAAAGTCTCTTCGAAGTTATTACATCTATCATATCTTTTATTATCAAACAACTCACAAATTTAAATTTAATTGACAATATTAGTCCTTGGTCACGAGTATTAAAGTTTCTTTTGACATCATGCAATTGCATTTGTATTTTACTGAGTGGTAGCTGCACCCTACGTGACTTTCAATTTGGAATTGATTAGCCCATGTTTTTAAATCATTATTTGTTGTACGATGTTTTAAATAAAGTCAATACATTTTCACTCAAGAGGGAACTTTGTTTATTTACTAATTCAATTTAGTTTTCTTTCTTTGTTCCTTTGATTCTTCAATAAAATGAACATATTCTCGCAAATGCCTGTTACACGTTACCAGAGTCGCTTTGTTTATCAACTTAACCAGTTCCGTCATATGGTAAAGATTCTCCTCAAGTGCATTAATTATGTAATGTTTTCATAATAATAATTATAATAATAATTATAATAATAAATCATAAATAATAATAATAAAAATAACATGACCTAAATAAATTTTTCATCTTTTCTAAATTTGCGAATTCTAAATATGATTTTAAATATATCCCTTTTGGTTTTCGGATAGGGTAATTATTTCTATTTTAGTTCTTATATGATATTGATTTCCATTAATAGATAAATTACCAGTTAAATAAGGCATCAGCTGTCGAATATGATTAATACGTGCATTTTTTTCAATAATTTTTTTTGTATTTTGTCTTATAGTTCTTAATAAAACTTTTCTCATTTTTTTCTTACATAAAATTTTTATTTTTATTATCTTTTTATTTTTTATTAATCCTTTGATCGTTAATTTGCTAAGACCGTTGAAATAATACGAAAATAAAAATTCAAGAATCGATAAATAAAAACTAATGAAATGCAGAAATCGAGATAAAATCGCGTAATTCTTCACCATTATAAGAAGATTCAACAAGAAAGTTTTGAACCAATTAAATTATATTTTTATATAATTCATCGTTATTATTAATAAAAAAATAAAAAAATTAGTAATAAATTTAGAAACTAATAATAATAATATTATTATTATTATAATTATATTTTTTATATAATTAATTCAATATAATTAATTTATTAATATTTACAATTATATTATAATAAATTAAATATAATTAATTATATAATATATCATAATAATAATTATTATTAAAGTAATAATAAATTTAATAAAACTTTAAAATAATAATAAAATATAATAAAAATATTAATAATAAAATTCTAAAATAATAATAAAAATAAGATAACATAAAAATAAAATATTAATGATATTAATATAAAAAAATAAAAATAATAATTATAATAATAAAAACAGTAAAATTGAATATAATAATAATATAATAATTGTCATAGAAATAATAAAAATAAATTTATAAAATAGTAATATTATTAATAATAAAGTTCAATTTTTATTTTAATTTTAATTCAAAAGTAATTTATAATCTTATAATTTCATCAATTAAAAACTAATAATTTATTAATCACACTCAACAAATTAATTATATTTAATTTTAAATTAATTTTAACTACAATTTCATCTACTAAAAAAATATTTTATCAATCACACACATCATATTCCTCATAATTTTTTTATAAACTTTTACTCAAATCTCATTATCTTTCTCTTAATTTAACAATCTAACTTTTCATACATTTTCATCTCAAATAAATTCAAATACACTTTCTCAAATTCACTATCTAATCCAAACAAAACCTAAATGATCATGTGAAAGGCTCCATTAGAATAATAAATATATATCTATTAAATTATTTTATTTAGAGGAGAAAAAAATAATCAATATAATAAAAGTAATGTTATTTTCTTTTAGTTAGAGTTTAGATCACTTATTTGTTTCAGTCACCCATATTTGTAATCTCAGATCGGATGAAGATACGGTCACTCATTGGTCCAAAAAGCTCATCACTATCATGAAACAATCAAACAGCATATGAGATGAAACAATCAACTGTCATGGCCAAATTATTTGCAATACGATCAGAATTCTCACAGGCAGTGTCTTGGATCGATCAAATACCGCTTGAAAAATGGGCACAAGCATTTGATGGGGGCAAAAGGTTTGGCCATATGACAACAAACCTGGCAAAATGCACAAACTTTGTTTTGAGGGGTGCCTGATCACTTCCGATCTCTGCACTTGTGAAGACAACTTTTGAAACAATAAAAGATTGGTTTTTCAACGAGGCACAAAGGCTGACTGCATGTTATGAGCATGTCATATATATCCAGAAGATATTACTGCCATTGTACGGAAAAATGAACAACAATCTGTTATGTGCATGTTGAAAGATATGACCGCTAAAACTCTGAGTTTGATGTCAAGAAGATGGTCACTCCCCAATGATGCCGACCTATGTCTTTCACATTTAAATTAAATGAATGGTGGTGCGATTGTAGAGAATTTCAAGCTCTGAGACTACCTTGTGCATATGTCATGACAGCTTGTTCATATAATCATTTAAATTTTAGCATGTTTGTTGCCCTTGTCTACACTATTCACAACATTTTCAAGGCCTACGAGATACAGTTCCATCCAATTCAAAATCAAGATTATTAGTCTCCTTACACAGGTCCAAATCTTATACCCAATCCTGACTTGAGACTAAGCGAATCCGGAAGACCAATTACAACCATAATACATAACGAAATGGATGAGCCAATTTCAAATAGGCTAAAAAAATGTAGTTATTGTCGTAATGAGGATCACAATAAGGGAAATTGTCCCTATAAACAATAATTATTTTATGTAATTCATTACTTTAATTTAATCAGTTTAGTTACTTCCGCATCAAATATTTAATCATTTTATCATTATTATTTTTTTAAATCAAATTATTAATTTATTATTATTTTTATTTTTATTATAATCATTATATTATTTTTTTTAATTTAAAATAAATTTATATATCTTAATTTGATGAAGTTGTTTTTTTATATGTATAAATAGTTGATACTTTAATGATTAGAGTCTATGTTCATTTTGTGTTCCTGATAATTGAAAACATAATTGGTAGAGTGTCTCTTCATTTTGTGTCTTTCTAATAACTGAAAATGTTAATAGTAGTCCTGCAAGTGCAACTTGAATAGTTAATATTATATTATTAAATATTATTATTTTTTATTTATAAAAGTTATTATTATATTATTATTATAATAATCATTATTATTTTTATTATTTTAATTTAATTTGTATGGATTTAATTATAATTATTGTTTCAATAATTATTATTATCATTTAAATTAAATTTGTATGAATTTAATTAAAATTATTATTATTATTATTATTTAAAATAAATTTATATGAATTTAATTAAAGTTATTCTTATTCTTATTATTATCATTATATTATTTTGTTTTATTAAAATCAATTTGTATGACTTAATTTTTTTTGTTACAATTTTGTTAATTATTATTATTATTATTAATTTTTTGTTAATTGTTAAACATAACAAATATAGTCTCAACTAATTTAATTAAAAGATGATTGGAGATAGAGAAAGGATTTTCATTAATGTCTTTAATTGAAATTGTCAATATGTCACTTACATTTGACCAGTCTGAAATCATTTTTAAGTGAAAGAATTTATTAATTTCAATTCCTATCTAACTGGCAAAATCTGTTCATTTTGATAAATAATTTTGTTTTCTCATTTTGAACATTAATATAAAAAAGTACACCAAAATAGAAAAAAAAAATCAAAATTAACTATAAACACGTATTACTAAATACATGTTCCTAAGATATATAAAAAAAAAGTAAAGATATACAAATTGTGATGTTTTTGAGTCAGATTCAAAAATATATATCATCAACAAAGATAATGTCTTTAATGAAGTTGAAATACTTCATAAGCCAAAATTTTCAAAAATACACCTAATAATAGATGAAAGACTGAAAATGCTATTACTGAGATGAAGAGTGATAGAGTGTCTTACCTTCTACAGGCCGATGAGATAGATGATCATGTAAAAGAAGAGTTATTGATTCCGATAAAATATTTGATTTTACTTTTCCCTCTCAAGTTGAATAATTAAAAAGGCAGAATATAACTTACCTGTGAAGTGACATATGCCCCATGTTATTCCTACAGCAACCTACACATCTATTCATTTCAGGGTCCTCTCACACTGATATATAGTAATGACAGATGTTACATAAATACACTCAAAACTAACATATATATATATATATATTTTGCTTGTGTAGTGGTGTTGGTTAAAACTTTGTGTCATGTGGCAATGGCAAAGAAATTAAAAATTGCAGAGATGGACCCAGACCATCTTCATCATGGACAGCATGTCACAGTGTACACAGCAAATTAAGATGTGGTAAATCATTGTTTGAAAGACTTATGAGACCAAGCAGCATTAACTTTCTGTTTTAATTTTCACTATTTATTAGTTATTTGTGAACAAGGTATGTATGCAAACAAAAAGGCACAATTAACATGTTGATTTTGAGTTATTTATGAATTGCTTTGGTGGATCTAACTAACTATTAAGTGAACAAGATGAGTTGAGAATTTAAAATGCATTGGCCCCATATGAAGGTGATTTTCTATACTTATCTTTAATGGTTGCTTTTGATTTAATTACAAGGAAACATACACAGTCTGAAATAAGGCCTGCCAACTGCTGCAGTGGTCACAGGAAATAATTGATATTTAAATTTAGGACCATATACTCGATAAACTTTTATACCATGTGAAAATCATTATTAACCTTTTTATTTCTCTTTTCTTTTAAATACAATAATTAACTATATGACTTTATGGAAACAGGTTATTAATGAGTAAAGTTTTCAAAACTTCGTTTGTCATAAATTTAATATAAATTATTAATCATTTGATAACTCACTTTTATAAAAAATATAATTATTATGAAAATAAATTTTTATATTTATAAAGAAAAATAAAAGATAAAGAGTAAAATAGTAATTATCATTTGGATATAAAAATTTGTTGAATGATAAAATATCATGATCCCTAGCTATAAATGTTTAATAATCCCAAAATCTTTTGCTGCCTTTTTGAGAATAAATTTATCTTCCTGCAAGAAAACTATAGTGGGTTGAGAATTAATGGTGAAAAAGTTAAATTTGTCACTAATTCTTTGATTTTTTTTTTAATTGCCTGATCAATAATTAGTAAGTTGAATTGTGATTGTAGAAGTACATAAATTTTGATGAGATAAATTTGGGCGAATTATTATCATTGGATGAAGACATTGGAAACTTTTTTCATGAACAATTAGTAAAACACAATATATGGTTAACATTTTATATTTATCATAAAATTTACAAGAATAAAATATTACGTATGTCAAATTTAAATAAAAACATTAAAAAAATATGGATACTATTAAATATATTTATTGTTTGTTTATTACTATTTAGAATGGACTCAAAATCTTGTGAATATGGTATTACTTAAGAGGGAATTTTCAAATTCTTGTAATGCTAAAAACTTTTATGTTTTATATATTTTAAATAAATAAATGGATAACAGTAGACAAAAATAAATTTTAAATTTTTTATTACCATTTTATAATTAAAATTAAATTAAGATATAAAAAAGCCTCATGAGGTTAAAGAGAGTAAAACAAAAGCAATTCTCAATGATTAATATAATGACTGAAAAGTCACATTTAAAGAGGGCAAAAAATAGATATATTACTAAGTAACAGAGTAAAGAAAGTGGAAATTTTACATATAAATTTAGTTTGCATATTGAAAGACTATTACCTAATGATTGTGCCATCTACTGGTAGCTAGATTGGATTACTATAGCCCCTTTTATCCCTGCTACATTAAAATACATGAAGTTAGAGACTGTAACAGTGTTTTTTCAAGATTTGATAGAGCTAATATAAATATCAAATCAAGGGAAACTCCAAAAACAATAATAGTATCAATCAAATAACAATAATTATGGCCTACTTACTGTTAACACATGGTGAAGCAATCTGATAAGCATTTGATTTTGAGTGTTGGAAAGCTACTTACTAACTGACATTAAGCTGAAAAGTCATGGATTATTAGCAAAGCTATGATTGCAAATTTCTTTCCCTTTTTTTCTTGTATCAACCGATCCAACCACCATTACATAGCCCCAAGAGTGCCAATGTCATTGTCCTTAACTACTAAAAATAGGTACATTTTAATTATCCATGCATTCCCTAAAGCTTTTTGCATAAATATTTAGTCTTACAGTGACTCTTCCATTGGTGCTTTGACAGATAGAAAAATAGAACTGTTGTTATCTGTATAAGAGAAAAATGCTTTCCATTTAGCTAAAAATTAAAAAAAAAAAAATTATTGCTTTCAATTCTGAAACAGTTTTCAGTTCTTGTTTTTCTCTTCCTTAATCAACCAAAGCACGTAGGATCAAATGAAACAAAAAAGTAGAGATTTTTTTTTCTTTTGAAATCAGACAATTGTTTAATTTTGATGAGAAATAAAAAAGGACAAGTGTTTATCCTCATGTGAAAGTCCTTTTCTAGAAGTGCAAGAACACAACATTCTTTCCCATAACTTGTTTTGTCATCGTTATTGGTGAGCTTTGGTTATTATCTTTCTCAGATTTGTCGGTTTCCTTTGTTTTGGAGATGTACATTTGTTTGTACATAAACATAAAATTATAGACAGCTAGCTCCTTCCAATTTATTGAATCCAATCATTATGGCAACCCTTAGATAGCTCCTCTTCATCTCCTACCATTAACAATAATCAATTCTCATTTCTTCATTTTCAATGAATCAGTTTATTCATGTGCAGTTCCTAGTATTTAAACAAGTCTCGGGTTGAAGGCCAGCATTTCATTAGTACATAACTAAATATAATAAGATATCATTATTTACAGGCTTTATTGACTGAATCTATACTATTCTTATAGTATGATATAACTCTTCCATATTAATGCAAGTAGTCCCTCATGAAAATCTTGTGTTATTAAAACATAAATTAATCCAGCTACTTCATTCCAAACAATCATGCATACGAAAAAGATAAGTAATCAATCAAAATGCTGACTTGAATGTAAAAATTCATTCTGATTACATAGAAATTTATGTTTTTTTCAACTAACAGCTGCAAGTTTATCTGAATTAAATACATTCCTATTCTATTATAAAAACAAAATATCAGAATTGATCATAATTTAATTTTATCATAAAAATAAAATAATATATTAATATTAATTTCCTTTTAGGATTATTCTATTCATTTGAAAAAGTTTCACTAATTTGTCCAATCTAACATTGACATATTACAATGCATATACTCTTTAAAAATGAGTTGATTGATGCAGAACAGATAGATTGATGAAGATAATCCAAGAGCAGAAAAGGTTGGTCCGAATTATTACTGTTTGTTGGGAGCATGAGAATGTGATGTTGACAGATGAGTTCATGCCAAAAGGATACTTTTATTTATTTATTTATTTGTTTGTATTATTATTTTGTGGTTGGCACTTGGCATTGACAAGTATGAAGTGTGATGAGAAGAAGTGATCACAACCACTGTAATTATTCTTTGCTGCTCACTCACTCACACTTCTCCTGTGAATGACACCGACAACAATCTAAAGCAAACATGACATGGTCACACACAATTCTCTCTGTGCTCTCTTGGATCAAAAGCTAACCCAGAAAGCAAAATGGACCTCTTAACCACCCTCTACTCTATCTGCTTTCACCTTTCATCATCCTCCTTGCAAGTTCCAAGACTCGAACCACTCTCTTCACAATTCTCTTTCTAAAAGTACAACGTGCGAGTGTGTCTATGAGTGTGTACACGATAGCATCAGCATGTTCTGTTGGTCCCACGTTCCAAACTCAACAAAACCCCCCTCTTCCATTCCCACATTCTTCTCACTCACCCCATGTGCCTGTGCTCACCTCCCTCTTCTGAATTTTGTGTAAGAGGAGGGACTTCATAAGGTTAAGGATCCAAAGCTTTCATCTTTCAACCTCTCTCTCGTTTGGATCATCTTGCTCCTGCTATGGACCCAAGCACTCGTCTTGATCATGCCCTCTTTCAGCTCACTCCAACCAGAACCAGGTTCTTATGATTCACTGGTCATAGACACGTAAAAATTGTAGCACCAAATAGTTTTGACTTTGCTATTTCTTGTTTTGTATGTTGAAGGTGTGACCTTGTTGTTGCTGGTGGAGGTGTGACTGAAAGACTGGCTTCTGGGCTGTTAGAACCGTTTCTTTCTCACCTGAAGAGTGCCAAGGATCAGATTTCCAAAGGTGGCTATTCCATCACTCTGCGTCCACCTGGTGGATATGCTCCCTGGTTCACCAAAGCGACCCTCCAAAGGTTCTTTAGTTTCTTATTTTCGGTTCTACACTTCTACTCTTCCTTTTGGTTTGTAACCATTTGGGGGTTTGATAAATTGGATAGGAATGTTCTGAATGCAGAAAAATTTGAATTTTGGATCACACCATGGAACAAAGATTAGCCTCCTTTAATTACATATGTGTAGGTTGTAATCACGTAGAATGATTTTATAAGACCAATGTTGTTTGTCTGTTTTGGTTCGTTTTCAATAGGTTTGTTAGATTTATAAGCACTCCAGAAGTTCTAGAGAGGTTTGTGACAATAGAGAAAGAGATTGTGCAGATTGAAGAAGGGTCCATTCAGTCAAGTGAGAGGAGCAATTTGGTGGCAGAAGCAGAAGGTATGAATGGGAAATCTTATTGGAATTGAATACCCCAGAACATCTAGCTCGTTCTCAATTATTTTCCCCTACTATCATTTTTAATTAAACTTTCCTGTGGTAAATTCTTATTTTCTTTCATTAGTTCTGCAACTATTCAATTATAGATCATTACTTTTTCCTTCTGAGATTTGTGAATAGTATTAGATGCTAAATTACTTTGATTTTTGGTACGATCTTCTGTAAGAAAGACTGGCACATGAACCCGTGGGCATTATCATTAGCCACTTTTCTGAAGCCATAAACAGTTGTCATATATCTCTTTCTTCCCTTTCTACTAGTTTATCTTCCATTACCACTTTAAATAACAACTGGGGAAAGAGAAAAGGTATAAAGCAGGTTACTTAGCTGGAAATTTGCACTGTTTCTATTGTTGCAATAATGAAGGTAAATTAGAAAAAGAAAAAACAAATTGTTAGCTCCAACTTTATATTTGAGCTGGTATTAACAGGACACATTTTATCTGCAGATGGACGTGTCAGAAGGTCAACAACTTCCTCTAAGGTATGTAAATGTGACACTTGCTAATGTTTTCTTCAGTTTTGGTAAGATATTGAAACTATTGTGACCTGGTGTGTTTAGGTGAGAGATGAACAAGCTGGAACCAATGAAGATGGACATGAAGAAAACTCCAGGTATTGAATTTTTGGAGTTTTCCTTGTGTTGTCTTGTATGACATCTTTTTGTTCTTCAGGATGTATCTGATATACCTTATAATATTTTTTTCATCAATTTTCAATGAACAGAGTTCGCCTTCAACGTGTTCTAGATAATCGTAAAGCTATGCTTTGCAAAGAGCAAGCAATGGCCTATGCCCGCGCCCTAGTTGCAGGATTTTACCCGGAATCTGTGGATGATCTTATATGTTTTGCTGATGCATTTGGAGCTTCACGTTTAAGGTCAGCAAGCATACCACAAAATGTTCAAGGCACAAAATAAACGCCATTGATCAATTGAAACTCTTTACTTTGAATGGAAAAAAAAATATGATAGATAAAACCTTTACCTCACTTGAGTATAAATTCATTTGTACTTGCATTTTTGTTTTGGCATAGTAGTGGTTCACATCTTAGTATAGGATTATCGAATGAAGATTCAGTATTTCATTATTGCAAAGATCTTTGCTCTTTATGCCCCAGGAAACTTCCCATGTTTTGTTATTTAATATAATTTTGATGCATGTAGGGAAGCATGCATAAATTTCTTAGAGCTATGCAAACAAAAGAATGAAGACAAGCTCTGGATAGATGAGATTGCAGCCATGCAGGCATCTGCTCAGCGTGAATTGCCATATTTGAGGACATCTGGAATCATGCTTGCTGGTGAAGATGATACAAGCAGTAAATTAAATGGCTTAGTTGATCCCTCAATTTCTGAGTCAACGCCAAGTCATGCAAGTTTTGACGGCCAAGGTATCCTCATCCACTGCTAAGTGGTTCTGTATCTCAGTCTTTGCCTTCTTCTGAGTACAATAGTTCCAAAAAACAAATGTTTTCTGAGACCATTTGCCTTTAGCCATAGTCATCTTTGATAAAAAGTATATATCATTCTGTTAGTCTCACCACTGTTAGTCTATTTTCTTCATTGTTAAACTAAAAGGATGTATAGTTCTTTTTGAGAAAACTTAGATTTTATACATAAATTCCCTCTTATATGATGGATTGTGAGTGCCTCACCCTTGAGTGCTTGATTAGACTTCTGCAAATCTACTTGGAGTTTTCCTTAAAATGTACCTGAAACTAATGTTCTGAAACAAAGTCTATCAAATAATTAACTTAAATATTGTACAGGTAGATCCATAAGTTAGTTATTTGTTGATTATGAAAAATTGCAGATTATAGCTTGCCAACATCAGGTCAAACACCATCAACGGATGGAAGAGCTCAAATGCCAATGTCCTGGCCAAACCAAGTACCTCAGTACATGCACAGCTTTCAGGGTCATGCATTTCAACAAATGCCCCCATACCAAGGGTTCCTCTATCCTGGCATGCAGGTTCCTCCTTCATATTATCCAGGGAATATGCATTGGCCTCCAAATGTGGAAGACTCTCATATTGTTCATGACCGAGACAAGGATTACCATAAATCCTTATATAAGAAGAAGAAGAAGAAGAAACATTCTCAAGTAATGGAGCAGTCTGAAGAAGAAAGCTCAACAGCATCCTCTGACTCCAGTTATGAGAGTGATTCGGATAACCATTCAAGCCAAGGTAAGAAGCAATCTTCAAAAGAACATCAGTACAAAAAGAAGCATGGCAAGAAGTCCTCAAGGAAAGTAGTCATACGCAATATAAACTATATAACCTCTAATGGAGATGGTGAGAACGGTGGTGCCACAGAGGGGAGTTTGTCCAATGAGGATGAATTCATCAATGGAGATTCCCTGAAACAGCAGGTAGAGGAAGCTGTAGGATCATTCGAGAGAAGAGATAAGTCAAGCTCCCGTCACCATAAGAAACACCATAGTTCAAAACACCCTGGCATACTAAATGGTGATTCCAATGGCATAAAGGAGAATAACAACTGGGACGCTTTCCAGAATCTTCTTTTGAGAGATGATGATTCAGCTATGGATGCAGAAGAACAACCTATGAAGTTTCAGGAGGAATATATTGTCAATAAGAAGTTTGAGAACGGAAGGTCAAATGATTCCTTTGTTGTGACAGAGAGGGAACTCAACAGTGAGAATAAAAACCGTGTTGATAACTTTAAGGAGGGAAAAGATGCACCTTCATTGATGAAGAAAAGTAATAGCACAGATGCAGAGATGCTGTTTTCTCGGAGAAATGACGAAGCGGGTAGCTATTCCATGTCCACTTTGTCTGGCAATGACCAAGCATCTTCCCTCACTAAACGCCACAAAGAAGAGGATTGGTTCATTATCAATCAGTCTGATAAACCAAGAAATGAGGATCAGAACCGAGATTTCAGCATGTATAGTGGCGTTGCTACATCACCAACTACTGATTCACTTCTCTTAGGGAAAAACAAGAAAGAAATTATGACTGATGATTCTTTTATGATTCAAGCTCGACCATCAGAAGATCAATTCAATTCTCAGTCAGCAGCTGATCTAAGTTTGGTTTCAGACATTGTTGGGGCTACTGAATTCATGAGCACCACACAAGAAGGTTTACACAATAAGACTGAGACCTTAAATTCCCATGAGCCCCAGGACCTCTTCATGGTTCTTGATCGTGATTCAGCGGCAGAGCAAAGTGTGGCTCCCTGGAGCATGGAAATGGATTTTGAGAATAACATTTCTTCAAATGAAGCTAATAGAAAGCTTTCTGAAGTTGAAACAGATCAAAATCATCCATCTAATAATGAGGGTACTGATACAAAAACTCCTGGAGTGAAAAATGGAAAAGTTGCAAGTAAAGATGCAAAGTCTAAGGCTATAAATGCATCTCTTGGTAAAAGCAAATCTGATATCACATCAAGAAGCAAATCATCCCCAGGAACCAGAACTAGAGTTGTAAAGAGCAAATCTGAGAAGGTAAAATATAGGAACTGTCTTGTCTCTACCAATTTCCTTGAAAGGTTAAGTAAAATAAAGAGGAATATATTAGACATAACTTCTCCTTTGGGATACTTAATAGCTTCTGTTAGATTCAGAACCAACCAAAAGGTAGTTTGGCAAAATTCTTGCTTAGCCTAAGCAGTTTACTATGTGGACTTAAAACTATAAGATAATTGTGCAGATCCCATTTAAAGTGTTGATTTTTATCAAATATTAATTTGATTTGCTGAATGAGCTCAAAAAATCAGACTCAATTAGGGGGGTCTTGAACTAAAAGTTAGTACAATATTAATTATGTAACGAACATTACCTATCCCTACATGAAACCTAGATTTTGATAGTTCAGTTTGATGTTAATATAGGATGTCTAGAGTCTGGATTGTTTTGGAATTGTCCCCTGAGTGAATTCATTTGGGTTCACCCACATTCATAAATCAAACTGTAAGTGATTTTATTAATTTAGATGTGTCTTAACTTTTCAATCGTTTTGAAATTTCATTAAATTGGAATTTGCCTCCACTTACTTTATACTCCATGCGTTGATAAATCAAACTGTAAGTTATTTTGTACGAATTTCAAATGTGTAGTGAGCTTCCAACTGTTTTGAAACTTCATTGAATTGAACTGCTTCCTGTTTATGTTCACGAAGCAGAAATTTCTTGTTCAATTCTTTCATTACATGACTCAGAAAACGCACTTTCTGCTGTGCCAAATATGCATGGAAAGTTCCTTGATTATCTGGATTAGGAAAAAGTAACACTTTCTATTGTGTGAAATACATATGAGATGGGTACTTCTCTTAATATTTTCTATGGAAGTATCATCATAAGTGATTGCAGTACCTCATTTTCTTACTGATCTTTTATTCGTAGGAGGAGGAAAATAGAAAGAAAAAGGAGGATTTGATGATTCAGCGGCAGAAAAGAATTACTGAAAGAAGTGCTTCTAAGAAGACTGGAACTGAAACCAAGACTTCCTTGACTTCTGCAAAGAAAGGGAATCCTAAGATACATCCATCCAATGAGGAGACTAAGAAATTGATCAAACCAGTCCTCAGGAATTCCACCATTGAACGCCTTGCAGCTGCACGAGTAAGTCAGCCAAAGGTTTCACCAAGTCAAGCAAAACCTGGACCAACCAAGAAACCACCCTTGAAGGCAAATGGTGTACCTTTGCAGAAGACTACTACCGCAGAAAAGAAGAAGCAGGGCTCAAAAGAAGTCAAATCTTCAAGTCAAAAACAAGACACAAAGAAAACAAATGGAGATGTTCTTGCCTCCACTAAGGACAAGGCTAAGAATGAAATGGAAGAAGTCTCAGTTGCATTGCCTGTGAACTCTGGTGATGCACAATCTGTTGAACCAAATAACAGTAATCATGATTTGAATGATAATGCAGAGCCAATCAAGACATCATCAGAGAAAAATGCAACATATTTGATTTCAGAAAGAGAGCATGTGGCTGGAAATGTTGGCCATGTTAAGGTGGACTCAGCTTTGCCAAATCACGATCACGCAATGCAAAGAGGTGAAGAAGTGTCAAACAAGTTATCTCAACTTCGAGGTGATAACAAACCTCTACATATTACTGATGCTATCACAAATCTTACGGCTGCATTACCCAGCAAACCCGTTACAGTTTCTGCTGTGAACTCAAAGATTAATCAAGAAATAGATGAAAGTAATGCTACCATGCCTAATGTCACCGAGAAACATATTTCTACCCCTCCACCACCCAGTAACCAATTGATGTCAGAACCAGTCCACTCCAGGAAAAAATGGAACACTGATGAGGAAACTTCAAAACCAGCAAAAGGATTTCGTAAGCTTCTATTCTTTGGAAGAAGGAGCTGAAGCATCCTGGTGCATTGGTACAGTGCAAATTGGTTCATGATAATTCTCTGAAATGCTTTTGATTGTTCAATATTTCAAGAAGAGTTCACTTTGTCCATTCTTTTGCTCAACAGAAAGTGTTTGACACATTGAATTATTTGTTGTTTTGAACATGCCTATGACATGTGGAAGATTGTAGATAGTTTCCAGCTTGCCACACGTGATAATAGCATGGAATTGGGAGTTGCGGTCATATTAGAGATCCATGATGTAAATTATCTGAATATGGTGTCGTTTCCTAAGGAAGAGTTTCACAGGTAAATAAATTTTCCATGTTGGAACTTGGAACACTATATAAGGCTTGTCTTGTTCAATGTCATTTGATGCCAGGAACCTGTTTATTTGTATTGCAAATCTTGAAAGTTATAATGTTTGGTGTGTATTGCTTTCATAATATTTCATATTGCAATTATGTGTCACAACAATGAGTTTTATTTTTTTTTTTTGTTCATTTGTCCCTTTGGAGGTTCAATGAATGTTAAATTGTTGTAGCATAGTTCTGAAGTTATGAGAAGGAGAAATAGCAGTGTAATGCAATTGATGCAAAGAGACAGCAGAACCAAAAGGAGAAAAAAAATAGATGGTAGTAACAATGTACCAACATAAATAGCCATAAATATGATGGTGATGTGTAAGACAAGACCATGAACAGTGCTTAGCTGTGCAAAGGAGTGTAGAGTAATTTTGTCACTTACATTGGCATATGCATGCTGCATTGGCAAAGAATCCTCACATGAAGAAACTAGGAGGTTTTCTTATGTTCAGGGAGTAAAAAATAATACAAAATTAAATAAAATAAAAAATAAAGATAAATCATGTTTTAAAATAAATTTTTTGAAGAAGTAATCACATTTTTTTCTAATAAAAATGTTTTTAAGACAACTTCATTTTTATCTTTCTAAAAAAATTAATAAAAGCAGTGTAAAAAAATATTAAAATCAAGTTTTAAAACATGATTTTAATCATAAATAAATAAATTAAAGTTGTGTTTTAAAATATAAATTTTATCATTTTAAAGAAATAAATTTGCATTTTAAAACATAACATTTTATTAAGAGTACTTTTAAAACACGATTGTTTATAGTCCATAATTTATTTTTAATCTATCTTTTTGTTTAAAATGAAACATTATCCTAAAACATCTAACACAGCTAAAACTTATATATATATATATATATATATATATATATATATATATATATATATATATATAATA
>Ga0209489_100591_pt1 | contig 69885 bp, 37 predicted proteins | sample SiratrowhiteBW_FD_187527 | JGI IMG/M metagenome (GOLD analysis project Ga0209489, IMG submission 187527) | Root nodule microbial communities of legume samples collected from California, USA - Siratro white BW (SPAdes) (version 2) | ecosystem: Host-associated > Plants > Roots > Nodule | place... | reverse complement strand
TTTTTTTTTTTTTTTTTTGTATAAACAACCTAATATTTGAAAAATATCACAAAAATAATCAATATTAATTTACAAAAAAATATATTAACTACATATATTATTTTTATAAAATTTTAATTTTATCATGTTGGGATTTACAATTTAAAATTTCGCGATGGTTTTATCTTTAAGTGATAACTTAACCATGAATTTTAATAGCAATAGTTAAAAAATTTAAATTTATATTACATAAAAAGTTTAGATACTAAAAGAATAAAATTAAATATTATAAGAACCTATAATATATTTAAAATTAAAATAAAAGAAAAGAAAATTAGGATTTGATGCTAAATAAAATAATAGACATTCAATCGGAAGAGAGAAACTTTCTCTCCCCCACAAGAATAATTGTGGAGTAGCTTTTTGGTAAAAAAGATGTTTCTTATTTATAGGATTTTATTAAAATAATCTTATTTTTTCAGTATACATTTTTGAAGAGATGTAATGTAACAATTTTTTTTTCATCAAATACTAAATAATTAGGAATAAAAATTAATATTTCATAAATCTTAATTTAATTTTTTGAAAAGGATAAAACTATTATTTCTTCAAAATAAATATATGGTAAATAGTATGTTATTATATATTTCATATTTTCATTTGTAATATAACAAAAGAAGTAATATTAATATAATAATTTTAATTCTGTTAGTTTATTTAAACTTCTTTTAATAATTAATACACGTGTATTAAGAGAAAAATAAATTTATTAACTTATTAACAAATTTTAAATAAAATTAATTAAATTAAAGTTTTATGTTAATATTATTCTATTTTTATCATACTTTAATATTTATTATACTAGATCATTATTTATTTTAGATATATTAACGAGAAATAAATAATATTGCACTCTTAATAAGAAATAAGGTCATATAAATATTATTAACATAAAAAATAGTTACCAAGTGGTATTTGATAAAGGTAAAATCATATAAAATTCTGCATACGAAAAATTCACACCGTAAACATATAATATCTTCTTTTTATATATAAGTGTAGATAATACAAAACTGTTATATAAAGTTTGCATCTACCATTTCTCTTTCAAATTAAGGATATGTTTAGTTTACTGCTTTTTCTATTAATTTATACTTTCTCTATTTATAAAACTCATTTTTTATTTTTTTTCTCTCTTTTTATAAGACATGACGCATTAATTTTGTTCCCAAAATATCCTTAATTAAATTATATGTTTTTTTTTCTAAAAGAACAATATAAATATTTAAAATAATTTTATCTCTCCTAATCTTATTTGAAAACATAAATACTTATAAATATCAAAGTCCCTACTCAACAACTTTAGTTTTAAATATTATAAAAATAATTTTGGAATAATAGTATAGATTATTACCTAATTCACTATTTTTAATTAATTTTCGAAACTGAAAGGGTATTGAAAATTAGTGTTTCAGTACTGGAAAATATGCGAAATGGGAGAGAAATTGTGTTCGATTTATAAAAATTTAAATAATAAAAAAAAGTAAAACTAAGATACAATATTAATTATAAGTGATGAGATGTTATTCTTCCCATAAAACATGTAACAAAAGATCATTATATGTGGTGTCATTACATATAATTGAAGAAAAAAGACTATAACTTTGATTAAAAGGCAGTATCAAGAACATCTGTACTTGATCAAGTTCTCATCTTTAAAAAAATGGGTTAAGAGTATTGAAAAGGGCAGTACTTTTGTGATGAACTTTTTCATTATACTAAAATTTTAGAAACAAAGAGTAAAAAGAGTGTGGAAACAGTTGTTGTCAGTGAATTGAAATGTGAGAATGTTTCCTTATGTATGAGCATGTGAAGTTGGGGTTCTCCGAGGTCAGAAGATGAGTGAGGTTGTTCCAAGATGAAGAGGATGAACAGAATTGTTTTGTGATAAATGGGAGGTACGTGGAGAAGGATAAACAATAGGATAATTGCATTGCATTGCATGTTTGTGAAAATTATGCAAGTGGTGAGATTTCTTTGTCGGAGAGAGACAGAAAAGGTGGCAAAGAACGTAAAGGGAAAGAGAAAGGGAAAGGGAAATGTACTAGCAAATGGTAAAGGGTATGTGTGCAGAGAGCAGAAGGCACAGTGCCCCAACAAAGAGTACTGTGATGCATTGGTTTTTGATGATAATGGGGTTTCTTTTTGTCTGCAGTCTAAATTGGAATATGTAAAATTATTAGGAGGGTGTGGTTGGTTGGTAGCTTTAAAAGGGGTTTTGTTTGTTGTTTGTGGAGTGTAATGGTGAGCATATGTAGAAGCCATGATCTCAGTTGACTTGTCGTTGTAAAGATGCTTCCCCACACTTAACCCTTTGCCATAAAATCATCTCACGTTTTCTCTTTGACTCCTCCACCCACACATCCCTTCACTTTACTTCTTAATCATGCAACCTTCAATTATAGATCTTATTTACACCTCAAACTTCTTAATCATCCAGGTAATGGGGTATTTGTATCCCATGTTTTTTAAACCCTAAACGTAAAGTCTCGTTAGGTTTTAGTGTTTAGAGTTTTCTAAAAAAGTAAAAAGTATGTTATTATGAAGAATTTGTAAACTTAATGTCTCAAATTTTAAGTCAAATATAATGTCAAATTTACTTGTATGTTAATTTATGGTCAATATATGGTTTCAATACTATCCCCATCAAACTTATAAAATTTCATTTAGATGAAAAATAAGATAATTGAACAATAAGAAAAATTTTGTTTCTTAATTCAAAATAAGTTGAGTGATTTGAATTATTATATTAATATGCGTTTAAGAAATGAAATGCAAATAACAAATAAATAATATTTGTAAAAAGAGAAAGGAAAAAAAGGTACCAGTAAGAGGAAATGACATTTAGACCGATTATATCATGAAATTGTTACATACACTAACTCCTACCAGTTGCATCATCAAAATTATTGTATTGAGACCGAGAACACAAGTGATTATACTCGTCGCCGGCTGGGGTTTTGATATTGGCCGATGTCCTCCTAGGACGACAACAACCGAAACAAAGATACTGAGTTGTCAGTGTCTAACATGTTCATATATTCTTGTAAATTGTAATTAAAACATGACGAATCTTTTTCTTGTGGTTGAAATTGTTGTTCTTGGGGTTCTTGAAGTGGTAATTCTTGTACATAATGGTCGGAGGAGGGTGGTGGTGTGGAATGAGAAACTTGTGCTTTGAAGGCCACAAGGTGGTGAAGAAGAAGTTGGAGTTGGACTTCGACAAAGACAATCTTATTCTGCAAGTTTTCAGTCAGCCTTAAGCATCCACCAATCGGGTCTCTCGCCCTCTTGTTAGCCTCAAACATAATGAATTCCATGAATAAATTTATGTGAAAAAGGTCAAAAGACTCAATCATTTTCGAGATTTTTCCAACTCCGAAAAGTTTGCAACAATGGAGGAATTGTCTCTGGCCACGTTCCATGCTTTTTCTTGCAGAAATTTAGGGCGAAATAAGAGCCTTTAATTTCTTACAAATTGTGAGTGTCCAACATGTTCATATATTCTTGCAAATTGTAATCAAAACATGACGAATCTTTTTCTTATAGTTGAAGTTGTTGTTCTTGTGGTTGCTCTTGGAGTTCTTGAAATGGTAATTCTTGTAGATAAGGGTCGGAGAAGGGTGGTGGGGTGGAACGAGAAACCCTTGCTCTGAAGGCCGCAAGGTGGTGAAGGAGAAGGTGGAGTTTGGCTTCGGCAGAGACTATCGCATACTTTAAGTTTTGAATCAGCCTTGCAGAACGAGATCGTCTTTGCCGAAGCCGAACTCCAACTTCTCCTTCACCACCTTGCGGCCTTCAGAGCAAGGGTTTCTCATTCCACCCCACCACCCTCCTCCGACCCTTATCTACAAGAATTACCATTTCAAGAACTCCAAGAACAACCACAAGAACAACAACTTCAACCACAAGAAAAAGATTCGTCATGTTTTGATTACAATTTGCAAGAATATATGAACATGTTGGACACTCACAATTTGTAAGAAATTAAAGGCTCTTCTTTCGCCCTAAATTTCTGCAGGAAAAAGCATGGAACGTGGCCAGAGACAATTCCTTGATTGCCGCAAGCTTTTCAGAGTTGGAAAAATCTCGAAAATGATTGAGTCCTTTGACCTTCTTCACAGAAATTTATTTATGAAATTCATTATGTTTGAGGTTGACATAAGGGCAAGAGACCCGGTTGGTAGATGCTTAAGGCTGACTGAAAACTTGTAGAATAAGATCGTCTCTGTCGAAGCCGAACTCCAACTTCTTCTTCACCACCTTGCGGTCTTCAGAGCAAGGGTTTCTCATTCCACCCCACGACCCTCCTTCGACCCTTGTGTACAAGAATTACCATTTCAAGAACTACAAGAACAACCACAAGAACAACAATTTCAACCACAAGAAAAAGATCGTCATGTTTTGATTACAATTTGTAAGAATATATGAACATGTTGGACATTGGCAACTCAGTATCTTTGTTTCCGTTGTCCCCACTCAACTACTTTGATTATAATTTGCAAGAATATATGAACATAAATACTTATAAATACTAAAGTCCCCACTCAAGTACTTTAGTTTTAAATATTATAAAGATAATTTTGGAATAATAGTACAAATTATTACGTAATTCACTATTTTTAATTATTTTTTTAAACTAAAAGACTCTTGTACATAAAGGGAGTAGTTAAATAAAAAGCCTTGTTGTTTTAGTAAGTATATACAAATCCAATAAAAAAATATTGTTAATGGATCATTGTAAATTCAAACATTACAAATTTAATTAGAAAAATCTCACAGTCATAACCAAAACTAAATTCGGCTATGATACCAATTGAAAGAAATAATCAAATTAGGGTTTTAGTTTGATTATGACATATGAGTACATCATATTATATATAATCATATTATGTAGAAGATAAAAGGATTAGAACCTGGAATAGAAGAAGAGCTTTGATTCATCATCTTGTTGTTTTTTACCTCTTTCTCTGAATAAGAGAGAAGAGTGTGTACAAACTGCTCCCAGAAAAATGTATCCAAAGAATAATATGTTTTATTCTTTAATAGGAAAAACTGACTGTGGGCAGTTGTAGGGACTCTTCTATTTATTATTAATTATAATGGGCTAAGCCCACCTATTATCAGCTGACTCAATAAATATTCACATAATATAAATAATATTATTTTATGTAACCAAATAAGTAATAACAAACAAATAAATAATAACAATAATTGTTACATAATATTTTGGCAAATAAGTTAATTTGGACAAATTATTAATTTATGTATTTTCACAAAATAATTATTTCAACATATAAGTCATGATCTCAGTTGACTTGTCATTATAAAGATGCTTCCTCACACTTAACCCTTTGCCATAAAATCATCTCACCTTTTCGCTTTGACTCTTCCGCCTACCCATCCCTTCACTTTACTTCTTAATCATGCAACCTTCAATTATGGATCTTATTTGCACCTCAAACTTCTTAATCATCCAGGTAATGGGGCATTTGTATCCCATGTTTTTTAAACCCTAAACGTAAAGTCTCATTAGGTTTTAGTGTTTAGAGTTTTCTAAATAAGTGAAAAGTATGTTATTATGAAGAATTTGTAAACTTAATGTCTCAAATTTTAAGTCAAATATAATGTCAAATTTACTTGTATGTTAATTTATGGTCAATATATGGTTTCAATACTATCCCCATCAAACTTATAAAATTTCATTTAGATGAAAAATAAGATAATTGAACAATAAGAAAAATTTTGTTTCTTAATTCAAAATAAGTTGAGTGATTTGAATTATTATATTAATATGCGTTTAAGAAATGAAATGCAAATAACAAATAAATAATATTTGTAAAAAGAGAAAGGAAAAAAAGGTACCAGTAAGAGGAAATGACATTTAGACCGATTATATCATGAAATTGTTACATACACTAACTCCTACCAGTTGCATCATCAAAATTATTGTATTGAGACCGAGAACACAAGTGATTATACTCGTCGCCGGCTGGGGTTTTGATATTGGCCGATGTCCTCCTAGGACGACAACAACCGAAACAAAGATACTGAGTTGTCAGTGTCTAACATGTTCATATATTCTTGTAAATTGTAATTAAAACATGACGAATCTTTTTCTTGTGGTTGAAATTGTTGTTCTTGGGGTTCTTGAAGTGGTAATTCTTGTACATAATGGTCGGAGGAGGGTGGTGGTGTGGAATGAGAAACTTGTGCTTTGAAGGCCACAAGGTGGTGAAGAAGAAGTTGGAGTTGGACTTCGACAAAGACAATCTTATTCTGCAAGTTTTCAGTCAGCCTTAAGCATCCACCAATCGGGTCTCTCGCCCTCTTGTTAGCCTCAAACATAATGAATTCCATGAATAAATTTATGTGAAAAAGGTCAAAAGACTCAATCATTTTCGAGATTTTTCCAACTCCGAAAAGTTTGCAACAATGGAGGAATTGTCTCTGCCACGTTCCATGCTTTTTCTTGCAGAAATTTAGGGCGAAAGAAGAGCCTTTAATTTCTTGCAAATTGTGAGTGTCCAACATGTTCATATATTCTTGCAAATTGTGAGTGTCCAACATGTTCATATATTCTTGCAAATTGTAATCAAAACATGACAAATCTTTTTCTTATAGTTGAAATTGTTGTTCTTGTGGTTGCTCTTGGAGTTCTTGAAATGGTAATTCTTGTAGATAAGGGTCGGAGAAGGGTGGTGGGGTGGAATGAGAAACCCTTGCTCTGAAGGCCGCAAGGTGGTGAAGGAGAAGGTGGAGTTCGGCTTCGGCAGAGACTATCGCATACTTTAAGTTTTGAATCAGCTTTGCAGAATGAGATCGTCTTTGCCGAAGCCGAACTCCAACTTCTCCTTCACCACCTTGCATCCTTCAGAGCAAGGGTTTCTCATTCCACCCCACCACCCTCCTCCGACCCTTATCTACAAGAATTACCATTTCAAGAACTCCAAGAACAACCACAAGAACAACAACTTCAACCACAAGAAAAAGATTCGTCATGTTTTGATTACAATTTGCAAGAATATATGAACATGTTGGACACTCACAATTTGTAAGAAATTAAAGGCTCTTCTTTCGCCCTAAATTTCTGCAGGAAAAAGCATGGAACGTGGCCAGAGACAATTCCTTGATTGCCGCAAGCTTTTCAGAGTTGGAAAAATCTCGAAAATGATTGAGTCCTTTGACCTTCTTCACAGAAATTTATTTATGAAATTCATTATGTTTGAGGTTGACATAAGGGCAAGAGACCCGGTTGGTAGATGCTTAAGGCTGACTGAAAACTTGTAGAATAAGATCGTCTCTGTCGAAGCCGAACTCCAACTTCTTCTTCACCACCTTGCGGTCTTCAGAGCAAGGGTTTCTCATTCCACCCCACGACCCTCCTTCGACCCTTGTGTACAAGAATTACCATTTCAAGAACTACAAGAACAACCACAAGAACAACAATTTCAACCACAAGAAAAAGATCGTCATGTTTTGATTACAATTTGTAAGAATATATGAACATGTTGGACATTGGCAACTCAGTATCTTTGTTTCCGTTGTCCCCACTCAACTACTTTGATTATAATTTGCAAGAATATATGAACATAAATACTTATAAATACTAAAGTCCCCACTCAAGTACTTTAGTTTTAAATATTATAAAGATAATTTTGGAATAATAGTACAAATTATTACGTAATTCACTATTTTTAATTATTTTTTTAAACTAAAAGACTCTTGTACATAAAGGGAGTAGTTAAATAAAAAGCCTTGTTGTTTTAGTAAGTATATACAAATCCAATAAAAAAATATTGTTAATGGATCATTGTAAATTCAAACATTACAAATTTAATTAGAAAAATCTCACAGTCATAACCAAAACTAAATTCGGCTATGATACCAATTGAAAGAAATAATCAAATTAGGGTTTTAGTTTGATTATGACATATGAGTACATCATATTATATATAATCATATTATGTAGAAGATAAAAGGATTAGAACCTGGAATAGAAGAAGAGCTTTGATTCATCATCTTGTTGTTTTTTACCTCTTTATCTGAATAAGAGAGAAGAGTGTGTACAAACTGCTCCCAGAAAAATGTATCCAGAGAATAATATGTTTTATTCTTTAATAGGAAAAACTGACTGTGGGCAATTGTAGGGACTCTTCTATTTATTATTAATTATAATGGGCTAAGCCCACCTATTATCAGCTGATTCAATAAATATTCACATAATATAAATAATATTATTTTGTGTAACCAAATAAGTAATAACAAACAAATAAATAATAATAATAATTGTTACATAATATTTTGGCAAATAAGTTAATCTAGACAAATTATTAATTTATGTATATTCACAAAATAATTATTCCAACATATAAGCCATGATCTCAGTTGACTTGTCATTATAAAGACGCTTCCCCACACTTAACCCTTTGCCATAAAATCATCTCACCTTTTCTCTTTAACTCCTCCACCCACCCACCCCTTCACTTTTCTTCTTAATCATGCAACCTTCAATTATGGATCTTATTTTCACTTTAAACTTCTCTTCAAAACACCATTGTGGTTAAACTCCAATGAAAGTGAGTTCAAGTAAGACGGATTCTTTCTACACCTCCATAGTATCTTCCTGCACCTCTATAATTTTGAATATTACAATTTTAGTCATGATGAAAAGACCAAAATGCTCTTAGAGTTAGAGAAATAGGTTAAAGGTTAAGTGGAGGTTATGCGGATTGTACAATCCGTAATGATATAATTTTTTAAATTGAATTGTGGAATGTACAATCCGCAAATCTGAAATTAAATATTTCAAACTTGCGGATTGTACAATCTGCAATATTTTTTCCTACACCTTCATCATACGGATTGTACAATCTACAGTTACTGAAATTTTTTTAATGAATTGCGCGGATTATACAATCCCTAAGTGTGAAACAAAATTTCATGATCTGCAATTCATAGAAAAAAAATTCAATAATTGCGGATTGTATAATTGGTAAGATCGTGAAGAGTTCACAAGTAAATTCTAATTTTATTCAATGCAATGCAATTAAAATCTGACTTTGTTATATGTATTGTCACCGTAACACCACCCAATCATGTAATTAAAATTAAATAAAAAGTCTATTTTGCTACAGGCTTGTTGTGATTCCAAGTTCTAACTCCATTTTAAATAAAAAGTCTATTCTGCTCCTCTATACCTCTTAAATAATAAAGAGTTTCTTCTGCTGCTCTATACCATTTAATAAAGAGTCTCTTAGATGTTATGCTGAAACATTCACTCCTATTTCTTGATTGGTTTCATTTCAAATTTAATTAAAATAAAACTAAACTAATTAATTCAAATGAAAAGCACTTCTTGGATTTCATTTCAAATTCAATTAAAATTAAATTAAATTAATTTAATTAATACATTTTTAACTATCTCTTCCTCTTCCTATCAAATTTTAAAATCTCGATCACACCTCCAAAATCTCATTCACTTCTCAGACAATTTGGTAACACATTTAAATATAATTGCAATTACAAATACTACAATCCGCGAGTCTGGATATTCTAAGTGAAAAGGGTAAAGGATAGAGTTGGATTAAAATAATTTTTGAAAAGCTAAAATTATAATTTGCAATTTACTATGGAGGTGTAGAAAGACACTATGTAGGTGCAGGAAGAATCAGTCTCCACGTAATGGGCATTTGCATCCCATGTTTTCTAAACCCTAAACGTGAAGTCTCATTAGGGTTCCTCAAATACCATATTTGTCTATGAAAAAAATACCTTTAAGGATACAAAAATAAAAAATGTATTAATATATTTTCAATTGTAACGTATTCTAAAATATACAATTCATATATTAAATACATTTTGAAATATATTTTCAGATATATAATACATTCCAGAATATACTATATATTTTTGAAAAATAAAATTTAAAATTCAACTTTTTATGAGGTGTAACATTAGTATATGGGGTGCAGAATGCAATACCCATACTTACTTCGTGGACTTTGGTCCAACAAAATTTAAAAAAAAAAATTCTATAGACTTTGGTCCTTACTTTAGAAAGAAGCACGAAGCGCACGTTTGGATAAGATTTTGAAATTTTGATTTGACGAGTTCTTTCTGCACCTTAATACGTTCTTCCTACATTCTAATAAAAAAATTCAATACCATAATTATCTTTATATGAGAATCGAATGACACCCCCATTTGGTTGTCATTTTAAAAAAAATTGACAACCGGATGACATACTCATCCGGTTGTTAATTTTTTTTCAAATGACAATCGGACAGGGGTGTCATCCGGTTCTCATTTCCAAATCAAAATGATAATTGGATGAAACCTATCCAGTTCTCACAGTCCAAATCAAAAACAGATTAATTTTTCGATTTGCACTACGAGAACCGGATAAGTTTCATCCATCATTTTGATTTGGAAATGAGAACCGAATGACACCCATATCCGATTGTCATTTGAAAAAAAATTAATAACCGGATAAGCAGACCATCCTGTTATCATTTGAAAAAAAATGACAACCGGATGGGGTGTCATCCAGTTATCAAATTTTTTTCAAATGACAACTAGATGAAGTGTCATCCGGTTCTCATATAAAAGTAATTGTGGTATTAAAACTTTTTATTAGGGAGCAGGAAGAACGTATTAGGATACACGAAAAACTCGTTTTTTGATTTTTAATTAACTTGACCTTTGTAGAATTAATTTTGAGTTTTTTTATTGATATATTTTAAAGATAAATTATGTTTACAATATATTCTGATTTAACTACGAGTGTTTCTTTTAAAAAAAGTTAAACCTTCATTTATCAGGAGCTAACATTTAATCTTCTTCTGTTGGAATAAATTTCATATAAAGGTGACGCAAACAACGCCATTTTTTTTGGATGACGTAAATTTTAAAAGATTTATTTTCACACGAAATAATTTTTGAAATTTATTATTAAAACTGATTTTGTGTTTGTAATGATACAAAAAAAGTTAGTTTTGATTTTTTTGTGGGAGAAGTGTCAAACATGTTTCTCAAAGATATTATTATTCACATTTCTTAGTGAACTCATCTTATTCTCATTTTTTTATAAAAAAGCTATAGTTGTTCATTTTTTTAATTTAGAAAAAAAAAAAGATTAGATAAAAATAATCGACGTGAATGAAAACATGTCATTGACTTGATTCGGTTAACAACAGAGAGTAATATTGAAGGGTGTTTGAAGTGAGTGAGGTGAATGAAAATCCGATCGAAGAAGAGTAGCGGTGAAGCTTCCAAATTGGTGGCCATGGCGAAGAAGCGAAGCTCCAAAACTACCGTTTTCTTCATCTTCGTCTCTTTCATACTTTTCTGTGCTTTTCTCCCTGTTTTCGCTCCTCTTCCTTCTTTCCACTCTCACTCTTCTCACTCTTCTCACCATTCTCGTCGCAATACAGTAAGTTTCTTTACTCATGCTCTCATGTTATTTTCAATTGTTTATACAACTACATGAGCTAGCTCTTTGTCAAATGATAATGCTAAGATAGATGTGTTAGCAGAGCTTCTAGCTTGTAGTAACCTGTTAGTGAAGGAGTTTTTAGCGCTTTTATTGGAAGTAGGAAAAATGTTATTATATAAGTACTGTCTTCAATTCTTCAACATAACTTGCACTATAGTTTGGTTGTTATTTTCTACCTTAATAACTAGCTGTGATTGCTGGTAATCAGGTTAAGAGAAGGTTCGAGATCGCCAGTGATAGGTTCTGGAGAGACGGTGAACCGTTTCAGATAATCGGTGGTGATGTGCATTATTTTCGAGTGCATCCAGAGGTAGTAAATTTCTTGCTGACATCTCTTAGTTTGGAGTGAGAGGGATTTTCAGCACCTGCACACCATGATTGTGTTTCAGTCATTGGAAATATTATTGCTTCTTCATCTTTAGATCTGTTTTGGTTCTTTTATGTTGGTATTCTATGCTCTGTAGAACAAGAAAATGGAGTGAGCTATCATGCTCTCTTGTTATCTTCCTCATGAGGATAACACAGATTGATGAATGAATTTACCTCATCATTCTCTTAGACATCATAACTCGTAAGCATTTTGTTTTGTTCAAGTTAAATGCTCTTTATATGGTGATGTTGTTTTCTTTCTAATTGGCAGTACTGGGAAGATAGATTGTTAAAAGCCAAGGCATTGGGCTTGAACACAATTCAGACTTATGTTCCTTGGAATCTGCATGAGCCAGCTCCTGGAAAGTTTGTTTTCGAGGGTTTCGCAAACATTGAAGCATTCCTCAACCTTTGTCACAAACTTGGTCTGCTTGTGATGATTCGACCTGGACCATACATATGTGCAGGTTGGATATTGTTGAAGATTTGATTTGATTGTTAAAGATATGATCTCATTAGGTTGAATGTAAATAGGGATATCAGATGTATTTAGTAGATATGCAGAGATTTTATTTTATTTTGTTACCTTAATTATCTTGTACATATGATTATAAATAGATCAGTGTGTGCATATGCTCATAACACACACAATTCCTGTAATCCTACATGGTGTCAGGGCAGGTTCAATCCCCCAATTTTTTCTCAGCCTGTTACTGTTCTTCATGATGAATAGTACCTTTAACGCTTCCTGCTGCCAAACAGCAACTCATAATCAAGACAAAAGATTTGAGTATGACCATTAACCACCCAACCAGTTTTGAATTGATCAATATTATGATCCCGCTCAACCTTCACTATATAGACCCAGTGACAACCAACAATAGACACCTTTGGAGGTATTTAATCCAATGGAGGAGCAAGAAACATAATACATTTGCTACATCTAGTATTGAAGTCATGGAAGCAGCTCCAAGTGAAATTACGTGGCTACAACAACTCCTTAGGCAGCTACAATTGGGGGACATTTAAGACACTGGGCTTATTTGCGTTTATCAAACCACTCTTCATATTGCATCTAATTCAGTTTTCCATGAAAGCACTAAACATATAGATATATGTTGAGAAAGTGCTTTCAGGAGAAATCACCATTGAATTTGTCAGCTCTAGTGACTAGCTAGCAGATATGCTCACAAAATCTGTCCAGGGTTTCAAATTCATCATATTTGTAGCAAGCTTGACAACATTTGGCATATTTGTTCTACCTTGAGGGGAAATCTTGAAGATATGATCTAATTAGGTTGAATGTAAATCAGGATATAAGATATATTTAGCAGATATGTGGGGATTTTATTTTATTACCTTAATTATACTGTACATATGATATGATTATAAATAAATCAATATGTGTATGCCCATAAAACACACAATTCCTGTAATCCTACTGATATCTTACAACTTAAATTCCTGTATACTCAATTTATCAAGGAACTTCAAGTTTGTCTAGATTACCAAAATATAATTTTCCGATTTTCATGCATACCTTTTCATCAAAGAATGTAATTTTTGGGTTGTACTCACTTAGATTGTATCTCTTTTGACAAAATAGCAGAATTGTAAAACCCATACTCAAAATTCACAACGAGAAAATAATGTGTGGTTTTTGTATGCTGTGCACTAACTTTGACATTGTTCTAGAAGACAATCTTATCTATAAATATCTTATTTCCTCTTTTATACAGTATATTTAATCCCCTGAACCTGGAATCTCCATTGTTGTTGATATTTTGTTTAAAATGGTGAACAAGAATTCAAGATGATGAGTTACTGTTGATTTGTTTCAGAGTGGGATTGGGGCGGTTTCCCAGGTTGGTTCTATTCCATGAACCCAACTCCCAAACCAAGATCATCTGATCCTACATATCTTCAACTGGTATGTTTTTCTTAATATATTTTATTATAATGTCAGTCTTCCATGCAACTAACATCTTTGTACTCAGTAATCTTATATTTTTCATGTTTTTATTCATATTTCTATCTCTTATATGCCTTTCTGCTTTTCTGCTTTTCCCTCATGTTTTGCAATTTTGGAAACACAACTCAACATGTCTCTTGGTGTTTTATAATTTATTCATATTTTATTAGATGTTCTCTCTCATGTTCGATGTTCTTTCTTCTCTATTTAAACATGTAAGTTTTTTTAGTCTTGACAATTTCTGTTTTGTCCGTGCGATAATTCTAGACTTTCTAAGAAGAATGTGAATGCAGTATTCTCTTATTTAAGCGGGAATCAATATGAATTACAGTTATGTTGCCTTGATAGTTCAGCATCATCCTTATGATTCTTGGGCTTAAAATCTCAATCATGGCTTCTATAGGTTGTAACCCCTTGCTTGATACCACAAGTGTTTCAGTAAAGCAGCCTGGAGGTTGAGATTGTTGTTATCTCTTCTGAGACCTGACTTCTTAGGCCTGCATGCCTTGCTTCTGTTCCATCTTCTTAAAGTTAAATTAAGATTATGGTAACATGTAACCTCAAGATTTGAATTGAGCTCAGTCAGGTTGTGACAATTAAAGAGTGCCGGTATCATTTAGAACGTTATTGAACAATATACAAGTGCGGATGTTGTCAGGCTATAACATTGCCTGTCTCTCTCATATTGATACTACATAATCAGCCACGTTGGAGAAATCCTTTAGTGCCTTTGCTGTCAGGCTATGCTCAATTAAACCATCTCTTTGTTATTTCTAAAAGGGAAAAGGTGAACTTTGTGTGTGCCTTCATTGTAACAATGTCTTAGAGTGGTTTAAATGGACTATGTTAAACAATGCATTATGATCATTGAACTCATAGCATTTTGTAAAGAACTCTAGATTGTGAATGTAAGTAATGTGATTTTGAAAAGGATGTCTATGTCCTTGAAAGCATTTGGCGTACGTTTTTCTCCATGTTTATACATTATTTTTGTTGAAGTTTGGACTTATTATAGTTTGAAATTTAAGGTTGAAAGATGGTGGGGTGAGCTGCTTCCAAAGTTTCTTCCTCTCTTATATGACAATGGAGGCCCTATAATAATGGTTCAGGTATGTTGTTTTGGGTAGAATTTATTACTTGTATTCACCTGATAGCCATTATCATACCAGATGTTTAAAAAACATAAAATATGTTGAAGTTTATGTTCTGACTTCAGAAACAAAAAACTTTATGTGCTTATTTGCTTCTTCAAGTTATAGGGGTATGATGGAGAATGAAAAGAGATATTATTCTGAATTATTGATATATGGAGACAAATTACTGAAACCATACACTAATCGTTTTAGGTCATTAGTATACTAATGCTGTACACAGAACTTGATTGCTACAAGCCTGACCCAAAAATACCAACAATGTCATAAGATTAAAAAACAAGAAGAATCCTATTGTTTTTGACATTTCTCTTCCTATTTGTTCTCTCTAAAACTTAAGCTATGTGTGGTTTGCTTACATTCAGTAGAAAGTAGTTTGTCTAAATATGCAAGTATTTCTCTACTAGTGTGAATCCCTGAATGCTTAAATTTCTTTATTAAGATTGGACTTAATGTCACAATTATTGAATATTTTTCAAGATTTGTGCATTTCTTTTCTTTTGAAGACCACTTATCTTATAAAGGAGTATTACATTGACTTATATGACATCATTTGACAGATTGAAAATGAGTTTGGTTCTTATGGAGATGACAAAGCATATCTCCATCACTTGGTCACCCTTGCAAGAGGTCATCTTGGCCATGATGTTATTTTGTAAGGGTTGTTGTTATGTTTTTTAACCCTCTCACTTTATTCTTCTTAAACTGGAGTATCTTTCTGTAATTATAGCAAAAGATGTTGGTTTGTAGGACTATGGTCATCTGAAGAGTTAGACCATGGCTTTTAGTTCTCCTCTTTCTGTCTGTATCTTTCTGTCTCAGTAATTTAACTGCCTAAATTTCAATGTGAAGAAAAATGAAAAGAAGATAGTGATAAAGAAATGGACAAATTGGAAAATGGAGAGAGAATGTACTGAAAGAGAAGGATGAAGTGGAAGAAGCTAAGTCAGGATAAAAAGAAGTCAGGCAACCGCAAATAGTCCAATTTTTGAACTATTGAGGGTAAAACATTAGCTATTAACGGATTTGACTACTAGTTTCCAGTCAAACAAATCAATAATTTTAGACATCATGAATATTCGTAGTTATTTTTTCATTTTCTTCACTTAATCTCACTTTTGCAAACGTATCCTCCAAGATGGAATTCATGCGTGTCATGCTCCCCTTATGATGGGTTCTGTATCTCAGAAATATGCAATTTTTAATTTTCTTGTATCTTCATAATTATCTTACCAAATTTAGTTTACGTCTCATAGGAATTCCTGTCTAGACATATTATAATTTGTACCGGGAATGAAAAAGAGACGGTAAACAGTTTTTTGTAGAACAAATCATTTGGTGACAGCTAAAGTTCTCTTTTCTGTGCACAGTTTTGCAGTGGTATCTATACTATTTCGAAGCAAGTAAGATAATGTGCTGTAGTGGTATATTTTTCAGAAAAATGAATTGTTATGTTTATCAATAAAGAAGGATTGGTTAAAAATAAAAACATGGAGTTGAATTTCAACTTTTGAACTTCTATTTAAAATGTTCAAATATACCCCTAAAAATCCAAAATTTAAACCGATAATGGAACAGGGCAATATCATGGCTAGTTTGAGTTCGATCTCTGTTTTTGTTAATCTTTTCCTTATATATTCACGGTTTTCAGATACACTACAGATGGAGGCGTGAGGGAAAATCTTGAGAAAGGATCTATTCATGGGGATGCTGTCTTTTCAGGTCAAAATTTGTTATTATGAATGTTACTTTAAGGTTTTATAAACCTGTATTTTCTCACCTTCCTCTCTCTCCCTCCCTCTGTGTAAAGATATGTGAATAAGGAAAACTATCAAAGTATGTGACATGCTACATCCATGACAGATTTGCGTGCCTGTGTTTTTCTGTGAACTCCAATCTTGTTTTCTTATCCTCATTAATTTGTTGTTGACTGACATGACTGATAAGATATATATATCTTTTGGTAGCTGTTGATTTCAGTACTGGTGATGATCCTTGGCCTATATTCAAGTTACAAAAGGAGTTCAATGCCCCAGGAAAATCACCACCTTTGTCAGCGTAAGTGTAATCCTATGAAATATCATTTCTGTTTATCAAATGCTAAATATTCAAACTGCTTATCGTATCAGGGAGTTTTACACTGGGTGGCTTACACACTGGGGAGAGAAAATTGCCACGACAGATGCTGATTTTACAGCAGCTGCTCTTGAAAAAATTTTGCAGAAAAATGGTTCTGCAGTCCTCTATGTATGTCTCAACCTCTACCTTTTTACTGTTTGAAAATCACATTCTGAACAATCCTCTTGGTTTGGGTTTTCTAATTTTCAGATGGCACATGGTGGGACTAACTTTGGATTTTATAATGGAGCTAATACTGGTGTAGATGAGGCGGACTACAAACCTGATCTCACTTCTTATGATTATGTTAGAAATCTTTTAACCCTTATGTTGAACGTTCCATAGTGAACTGTCACATGCATATTGCAAACTGGACTGACTATTATATATCCAGGATGCACCAATTAGGGAATCTGGTGACGTTGACAATTCAAAATTCAATGGTATGAATGTAATGTTTTTCACTCATTTTCAGGCTATCAATATTGTATTGTACTTAGTTTTCAAAATATTTACTATTTTGCAAATCTTTAGCCTAAAGCACTTTGTCATGCTGTGGAAGCAATATTCATAGAGTCAGATAGAAAGTGTGTTTAAATTGCTTTGTCTGGATATCCTAAATACATCCAAAGTCCACCTTTTAATTTCTAATTATGTCTTTCTGTGTTTTATGCTTTTCATGTTTATTATATTGTTATAAACATGGTCGAGGTTTCAAAATCACACCCTTTGTAACTTGGGCTTTCAGAATTAAGCGATTACTCTTGTTTTATAGGGAAAAGAAATATGATATCTGTTATAGTTTGGGTGTTAATGTAGAGAAAGAAAACATTCTGCATAAAACATATTGGGCAAAAGCAAGTTTCAAGAAAGTTATACTTTTTCACTAGTCACTCTCTCGCATATTATGAATCAAAATTATGTGGAACTTTATAATCTATAATGTTGAATACTTTAATTACTTTCGTACTGACATAAAATATCATATATTCAGTTGAAGAATATCTTCTCGTTAATCCAAACTATAATTCGTTCCCCTTCTGGTTTTGTCATTATTTGTTAAACTTCGTTATTTTCACTATAATCATCCAAGCAAAATTTAAATTTGTGCTTTCATATGTTTCAGCTATTCGAAGGGTTATAGCCAAATATAGCTCAGTACCTCTTCCACCTGTTCCCTCTAATAATAATGAAAAGGCAAGCTATGGACCAATTCACTTACAAAGAAAGGCTTTTTTATTTGACACGTTTGATTTCACCAGTTCCACTAATGTGTTTGAATCTGAAACTCCATTGCCAATGGAGTATGTGGGCCAGGTATGTCATTTCTTTCATACCGGTGAAAGATTCCTAAATTCCCAAATTGTATTATTTAAAATTAACTTTTGTGTTCAGTTTTTTGGTTTTGCATTGTATGTCACTGAATACAGAGCGAAGAGAGGTGGAAGAAGTTTGTTCATACCAAAGGTGCTATTTTAATTCCTTCTTTAGTTTTCATTTTTTTTTTTTTTGTAGCGACTTTCTTCTGATACCATCATCCTATTTCTATTACCCATAGCTAGAACGTTTACAGAATGTCTCATCAATATAGCTTCTCTAAATATAATAAATGCTAAATGTGCAGTTACATGACAGAGCTCAAGTATTTATTTCATGCCCTTCTGAAGACAATGGTGGTAGGCCAACTTATGTTGGAACTATTGAGAGGTGGTTAAATAACAAACTAAGCCTTCCTGATGTTAAATGCCATTCTAACATCAACTTACTTATTCTGGTATGTACCTGCTTTCTTTACGTATTCTTATATCATTTTGTAAAGAATTTATTTTTGGCGGACTTTTAGTTCATGAGCTTATGTCTTGGACTACGCAAATATCAGTTTTGATGATTTCGCTTGTTGGGATTTCATGAATTGGTCTTCGTCCTTCATTGTGGAGAATATAAGGGAGTACCAGAGAATTTAAATATTTATGATTAACTTCTTACTTTAGTTGTATAGTTTGTTATTTCTGATTGTGAGTTATATAAATCAAGATGCCTCAACTTCTGAGCAATTTCCTTCAGCTTATAACATGTTATGGGATTTCGCCGAATACTTTCTTCTGCCTTTTGTAGGTTGAAAACATGGGTCGTGTAAATTATGGGGCTTTCATCTTTGATAGGAAGGTATAGGTCATCTGAAGCTGATGCTGCCGCTCTAAATGTTTGATGGTAATTGGTTGATGTTTGACACAACTTCTACAGGGCATTCTGTCTTCAGTTTATCTGGAAGGGGAAGAAGTAAAAGGGTGGAAAATGTTTCCTATTCCTTTGCACAACCTGAATGAAATGTCAACCTACAATCCTGTCACGCAGGCTTCATATTCTGCATTCAGTGAAATAAGATCATCCAGAAAAAAGTTTATTTATAAGCATGGTATGTACTAAAATCCATTCTGGTGTGTGGAGAGATGCCTTGTTCTATCATTAATGCTCATTTCTATCTCGTAATTTTCTCAGTCATCACTTCTATGGTATTTTAAATCTTTGATGTCAAATATTGGCCAAGGTGTTTCTTTTCCTGCAGAGAATACTTCCAAAGAACCTGCATTTTATTCTGGCCACTTCTCAATTGATAAATCAAGTCAGGTCATGGATACGTTTATATCATTCAGCAATTGGGGAAAAGGCATTGTGTTTGTTAATGACTTCAATATAGGAAGATATTGGCCGGTAAACTAAAATAGTATTTTATTCCTCTTAAATAAATTATAATTTGCAAAATAACTTTAATTTTGGAATAAAACGGAATATTTTAAACAAATATAATTTCATAAGATTTTAGAAGGGAGTAGTAAGTTGTCTAACAATGATGCTTTTGCTTTGGTTCTTTGATAGTTGAGAGGACCACAATGCAATCTCTACGTTCCTGCACCACTCCTAAAGCAAGGAGATAACTTCATGGTATGTTCCCGGAATAGCTTTAATTTGACTCTAACATTTATAATCGTTTTATGTGATGTAAATTTGCCAAGGTTAATGTAACTCTCAACTTATAAATGGTTCTATTGGAGATATTATAAGACTCTAAGGACATGGTTCTTGCAACTGTTGTAATTGTCATTTATCTCAAGAATTATATTCACTGGTATATCTCAAAAAATGATATTCAATATTCACCTGAGAATGAAATTCACATTTGATTACATTCTCCTCAACCAATTTGCAGGTAATACTTGAGCTAGAATCTCCAGATCCTGAACTTGTGGTACACTCAGTCGATGAGCCAGACTACACATGTGGCTCCAGTGGGATGCGCCTTCATCAGCTGAAATAAAATGTCATAAAAATGTACGACATTTGAAAATACTTTAAGAAGTTGGAATTGAATGAAATTTCTTGCCTTAAATCAATTTTAAATATATAATTAAATTTAAGATATCCTATAATAATTTATTTTAAACATATAATAATTAAACATATAAATTATAGGAAGTGCTTTTTTATTTTTTATTATTTTTTCTACAAGGATAACTAGAAGGAAGGGAGGAGTTATGATCTGATAAGCATCAGAATTCCTACCAAACAACCAAAGAAAAAGGAAAAAATACTACTTTAAAACCGAAAAAACCTAACATCGAGCTTCAGAAGGCTTCTGCTTAAGGAGACCCTTAACAATGGACTCAATGTCCAGATAAGAGCAGTCGTCCTCAGGAGAAGACTCGATGGGCCTAATCTCCCAAAATGGTCCGTCTTCAGCAGCTTTCAATCCAAAATGTGGAAACATCGGATAATTGCTGGGAGCACGGATGTGGGTATGGGCAAGGGAGGCCATAGCCTGAGCTAACTCAGGGATAGACCGAGCGCTCGACTTCAGACGAAAGCTGAAGGGGAAGAGGGCGCGAGGGTCAGCCGAGTAGGTTGGGGCGGTGGGGGCTGTTTCAGGATCTGTGTAAACCACCTGAATCTGGTTGGAGACAATGCCGGAAGGTGCACAATCAGCAAGAGTTCCAGATCCTTCGAAGAACTTAGCTTCGAGGGCGGCTACATCTCGAACTTGGGAAAACCAAGCCGAGCCTCTATCCATACTGAGAAACGCTTCGTAAACACGAAGGTCATTCTCAGCTGCAAGAGTAGGGAAACCGAAGCTGTCGTATCTTTCAGCGAAAGACTCATTCAGCTTGTTATCTGCTTCACAGGGGTATTGTAACCCGGAGGAGGCGAGGAACCATCGTTGGTCCTCAGTTATGGTGCCAGTGGCAGGAAACGAGTAGTGACCAAAGACGATCGCCTGGTTACGGGGGCCGGGAGGGACAGGGTGGTGCTTACCCTTAGCGGGGTAGACGGCCTGAACGCCGGCAGCAGGATTGATCTTAGAATTAAGATCATCCAAAAGAGCAAAAATGGCAGGAATGTTTGGCATAAAGTGGGCATGGGCCCTATCAACCATAAACTGGTCGCGGCGTGCTGGACCAGGGTTCAGGGAAGGAGAGGGTGGACCTTACCATAGGTCTGAATCTCTGGTTGCGAAGAAAACAGAGTTTTGAAAATGTTGAGGACAGGGGATGAGACAGGGAGAGACTCGGGAGAGTAGTTCCGGAGAAAGCGCAACAAAAATTGATGTTGGTCGGGTTCAAGAGCACGGGCGTCGTGGGCGGCGCGAAGGCACTGTACCCAAAATAAGACGCCATAGTAAAGGCGTAAAATGTAGGGGTGGTACTGAGGACATTCTCTCTGAAAGTAGTGGCTATCACAAAGAGAGCTATTAATCAGATGAACAACATAGTCCATCATTCTAGCGGAGGGAGTGTACGTAGAAGTACGCTTCCTAGGAGCATAACTAATGTGTAGACCAATAAATGGTGGGAGCATGTCGGAAGCACCGCTTTGCTGGTGGCCGGAAAAGGCCTCAGCGGCGGAGAGAGAGAGTGATTTAGTGGGCTGGGGGGTGCCAGAAATCACTGGTTTCATGACAGTGGCAGTCTTGGAAAGAGTTGCTCAGAGTTGGTGGGGTTTGGGTCATCAAGTGACGGCAGAGTTGGTGGTTTTGTTCTAATATTTATAGTTTCTACACATAAGCTTCGAATGTATATTTTACAGTAATACAATTTTTTTTATAAGATTTAACCTATTCGTTATAAAAATATAATTTTTTTATTCAATATTTATCTATTAAGACACAATATATACATAAAGTTTATTTACCAAATATTTAGGAGAAAGGATAAAATTATACTCGCTAATTTTTACCAGATATTACATTGTAAATAATTTTATATAAAAAAAATGATTTTTGTTTACCATGTTATTATCATTATTAATATCAAATTTTATTAAAATTAAACAATAATAGTAATAGTAAATTAAAATAATTCATGTTTTAATATATATATATAATAATTCGTCTTTACACTTTTTTTCAAAAGAAATTGTCTCTGCCCTTTAAATTAGTTTCTATTTTATTCTTTCTCTCACTCATACAGGTTAGTTTTTTTTTTATTGTTTAGAACAGCAACATAAGTAGTTTTTTTTTAATAAATTTTCTTCCCACTTACCACATTCAATTAATCATGATACTTAGAATAGATTTTTTTCAAGCAAAACCAATAGGTATTTTGTTATGATAGACATTATTAAAAGTTAAAAATGACTTTATGTAAATTATTCATTATAAATCGAAAATGTAATTTACATAGCTAAAAAAATTCAATTATTGTAAAATTTAATTCTAACATAATTTATTTTATTTAACTTGTTTATTTATTATAAATCTTAACTATGTAAAAATAATCATTAATAGTTTATACACAAATACGTTATGAGAATAAACCATATTACTAGTATGAGTAAATTACATAAATGGTTAAAGAAATTATACTACTCATATAAAAAAATATAATTTTTTTAATTGAGTGTGGGTGGAGAAAGAAATTTTGAAATTAAAATTTGTTTAGAGGTAGGAAAATCTCGATTTACTATTCAAATTATCTCTTTCTATCTCCTGAGTCTTATCTTTTGCATTAAGTTTTGGGTTCCTTTGTGAGTGGTTGGTTGGCTCATTCTAAGTTTTTTTTTTTTTTGTGGTTGGTTCCCTTATGCCATTTAAGAGAAAATTTCATTTTGGTGAGCAGATAACACTAAAATACACTAAAATTATCCTGTATCACTTATTCAAAACATGTCATGTCTATATGTAATTTTGATACTATTGTTAACAGATTACTGTTTAATATCTAGATAAACTGAATTGAATCATAACTAAATTATCTAAAAATCTAAACTATCATATAGATTTATTTTAAACATACATTTTAATTTTGTAACTTACATTTTGATTTAAATATTTCAGTTAGGAAGCTACACTGTTCAAAAATTAAACTAAAAAGCAGCCCACTTTCAGTTTTTATTTTTAAAACAATTCAGTTTTTTTAATATAACTAACTATCAATTTGATCCAATTAATTTTTTAAATATTCAAAGTGAATTTAATATGTAGACAATCTCATTAAACAACAACAGAACATGTATGTAACATATAAAATTTACTTTTAGCTTCTTTAAATAAAGTTACCCCTTTTTCTCTTTAATTTAAAAAAAAAAAAAAACACTACTTTTCATCTCTCAAATGCTATCTAAATAGTTTCTTTCCTTCATAAAATGTTATATGATCAAAATTTAACACATTTTAAGTTAAAGAGACTAAAAATAAATACTTTTCTTAAAAGGTACAGTATCATGAGAAAAAAAAAATTGCATTTCACGTTCAGGTAACATTACAAAATTAAAACAGATGACTATTTAATAGTTAAAAAGAAACAACATTATCTGATAGTATTTATTTGATGATCAACAATATCTTTTGGCATAACAGAATCTGTTGAGATAAATAAGATACTTATATAGCAGTTGGGTGAGAAATTAAAGGCTCCTCCTCCTCTTTCGCCCTAAATTTTGCATGCAAAAGCATGGAACGTGGCACGAGTTCCTCAAAGAACACCGCACAACCAGCCTGCGCTGCCTGTAAGTACCAACGCAGGAAATGCGGACCCTCCTGCATTCTCGCACCTTTCTTTCCTCACTATCGTCAAAGAGAGTTCCTCAACTGTCACAAGCTTTTCGGAGTTCGCAAAATCGCCAAAATGATCGAGCCTTTAGACCCTTCTCAAAGACACATAGCCATAGATTCCATTATCTTTGAGGCTGATATGAGAGCCCAAGACCCTGTTGGCGGCTGCGTAAGGCTCGTTCAAAACTTGCAGTATGAAATCGTTTCTGCCCAAACTCAACTCGGACTTCTCCATCAGCATCTTGCCGCCTTCAGAGCACAAGCTTCTCATTCCAATGTCACAGCACCACCACCTCCACCACCCTCCTCTTCCGGCCTTTATCTTCAAGAAATACCACCTCAACAACTACTTCAACAACAAGAACCGCCACAAGATTCGTTACAACTTCAACCTCAAGAACAACCAAAAGGTCCACAAGAACAACCGCAAGATCCGTCTTTTAATTACAATTCATTGCAAGAATATATGGGCAATTTGGACACTGATGACAAGTCAGGATGACATCGGCCAATATCAAGACGCCAGCTGGCCACGTGTTTGATCACTAAAAGTCCTTGCAATCATCAAAAATCAAATTCAAATGTCTATGTATTGCTATTCAGTTTTATGCGAATGATGCTTCTGTTAGCGTTCTTTAGGTAATTTTATTATTACAAAACTATGTCAGTGAAGTACTGTCTCATGATTACAACAAAGTTGGAGAAGCAATAGGGCATGAGATGAGATTGGTGTGATGAATAGGATAGTAGGTGCAATTCTTGACCACATGGTGTTATCTTGAGAGATAGAGAGTTATGCAGTTATTTCTTCAAACAATATCTGAGTTTAGTTTATGTAAATCAAAGATAGTTGAGTCTTCCCTTTATCTGTTCAGAGTTCATTTTGGCATCAAATAGCATAGAATTATTGTTTTCCTTTTCTGAATGACAAAAGAAGAATTTTAAGGAAGATTTTAATCAAAGAATAATGTAAATTTAAAATTAAATCTATTTATTTATTATCTGCATTTCATTTCTTAAACATATATTAATATAATAATTCAAATCACTCAAGTATTAAAGAAACAAAATTTTTCTTGTTCAATTATAGGATTTTTTATCTAATACTAAATTTTATAAGTTTGACGGGGATGATATTGAAACCATTCAACATAAATTAACGTACAAGTAAATTTGACATTATATTTGACTTAAAATTTGAGACATCAAGTTACCTTCGTATTGAGATACTTTTCAATTATTTTTTTATCTAATAATAAATTTTATGTAATCTTGTATAAAACTATTAGTTGAGTGGTGACATTTGACATTTAGAAAAAGTATAGCCATATGACAATTTTTTTAACTTAATATTAGTAAAAATGGTGATTATGAATCACTTGATCATTTTTCTTTATTCATCCAATAATGAAAAGCTATGTTCCAAGAACAAAATAAGAAGTGAAGGTGAGTGGAAAATACTTAAACATATTATAAAAGCAAGGAGAATGTAAATGTTTAAATGCTTGAATTGATGAGATTTTAGTTGGAAACATTGAGAGGAGAAGAAAGTTGAAGCTTGCAGGTGTGGAGCTGCAACTCCAACTGCAAGTTCTTCTTCCTCTCATTTTCCAATGCAGCCCTCAGCCTAGAAATCTCCTTCTCCTCACCATGATCATTAGCCACTTCATCACTCTCCTCCTCTCCTCTTATCATATTCACCAGAAACTTCACTTCCAACAGCTCTTGTTCCAAGCTCCCTTTCAGCACATTCAGAGTCGCCAACATCTTCTCCCTCTTCTTCACACCACCACCACCTACAACACTTTCTGATCCACTTCCATCAACATTCACATGCTCCTCCACTTTTTCGACAACCTCTTTAGCCCCCCCATCATCGTTTGGAAACACAGGATCAAGCTCCAACCCGTCTTGGTTGAAGTTCCACCCACTGATCCTTCTCTCCTTCACCTGCATGGCGGGGTCATCATCATCACCATCATCATCATCATCATGCTCACCCCCATCTGCATGCTCACTAACCTTGCTCTCCTTGTACCTTTTCTCCACACTGGGCAACCCTTGCAGCACGTTCTTCACCAGAAAGTCAGTTCCTTTGCAGTTCTTAAAGAAGGGGTGTTTCAGCAGCTTATCAGCAGTTGGCCTTTTGGAAGGATCTTGGTCTAGACAAGAAGCCACCATGTCCTTGAACGCCTTGGAGAACTTGTTCCCGTTCCCCTTTCTATACTTATCCAAATCGGAGAAACGAAAGCGCTTCGTGATCTTGAGCATCATGGACTTGGAAGGTGGAAGGTGAGAGAGAGGAGGCCTTCCATGCGCCAGCTCCAATGCCGTTATCCCAAAGGACCATATATCAGCCTTGAAACTGTACCCCGTGTGCGAGTGAATCACCTCCGGGGCCATCCAATAAGGCGTGCCGGCGACGTCCGTGAACTTGAGAGAGGAACACATGGAGGACTCGTAGATCGAAGCCGACACGCCGAAATCCGCGAGCTTTACTTGCCCGTTTGTGTCGACGAGAATGTTCCCAGCTTTTATGTCTCGGTGGAGGTGGCCCTGGCCGTGGAGGTAGGAGAGGGCGTTGAGGGTGTCTCTGAGAACCACCGCGATGCAGGGTTCGGTTAAGCCGTTGGGGTGGGAGTGAGAGATGATGGATTGGAGAGACCCTGCGGCCATGAAGGGCATCACCACCCAGAGGCGGCGGTCGACGGTGAAGGAGCAGTGAGCTTTGAGGATGTTGGGGTGAGAAAGGAGGGACAGGGTTTTGGCCTCGCGGCGAACGTCGTCCAAGTCGGGGCGGGAACGGTCCAGGTCGATGGATTTGATTGCCACGGCGGCGGAGTTCATGGGGATGCAGACGGCTTTGTAGACGACGGCGCTGACGCCGGCGCCGATCTCGTGGAGGAGCTTGTAGGAGGAAGAGTCGAGTGGGTATTGGAGCCTTTTGGGTGATTGTTTTTCTTGGACGGTTGCCATGGAGAATGAGTGATGCATTGTTGCATGGGGTGGTGGCGGAATTAATGGAGAAGAAAGTGAGTTTTTGAAAGCGCTTTTCTTGTGACTGTTACAGAAAAAGAAAGTGTTGTCTTGAGTTCTCCGTGCATGCATGTGAATGATCACATAGCCAATCACTTTGAATCACGTGAATCGATACTACCTGCATGCTTTTATATGTATGCCATATAAAACATGAAACTTGATCAAAGTTGGATGTTGTGTGAAAAGTATCATTTTGGCCTTCTACGTGAATAATTTAGAAATGGAATGGATGTTTTCATTCGAGTTATCAAATGAATTAGGTCGTATTTTTATCCATTTGTGAATTATCATAAAATAACAACCATTTTATGGAGATTTTAATGTAGAAATTGATACAAGATAAATAATATTCGTGAAATTTTTTCTAATTCCTAGTAAAAAATTAATGTTTTGTTTATTTTTATAGAATTACATGACTTGAATTGATTTTAAGGAGGGTGTTTATTTTTGAAATCTTATTGTCCAAATATGATAAAGATAATCTCTAATGATTTTAAGCCATATGATTGTTATTATAATATTATATATTATACTGTGATGTTTATAATTATTTAGATATGTCATTATAGAAAAAAATATCATTTGGAATCAGAGTATTACTGAAGGGATGTTTGGAAAAAAATATGCATGAATTAGTAGACTACAAGAAAGTATAATTTTAGCGTCAACTAAAAACAAATATAAATTGAAGAAAATCGTTGTTATAATATAATTAGTATTGGTCTTGTGTCGGTCAACAAGACAATGCTACATATGTAGAAACTGCTCAATTTAGTGTTGTTTTTTTTGGATGAGCCACTATTAAGTCTCAGTTTTACTCATTTTTAAATAATTTTAACATAGATCTAACTCACTCCACTCACTCCACCTGGAATGGAATAAAATAATTTTGGAACATTCACATAGTGAATGCTAACTGAAAAATAAAATAAAAAATTAGCATTCCCAAAGTCGATGCTATATAAAAATTTAATATAAATTAAATTGTGTCGTTGCCGATCACAATAATTTAAAAAATAAAATCTTGTAAAAACTTTTTATATTCAATAAAATAAATATAAATGAAAAAAGTGGGAAGGAGATAAGGATGTATGTGTAGACGAAGGAGATGTATATGAATAAAGAATATGAGTGTAGGTGAAGAAGATAAGTGTGGATGAAGGAGATGAATGTAAATAAAAGAGATAAGTGTGAGGAGATTTATAAGTGTGAATAAAAAAAATGAGTATAAGGAGGTTTATGAATATAAATAAAAAAAAATTAGTGTGAAGAGATCTATATAAAAAGTGATAGAGAAAAGATGTGAACAAGGATATTTATTATTTTTAGGCTTTAAAAATAAAAATATCTATGATTCTTATCATTATTATAAAGACGCACCAATTTATAGCACATCAAATCTAAGACTAACTTAAATAAATATAAATAAATAAAAATAAAATTAAGGCTGAAACTAACATTTTTTTCTAATATTTATGTTATTTAGTATCGGTTTAACCAATATTAATTTGACATTAATATAAATATTTTTACTTTATTAAAATGTTAAAAATAGTTATTATTATCAAAAGGTTGACTAAGTCGATTTTAATAACATCTAACATTATACAAATTCTAATCCAATGCTAGTTCCATTTTAACATAAATATTTATTTAATAAAATTTAGAAATATTCTTATTTTTCAATTTTTTAAATTAATCTCTTATATTTAAAACTAATAAGCTAATTTAATATTTTCTTATTATAATACTTTATTCAATTGTATAGACTTGGAGAAAAAATAAGTACCAAACTCAAATTATATGGTTTCATAAGCTTAAAATAATAAAAATTGTAATTTAGATGTATTGAATTTTGGTATGAAAAAGAAACAAAGAAAACATAAAAGAGAAAGACTGAATATTATTGAATTTGTTAACTGATCTAGAGAAGATCAACTAATATATAGACTTTAAAGTTCACATACAGTTGAAACAGAATAAGACCCATACATGGCCTAAACAGAAAAAACAGAACAGTCAAAATATAACTAACATTGAAAATTACTAATACTTCCTCTCAAACTCAAGGTAAGGGATTTTTAAGAACAAAATCCTTCACATTGAATTTGAACATAAGAAGCTGAAAACGAGTAGTAGATGTTTAGTAAAAACATCAGCCCACTAATCCAAACTAGGAACATGACAAACAACTAGTTGTTTTAACATCACTTGATCCCGAACACAAAAAACATCAATTTTCATATGCTTGGTTCTGGAGTGAAAAACTGGATTATGAGTTATAACAACTGCACTCTGATTATCACACAACCTAACAGGAGTACAAAAATAAATAGACAGTTCCTTCAATAAAGCTTGAATCCATAAAATGTCAGCAGAATACCATGTAAGACTGCGATACTCCACTTCAGTACTTTAAAAATACGAGATTCATGGGCAAGAAGAAGTGTCTCAACCTCCATTTGGAGGTGTTTCAAATTTACTTTAAAAAAATAACAGAAATAACAGGTTCATAGTCTTGTGGAAGACCTTCAAAAATAGCATCAACATACTCATCAGGTTTGACTGGACAACCAATTCCAGCCAGTTCATCTGCAATATTTTTTATTTTTCCCAAGAACTCTCTCATAGTCTTGTTTTCAAGGGACTGTGCACGAAGATCAGTGAGTAACTACCTTGATCTAGCTTTGGTTTGGGTAAAGAAATGATCATGAATCTGTTTACAGACCTGGTACGAGTGAACTGCCCCAAGAACCCGAGACAAGATAATCTTGGACAGAGTTGATTGTAACCAAAAAAACAAGATTTGATCCTGGACTTCCCATTTTTCATATGTAAGATTAACATTTCCAGAAAGACGATCATCTTTAGTGAGAAAATCACCGGATTAACAACAAACATTTGAAGTTTATGAGATTTAATAAGAGGTTCAACCTGTTACTTCCAAAGAAGATAATTGAAATCATCAAGCTTATCGGCTATGGAGTTTGGAAAAAGTTGGGAGGGGAATGAGGGAATTTGTACTGACCATTGTGAATCAGTTACTCAGCTTTGTATACCATATTAAATTTTGGTATAAAAGAAAAACAAAAAAAAATATAAAAGAGAAAGACTGAATATTATTGCATTTGTTAACTGATCCAATACAAAAAAAATCAACTAATATATAGACTTTAAAGTCTACATATATATAGACTTTAAAGTCTACATACAGTTGAAACAGAATAAGGCCATACATAATTCAAATATAAAAAACAGAACAGTCAAAATATAACTAATGATGAACATTACTATGTAATTTAAAATGAATTGATTGATATTTAAAAAACATCGATTACACAAGAAGATAATAAGATGTATTTTGAAATGAATTGATTGATATTTGAAAAACATCAATCACATAAGTAAACTTTTTGAAGTAAAATATGATCGTCCAATTTCATGTAATGATTACGAGTTTTAGACAATTAACAAAAATCATGAATGCTTATTTTATTTTTTTTAATATTTAAGAGAATGTGGTACTCTTTAATAATTTGTATTTGGTTGTATATTTATTCCTTTAATAATTTTTATTTGGGTGTATATTTATTCCTTTAACATTGTTGTGTGTATTAAGAAGTTGCATATTTTATTATAGGAATTATAAGAGAATCTTTACAATAAATTGTATAGCAAAATTGACAAAGGAAATGTGGTGAATTTATTTTTCAGAAAGTGAAGACCTTCATTATATACATTTATATTTTAAAGATTAATTATTATTATTCATTTGTGATATTTTTCAAAATTTGTTGTTGTAAGAAATTAACACAAAATTATGGAAGATAGTTTGTCTTATCCTATCTTAACTCTAATATTTGATAATAAGAAAAAAAAAAAAAGGTACAGTCCAGTGTCATAATTTGGATCTAAAATTTGTAGATGTTTCATCTACAAATATTTTATATTTTTCCACAACACTACCTAAGACAAAACAAAGAGTCAGCTATAATTATGAACAGCCTACCTACTTTTTTTCTTGCAAACATTATCACGATTCTGAATTAAATACTTCAAGAAATTTAACCACTAACATTGACAAAAACCTAATAAGAATTATAATGACTTTATTAGTTTAGGTTAATTACCTATTAGCTAATATTTTATTTTTTCAGAGCATTTATTAGAATATACATGTTTTAAAGATAAATACACAAAATTACAATTTTAGTTTATTTATTTTCACTGTAATTCAATACAACAGACTAGCTTGTATACATTTTTTTTTAATAAAAATCTTTTTTTAAACTACGATTTACAAGTGATTTTTTTAAAGAATTATTTTAAAAAACCGACATAATAAACGAACATATTTAAAAATATTCTGTAATAACAGTGGTGAGATTTGATTTAGAAGGTATGTGCAGTTTGTCTTAAGAAATGTAGAGGATGGGGTTGCAGTGTCTGAGAAATGGAATGGAAAGATAAAGAAGAAGCAGATATTGACACGTGGCACGGTGTTTAAAATCGGATGCGAACCTATTTATATTCTTCTCTTTATTCTCTCCTTCTCGTCCGCCACTTCTCTCTCTTCGCCGTTCCACTCAGCTCTCACTCTTCTCCACCCTCATCACAAACCCTAGCTTACCATTTTCCATGGTTCCTCTCCATCTCCTCCACTGAACTCTCCCTCAAATCGCTCATAAAAGGACAATTATCGGAGACACTCGGGATTCTACTCAAACTTACCTTCCTCATGGCGGCTTCCACCACCAGCCAGGTCTACATCGATGTAATCGAGGATGTCATGGTCAAGGTCCGTGACGAGTTCGTCAACAACGGAGGTCCTGGCGAGGAAGTTCTCAAGGAGCTTCAAGCTGTAATTAATCATCATCTCCACCTCTATTCTGTTTTTACATGTCCACGATTTACTTTTAATCTCTATTTATGAATAATTAAATCGGATTATACGATGTTTATGCATCTATTTCAAACTTGTATTGATTTAGTTTTGAGTTTTTTTTTTCTTTCTCGACTGGTTTGTTGATTTAGGGTTTGGATCGGATCCGTTGTTTTGTGGTATTTCTGTTTTCTCTGTCAGATTTTTGTATTACTTTTATTGGCGGTGTTGAAGATGTTTGTCCTTCTTTTGTGTAGATGTGGGAGTCAAAGATGATGCAGGCGGGTGCTGTGCTGGGTCCCATAGAAAGGTCAACTGCTGCAAAGCCGACTCCCGGTGGTCCTATTACTCCGGTTCATGATCTTAACATGCCGTATGAGGGGACCGAGGAGTATGAGACTCCTACTGCTGAAATGCTTTTTCCCCCTGTGAGTTTTGATCCACATCGTGGTTATGAGTTCGACCAGTGATGTCTCCTTTTGAGGTTCTTTTATGAGTTAAAATTATTGGATTGCTGATATGCACTTCTTAACGTGCAGACGCCGTTGCAAACACCAATTCAAACCCCTTTACCTGGAACTGGAGATAACTCAACGTATAACATTCCTACTGGACCGAGTGACTACCCCTCTTCTGGAAATGATACCGGAGGAAATGCTGAAGGAAAAGGAGGAAGACCTGCTACATATATGGTAAAGCTCATTTTGCTAGCTGCTCCCATGATATATCATAGAAGTATTTTGCAATTTACAGTGTTAAATTACCTATTTTTCATTTGTTCTCAGTTATATATCTCAAACAATGGTAGCGTAGTGCATAGCCACCATTCTAATATACAAATTGAGTAATTTATTTATACCATATACCTATGAATGTTTGGCATATTCGTAATCAACAATTAAAAATCATATGTTTTAAGCAAACTCAAGTAAATAACAATTGAAGTCTAGGAAACAAAACGGTTTAAAAGAATTTATATTTCAAATACGAGTCATAATGAGAAACATGGGTGGATGTTGCACAGAAAATAGCATCGGTAGAGGGTTCAGAGTAGAGAAATGAATCGAGGGTGTCACCAGAAATACCTCCAGAGATAGGTTATTTAGTCAAACAGTACGTGTGATGGACAGTAGAAGTTTGGGAAATGATAATAGTCAATCATAAATTGCAGTGGGAAGTGGCTGGCCCTGACAGTGCTATAGCCGCTGTTTCGAAGTTTATACACATTACGTAAATTATGCTACAAAATCTCACAGATGTCTGAATTTTTTTAATAAAACACTGAAATTAAAGAATATTCATGATGGAATATGGATGAAGTCATTACTGTTGTTCAATGGGAATCCAATGCCCGGTTAGAATAAATAAAAAGTTAAAGGGTAGATCTTAGAAGAACTAAAGACTAGGGAGCACATGAACAGTGAATAAAAGATATATTACAAACTTTGAGAGTGGTGAAGGAAGGTGGGATAGACAATGTTGTGTGATACAGAAGTTGTCTGGAACATAAACAACCTTTCAGGTAAAGTGGCTGGAAAATGCTTTGTAATGTCGACAATCTTGATGGAGAAAGGTGGACATCTTCTCAGAGAGATGTGTTCTTAATTTATAATTTGGGCTTATCCCACAAAACTGACTGGACTCGTATGTTAAGAAAACTACCTAAGTCATACATTGGCCATATCTCTTGCTGATATGGGATCTAAAACACTTCCCATCACACCCAAAACTGGACATTTTGAGTGGAGACAACTGCTGTAGCCCAATAACACCCTCTCATGCTTAGGAGTGGACATTTAAGGTTCATTTCTTATGATAGAAAGAGGGAGAGAGAGGAAGGAAAGAGAAAGGAGGGAGGGGGTACGGGTTTGGTTGAGAAGAAAAAAGATGAAAGTGCAATATTCGACGCAATGATTGGTGGCTTGTCTTTCTGCTGAAAAATGAGAAGAAAAGGGAGGAAAGTCCAATATAATTGATTACGAGTGTAACATAATCAATTATGTTGGGTTTTCTAAAACATCTTTTATAGTTGAAAACGTTCCCATAATAGATTATTGCAGGTTTGTAACCAATTATGGGGCTATTTTTATTTGTTTTTTGTTTGTTTTATTTTGAGAGTCATAATAATAATGTGTAATTAAGTAATAATAATAAGAAATTATTAATAATAAATAAAAACAAATTTTTTTCCACCTATTTCTTTCCAGCCAAACAAATCTTCTTTTCACTCATTTGCAACCTCTTTCTCTTCCACTCACTATTTTTTTCATCTCTACCAAACAGACCATTAAAGTGTAAACAAATATGGGCGTCATAATGATGAATCAAGGATAAGTTATGATACAGTCTTAAAATTTTGGCTTAGGGCTTAACTTTACCCAACGAAAATGACTTGCAAGGTAAAGATTGCCCAAGTTTAATAAGGACTACATTAGCTATGTCTCTATTTAGTGTGAGATCTAAACACTCACTAAGTGAATGGGGCGTGCAAGATAGTTGGGAATAGGGTTTCTGATCTGATTAAATGAAAATGGGGTTAAGTTCTGATATTCTCCCGATGAAAGCATTAAATGGCACCATTCCATCATGAGGAGAATGCTAGCAGAGATGATTGCGATATCACCTCAAAATGGCCATAATCTGCAGTGCTACAACCACTACAATAAACTTCTTTGCAACAGGCCCCACAGAAGTGGCTGGTGTGTATGTAATGTAACACTATATGGTGATACTATGTGGGAGACAACATAAAAATAGGAATTTTTTAAATTCGTAAGGGGGAAAATATCTATTCAGCACTGTGCTTGTTTTTGGATGCAATTGTAGCCATTATTTGAAAGTGCTCTACTATTTTAACTTTGTATTTGCCATGGGTTGCCCTTCATTGCTATCTCAAATGCCATTATCAATTTGTGCTATTCTTTAATCTGTAGCTATTGTTCAGTGGCTTAAGTATTCTGTTTAAATCATTTACACGGACTTTTTTTAAGGTGTTCATTAATGTTGTCTTTGTAAACTTCTACAGCAACCTCCTTCTCCTTGGATGAACCCGAGGCCCTCACTTGATGTCAATGTTGGTGAGTGTCTTTTAAATTCAGGATAAAGTGTTTACTTTAATCAAATCGTTTTGCAGTAATAATGGTATGTATTACTGTAGCTTATGTGGAAGGGCGTGATGAGGCAGACAGAGGAACTTCTAATCAACCTCTGACACAGGTAAACAAGTCAGTTAGGTATGATAGAAGAATGCTTTGTCTGTTGTCAAAGTTTGAAGAGACCTCATCATGGTTGAGTTATTTTTAAAGCCAGCAAATTGTGTTACTACTGTTTATTTTTGTCTGGAATGTCACGTTGCTGATGCTTTAAAAAATTGTAGGACTTCTTCACAATGTCGGCAGGAAAGCGTAAACGCAATGATTTGACTTCTCAATATAATGCTGGTGGATATATACCTCAACAAGATGGAGCTGGGGATGCTGCACTTGGAGTTTTTGAAATTGAGGTATTCTTGTTTCTGTATTGGTCAGCATCACGTATATTAGCAGGATGTTTGTATATAGTTTGTAAGTTGTGCTTTAGTGATTTTAATAGTCTAAGTTACTGTCTTTATCATTTTTGGTTTCGTTGTAAACTGTATTTTTTACCGAATGGGAGCAAGGATATGCTAGTTTTATAATTAGTTTGTTGGTTTTTGCACTTCTCTGTCCTGTCCCCCCGGAGGGTTTGAGACAAGATGGACATGGGGGATGTATACATCTTGCCATCCCTAGAAAGTGGATTGTTCTGTTTGGAGGTACTTTCCTTTCCCCTTCTTTTCCCAAATGGGGGATGCCAATTGTTTGGCACAAGATTGAGTGATTACAGATGGAGGGGGCTACCCTTGCTGTAGCTACCTATGTTGCATCTGTCAATTTTTGAAAAAATGTAGATTATTCAGAAATCTCTGAAGTTTTTTCAAACACATTTCTGTCTTGTGGCAGTTTACCATGAAAACAAATGAATAATGATCCAAGTACATCAAAACTATGAATGCCCAATTCCCACAGTTTTACCCCAAAATAAAATACTTAGAATGACATGACATTCCTTTTTTGTTCTGTTTATTTCTACCTTAGGATTGATTTTCGATAATGATGTCAAATGTTTCTCCTTGCTGTTTTTTCCTGCTGTTTATTTGTAAGCACTGTTTCTCGTGATTATTTTTGTTTCCCTTTTCTCTATTTTTTTCCTGCTTTCTTGTGCATTGAACTATTGTACAAGCACTATAGAGTAAGATCAATCTAGTTCATAAAGTATTTTTCTTTGCTGGGGTCTTCAATTGTAGTTATACTTGATTTTCTTGCATCCTGTATCACTCTGGCTTGTAGAAAGAAATTTTCCTCTGTAATAGTTTCTAAAGATACCGTAATGATACAAGTAGTTTCTCTCTCTTTCTTGCTGTAAAACTATTCATGAGATAGTGTTTTTCTTGGAAATTTGATATCTTATTTTTGGTCGCCAGTTTTATAGTTTTTGGGGCATTTTATTGTGAAACCAAATTATTAACATGGATTCTGATTTCCATGCAATTGTCTGATATTCTAGGTTGAGTGGATTTAGTTACCACCTATCCACCTTGGAGCTGCGTGACAATATTATAATATTTACCAACATTAAAAATCTCAAACATTATCCTCTCAATTTTTTTTTATTTTTCAGACTTGTTTTATTGTCATCTCAAATGTCAATATGAAAGTAATAATGGTTCACCGTCACAACGATCCTCAGAATAGACATTTTCCTCAGATAGCTTTATTGAGAATTTTAAATTCCTAGCTTCTTGCCTATTCCACTCTTGCAGTGAATGTATATTGTTCTGTTGGTTTTTTACCATGCACAAGCATGTGAATTATCTGTCAGTTAATTTCATTGACTTGCTTGGTTGATTGGAAAATTGTTCAGTTACTAAACTCTTGGAGATCAATCATTTAGGTAAATGGAGGTGACATCTCCATTAATTCACATCACACTATTTCCAAAGGGAAAATGCAAGCGGATTTGGAGAGGTTGACTACTAGAATTCCTCAACTTGATGGACCAATTCCTTACGATGATGAGCTTTCTACTCCAAATGTGAGTAGTGACATTTGTCCCTTCTCCTTCCTGCACTCATGATCTTCTGTAAATAAACACTTGTGTTCTTTCCCTCCATAGCAAGAGATGCATTTACTTTGTTTACTTGTTGTGATTTCTTTTTGTCCCTTACAATGTTGTGAGAAGGACGGGCCATCTCTCTTTAAGTTCTTGGTAGATAAGTACTTGGGCAATTAATAATCACATTGAATGTTAAGGTTTCAATAGCCACTTTATTTGTATTTAATGAGCTCCTATTAATTATGAGTTATTCTATTGGTGCAAAACTATGAAATAAATGGGCCATTTTAGTTCGTTTCCATAAATATTGTATAGTGCGAAACAACACAGTTTTAAGTTATCCCATTCCCTTGTTCAACATTGGACAGAATGACTAAAGCTGTAATTCCAAGGAACTACATTGAAGTGCTTGATTTTAATTCAAGACGGATATTGTACTATACTAACATGTTTGTAATTTGAACATGAATTAGTTGCTATATCCAAACTTAATGCTACTTATGGAACTTGAAAACTCCAATTGATTGGATGGACTAATATTTAGCTAAAAGAGAACAAAATTGGACTATAAAATTCCATCTAACTCTGCAGTTACTAATTTTTTACTGTTTAAATTGCATTATGCTTCATTTGACAGTTCCCTCCTCCGTATCTTGCATCCCATCATCTTGATTTGTTTCATCCTTTGGCAGATATACAACTATGGAGAAGTGTTCAGTGAAGACTACAATATTTCTAATACACCAGCCCCTCCTGGTTAGTCGATAATGTGTATTAAACATCTTTTTAAAATTTTTATGGCTTATCATTATATATTTTATCCGTAGATGTTGCTGATTCTTTTTCCTTTATCAATTATTAGAAGTGCCAGTTAGCACCCCTGCTCTCGTGGCTCAGAATGAGGTGGGAAATGATGAAGACGATGACGATGATGAACCCCCATTAAATGAAGAAGATGATGATGAATTGGATGACATGGAACAAGGAGAGGATCAAAATACACATCATCTTGTTCTGGCCCAGTTTGACAAGGTAACAACTTCCCTACACTCTGAGCTAGATGTCATGGTTGTAATAATTTGTAGGTAGTGTGGTTCAGGGTTGGATAAATTATTCTCTAATATGGTGTATTTTGCTCAAAATTAAGGTGACACGTACCAAGAGCAGGTGGAAATGCACACTAAAGGATGGCATCATGCACATAAATAATAAGGACATTCTCTTCAACAAGGTTTGTCACTGTTGAAGGAGAACATGTGATGTTATTTTCTATTTTCCAATTTAATTTATCGAATTTGTCGTACATTTCTGCAGGCGACAGGAGAGTTTGAATTCTGACTTGTTGGAGATGGTGCTTTCGTGATGTTCGGAGATGTTATTTAGTGTTTCATCATCTTTATTTGATTATACTTGTTAAGCGAATGATTCAGGAAGAGGAAAATCCTTTACCCTTTCGAGACTGTTGTTTTGATGTTGGCCTCTTGTACATAGAGAATGAGCAATTTTTGGCCTTTACCTGATGATTACAGACTCGGGCATTTCCTTAAGCCCAGCAATTGTAGTATGTGGTTCCTTTAGTTCTGTATACTTGGGCGTTTTGGTTAATTAGCAATCCTTTGTATGATAATGATAGTTAATTTTGGCATAAACTTCATCCAGACCCCCCAGCTGAAAATGTGTAAATCACCTCAATCTTACTGTGGCTAGGTATGTTAAGATCTTTTATCCTTGCCGACACCCTTACTCTTGGCAGAGTCATCTTATCTTCCGTCTGCAGCATGAAAGCTCCGTGTTTTTTTTACTTCAGGATTAGAAATTGTGATGTTGGTTCTTCTACAATGTCCTTGTCTGTACATTCTACGAGTTTCAAAGAGCTCCCAAACATATTCGTTAGGTTCAATAGGGCATGTTTCCAACATCAGTTGCTTCTTTCAAAAGTCCAGCACGACCAAGGAGATTAAGTATCCACGCGAATGCTCTACATTGGTTCAATCCTAAACTTTCTGACCAAAACCGTTGAAACGAAATATTGTCTGGCTTCTGACCAAAGTCCAGCCTGCATGCAAGGCAGATAGAATAGCCGCGAAAGTGATGTTTGAGTTAATTCCGGCTTATAATTATCTCATCAGAAGTTCTTAAAGCATTGTCACCAAGTCCATGCATTCCATAACCCCTAATTAATGAGTACCATGACATTAATTCTCTCTCCTTAATGCTATCAAACACAATCTGCCTTTTCTTGAAGTTCCCACACTTCATATACATGTTAATGAGACCATTTCTCGCCAAAATTTTGTCATCCACCAAATTCCTAGTGGCAACGTTCTATGCCGCCAACTCTTCATAAACATAAAATACCGGAAATTGTCGCACAATAGGCCATTAGTTTGGCAAGCTACATTTGCCTAAAAGGTTCCAGTGACTTCTCACCAAACCCCTTGGAAGCAAGTCATTGATCACAGCACTCCAACTTATAACTTGGCCTCATCGGGGAATGACCATCTCTACCTGATTTCTCCATCTGCAAAAGTGCTGCATAGGCCTCCTCACACAAATGAATTCAGCGTATGACTCTATCAAAGCATTCCAACTTACTAGGTTCATGTTCTTTATATCCAAAAACACCTTTTGTGCATCCCCCAAAAGTTGGTGCTTCCCATGTGTACCTATCAATGGATATTTCACAAACAAAGAAATATTCGTATCCACCTTTAAAACAAACCCACGGATTTCTATCACCAGTTTACTTTAGTCGTATCAGAACACACAGAAAACACCACGGTCAATGCTTCAGCACTGATTTTAATTATCCTTGTCCTCATCACCTTAAACAACTCGAGAGTTTCATCATAAAGCCCACATCTAGCATGGCTCGTCAAGAGGGAGGTTTGCGTCACGGAATTCCGCTGCAAACCTCCCGACTCCATCCTTTTAAGAACTGCATAGGCACCAAGAGAATAACAGTTGAACTGCAAACAAGTATTCTCACAAACATTCCATCAAACAGTTGGCGTGCATCCTCCATTCGCCCGAGCTTCCCATGCATAACCCACGAGTTCATTGACGATGTGAATATGATTCTGAAAGCCACAGGCAAAAATGGAAGGTTTTCTATTTTAAGATAAAGTTGAAGCGCGTGTTGATGGTAAGCCATGAGAGACGTTGGGTCTGATAATGCAGTTCCCCAAAAGTAGATGATGGAGCCCCTCAAGTGGTATTGTGGGAATCAACAAGTTCATATCATTATGGGTATTGTGGGCATCTGATTACTTTATAAAACTTCCTATCATATGAGATAAGTTAGAGAATTTTCTTTCAAATCCAATTTGCACTTGCAATGTAGAATGCATTTTGTAGTAGAAAATTAGAAGATCGCGTTATGCAACATTCTCATATTTTTCTTTTTTTATATCCATTACAAAAATTTTCTCACTCTCATCAATATGGAGACATGTAGTATTTTGGTTAATGTTGTTAGCATAAGTTTGGTTAATGTTGTTACTCTCATTAATGTTTTTCTTATGGTGAATTACATGAAGTCTACATAAAATTACCTACTAATTTTTCTTCAACTCATTTTAACCTTGTTTAACTTTCCTCTTTTTTCTCCACCATAATTACTAGCAAAACTCATGTAATAAATTGTTTTCTCCAATTTAATGATTATTACTCTTCTTATATGTGAAAATGACATTGTTCCTGTAGTTAACAATTTTGCTTAAATCCAACACTAAGCTTCTTGGTGACATATTCAAAATCATAGCGAAAATATGCTTTAGTTATTCTCATATATTGGTATGCTTGCTTTTGTTCAATTTCAACACCAATGAATTATTCTACTGGTCTTTTTGCAACCATCCACACTCCTCTTCGGATCCGTCAACTTATAGAATACTTGTTTACGGGTTTATATATCTTACTATTACTCATCTCATATTACTTATGATATTCATAATCTCAATCAATTTAGTTTTCTCCTAATGTGACAATTTTCAAGCTATTTAGACTAACCTACTCGTCTTGATTCTTGTCCCTTAGTATCATGTCATTCCAAAAAGCAACCAATATTTTAGCCTATCCATTACTGAACGTTAACGTTATGTCATTGCTTGTGAGCTTTAATGACTCTTACTTTCTTTAAGATGTTTGAGTCTTTTTCATTTTTCTATATCTTCTTTATTGCAGCCATCCAACAGTAATAAATTAATTTTTTTTATGAGCATACTGAACATATTAATATTTACATGCCATGTGAAAAGGTCAATTTTAGTCTGATCAAGTTTTTAATGGTGACTTCATCCCTCCAACTTGCAATAATGATTATTTATTCTCAACTTGCAAGAAGTCTCAACAATAATTTGTTATCGACTTCCATTTCTCTCTCCTTTTTCTTATTTTACTTTTTGTTTTAATACCTCTCTTGCTTTATTAAAGAGTTGAGAAATAATACTGATTACAGTTTGTACTTGAGTTATGTAAAGCAATTTGGGTTTGATTAAATTACAAAAAATTAATTCCAGGAAAATAGCTCTTTTCATCCTACAATACCAACTCAAATTCCATTCCAAAAAGTTGTACAGTTGATAATTTCAATCATATTATAAAGTTGTAAATACAATTACCAAACAGTTTTTTTAAATGAGGATCTCATGCATAAATATTTATGCATGCAAGCAAAGAAATGTATGGAAATGAAGTATTGTGTTTGAGATTTAACTGGATTAGGTTTTACATGTTCAAAATTACTGAACATGCAAAGTTTATTGCATTTCCTTGAGTTTTTTTCCTACAGGAATTTAGAGCCACCGATAATAATTAAAAACGGATAAAATCAATTACTTTTCATTCGAAATTAAACACATGTTCACAATAATTTATGTACCTATTCAAATTCAATCAATTGAACTAGACGTCTCTGTCTCAGAAAATCGACTATAATATAATCTAATCAATTATATTTTAAAAATGTTTTTTTATCTAATTTATTTTTTATTTACTTATATAAATAATGCGATTTCACAAGAAATAGATAGGACTGTCTTTATTCTCATTAAGTTTTCGTTATACTAGAAAGGTTTGGTTTAATTCTCATAACATAAATTCAACACTACTAAAATATAGTGTATATTGAGAAATAAAAAAAAATCTACTCATAAAGTTAACTTTTTTGGACTATAAACAAGTCAGTGTTTATTCTAAAAAAATCACATGGCTATTTTTTTCTCCAACCCCAGATAACATAGGTCTAGATTGGCATAATAGATGAAATAATTGAGTATAGAGAATATAAAAGTAGATCGAAAGGACAATTAATTTTTAAATTACTAAAATCCATGGTATTTTTTGTCGTACTTCTTCTATTTTCTTTATTTTTACTCATCTTTTTTTAATCAAACCCTAAATTTCAACATTACTCGCATATTTCCCTGTTCATTTTTATTTACCATATTTCTCTCATGCTTTTGAATTATATTTTTATTCTTTTTCACATTCTGGGTTTTATAAGAAAACATAAACAATTCAGTGAGTGTTATTTAAGACATTTGCAAAGTTTAGTAGGTGGTATGCAGGAAAAGGGCACCTGAATGCGAGGGTGGTCCCCGGTTAGGAAAAGGAAGCAAAACAATAATTGAAGAGAAGAGCAAATAGTTTACAAGAAAGTAAAATTGAAGAAAAAAAATTGCAGAATTTGATGACCATTGGTTGCTGCTTTTCAAAGAGATAAGCCTTGTCACAAGTAACTTAATTGGAATATTACACATCCCTCTAACCACCACACCAACCTAATAATGCTTCTGCTACAAAGTCAGTAAATAACTCTTTTCAACTAATCAAAATAGTTTATACTATGGTTACTCAGTCCCTTTCTGTCTATTCTTATTCTCAGACCTATTTCCTACCATTTTCCATATACTCACTTTCCTCATTTTGAATCCATCTTCTTCATTTTGGGTCAACATTTCACACACTCTTTCTTCTTCGTATACGCCAAAATCAAAGTAACCCAACAAGTGTACCTCGTAACAGTGTTTCACAATTAAAATTATTTTTGTCTCTCTCAAACTTCTTTGTCGGTGGAACAAGCCATGCAAAAAAAAAAAAAGAACACCATCCTTTGAAAAGAAAATAAATTAAAAAAGCAAAACAAAACCAAAAGGTGTAAACACTCATGCTAATCTTTTCAACTGAATGATTAGCCAGATTAAACAATGACTTGTGCGATTAACCTAGAAATATTTTATATTGTCCCACCTCAAAAAGAATACATAATAATCACAACCAGTGCCCTGTTATAAATAAAATAAAATAATGCTGTGTGCAATGCAGAAGAATAAAAGCATTGACAGAAAATATAATAGGAAAATGGAACTCTGTGTCGCAAAAAAAATAGTGGTAGTATACATTCAACATGCTAACAACTGTCAGTCACCGACTGAAACCCCGTTGCCATTTACACGCATTCAAGTAAATTATGATGAATATGAACAAATTCTCCAAAAATATACCAAAATAAAATTAAAACAAAAAAAAAGAAAAGAAATTAAGACAAGTAACACAGTACAAACCTCTCTTGTTTGTGTTTTGTGTTCATGCAGATCAAATCGTCCACTTCCAGATCTTGAACCTAACATCCACGTTGCACTTGGCGTTGGAAGTGGACGCCGTCGCCGGTTTCTTGCCGGAGGGAAGAGTCACTCTGATTCCGTCGCATGAGACTCTGATTCCGACCTTTGGGGTTTTCAAATTTCCCATTTTGGCCTTCACTTTTGTTTCCAAATTTACCTTCAGCGGTAAACCGTTTTTGCTCTTCATGCTGGACTTCAATTGCGATGCGTCCTCGCTCTGGAGTGCGTGGCCGGTGGTCACAATGGAGGTTTTGATGAGCGTGGTGTTCTTCTTGCCGTGCAGGAAGGCGGGGACGGTGCCATCGCCGACGTCGACGTTGCCGGAGAGGATGGAGATGGAGGTGGGAGCGTAGGCGAAGAGGATCTTCTTGTTGGGGTTGGTGGCGGAGACTGTGACGTCGAAGCGGGAGTTGAGGGTGGAGGAGGAGGTGAGGTTCAGGTACGAGAGTTTCAGCGACGTGACGGTGAAGGTGGGGCGGTGGGGGCGGTAGAGCAGGTAGAACGCAGTGCCGGCGATGCCGATCAAGAGGAGTAGGACAAGCACGGTGAGGATCAGCCAGAAGAAGAAGGTGCAGCAGCAGCTGCGCTTGCTCCGGCGGCGGTGGTGAGGCTGCGGGCGGTAGGTGGGGCGGGTGGCGCCGTAGAGTTGAGCCTTTGTCGCCGGGAAAGCGGGGTTGGCGGCGGCTGCGGCTGGCTTGGCCGAAGGGTACACCCTATCTGCCATGGTGATGGTGTTTGTGTTTTTTGTTTCACTAAAGTTGTTGTTGTGGGTGAAATGAGAAGAGGATGTTTTTTTTGAAGAGAACGAGGAAAAATATGTTTTTGTTTTTCGTCTTTGCTTTGTTGACCAGAGGGAGAAACGCGCTAAATCTGAGAAGGTGGTGGTACTGCACTATGACAAGTGAGAGTGGGAGAGAGAGGGGTTTATTGGGTTATTAAGAGCTTGTTTAGGGATAAATATGGATTAATCAGTGATTAGAAGTTGGAGAAAGTGGGGTAAGATGAGAGAGATAGTAACGTTCTAACCCACACCCTTTAGCTGTATCCAGCTATCTCTTCTCACATTGGGCGCGTACAAATGCAGCAACCAACATACTTAAGGTCAACTTGTCTTTTCTCTCACCTAATTAAAAATTTTCATTGCATTTTGACTATAGAAACCAAATAATTAAATACTAATAACTTGCATTATATCATTATTAATTGCATTTAAGGGAAAGAAATATTTTTTATATTTTTTATTAGGTTAAAATGTTGGGTGGAGGGGAAGTGAAAGCAACGCGCTGTATTGAGAGTGGAGTTGTGAGAATGAGGGTATATGTGATCTGAGATGTTACTTCTAAGTTCTAGACTCTGATCCAACGTGCCAAAAACTAACGCCACTAAGGTGATGTTCATTATGAAGATGATGCAATGACTTCATTGTTTCAATTCTGTGTGCCACCTTTGCGTTATCACCTTCATGCAATGATCACACGGCCACAGTTTTTCCATATCATTGGTTTCTCAAATACAGAAATAAGGTACCATAATTATTGACTAATCTGCCACTTTACATGAATGGCAACTACTAATTCTCAATATCCCTAATCATAAATAGCATATTTTATTTAATCATTCATACAATTAAAGTCAATAATACATGGTTATAGAAAAATTAGTGTGTCAATTGATTCGTCCCCTTTTATTTATTCTGTTGCACATGTAGTATGTCCATTATTTTATCTTGCAAGTAGGGATTAGACCTACGAAAATAAAATCCCCCAAAAAATATGGGATATAAAGAATTAAGCCAAAAGCACTAGAAAGTGGTTTCTGAGAAATGACATTAGTTTGTGTATTGAAGTTTGAGTCATCCAGCTGGAATGTTCATGGAAAGCAAAGCTTTAATAGAATCCCACAATTTGGTAGGTGCTGATTCTCAACTCAATTCAAAATATTTATTTTATTACTCAAAAATGTAGTTTTTTTTAACAAATTTAAAATTCAAACAAAAATGTATCACACTTTGTTTTAAGATAATTATGTTACTATACAAAGTATCCATTATTTTTATGAATATTATTTATTAAACAATTAATCATACATAAAAAGATATATTATTAAGAGTTAAACCCAAAATTTTGTTTAGAAGAACCAAATTAATAACGCTTCATCTTTGTGTATCTTAATATTAATTTTTTTTAAGATATTAAAATTTAATATCTTAAAATATATCTTTTAATATATCAAAATATGTGTATCTTAATAAACAGAGACAAAACCAAAAACTTAAATCTAAACTCTTTATGTATAAGTGCATTGTCTATGAACCTCAAACCCAACACCATCACTAAATAATTTAGACACATACCAGAAGGTTTGCATTTGACCGTTTATTTTTGTCTCTGTGTGGTAAGATATTAAGAAAGTTGAAAAAACAAAGCAATGTTAGCCATGGCAACTTCACCGACAGAAGTTAGAATTTATTATATTTTATTTTTTGGTGGCTACGAAATGCCCATTCTCTATGATGGATGGTAGAAGGTGGTGAAGGTTAGATGCTAAATCTGACAACACATTTGAAGCAACTACCAAATCTTCTGCATGCCTCTTTTTGAATATTATTTTTTTATCAGTACTTTGTTTTACTTACATATTATTTATTCATAAAAGTTTTTACTGTTTATAACACATTAGAAAAATCATTAGGATATAATTAAATTAATATACTAATCTAATCAAGGTAAAATTTAGGTAACGTAAAATAATAATATCCACCTTCAAGAACCAATAAAACAATAATACAGTATTTCTTTCTATCACTTATAAATTCTACAGTATTAATCTTTATCTAATTAAAACAACTGTATATATGTATATATTGTCTCATTTACTGTAATACTATCATCAATAACAATCTAAAATAAAATTATAAAAAACTTTTTTTCCATTATCGTATTTCTGTCATAATAATATGTCTCTAATTTTACTTAAAAACTTTGTCAAATTAACAAAATCAAGCAATTAGTATAATAATCAAACAAAGAACGATTCTTATTTAAAATTAATAACATAACGGATCTTAGATATGCAAATTTATTTATAATATTCAGCTGAATATTCTACTTCAAACTTAATTTATTCTATATTTAAGATGAAACAGTAAAATTGGACCACTCAATCAGTTGATATGAATATAATTTTTTATAACTATGAATATTGATTAAAAATTCATAAAACAATTTATTTATACTATTTTTATGAAATTACAATATTGAGAAACTATATTAGAACCACTTTCAATCAAAGAAACAAATAATTAATAAATAGTTAAAGTCTCCAAAATTTAATATAACTAGTTTAGCAACTTATTTATTAAGTGTCGAAAGATTTTAAGGAGAGCAAAGTTTATGAAATAACTATTGTTCTCTTTTTTATTATTTTACCTTCGCTATCATGTCATTGCAGAATTGAAATTTTTAGTTCCAAGTCACCTTTAAAAATTAATTTCAGACAACAATAGTAGTGTTATGTATTACACATTTATGTACATATAACGTTATAATTATGTAACCTTATTTCCTACACACCTTAAAAAACAATATACACAGTATTTTAAAATTAGTGTAGTCAATGAATTGGTAAAAGTTCATTATTTTTATGGCTTCTCGAGTTAGGTAAATATGATTTGTCATATACTATTAAATAATAAATCAAGATAAAATTATAGAAAATCAAGTTGGGTGAATTTCTAAATTAGAAAAAAATGTTCATATTAAGTGTTTACAAGATATGAAGATTATAATAAATAGGTACATACATGGTAACAAATCATAGGTGAACCTTAAAAGCAATTATTTATTTACATAAACAATGTTTTTGAAAGAAAAAAAAACATTATTTTTTAAATATCAGTTTAAATTATTTTTTACCACTATCTTTTATTCAATTTTTTTTTATGGATTTTCTTCCATCTTTGATCAATAAATTGGATACTTGATTTTAAAGAGGTCTAAATCAATCAGACAGTTGATTAAATAGGTTAAAAAATACGTTTTTTTTATATTAATTTTTTGAAAGCATATTATTGACAGGAAATATCTAATAACTTTGTTAATATCATTAATGTGAGAAAACTTTATTAACAATCACAAGTACATGTACTTTAGCTTTAACACAATCAAATCAAATTAATAATATTTTTAGTTTACAAACTTAAAATAATTTTGATTTGTGAATTAAATTCCTATCTAACCTCATAACTCCTGACAATAAAACTGTTGCGTATTTGAAAGACATGAATCTTGACTAACATGCAATGCACATGCAATTCACACAGTAAATTGAAGGAGTCTCCTTCAGTCAAACTCTTCCCTCTCTTAACACAACTCCAACCCCACCAACCCTCTTACACTCAACTTATTCTCTTCTTAGTTGTTGGGATTGTACTGTCATATTTTTCTGGTTTTATCTTTTCTCAGTTCACTGCTCAGTTATTCTCAAGAACAATAAAACTGTCATTTTTGCAGTCATTAATTATGAAAATAGGAAGCATGCGTGTCTCCTTCCTAAACCGTTCTCTTACCTTCTTATTTCCTATTAATTTGGTTACTACCACTGTCGGTTTGCTTATATTTTAGTCTTTTTCATAGCAGGTTGTCTCTTACTGTGTTTCAGCGTATATGCTGCTGCTAACTCCAAACAAACTCACTTCAATTTGAGTCTCATTGGGTTGTCGGTGAAAGATCTTCAGAATGGGATTGAAGCTTATTTTCCTGCTAATTAAGCTACATTTTGTTGTGTGTACACCCCAGCTTCATGAATATGCCGGTATGAGCTTCATTTAGATGTTCTGATGAGTGGCTTTATACTACTGCATGTGTGATCCATTTCAGTAGCTCATGAATTATTGTTGAACATGAAATGTGGTTCATTTTACATTTATACATTTATAGGGTGTTTGTTTGTTTGGGGAACTGTTCTGTTGCTGCAAAATAAACAGATGGGAAACTAGTTCCAAGCTTAGTGGAGACTGGAGAGTGATATAGTGGCAGCTTATCTGTTCTGCATATATGGATCTTCTGTTATGGGTTTTCATGTTGATTCTCTCCTGTGAGACTGTAAATTTATAAATGTGCTTTGTCTTAGTTCCACCCTTTTCACTTTTGCTAATCTTCACACTTGTTGAGTTGTAAAATGTGTTCATTGTTGAAGTGAAGATCAAAGCACTAAATTAAGACCTAAGTATGCTGGTCTGTTATACTAATAGGCATAATTTAGAGTCAGTACTAGTGAAAAATATTTCAGTGTGTTGACTTGCCATTCTAGGGTCAAACGATAGCATAAATGATAATATGATTGTGCAATCATCAATTGAACATCATGCTCTGGATTATATAAGCAGCAGGTCTCTCACTTTTTTCTGTTCACCATGTCAAATTTAGCATTTTTGACAATAAATGCAAGTAATAAGCAGAAACTACTTCTTTTGGCTATGATTTTAGAATTGACAAGAAAAGAGACAAAAAATTCAGATAAATGAATCTGAGCAGTTAGTGTCAGTAATTTAGCTTTCTTAGTAACTCATTATACCCTCATAACAGGTTGAATTTTAAATTATTCAAATTAAATTTTAAATTCTGTAGCCAGCTATCGGCACCATTCAAGAATTCAAAGCCCTTCAAGCATTGCATCCCCACCCAGAGAGTCACCTACTGGAGTTCCTGCTAGTACTGCACTTCCACCTTCCAAGGCTTCTTCTAGAATTCCCAGAAGTATTTCACTTTCACCTTCCCTATCATTCCCCAAAAGGAAATGGACACACAATTCTATGGACTCTCCAATTCCTCACCACAAGCATCACCTTTCCAGAAGAAAGTTCAGCAACCAAGCTCCTGGACCAACCTTTCCAATCAACCCTCATACTCATCAAGGTTTGATTATCTGAAAAATAAAGTTCACGCACAATTTCAACATTTCTTGCCTTGAACACCTCAAAATTAACTACATTTCTTCTGTAAACTTCTCTTGAAAATCTAGGTCCTCCTCCTGTCTTCAAATCACAACATTCATTCTCTTCACCTATGAGGCGGGATTTACATGCACCTGCACCAGCACCAATAGTTCTATCACACCACTTGAATGGTATTAAACATTCATTTCGGTCATTACTCTTACTTTTGTTTCTCATCTCTAGTCTACCTTGATTCTAATTAGATTTAGCACCTCATTCTTTGTGGTATGCTTTGTCCATCACCATCAGTGCCCTCTACTTCACCTAGAATTTCACCTGTAGGTTCATCAGTGAAGAAGACAAGGACTCCACCACCAGCATATGCTTTGGTTCTACCATCTCCACCTCCTAACAAAGGTATTACCATCTCCATATATACCTTTACAATGATTCTTTCTCTTCAATAATCCCACCAAGTTATGCGATATATGTGTATTGATCTTATTCCTAATTGATCTTTAGATTGTATGTCGCTGACATGCTCTGAGCCCTTGACATATACACTTCCTGGATCACCTTGTGGTTGTGTTTGGCCACTCCAAGTTAAACTTTGCATCAGCATTGCAATATACAAGTTTTTTCCTTTGGTTTCCAAGCTGGCCAAAGAAATTGCAGCCAGTGTTTTGCTGAACCGTAATCAAGTACGCATTCTGGGAGCCGATGCAACTACTCAGCAGCTTGAGAAAACCACTGTTCTCATAAACTTGGTACCCCAAGGAGTGAAATTTGATGACACAACAGCTTTTTTAATATATAAGAAATTCTGGCAGAGAGAGATTCTCAATGATGCTTCTACCTTTGGTGCCTATGAAGTGCTCTATGTTCATTATCCAGGTTATAGACATTAACATAATTTTCTTAAGACCATTTTCGTGTTAGTATTATATGAAGTCAATAAATGTAGTATATTTGGTTTCATTTCTTTTTTTTTGGATAACATATTCAGGTCTTCCACCATCTCCACCTTCAAATGTTTACGGTATAGATGTTAAACCATACTCTGGTCACGACAACAATGGAACAATAATGAAACCTCTAGGAGTAGATATCTCAAGGAAGCAAAAAGAAGTGAGTGGTGGAAGAGTGGTTATTGTGATCATCCTGTCATCTTTTACAGCCTTCGTTCTATTCATTGGATTTGCATGGCTTTTTCTATTGAAATGTGGTTCCTGCAATCTTGAACCTGAACATATTCTAGATGCCAAAATTCCATCCTCTTCAAAGCAATCAGGTAACTTAAAAGTACTGATTCTGTCCAAGTCAGGAAAGCTTTTGTTTTCTATCATTTCTTTAAACAATTAAGTGTCATGATGATTTCTTTCATGCAATTAGAAATACTTCTGTCCTTTGTCCTTTGTTTAGAAATCTTTAAAATGGAAATATTGATTGTGGGGTACCGCTGATGACTGGAGAGTACCAATATTATGTGTTTCAGACCAAAACTCATATCAGACGGTATTCTAAAAGCAAGTGCACTGCTTGCACCACAAAATGAAAAGGGCCGTCATAAATGTTCCGTATGTAGTCATGTGACTGAAACGGAACTATTCTTCCACCTTCTACTTAACAAAACTTCAAAACTTTGTTTATTACTTTTAAATGGCATACACTTATTTTGGAAAGAGTGTTTCTGTTGGGAGGGTTCTGCAATGTCAGTTTCAATTAAAAATATTTTCTTCAATCTAATTTGTATTGAGTTATGTTTGATTATATGCTGTATTATTTGTAATTTTACATGGGTTACAGTTGCAGGTGTGGTGGCTAGTGGCATGTATATAGATTTTGTATATCCAAATCTAATTTCCTGCTTGAAATACGTAACTGAACGTTGCAAATCTTGAGAAGTACCTTTACTTTTTGGTAATTTTAGAAGACATAATTTCATGGACAAAATTGATGTTTTACTCACTTTAAATTACTCCATGAAGTTTGAATTGTTAGTTTCATGTTTTCTGGTTACGATGCTAATTTAGTCTTTTGTTTTTGGGATTTGTCCAGACATTGTGCTTGAAAAAAAAAAAATTTCATTTTAGCTATTTATTTGAGAGTCTCCATATTCAAGCATTTGACAGTGGAATTCATTAGAATATAAAACTGAATATGTTCAAAGCAGGTACCGCCAGTGCCAGGTCATTGAGTTATGCGAGCATGCCAGGTTCTAGATCAATGTCCTTCAATTCTGGAACATTGATCTATGCAGGATCAGCCAAAATATTTACTTTGAATGAAATCGAGAAAGCAACAAACAACTTCAATTCTTCAAGCATACTAGGAAAAGGTGGCTTCGGTCTTGTTTATAAAGGTGACTTAAATGATGGCAGAGAGGTGGCTGTGAAGATTCTCAAAAGGGATGGCCAGCATGGTGACCATGAATTCTTTGCAGAGGCAGAGATGCTCAGCTGCTTGCACCATAGGAATTTAGTTAAATTGATAGGTATATGCACAGAGAAAGAGACTCGCTGTTTAGTCTATGAGCTTGTCCCTAATGGCAGCGTGGAATCCCACTTACATGGTAAGCAAAGTCACTGATGAAGAAAGTCATAAACACTTTTGAAAGCCAATTTTAAGAGTCTGATTTTTTAATGCTCTAACATGTTGCTAGGTGTTGACAAGGAAAGAGAGCCACTTGATTGGAATACCCGGATGAAGATTGCACTCGGTGCAGCTAGAGGATTAGCCTACCTTCATGAAGATTGTAATCCATGTGTCATACATAGGGACTTCAAATCCAGCAACATCTTACTGGAATATGATTTTATACCCAAAGTTTCGGACTTTGGCTTGGCTAGAACAACATTGAACGAGGGAAACAAGCCCGTCTCAACACATGTTATTGGAACATTTGGGTAACAATCTCTTCCTAGACCTTTTATATTAATGATTTTATGGGTCATGGACATGATAATCAAATTAACGAGCTTTCAATGCTATTCTTTTGATTACATTTTGTGTGCATTTCCTCTAGATGAAAACTGATTTTTTGTCTCATTGGCATCTTGTTTTGAAGCTACGTAGCTCCTGAATATGCAATGACGGGACATCTTCTTGTGAAAAGTGATGTTTACAGCTATGGGGTTGTACTCCTTGAGCTTCTAAGTGGAAGAAAGCCTGTGGATTTGTCGCAGCCACCAGGTCAAGAAAACCTTGTTGCATGGGCTCGTCCACTTCTTACAAGTAAGGAGGGTTTGCAGAAGCTCATAGACCCAGTTATGAAGCCTAGTGTTTCTGTTGATACCATTGTAAAGGTTGCAGCACTTGCGTCCATGTGCGTGCAACCAGAAGTCACTCAGCGTCCTTTTATGGGTGAAGTTGTTCAGGCCTTGACACTGGTATGCACTGAGTTTGAGGAAACAAGAGTGAAGTCTTTTAGAAGATGACCCTGTAATTGGTCTTGCAACCAGTGTTCCAGGTGAAACAGTGAGCTTTTCAGAGTGTAACAGAACTCTGCTTCAACCTAGTTATCAACCTGGTTCAGAACCAAGGTAGCAATATTGTCATAAGCGGCAAGGAATTCGAGTCATTCGGGTTGTTTGTATAGAGGGAGAATAAACTTTCGACTAAACTGTGTCAAGAGTGTCACTAAACTTTCTCAAAGCAAATTCTAATGACCACGCAAATTTGTTTATAGTTACTAAATATCATGGATTAGAAGTTGATGTCACAAACTTTAGGAGTAAAACATGTACTTGAAATGAAGTGATCTATTCATGTTACAATTGAAGAACAGAAATTTAAACCTGTCATCTGAGTCGCTGAAGTAAAAATCGGACATGAAACACCTACAAACTGATTTTAGTTTCCAAATGCAGATTACTTCTTTGTCCAAATTCCAGTATAATTAAAAGACTTTTACTGTAGTTTAATTTTTGTGGACTCCAGAAGGTTCCTTTCTTGCTTTTGTTTGGTCTTAATGAAATTACTAGGTTACTTTTGTGGTCAAATTTTGGATGAAATAATAATACCTTCACTCTGGCTCCTTTTTCGAATTTACTCTTGGTAAATTTGGGGTGCAGACACCTGATAGGGACATGCATTAATAGGTTTGGTTTTAATTTACAGACAACCAATGAGACACGGTCATAATAAGGTTTTTAAATTATTTTCTGATATAATTGAGGACAAAGAGGGAGGATTTCTCAAGATTCTACTTGGAAAGAAGTTGATTATTGTGATTGTTATGTCATTATCATAGGACCATCACATTCATTATATAGATGTGGATTGCTTAGAAAATAGCAATAAAAATTTTCCGGTCGTTTTTAATTGATGGTCTAAGTCAAAGACATTTTACTTCAAACACAAGAATTACTAGAGTAAAGTTTGGCAAAAAATACAAATTGTGTGGAAAATACTTCAAGAAGTTACGAAGAGACATCAATTGCTCAGTATAGTGCCTACTCTGCATTAATTTTCACTGGTATGTGCCAAATATGTGTTCTCTGCCATAATTTATTTATTAGTACATTATAGAAAAATCGAACTTCTAAATACCAGAAAAAAAATTCAACAGATTTAGAAAAGTAATACAAAACAAATACGTGGTTCTCCCTACACTTCTATTATTCCCTCAAATCAAACTAATCTAAGTGGGCTCACCAAAAGGTTAAATTCTGAACTATTGTTGAGCCATAAACTTAGAATGTAACAAGCTAAGAAGTCACTAAGAGCATTGAAGAGTTTTACGACGATGCAAGCCATAAGAAGCCTCTTGTTTGGAGGGCTATGCGATATCAGTTTTAAGTTTTTTCAATCAGTCAGTTATAGTGTATTGTATTAGTTAATGATAATGTATGTGTATGATGAGGAGTGCTCTCTGTGGTGCTTTCAATGAGTGAGACATTAATGTGGGAAAGTAAATTCTCAAAGACGACCTCATGACTAAATTTGTTAGCAATTTAGTTAAATGAAATGAGGGAGATTATTATAAAGCACTCACTTCATAAACAGGACGGATGCATTCTCCAAGTTTACATTACTGATAAGCCCACATTGGGTGGTGTTGTAACAGCAGATGTGATGATCATACCATAATATGAGGTGACTGTTGTAACATTATTCACGGAGCCATGTAATAAGCACAAAGCGAATTATTCTTTCGCCTTTTACTAAAGAATACCGTGTGCTTGTTACTCCAAGTGGCATACGCCTATTTTTGGAAGAGTCAACAGTCTTGATTGACTCTGCATTTTTAGTATAAATTTTTAAGGATTTTTAACTAGGGTCTTTGGGGGCCTCTGAAGAGGCTTGTAAAATTTTTTGTCATTGTCAGAGTAAACTTGTATTGTAAGTTTATGTTGTTTTTTAATTTATCAGTGTAAGTTGTTTATTATTTCGAGTGTTTATAGCTCTTGTTCTTGGTTTCATTTTATCAGTTTATATAGTACTTGGTTTCATTTTATCAGTTTATATAGTACTTGGTTTCATTTTATCAGTTTATATAGTACTTGGTTTCATTTTATCAGTTTATATAGTACTTGGTTTCATTTTATCAGTTTATATAGTACTTGGTTTCATTTTATCAGTTTATATAGTACTTGGTTTCATTTTATCAGTTTATATAGTACTTGGTTTCATTTTATCATTATGTAGTACTTGGTTTTTTTTATTTTATCAGAGTTTTATATTGTTTTTTCTTTTATTGTCAGTTTCACTGTTTATGTCTGCATCTTTGCTGTATTACTCCATTTTGTGGATGGACAAATAGTTGCATTATAAAAGTAAATAATTGTGAACTCGTTAGCAACCTGATCTCAGAGGTGCCAAAAATAGAGGTTGTTAAAATTCTGACCTGAAATTTGTTATACTAGAAATAACTAATGATATAAAACTAAATATTATAGGGCTTTTATCCAAGAGGAAACCTTTCCACAAATTCTAAGACCTTGGTTCTTTGAGAACTTCCATCAAACTCTACTATCAAACATAAAAAGCTTCACTTACATCAAACTCTACATTATCAAAACATAAAAAGTTTAACATCATGTAGCATACTGTCAAATCTCTAAAATTTAATATTCATGAAAAGCCTAGTTTAATATTTAAACAAACTACAAATAAATAAACTTTCTAAATAATAATTATAGGGCTTTACCCCGGAGGGAGCCCTTCCAGAAATTCTCGAAGGCCCAAGATAAACTTAGGCCTAAGAGGGGGTTTGGAAATAGTTTTCAACCAGCAATAGACGCGCCTCGGTTAGAACCTCACTAGCTGCGTCATTGCCCCAAGCGCAAAGATACCTTACACTGCTGCCTGACAAGTAATTTATTAGCATTTGTCAGTCTCCGAAAATGTTATATTCAAGGTGGGACTTCATACCTCTTGGTTGCAGGGTCAGTTTCCACTCGTTAACTTCACCAGCTATTCCAATGATAGATAGCATTCCTCCTGTTCTTTTTTAAGGCTTTGCTACTTATCCAAGCCTGAGAAAAGTTTTTTCTTAAAGCACTAATAAAGCAAGGTTTCTTTAATCGCAATGACATGTATAATTTTTAGAACATCAGATTTAGGATTATGAGAAACCAAAAGGTTTGAGTGTAAATTAATTCATGACTCAAGGGATGGAGAGGAGACCTACTGAGGGATTGGATTTGGTGAAAAGATAACACAGGAAGAGCTTTCTATAGCCTCTCTCCTGTTATAGAATGAGACCCTAAACCCCTAATCTCATGTTTCTCTTACAGTTTCAGATATTTTTTCCCCAAGTCTCTGTACAGTCAATCTAAATCTCAATGTTTTTTTTTTTTTTTTCAATTTAAAACTGTTTTAACTTCAAAATATTTCAGATAAAAAACATTAATCTTTTCTCAGACGTTTGATTATATTATGTTGTATTATTTGTATTTGTACATAGGCAACATATTTATGCTGTGGCGAGTAGTGTGTGCATGGGAAAATTGGGAAAACGAAAACCCAATACCAATCTTCACCGAATAATATTTTTTGTTTTCGTATAAATGTTTTGGTTTATTTGCATAGATATCTAATGCTTTGCTTGATGCCAAATTCAAGTACTCGTAGAAAATACGTTAATCTCAGGGCAGAATTTATATTATATAGTACAAATGCATTACTAGTGGATGTTAATGATCACAGATCACAGCTACTAACCATTTAACCTTCAGTGGTGTGTAGAAGATATATGAATTCGTATCTACAGTATTGTGTGTGCAGAAATCTTGGGGTCAATGTGATTGTGTGGTTTGAAGGTAGAGAGTTAAGATTGGAATGAAAAGGGAATACTTTGCGGTAATAAAGTTCTGGTTTTGTGACTGGTTTTCTGGCCGTGGTTATAAAACTTGTTTTGAAAGGGAGAATAAGATGGTTGAAAAGCTTGATGCTGAATACAGCTTCTAAGTGTTTCCGTTTTCTGTTTTCACCGTTCCAACCCATTTTTGTGATCTCTTCTTCAATCTCCCACCTCCACACGCAGCCATTCTACGTTGCCCAAAGTCATGAACTTGTTGATTCCCTCAACGCCTTTTTCCAACGTTGCCTCACTGTGCATCAAGCTCGCCAGCTCCACTCCCAATTGCTTCTCACCGCCGCGCATCGTTTACCCTTCTTGGCCGCCAGCCTCATAGCCGTTTACGCCCGCTTTGGCTTTCTCTCTGACGCTTGCAAAGTGTTTGCTGCAATCCCGGTTGAGGGGCTCCATCATCTTCTTTTGTGGAACTCCATTATCAGAGCCAATGTCTCTCAAGGCTACCATCAACACGCGCTTCAACTTTATCTCGAAATGCGAAAGCTTGGAATTTTGCCCGATGGCTTCACTCTTCCCTTGATAATACGGGCTTGCTCGTCTCTGGCTGTCTCTGATCTCTGCAGGATTGTCCATTGTCATGCTTTGCAGCTGGGGTTCCGGAATCACCTTCACGTCGTCAATGAACTCGTGGGTATGTATGGGAAGCTCGGGCGAATGGAGGATGCTCGCCAAGTGTTTGATGGAATGTCTGTTAGAAGCCTAGTCTCGTGGAATACGATGGTTTCGGGTTATGCTTTCAACTGTGATTCTCTTGGGGCTTCTGCGATTTTTAGAAGGATGGAGTTGGAAGGTTTGCAGCCGAATTCGGTGACGTGGACCTCCCTCTTGTCGAGCCATGCTAGATGTGGGCTTTATGACGAAACTATTGAGATGCTTAAGGTAATGAGGACAAGGACAATTGAAATCAGCGCTGAAGCATTGGCCGTGATGTTGTCTGTGTGTGCTGATATTCTTCGAGTTGACTGGGGAAAAGAAATTCATGGGCTTGTTGTTAAAGGTGGATATGAAGATTATTTGTTTGTGAAAAATGCGCTGATAGGTACATATGGGAAGCACCAACATTTGGGGGATGCACAAAAGGTGTTTTTGGATACAAAGAACAAGAACCTAGTAAGCTGGAATGCTTTGATATCGTCATATGCTGAATCTGGATTGTGTGAGGAGGCCTATGCAGCATTTTTGCAGATGCAGAAATCAGGTACAGATGGTCACTCCCCGGTGAGGCCTAATGTCATAAGTTGGAGTGCAGTGATTAGTGGCTTTGCTTCTAAGGGGCTTGGTGAGAAGTCACTAGAACTTTTTAGGCAAATGCAGCTTTCCAAAGTAATGGCCAATTGTGTGACAATTTCCTGCGTTTTATCAGTTTGTGCAGAGTTAGCTGCATTGAACGTTGGCAGGGAGCTCCATGGTTATGCCATTAGGAATTTGGTGGGTGATAATATATTGGTGGGAAATGGTCTGATTAACATGTATATGAAATGTGGGAACTTCAAGGAAGGACAATTAGTGTTTGATAGTATTAAGGGTAGAGATTTAATTTCGTGGAACTCATTAATTGGAGGTTATGGAATGCATGGACTTGGTGAGAATGCTTTAAGAAGTTTTGATGCGATGATTACATCTGGAATGAAGCCAGACAACATCTCTTTTGTGGCTATTCTATCTGCTTGCAGTCATTCTGGACTTGTTGCTGCTGGTCGTAACATTTTTTATCAGATGGCCACAAAGTTTCGGATTGAGCCTAATGTAGAGCATTATGCGTGCATGGTTGATCTCCTTGGTCGTGCTGGACTTTTGAAGGAAGCAACTGATATTGTTCGAAACATGTCTATTGAACCTAACGAGTATATTTGGGGAGCTCTTTTAAACTCATGTAGAATGTACAAAGACATGGACATTGCAGAAGAAACAGCATCACAAATTCTAACCCTGAAGTCAAAAATAACAGGGAGCATCATGCTGCTGTCCAATATATATGCTGCAAATGGAAGGTGGGATGACTTCGCAAGAGTGAGGGTGTCGGCAAGGACAAAAGGTCTTAAAAAAATACCTGGTCAGAGTTGGATTGAGGTGAGAAATAAAGTTTACACATTTTCAGCAGGTAATTTAGTGCATTTGGGTCTGGATGAAGTTTATGTGATCCTTGAAGACCTGGCCCTTCACATGGCGAGTGAAAATTATAATCAATAGTTGCTTTTGTCAAGAATTTGTTTACGACCACTCATTGCTCTTGTTGCAATCTGGGAGCCAAGAGGGTAGATATCATATTTTACAATGAGTTATTCCGTGAACTACTGGACAATTGAGATTCTGAATTTGAGTTATCTAGTAAATTTGGCTAGGTATTAGTGTATATTTTGCCATAACTTAGTGCATAGTGTCAATTACCTTTCGTCCTGTTTTGGAGAGGGTTTAATATGTTTTAAGTTGTCATAATAGTAAGCAAGGTTTTGTTTTATTTTTTTATAATTTGGAATTAATATTTTGGTCTTGTAAAATATTATTTTTTGATTTTCATATCATTATTTTTTAAAATAACTATCTTTTATTTGTAACCTTTGTTTTAAAGTAGATAAATATATTAATGACATTTTTTACGCCTTCATTCTATTTGGTGGAGTTGCCTGACATTTTCTCTTTAAACGCGTTGAAGCTGAAGATATTCCAGATGCCTAAATTCCATCCTCTTCAAAGTAATCGGGTAACTTAGAAGTACTGATTCCGGCAAAGTCTTGATGGCACTTTGAACAAAAGGGAAGCTTTTGCTTTCTATAATTTCTTTAAAAACAAGTAAGCGTCAGCAATGATTTCTTTCATGCAATTAGAAATACTTCTGTCCTTCGAAATCTTTAAAAAGGAAATATCGATTGTGGGATTCTACAGATGACCGGAGAGTACCAATATTGTAAGTGTCTGTTTCTGACCAAAACTCACATCAAATGGTACTCTATAGGCAAGTGAACTGCTTGCACATCAAAATGAAAAGGTTTTCATAAATGTTTCTTGTGGAGTCACGTGACTAACACAGCAAAATATTATTTCATCTTCGACGTAACAAAACTTTATTTATTACTTTTTAATGGCTTACAAGTACTTTTAAAAGAGTATCCGTGTTGGGAGTGTTCTGCAAGTTTCAATTATAAATATTTTTTTCAATATAATTTGTATATATTGAGGAATGTTTGATTATATTGTTTTGTATGATTTGTAAAATGGGTTACAGTTGTAAATAAGTGGTGGCTAGTGGTATGTACATAGATTTTGTACATCCGAATCTGATTCATTGTTTCAAATACTTGACTGGTAGATGCTGATGTTAAGAAGAACCTTTATTTTTTGGAAGTTTTAAAATCCTGATTTGAAGGACAAAATTTATATTTTACTTTAAATTGCTTCATTAAGTTTGAAGTGTTGGTTACTATGCTAATTTAGTCTTTTACTTCTTGTGATTTATTTGGACATTTTGTTAAAAAAATCTTCATCTTAGCTATTTATTAGAGTCTCCCTATTCAAGTAGTTGTTAGTGGAATTCATTATAAATATAAAACTGAATATGTTCGAAGCAGGTACTGCTAGTGCTAGGTCGTTGACTTACGGGAGCATGCCAGGTTCTAGATCAACGTCCTTCAGTTCTGGAACAATAATCTATGCAGAATCGGCTACAATATTTACTTCGAACGAAATTTAAGAAAGCAAGAAATAATTTCAATTGTTAAGGCATAATAAGAGAAAGAAACTTTGGTCTTGTTTATAAAGGTAACCGACATGATGACAGAGATGCTTAGCCGCTTGCACAATAGGAATTTAGTTAAATTTTGTTGCACGATATGCACGGGAAAACCGACTCGCTTATTAGTGTATGAACTTGTCCCTAATGGCAGTGTCGAATCCCACTTACATAGTAAGCAAAGTCACATGACGAAAGTCATCACTTGCATAGTAAGCAAAGTCACATGACGAAAGTCATCAGCACTTCTGAAAGCCAATCTTAAGATTATGACATTTTGAATGCTCTAAGTTGCTCCTAAGTGGTGGCAAGGAAACCGAACCCCTTGATTGGATGCCCGGATGAAGATTGCACTAGGTGCAGCCAGAGGATTAGCTCATTGGCATGAAGATTGTAATGAATGTGTCATACACAGGGACTTCAGATCCAATAACCTCTTGTTTGAATATGTTAGGATATAGAATAAAGGGAGTTATAGTAGTTAATAATTAGAGGGATACGAGGATACTACAGTAAAGATGTTTATTTTGTAGAATGAGCATTGGCTCTCTGTGAAAGAGAAACCGGTGGACGAGAGTGTCCTAGTATTTCTTGTTCCTCCATTCTATTCAATAAAAATTTAACTTTTCTTACTCTTTTCAATTCTTGGTTCCTAATAGGCTTTTCAGAGTGAGACAGTAGGCTTTTCAGAGTGTAACAGAACCCTGCTTCAGCCTAGTTATCAATCTGGTTCAGAACCAACGTGGCACTATTTTCATCATAAGCAATGCTCACACGGGTTAAGGAATATCAGTCATTCCTGTTATTTACAGGACTGTGTCATGAGTCCCATTAAATCTTTCCAACCTCAGTAAATTCTAATGAGAACGAACGCAAATCTGTTTATCATTACTTATTATCATGGGATTGGAAGTTGATGTCACAAATTTTGGAGAAAAACATGAACTTGTAAATAGATAACCTACTCTACATAGATGGTATTCATAAATATCTTCTATGCCACTCTACCACAATGTCATTTATAAGTACATTGCTAAAAGATAGAAACTTTAAATATCAGGAAACTAAAATTCTTCATAGAAACTTTAGAGGAGAAATTTAGAAGAGAAATTTTAAGTAGAATAACAAAATAAGTATGACACATTATACATATTCAAACAAATTAAGTTAAACAAAACTTTAACTAGAACTGCAGAGCCCTTCAACAGGGCATCTTTCAAAAATAGGCGTATGCCACTTAAAGGAACAAACACACGGTATTCTTTAGTAAAAGGCGAAAGAATAGTTCGCTATGTGTTTATTCCATGGCTCCGTGAAGAACAATGATAGACCATTTCATGTTATATCATGATGATACATTTGTTCATACTATATCACACTCGATGTGGACTTTGGTCAGAGATATAACATTAGTCATTTTGTTTGATTTTACTTATTTAATATCATTTGATGTGATTTAATTTTCATTTAATATAAATTTGAATTAATCAAATATTCTGTTACTGAGTTTGGATTAATTTTCAGTTTTTATTATTGTAAAGTTTTAAAAAAATTATAAAAATATTTTATAATGAAAATCAAACAGAAAAACATGTTATACATTCTTTGCATAATAGTTATATTTGTAATTTTAACTTTATCTCACAAATTATATAAAATTAGTAGAAGATTATAAAGTGATATTACAGTACCTACAATAGTAAAGGTTCCTATGGAATAATTATAGGCCTTTAGTTATTGTTGATATTATACTATAGAGATCTTTCATATTTCATAGAACTATGTTGGAGTGTGTTTGGATTTTATGTATATTTGAGATAATGAACAAGAGTGGATTTAGAATGAAAATTACTGAAATAAATCATTCAAAATTTAAAATAAATAAAAATTTAAAATAAATAACATTTCTAAAATATTTAAAATTTTAAATAAATAAAAAGTTTAGGTTATTCAAAATTTTAATTAAATCAAAGTTTAAAATAAATAACATTTTCCAAATTTTAAATAAATTATTATGCTATATTTATCAAACATTTTAGTAAAAATTATCTCAAATATAACAATTTTATTTCATGTAACACTTTGTATATATAATTCATAGAAAACTTACAAGTTGAAGATGTACAAAATGAACCAATCACAGCCATCAAAATCTGCAAATGAACTAGCTTCAGTCACAAAGACTACACTAAAAACAACACATCAAGCTCACCAACAATATCACAAAAAAAATTACCAGAATAACAATTTGACCTTCTTTTACTCAATTTACAAAACCATATAAACATTGACAAATGAAAAGAAAAGTCATTGATTAGTTAAAACGAAAAAAAAAGTTATAATTGAATATTTAAGAAATGTAATCGATTAAATCTTTAAAAAGTGTACACATAATTAGTTATATATTTGCCATAAACGATTATTACTTAAAAAATCTACACATAACCAATTATATACATCACTTTGTTTTGTTGTACTTCAAAAAGAAGTAATCCTATACAAACTTCACTCTTATAAATAGTAAGATCCTCTTATAAATTTATCTAACAAAAAATAAATCTCCTTAAACAAGCAATATATTAATAAAATTTTATATTATGAAAACGTTTAGTTTTAGCCTAAACATTACAAATAACTAAAAGTTCTAACTAAAAATTATAGGGCTTTACCTCGAAGGTAGCCCTTCCAGAAATTCTCAAAGGCCCAAGATAAACTTAGGCCTAAGAGGGGGTTTGGAAATAGTTTTCAACCAGCAATAGACGCGCCTCGGTTAGAACCTCACTAGCTGCGTCATTGCCCTAAGCGCAAAGATACCTTACATTGGTGTCTGACAAGTTATTTATGACCACTTCTGTCATTCACATCAATGGTCATAGCTGATGTGGGACTTTGGTTTCCATAGGCTGACTTAGCTAACTCCCACAACAGGAATCCTTCTATCTTATTTTTTATTATTATGTTTTTGCTACTTATCCAATCGTTCAAGATATCTGAATGTTTTCTTAATATTAAATAACACTAACAAATCGGAGTTGTCCTTCATTTCAGTTACGTCTTAATTGGTTTCTGAAAGTTAGCACTTGGATCTATACACTTAGTCAACCTATAAATGTATCTATATTATTCAGAACTTAGATTAAGAGAAACTGAAAGAGATGAAGAGGTTTAAGTATATGTCAACTCATGATTGGTCTTGTCACATCTATATTGTTTAGAACATCAAATCTTGGATTAAGAAAGACTGAAAAAAATGAAGAGGTTCAAGTATATGTTAACTCATGGCTGGTCTTGTCACCAAAGATGAAGAGGTTTAAGTATATGTTAATTAATATTTTGCAGTGACATCTATTTCTAAATAGATAACCTTCTCTGCATGATGCCACAATTACAAATATTTGGTTCTCCACGAATGCATTTGCTCAAGATAAAATTAAAGCCCTCCTATCAAAATTCTAAGGATGGAAACCATTCATTGAATGGCAGGCATCCTCTCCATTCTTTGTAATAAGGTATGGCTTAAATCTACATGCACTCCACCTCCTCGTTACACATATCCAAATCCAAATGTTTTACAAAATACTACTGGACAATGACACTGAATTTGGTGGAGTTGGCTGACATTTTCTGTTTATACGCGGTTCCTGCACTCTTGAACCTGAAGATATTCCTGATGCCTAAATTCCATCGTCTTCAAAGTGATCAAGTAACTTAAAAGCACTGATTCATTCCGTCGAAGTCTTGATGGCACTTTGGATAAAAGGGAAGTTTTGCTTTCTATAATTTCTTTAAAAACAATTAAGCTTCACAATGATTTCTTTCATGCAATTAGAAATACTTCTGTCTTTCGAAATCTTTAAAATGGAAATATTGATTGTGGGATACCACAGAAGACCGGAGAGTACCAATACTATAAGTGTCTGTGTTTCTGACCAAAACTCACATCAAATGGTATTCTATGGATGTTCATTATAAATATAAAACTGAATATGTTGGAAGCAGGTACTGCTAGTGCTAGGTTCATTTACGGGAGCATGCCAGGTTCTAGATCAACGTCCTTCAGTCTGGAACAATAATCTATACAGAATCTGCTAAAATATTTACTTCTAATGAAATTAAGAAAGCAAGAAATACTTTCAATTGATAAAGCATGGCTTTGGTCTTGTTTATAAAGGTAACCGACATGATGAAAGAGATATGGCTGTGAAGATTCTCAAAGGAGATGACCAGCATGGTGACTATGAATTCTTTGCAGAATCAGATATGCTTAGCCGCCTGAATAATAGGAATTTAGTTAAATTTTGTTGCACAATATGCACGGGAAAACCGACTCGCTGATTAGTCTATAAACTTGTCCCTAATGGCACTGTAGAATCCCACTTACATGGTAAGCAAAGTCACTGAAGAGGAGAGTCATCAGTCCTTTTGAAAGCCAATTCTTAAGATTCTGGATGCTCGGATGAAAATTGCACTTGGAGCAGCTAGAAGATTAGCTTATTAGCATGAAGATTGTAATCCATGTGTCATACACAGGGACTTCAGATCCTATAACCTTTTATTTCAGTAAGTTAAGATATACAATAAAGGGAATTATAGTATTTACTAATCAAAGGGATATAGGAGTATACTAGAGTAAAGATGTTTATTTTGTAGAATAAGCATTGGCTCCTTGTGAAAGGAAACCCTTGGAGGAGAGTGTCGTCCTATTTCTTGTTCTTCTATTCTATTCAATAAAAATTACCTTTTCTTTCTCTTTTCAATTCTTTCCTAATAGAATGAGTTGCAACAGTGTTCCAGGTGAGACAGTAGACTGCTTCAACCTAGTTATCAACCTGGTTAAGAACCAAGGTATTCCTGTTGTTTGTACAGAGGGAGCACGAACTTTCATGTCACAAAGTTGTAAATTTGTGAGTGGGAGAAAACATGAGCTTGAAATGAAGTATCTCTTCATGTGACAACAAACCTCCTCCTTATACAACAGAGCTAAGAGAAAGCTAAGTAAAACTTTAACTATAACTGCAGAGCCCTACAAGAGGGCATCTTTCAAAAATAGGCGTATGCCACTTAAAAGGAACAAACACACGGTATTCTTTAGTAAAAGGCGAAAGAATAGTTCGCTATGTGTTTAATCCATGGCTCCGTAAGAAACGACTGCAGACCATTTGATATTATATAAAGATGATACATTTGTTCATACAGTATCACACTCGATGTGGACTTTGGTCAGAAATATAACCTTAGTCATTTTGTTTGACTTTACTTATCTAATATCATTTGACAGTGACTTAATTTTCATTTAATATAAATTTGAATTAAATCAAATATTCTGTTGTTTAGTTTGGATTATTTTTCAGTTTTTATTATTGTAAAGTTATAAAATATTTTATAATGAAAATCAAACAGAAAAACATATTATACATTCTTTGCATAATAGTTATATTTGTAACTTTAACTCTTTCTCACAAATTACATAAAATTAGTAGAAGATTATAAAGTGAATTTGTCCTCTTGTTACAGTAACTACAATACTAAATGTACTATCCTATCGAATAATTACAGGTCTTTGGTTCATGTTGATTAACTAAGGGGTAATTAAAGGTACATTACAATATGAAAATCTTTCATAAAACTTTAAAGTGAAATAAATAATATTCTTAAATTATTCAAAATTTTAAATAAATAAAAAACTAAAATAAATAATATTTGTAATCATTTAAAATCTTACATAAATTAAAATTTTAAATTATTTAAAATCTTACTCAAATAAAAATCTAAAATAAATAATATTCTTAAATTATTCAAAATGATGAATAAGTTATTATGTTATATTTATCAAATATTTTAGTTAAAATTATTTCAAATATAACAATTTTAATTCAGGTAAGACTATACATATATAATTAATAAAAAATTCCATGTTGAAGATGTGTGCAAGATAAATCAACCACAGTCATCAAGATATGAAAAATGAAAAATGAGCTAACCTCTACCAAGAGCATATCAAGCTCACCAAATATCACATAAAAATCACCAAGAATAATAACTTGACTTACTTTTAACCTACAAAACTATATAAACATCAACGAAAAAAAAGAAAAATCATAAATAAACAAAAATGAAAAAAAAAAACCAAAATATAATTATTACTTTAAAAATTAACATATAACTGTTCTCTGAAACATATCTTCATTCTTTGTATTCACAAAGATCACTCTTCATCCAAATATTAACATTTTCTTTCTTATAAATTTATAATTTATCTGACAAAATTAAATCTCCTTAAACAAATAATACATTAATAAGTTCTAGCATTATTTGAACAAACATTACAGATAAAAAAAAAAAAAACTTCTAAGTAATAATTATAGGGCTAAAAAAAAAACTTCTAAGTAATAATTATAGGGCTTTACTCGAAAGGTGCCCTTCCAGAAATTCTCAAAGGCCTAAGATAGACTTAGGCCTAAGAGGAGGTTTGGAAATAGTTTTCAACCAGCAATAGACGTGCCTCGGTTAGAACCTCACTAGCTGCGTCATTGCCCCAAGCGCAAGGATATTTTACAATGATGTCTGACAAGTTATTTATGACCTCTTCTGTCATTCACATCAATGGTGATAGCTGATGGGGGACTTCAATTTCCATACCAGTGCCTCCCAGACCAGCATCCCTCTCTTTTTTTTTTTTTTTTTTTTTTTTTTTTTTTTCTTTTTTAGTTTTTATCCCATGTCTATAGACTACTGTTCAAGATATTTGAATGTTTTTTTAATATTATATAACACTAAAATATCAGAGTTGTCCTTCACAGCAGTTAATTCTTAGTTGATTTCTGAAAGTTATCACTTGGGTATACACACTTAATCAACCTATGGCATCTCCATCAAATCTTGAATTAGGAGAGGCTGAAAAAAATGAAGAGGTTTAAGTATATGTTAATTCATGACTGGTCTTGTCACCGATAGTAAAGTATTTCATATATTTGATTATATTGTGTTGTATTATTTGTATTTATATGTGAACTGTATACTAGAGCTGTGACGAGTAGTATTTACATTTGGAAAAAATAAACCTATCTACCAACTTTTACCTAAAAAATTTGTTTATAAAGATATCTAATTTATTGCTTGGTGTCAAGTTTAAGGAGTACTTTTACAAATATGTTAATTTGAAGACAAATTCATGATACATAGTAAACAAAACAAATGTAGCAGGAGTTTGGAATACTGTTAAAATGCTGCAGTGTTCGTTTCGAGGTAGTTTTAACTTAAGAAATCATACTTTTGTCAACATACTTGAGTGGATGAGAAAGGGTGATGCAAATATACCTAAATTTATTTTTACTTCTTATTTTAGAAAGGGTGATGCAAACATACCTTAATTTATTTTTACTTCTTTCTTATGCATAAATGTCATGCACTGGATCTGATATGCATAACTGATACATTAAGTTTTTTGTTGGTTTCCTAATAAGTAAATTTGCAGGCACATGACTTTGTTAAAATATTTAGTAAATTTAGTAAAGTATTTACCTAAAAGTAATCGTGGTAACAACATATCGCTAAGGAAATTATTTATAATTAAGCAAAAGATTGCAGATTTAATATTTTAATATGGATAAAGTCACTTGGTTATGTGTGAAACTCTATATATGTATGAAAGTATGTTACAAGATTATCAACTTAATTCATTTAGTCTCATTTTATCTGTAGTCTATTAAAAATAAAATGAAAATCCTACTCACTCCTGTTAAAAAGCTGAGGTATTTTATTTACTACCAAACTTAAAAAATTTTAAAATTTTATTTTTCTAGAATATGTATTGTTTTAAAAGGCACATTTAATATTTATAATTTAATGGATGAAGATAATTGACATATAATTGAAACGTTGTTACAAGGATTCATGATTTAGAAATTTATAGGTTTCACTAATCAATTATTTTGATTATAATGAGTAGATCAATTATTTCCAATTTTTAACAATCACATTTAATTTTTGTTTAATATTTTTTTAAATTAAGAATTTAAGTATTATCGGTTGGTATAGAATAAAATAGCTTCTTAGAAAACTATATTTTAGTGAGAGATGTAAAATAATTTTAGCTTTATATATATATATATATACCTCGGAAGATGAGTGAGATGTACAAGCTTTTGCTGAAAATGACCGAAAGAAATGTAGGTCTAATTCAAAGTATTTTAATTTAGAATATTTAATATGGTTGGTAGTAAGAAGGACAATAAGAAAATTGTCAGAATATTTATCGTTGAGATGAGTAAATGATGGAGAAACCATGATCACATAGTTTAGCTAAAATTAAACCCTATATATATATATATATATATATATATATATGTTATTAAAATATATATATTTTTTCTTCTTCTAAAGATTACATAATTATCTTCTTTATAAGATAAGAGACTTCATAAAACAAAGATTACACATGTTTATTATTATCATATTATAAAAGATAATGACAGAATGCCTTCATTTATATAAAACTTCATAAATATGTTTGTTACTGTTTCTTAATAAGAATTTTTTTATACTAAATAAGAAAATTTACATAATCTTCATAGATATACTTGCTATATGTATCTTCTGAGATTAAAGAAGGTTGAATCTCCTTCTTTAAAATACAGTGATATAAAAATAAAAACTATATAGTTACATATATAAGTGTAACTGTAATATAAGGGTTCAACATTCTTAATTAATTTGAAATAATTTATTCTTAATATAAGTGTATTTGAATACTGCCTGAAATAATTTATTCTCTAATAAATTCATATCGGTCCAGTAAACACCTTTTAATATGTTTATCCATTCTGAGTCAAAAGTTTTACCAATCATATATTGTTTTTATACAAAAAAAATAATAATTAAACACAGTTTGATACATTCAAAATATACTATGTGATTCATAGAAGGTTTGCCTAAGGAAACTTCTGCTGCTGAGAAAATTTACATTTTAGATGACTTATAAACAAGTAAAGAGTATAATAACTAATTAAATCACTTTATATATATATATATA
>Ga0209489_100589_pt1 | contig 70051 bp, 21 predicted proteins | sample SiratrowhiteBW_FD_187527 | JGI IMG/M metagenome (GOLD analysis project Ga0209489, IMG submission 187527) | Root nodule microbial communities of legume samples collected from California, USA - Siratro white BW (SPAdes) (version 2) | ecosystem: Host-associated > Plants > Roots > Nodule | place... | reverse complement strand
ATATATATATATATATATATATATATATATATATATATATATATATATATATATAATGTATTTGATATGTGAAAATCAATAAAATTGATGGATTAAATATTTTTGAAAATCATATGTAAATATTTTAACATCGCAATCATTTTAAAATATTTGAGATTTTTCTTTGTTTTCTTTCAATCTACGGCGTCATGTTACTTATTATACCTAAGATCTTCTATTTCTTTATCTCTTTGATAATTTCATGTACCATTTTTCAATAATTATTTGAAAAATTTTAGTAGGGCCAAACAAATATTTTATAATAACTTATACATACTTAAAAAAAATAAATAGGAGAGGGAGACCATGGCTCCTCCAGATTGCTTTCCTTGTACCCTTTACCAAATAATATAACCACAATTGCTTTTATTTAAAATATATAATTAGTTGAAATATTCTTAAACAATTAAAAGTCATTAAATATTTTTTATTTGAAGTAATTAATATGAATTTTTATGTGGTAAATCTTCTTTATCATAGTGTTGCTTTCTTAAAAATTTTATATCAGTTATAGAAGATATATTAAAAAAAACAAAAATTAGTATATTGTTTTAAAAGGAACTCCATGAAATTGGGGAATTTAGCAAATAAATGGGATGTGATATTCCACTGAACAACATAAATTAAGATTTAATGGGAATGACCGACTCAATAACTCATTCAAAGGTTCATTGTTGAATTAACTTCACACCCAATAGATCTCAGATCTGTGTTAATTAATGCAAGAAAAATGTGGAATTTGCATAATTAATTGAGAGGATATATTTGACTGAATAACGTATATTTTACATGGTGTGGAATAAACGGCACACAGTTCAGTTTTAAAAAAAAAAAATCATAGTTATTACTGACTACTATAATTTTGTCTGTGAATACGTATCTTATCTTTGGTAATATTTGATTACTTTCTTCTCAAGAAATACCCTTATATGATTTTGATATTATTATAAAATAATCATAGTACTAATTATATAAACTTCCAATTATATAGCAGAATTAATTGAAGCTATATTGAGCAAGATGACAATTATTTTATTAATTAAAATTGATTGAAAATTATACATCTTGATGTATAAAACTTTCAATTTAATAGCTTTCTATTGAAATTTGTGAATTACAATAACTCTAAACTAATAAAAGATAAAATACTTAAAAAATAGAGAAAGTGTTGCTAATATTCAATTTGAGGCGACTCAACAATAATTTTAAAATAAACATTTTAAATCTGTCCACGTATTGAAAATCGTCTCTATATATAAAAAATATATGAAAAAAAAATCAACGTTGGCAGTTACACTACAATCATATCACGAGTTTTAGGTTAGGACTATATGGACTCAAATATATAATTATAACATTATGTATACTTTAATCTTTTACAATGTTTGCTTTTAGTTTTGGTATAAAATGTTTTTTTTATCCTTTTTATCCTTCTTTTATGAAAATATATACTTTTGATCTGTAAATTATAAAGACCCTATAACTCATCTCTTATCCAAAACTCTCTTCTTTAATGATCAAACACTCACATAAGGTATCTATCACAACAGTAACAATAAACCACTTTGAGTTCTTCCTTATTGATAAAAACAATAAGAAAAATTTAAAGAATTTTAAATTTACTTTTATAACACAAGTATTTTATATACACATTATATTTTGAACCAACTACAATGATTAATATTCTATAAAACAGTATCTTATGATATTCTGTTAAAGTTTGTAGGTTTTTCTTTTTTAATCGATTTTTGGACTCGTTCTTGGTTGTGCTATTTTGTACGCCAATTTTATTTTAAATAGAGTTATCTTTTCCTATAATGCAGGTTTTTTTCACCTACAAAATAACATTCTCCGTTTTAGTGAAACTTTTTTAAAACTCATGCAAAATGAGTCCCAGTTGTTTTTATGAAGAATGTTTTTTTTTTCTTCTGCAAAATGAAAATAAGCTAGTAGCCTATTCAAATTCATATACCATCTGTTATGGTATCAGAGTAAGTACATCCATCCTACTCTGCCTTGGCTGCATGAGTTTGTGGTTCTATCTTTGTTGGTATTTTCTTTTTTAAAATAGAGTTTCTTGAACAACTTTCTTATTTTTCTTAGTTTATTCTAGTATGAATACTTCGAGGACTAAAACACAAAACAATACAGAATCACAAAATCCATGCAATCCATATTATTTCAATCCGGGAGAGAATCCTGGAATGATCCTCGTCAGCCCTCAACTTTATGGAAACAATTATCATTCATGTCATAGGGCTATGAAACGTGTTCTTCTTTTAAAAAATAAGTGGAAGTTTGTGGATGGAAGCATTGAGGCTTCGACTAAGACAAATTCTTTATACGAGGCATGGGAAAGATGCAATGTGATGGTCATAATAGATCACTCGTTCAATATCAAACCAAATTGCACAAAACGTCATATACATTGACAATGCGAAGGAACTCTGGAAAGATTTGTAAGAAAGGTTTGATATTCTTCAAGATGATTTTAGCATATATACCTGGGTCCATTTGATGAAAAACAAAGCTGAGACTAGAAGTGCATTGTTGAATTTTATAACTTTGATTCAAAATCAGTTCAATACTAACTACAAGGTCTGATAATGGGCAAGAGTTTATGTGAGATGATCTCTACGAAAAAAGGGGATCATACATCAAATTAGTTATGTGAAGACTCCTCAACAAAATACCATTGTTGGGAGAAAACATCAAATTCTCAATATTCTTCCAAGTTTTTTTTTCCAATCTAAGGTTCCTGCCATCTTCTAGTCTTATGCCCTCACACATGTTGTTGACATAATAAACAGGATTTCTTCTATTGTTATAGAAAAAAAGAACTTCGAGCTTCTTTATAAAAGGACACTTGATTTAACTGATCTAAAGGTTTTTGGAAGTCTCTGTTTTATTTTTAGCCTTGAGAAAGATAGGTCTAAGCTTGATCCTAGAGCCAAAAAATGTGTTTTTTTAGGATACAGGAAAGGTACCAAGGGAAGGTACCAAGGGAAAGTACCAAAGGTTATATTACTCTTGATATCAAAACTTGTTATGTCTAGAAATGTCATTTTTTATGAGAACGTTTTTTCTTATAAAAAAAATATGTTGATCTGAAACAAATTAATTTTGATATCATTTTTTATGAGCCTGTTACACAAAATATTAATGACAATAATATTAATAACAACTGTAATAATGAATGTAATATTAGCACCCCTGCTGATAATACAAGAAGATTTACTAGATGTAAAAAGACCCCTGCTTTACTTAATGATTATTATCATAATGTTTCTGGAGTAATAAGTAGTAGAAAAGTCAAATACCCTATATCTAATGTTATTAAGTACAATAAATTGTCTGCAAAACATCTGGATCTTCTCTGTACTTCCCTTGTTTTGTCTGCTAACAGTAAATCAAAGACTTATGATGAAGCCGAAAAATGTCCATAATGGCCTGAAGCTATATGGCAAAGGAAATCCAAGCGCTTGAAAGAAACAACACTTGGGTTATTATTGATTTACCTTACAACAAAATACCCATTTATGGGTGTATAAAGTCAAGTTTATAGCTGATGGCAGGAGCGGTACAAAGCTCGTCTGGTGGCCAAGGGCTACAACCAGCTTGAAGAATAGATTACTTTGAAACTTTCTCTCCTGTTGTCAAGCTCACCACAGTACGAACCTTCTTGTAGTTGATGCAAAAAAGGATTGGTTTCTTAAACAGTTGGATGAGGATAATGCTTTCCTACACGGTTTGGATGAAGATGTATACATGACTATGCCTCCAGTCATACGGACTGAAACAATCCAGTCATCAATGGTTTGCAAAGTTGTCTTCTTCCTTACAAAGTATAGGCTTTACTCTATCAAAGTGCAGATCACTCTCTTTTTGTCAAAGGTAAAGATTCAAACTTTATTGCATTGCTTGTTTATGTTGATGACATAATACTTGCAGGAGCTTCATCTTGTGAAATACAAAAGATCACTACCTATCTAGATCAAACCTTTAGAGTTAAAGATCTGGGAGATCTAGAATATTTTCTTAGATTGGAAGTTGCTAGATCACGTAAAGAAATTCATATTTGTCAGAGGAAGTATGTTGGATATTCTCACCAAAACAGGATTACTTGCTTCTAAATCTGCTGCTACTCCTATGATAAAAGACACTAAGTATTTCTTCCAAACTGAAGCTGAAGCCTTTATGATATTAATTCGTATCACAAATTTTATATTTAACCAATACTAGACCGGATATCAGATATGCAATGCAGTTTCTCAGTCAATTCATCAACTCACCAACTGTTCATCACTATAAGGCAACCCAACACATCGTCAGATATATCAAGCGAGCACCAGCACAAGGCCTTTTCTTTTCAAAAGACTCCATTTCACATATTAAAACTTTTGTTGATTCTGATTGGACAGTATGCCAAAATACAAGATGCTCAACAACTGGGTAGGATCATTTCTCATTTGCTGGAGATAAAAAAAATACCACAGTTTTAAGATCGTCATCAGAAACAGAGTATCGCGCATTAGCTGCTGCAACCTGCAAAAACAGTGGCGTTAGCTGTTGCAAACCTGCGAAATATAGTGGCTCACCTATTTACTGGAGGATCTCAATGTTAATATGGTCCAGAGTAATCAATCCCAGTGGTGGAAAGATTTGTGTGAAGTCTATCGTAATGAACAACAAGGAGATTGGTTTGATAGTCGACTATTGTGGAGCCTCAGAGATAGAAGGAATGTCAAATTTTGGGAGGACAGGTGGATAGAATGCAAAGTGTTGAAAGAAGAATTTCATAGGTTATTTACAATTTCACAGTGTAAAGATAGTGAGGTATTCAATGTGGTGGACTCAGGACAAAGTTGAAGTAGAAGGTGTACAAGTTGGAATCTAAGATGGAGAAGGAAGAGGTTTGAGTGGGAAAAACAATTAGAAGGTCAATTATAGGAATTGATATCTAGTGTCTAATGGAATAGGGAAGGGCAAAACAGGTTGAAGTGGATAGGGGATGATCAGCAGGTATACACTGTGAAATCGGGTTATAGTATACTGAATATGGAGGATCAAATGTCGTGTTTAGAGTGTTTCCAGCTGCTTTGGAGTCTAGATAGTTCCGTCAGCTTTGGTGTGTGTCTGGAGGATACTATGGGATAGGTTACCTACTAGGGTTAACTTGGTGAGAATGTGAGTGCTTCTGGGATGTATTCTTTGTCCTACGTGTCGAGAACATTTAGAAAACGTTCAACACATTTTCTGTACATGTAAGGTTGCTTAGAATAGTTTGGGACTTGTGTGAGAGTTGGATAGGAAGGGTCACAGTTAGACATGAGTTTATCCCCATCCACACTTTCAAAGCTTCCATTTAACGGATCATAAGAATAGTGTGAACAGAGCTTGGAAAGGAGTGTGAGTAGCTGTTGTGACGGAGATTTGGAAACATAGAAATAAAGTAGTTTTCAGAGGAGGGATAATAGAAGAGGAGGAAGTTTTTTGTCTAACACAGCTAAAAGTTTGGGAATGGTTTAAACATAGGATTGCGAGAACTACTTTCTGTTATTCGGATTGACACTTTGCTCCAGTCAAGTGTTTGGAATCTTTGTAGTAGTTAACCTGGACCTGTTATAGTTTGAAGGTATAAATAAAAGGTAGGTGTGTCTTTGCTCTGCAAGTGTACTACTAGAAGATAGTGGAAGCATACAAGTTGTACACAACTAGGCAAGTAGGGGAGTCTGGATAATAGACATATGAAGAATGTTTATGTGTTTTGTGAAAAAGGGGTGTTGTGTATCTCCTCATGAGTGTGAGAAGTATGACTCATTTTATGTATAATGTATTTCATTTGAATATCCTTTTCTATCTTTCTTGAAAGAAATGTTAGGGAGTCGAACCTTGTGTATTTTTATGTCTAGAAAGGTTTTTAAAACCATGGTTAAGGTATATAAGGGTTGGGCTATCCCTAAAACGGTCTATTTATTTATTTAATTTATTGTTGACTGTTTAGTAAAAACAAATTAAAAGATTAGTGTTAACTTCTGTCAATAAAACCCAAATTTCAAATAATTTCATGTTGGCTGTTAAAAAAAAACAATTTCCTAACATGAGGACCAAATCTTACAAATAATGAAGTTTTAAACACTATAGATTTTTGCAAGTTAACACTAGATTTAACAATGCTCTTATTAGAATAAAAATAATGTACTTTTAATTCAAACTAAATTTTAAAACAGAAATCCTACAAATATATATTTTTTCAGATAAGATTGATAATAAAACCGTTTTATTAAGATGAGATGATCTCTTATAAGACATTATCAGTAAGACTGATTGATGTTAAAAATATGATATTCTAAGTGATAAAAGTATAACTAAACATAGAAAAACATCTTAGTAATCTTGTGATCAATTTAGTATTTTGGATTAAATATTGGTATTCAATTCACGAAAGAAACACTACCAATATATATTTGAGTAAAGTTTTTGCAGATAATTTCTTACAAGTTGTATTTATTTTAACATGTTTATCTTCTAACTTAGTGTAAGAAAAGAATATCTTCAAATTTCATGATGTAAATGTTAAATAACAGTGAAATATATATTAGAAAAAAATATGTATAGTTGCTTGTAGTTATTTTTATTTATTTAAATTTAGTTTTACTCTTTTTTAATTACTCTCCATTTAGTTGAGGTTTTAAGACTAATAAAAAACATTTTTTTAACCTAGATTAGTTTATCCTTAATTTAATAAGGCTATTATTGTCAAATGTCACAAAACAAACCGAAAACACGGAATTAACATTTTAACATAGGATCTGAATTAGTAACTTGGGCCGAGCTTATAACAAATTGCACATATAATTGCACATATGTTCAATTCTTAATAAAAATTGAAGTGAATGAAAAAATGTTTCTATTTGAAATCTATATGGGTTAATATCTAAATATTGGATTTTAAAATTTTATTTTTCTAAAAAGAAAAAAAATTATATATACGAACCTTATCATATTACATATATTTAAGTTTTTAAAAGAATGCCCACAAAAACGTACAGTTTTAATATATTTAAAAAATAATAAAACTATTCATATAAAAAAAATATTCACAAAACAATTTTTTTTATAAAAGTATATTATAAAGAACTATGTAATTAACCTATTTAAAATATAAAAATATTTTCAAATTGAATTATACATTTAATCTTTAAGATTGAATTAAGCTTTTAAAATAATAAAATAAAAATAACCTCTAAAAAATGTTCTTAAGTTATAAATAAATTTAAAACCATAAATACTGCATTTGACATAAAAAAATAACTCTAAAAAAAACTATATGATACAAATTGACTCTAAAAATAAATGATAAAATGATATTTAAAATCATAAATTATGAATCAATTTAGTCCTTTAATAAAATTTGTCCTACAAAGAAATTAAACTTAAAAAAAAAAACAAAGGTATTAAAGAAGATATTTGTATAGTTTAAAACAAGTACAATTAAGCATTTCTAATAATTATCAATCCTTTTACTAATACGATTTAAAAAACAGTAATTTATTAATAACTTATGATCTTAAGAACTAACTTACCATACTATTTCAAACTAATGAAATATCTATATGATTTTTGCACAAGGCCCTTGGTCGAATAGTACTTATATTTCATATCCAAATGTACATTAAACATCTTCAGTGTAAGAGGCATAGCAGTCTCAGAGATTAATTTAAAAAAAAATAGAAAAATGAGGCATTCTATATAATAAAAATTTTCTAAGAGTATTCATGCAGCTAAAACAATTATAAACTCACAAAAGCTCAATAGATATAATGCTTGCAATGACAAATATTAATTCTTAATCCTGTTTTTAGTTTATTTTCATTGAAAAAAATATGAAATTGAAATGTATTAAGAAAACTTTAATACATTTCTCAACTAAAGAAAGAGATATATAATATAAGAAATAAACTAGATAAATTGAAATGCATTAAGAAAACTTTAATACATTTTTTATATCAACCTTTTTTTATCCCTTTATTAAAATTTATTATTTCTGATAAATAAAAAATAAAAAAATAAAAAATAAACTATACAAATCCTTAAAAAATATATATAATTTAATTTTGCATTTCCCCATTCTAAATTAAATAGTTAATGAAGACAAATAAAACATTTTTTAGTTTCATGGATACTACTAAATTGAATAGTAAAAATTAATTTTTCTTCATTCTTACAATTTTCATTATAATTCTAATGGCATAATTTAATAAAATAATCCAAACTTTGCTTTAATTGAAAGTAGATGAAATATAAAAAAATGAAGATGGGCCAAAAGTAAAGTAAACGATATAAAAGTTTTTCAAACCAAAGCATCTGACACATAATGAAAAAATGGATGTTATATCGTTAGCCACATGTTTCCGAATATTAAATTTATCATTCAAATGATAAAGAAATAAAAATTTGAATACGAAGTAATATTTGGTGGACAGACTGTGAAAATACTTCATTCGTATAAAAATAATCTAGAAAGTTGCCACTGATTTAGTGAAAAGTGATTGTTAAAACATTTAAAAATTCCATCATAAAACTTATCATCCAAAATGTTAAAAAAATAAACATTTAGAAAGACATTCAGTGGACAAACTATGAAAAGATATCATACCTTTACAGACACAATCTAGAATGTTATCACTAACTTAGTGAAAAATGACTATCTAAACCCAAATATTTGTATTTCATATAGTGTAATCTGTATTTTGATAGGTAGAATGGTTTATCTAGAATGTTACCACTAACTTCATGAAAAATGACTATCTAAACCCACAAATTTATATTTTGTGTGATGTAATTTGTTTTGATAGATATAATAATTTATAATGCGTAAGGAAAAAGAGAATGTGAGTTTTGAGGAGTCTTGTCCAAGAGTTAGAGCATCTCAATAAAATTATTTTATTTTTCATTGATAAAAAAATTAAAAAAATGGAGGTTATATTATTTCATAACTCACCTTTTTTCCTATATTAAATCATATAGAATGATAAAGAAATAATATGATAAATTAACAAAATAAATAAATACAAACTTAAGTTTGGCGGACAGACTATAAAAAAAAACTTCATCCCTATGAAAACAATATGTCATCTATGACTCCACATTTTTTTAAAATTAGTTTGTTTTGAAACCAACTTCTTAAACTAAATTTAAGATCTATATATACAGCAATATAGTATCACAATTGTAGAGGCCACTCATTGTTTGCTTCTAAATTTTTCAAGTGTTTTTTCTTTGGACTGAGATTATGAAGTACATTAGAATCATGTTCTAATAAAAAATATATATATCACCAACTAGGTATGAAACCAATTTCAAATCAACTTCACACGTACTATTTATCCTTCATTTGTGATTATATGTATAAGTTATACTTCATATTCAAATAAAATTATGAAAAAGAAACTCAAAATAATTTATTAAAATTTTGATTAGATCAAACTTTAATAAATTTAATTATAAAACTTCCTAAAAGGACAAAAAATAATTTATACTACCTAAACTTTAAGAAAGTAAATTAGATCTATTACTATGAATTAGTAGTCACTAAAGAGCTTGTAATCCCTAACTAGTTTCAAATTTAACACTCCGCAGATCAATATTAGTTCATGGGACAAGACATAATTGTGTAGATTTGGAGAATGTTTGCTTCAACTTTTTAATAAAGAGAAAAGATGCAAAAAGACAAACAAAGAGGAACGTGTATTCAAAAAAAAAAAAAAAAAAAAAAAAAAGCACTACAACTTTTTTTCATCCATTAAATTTCTCAACTATACTGGTTGCCACAGTTAAAATTGCATGAAAAAACTAAGATATTATCCAAGCCAACAATGAGTAAATGTATGATCATACATTAAAATCCAAATAATCGAAAAAGGCTTACCTCAATATCCGACGACGAGACAAATTGTAAGATAACCTTGGATTCATTTTCAAAGCACCAGCAACAAAATGCATTCGGGTTGCCTGCAATTATTTTCCATCTGCACTAAATCTAAATTAGGAAAACTAATATATTTTTACCATCCTCATTATCCACATTAATTATACTAACAAGCAATAAACTTTCACTGTCTGAGCATCAGTGTTGTGTACCCAACACTTTTATTCACCAAGTTTTAATCTATTTGTGACCCTCCTTCACCATGTACTATATGTTACCAAGTCCAAACCAGCTATAAACGACTCCAACAAACACATATAATCAAGCAATTGCAACTGAAATCTCTCTAATCAAAGAAGAAAGGATCAGTATAATCCCACAAAGTGCCAGTGTAATCATCCTCACTCGCCAGTGACCACAAGGACGAAGAAGAAGATCCAAGCCCAACTGACCCCACCAACGACAGATCCGGATCCACCGAAGCCTCCATATTTACCTGAGAAGATGCAGCCGAACCCACAGCAGAATTCACTCCATCGACACCGCTGGTCTGATGCTGCTGATGGTTTGATAAATCGCCATGATGTTGCACATGCACGCGGTTATTCTCCTGGTTACCGTGCCTTTGGTACGAGGTTGATCTAATGGAACTATCAACAGCAGTATTATTCCCACCTAAGCTCAAATTGGATTCCGAATTCTGATACGATGATGGAACAGCATGTGGCACTTGCACCACTTCCTCAGGACGATGAAGATGATGATGAACATGCACTGTAGCATTATTGTTCCCATTAGGGCAGAACAGCTGTGGCGTGTAATTGAAAGCGGTGGCATACGCGCCGGCGTAAGGGTAGGGCATGGGGGCGTGGAAGGGAAAATTGAAAGCGAAGCCTGTGGGGCGAGGAAGCAAGGGTCTTAGGGTTTGAGTGGAAGAGGCGGCACGGGACGAGGAAGACTGAGAAGTGGAACCGGAGGGTTGGAGATTGAGCTGGGCGCGGGAACCGTAGAGGATGAGGGCAGCGCGGTCGTAGGCTCTGGCAGCGTCTTCAGCGGTGGCAAAGGTGCCGAGCCACTTGCGCGTGCGCTTACGTGGCTCACGGATCTCGGCGACCCACTTGCCCCAGCTTCTTTGCCTGACGCCGCGGTACCTAAATTTGTTGTTATCTGGGCCACCTTTGCCCTTGCATTTACGAGCACTTTTTTTGGTGGTGGAGGTGTCATTGATGCTGTTGGAAGTGTGAGATGTTGGGCTGGGAGTGGAGGGTGTGGCGGTGATGACGGTGGGTTTGGTTTCTCGGGGTTGAGGCTGGAGAGAGGCCATTGGCTGGGCCCAGTTTTTAATCTGAGGGGAAAGATGGAGACCCTTGGGTACCTCGTTCAGCGTTGATGTTGATTAGTCCAAAGAGGAGGCTCTGCTGAAAGGGGTTTCGATGTCATCCCTGGCAATGGTGGAATAGGGCGGTGTAACATGCAATTTATATAGGAGAGAGAAAAAGGAACCCCTTCATCTCTCTGCATCAATAAAGACACAGTGCCTTGGAATCCCTTCTTTCTTTTCTTCATTTTCTTGTATTTTCCCTTTTAGTCAAGTTCTCTTTCCACTCTTCTGCCACTTCACCATTCTCATGCTGTTTACTGTTTACCAAAAAATTATTACTGCTACTTTCCCAGACCATTAAACTCATCACTCCACTGCCACCTTTTGTGCCAAATTTTGACTACTACTAAAGTTACACAGGTTTACAATTAAGGGCCAGCTTCCTAATTATCTATTATCTATAAATTAAAACAAGGGCAAGCCGATTAATAAACCTAACAGAGTGGTAATAAATTAATTAATGGGTAGATATTTGTCCCGTTGTATATATACATCTAAAGTATTTTTATTTTTATGGTAACACTTGGCACTTTAAATCGTTCCTACCACCCTTATTTGGCCACGCACTTGCATGGGAGTTTTGGTGAATGTTACTAATGTTGGAAGCTTATTCTTGAAAGCTACAAAGATAGCTATAAGTGTCTGCTAAGTAGACACATATATAAGTGCAGTTCCTCCATTTAACTGGCATGAATCATGATTATAATAGTTTGGAAGGTTTCGAAAAAATCGGTTCTTTGTTTGGCTCATCAACCATGGTGAACTTCCAACTAATACTTAACGCCACCAAAGATATTCATCTTGTACTTATGTAGTTTATCTTCTAACTTGTGGCTACAGTCCATTCACCATTTTCATATTCCATTTTTTGTGTAAGCTTTTCATGTTTGGGAGTGACTGGATTTTCTCTATTTTTGGCAATGACAAGTAAGTGATGTAATCTGACAAAATTAGTTGTATACACTAATAATGACTGCATTATTTCTATAAATTTGTTTAATAAATTTATTTGTAGTAGGTAACAATACAAGTGTATCCATCAGTCTACATCTACACATGAAATGTCATGTATATGATTAATGGATAGATTCAATGATATTGTGAAGTTGACAATTAATTCTATAAAAATTGTTTTATGTCAACTAACTGAACTCACTGGTACAATAATGGAAAAGGTTACACATAATATCTAATTATTAATTGAAAAATAAATATAAGAAAAAAAATATTTTCTCTCATTTGTTTAAAATTTTCTGCCTAGTTACTGTAAAATTAATATTTCCTTGTTCAATAGACTTGGAAGGCTTATCTTAGAGTTAACAATAAAAAGTATATTTGTTTAGTTTAAGATTTAGAATTTGGACACAGACAATAGAAAGTTGCTGCGCACGCTAACCAAAAAAAAAAAAAAAATAATTAAAAATTTTGAAAAAAATAAAAAAAAAAAAAAAAAAAATAGTTACAAATTTTGCAACAATTTAAAAAACCAACATAACCATAAAGAAAATGAATAAAAAAAAGAGTAATAGCATAAGCTATAACAAACTTTTAGTTGTTCCTATAAATTTGGAATAGAGAAATTAATCTAGAAGATCCAATGTTTTAGCAACCTACTTAAATCGCTATAGAGATAAGATTTTATATAATAAATATAAAAAACATGTCATAGTAACAAAAAAAATAACAAAGTAATCTGAGAATAAATTTTGAATTGGAGAATTACCATTGCCAACCAGAACAAATTAAAAAGACTCACACTCAAAATGATTTGAATGAGTGTTCTTCAAAATTTAAAAACACGAGAGCAAAGTTGTGCAAGAATCTCCTACACAAATGCACGATGGTGGCGTGAAAGTGTTCATCCTACTCAAACACAATCGTTGAACCCAGATATGCTAAAGTAAAAAAATAAAAAATAAAAAGGGACCAATATTTAATTAACACAGCTAATAGTATAATATGTTAATGAACTGAATCCTTTATTTATGTATTATCTTTTAATATACAAGATGATTTGAAACTACACCCTTAACCAAATATTTTTTTAGTGGTTGTTTAACCATAAATTATCAAATTTATTGACAGTTCAAATATTTTTTTTTATGGTGTATATGCAAAGCTGGTACGTATTACCTAACATTATTACAAAGTATAGGATCCATAGATTATGAAAAAGAAAAAAAAAAAATCCTCATCTTGGTAGTTAGTCTTTAAAGGCAATATTTCTATTCAACCATATAAACCTCCAGCTATGCATTAACATCATTACCAAAAATCCCAACTAATTACAGAATTTTCTTATAGAAAGAAGAGAAGGAACATGAAAGGAGAAGGTGATTTGGTTCTCAAGTAGTCATGAAAGATCTTTCTTATTTGAGCACAATATTTTATTTTTGTGTTACCTTTTTTTATATCTTGTTCATTAACAATCCTAAACAAGATATAAAAGATGATACATTAAAAGAAATGTAGATATTCAGAAGTACCTTAAAAAGGTAAAAGTGTCTCTTCAATATATCTTTCACCTTTTCAAATTACCATATCCAATACTATTTGTTTTATTTTACATCTTATATACAAAATATTACATATTCATTTGTATGTTTATTGTTGTAAACATTCAATCAATTACTCGTAACCAAATATCATTTCAATATATTATCCATTTCGTGTTCTCAATATCGCACTATATTCTTTTCCACCAACTTTCTTGATCAACCTTTTCTAAAATTCTTAAATTTATTCATACATATTCATAAATCTGCCAACTTTATTTTTTATTTCCTTATAGGATAGTTTCAAGAACAACATGGTTCCAATTATGTATTTACATCATCACCAAAAATCCTAACTAGCTATAGCGTTGTTTCTAAAGAAGAGAAAAAAACGAGAAAGCAAAATGTGACCTTTATTTTCATATTCAAGAAATAGTCATAAAACATCTTTATTATTGAACACGATATTCATTTATTTTTTATTTATATATTGTTTATTAACACCCTGTAAGATATAAAAGATGATACATTAGATGAAAGTAATTAAAAAAAAAATAAAAAACTAAACGCTCCTCATATTAAATCTCTCACCCTCTTAAAGAACTATATCCAAACCTCTCTCATTAACTTATACCAACTTTCTTCATCAACTTATCCATACATGTTCTCAAATTTATCCAATCTCTCCTAAAATTCTCTTAATGACAATTTTATATTTACTTTTTTTATATCGGTACTTTGGAAGCTTAACTTTTAGAAATTTTTGAATTTCGAATACATCAATAAATGCTAAATACTGATATGCAGGATTTTTTCTTGAGTTTTGCAAATTAAAGATCAAAAAATTAATTAGTGAAAGAAGGATAAAAAAAAAAAAAAACACATGTAATTTCCTCTTCACAAGACTTCCAAGCAAAGATATAAATTACTTGAATTACAATATATTATTAATCACTTCAAGTCAGATCCCCATGTTTTAAAATATAATTAAAAAAATTCGCGTCTTCTTCATTAACAATCTTATACCAAATGTGATTTTAATGAATTAAACTCCTAATTATAATTTTATATATTTTTTATTATGTATGTTAAATTTAATAAATTGAACAATAATAAAATACTGAAAAATATACATATTTTTATACATTTTGAAAATATATTATGTCAAGTTTAATGTATATAAATGAGATATTAAATTACTTTAATTTAAAATTTTTAAAATATAATATATCAGAAAATAATTTTCAATTCTAACTATTTTTAGAATAATTTTTTAATAAAATATTATTAAATGTTGTAATAATTATTGTAAATACATATACATAATGTTTAACACACATGTATATATACACTCACTTTAATTAAAATATATGCCATATAGCTTGTTGAATTACTCCCATCAATTAACAAACAACCTACATTAAGTCACTTTATCCCATATTCACAATAAAGTTAATTAAATGATAAAAATTATATATTAAGTTTAACAAGCTTAATTTGCTAATCTCGTTTTAATTAACTCGCTGTTTTAATAAACTATTGTTTAGAAGGTACCGTACAAGTGTGTCAATCCATAACTACAAGTGTACTTCCGTCTACACATAAAAATGTCATGCATATAATTAATAGATAGATCCAATGAGATTAGGAATATATAATATCCAAACGTGCACAACTTTTATTTTCTTGGAATTAACCAATGTCACTCATATTGAAATAAATAAAGTTACTCATATTATAAACTAATCTCTCCACCACCCAAAATACAATAATCAAATCCTCTCAGTAGCTTTGTCTCACCAAATTTGTATGTTTATTCACACACAAATATTCTTCCAAAACATTATCTCTTTCATACCAACTTTCTTAATTACCTTATTCACACGTATTTCTTAAATATATCATACCTATTGACCTCTCTTAGATCTCTCGTGATAATCTTCCATTTATTTTCTCATTTTTACACTTTCGAAACTTAGTCCTTCAAGTTCTTGAAATAAAACTTGCAGAGATTTTTAAACTTTGCATAATGGACAAAGACTTATATTTAAGAATATTTGAGTTTTACAAATTAAAGATCAAACAATAAAAAAAATATAAAAAATTGGTGGAGGATAAGAAAAAACGATGTGATTTATTTTTTTTTTTAAATCTTCCAAGGAATTTGGTAAATTATTTTAAAAAATTACTATAGAATCACGCGCAAAAAATACTTGAACTACATGTCCAATATATTAACAACTTCAAAATACACCTCAATCTTTTTAAAATATAATAACATTTTGTCACTTATTCTTCATCAATAATTAACTTTAATAAATTTATTTAAACGTTGAATTATAATTTTATGTTTTTTACTACATATATCAAAATTAATAAAAATGAAGTATAATAAAATTGTAAAATATATTTGTATTTTATATATTTAAGAAATAAGTTTTATGTCAATTTTCATATATATAATTAATATATTGAATTATTTTAATATAATTGTTAATAATATATTTGAAACAAAATTTCAGTCCTAAAGATTTTTTTAGAATAATTTTTTTAATAAAAAAGTATCAAATGCTCTAATCATTATTATAAATCTATAAACAAATATAAGTTATACTCCAACTTTGTTAAAATATATGTACGTGTAATTTATTAACATACTCTCATTAATTAAAGTATAGATGAGTATACACTAACATATACTTTTAATTTAAAAATAAAACATCTGTTAAACAAAGCTATTGTATTATAACTCTCAAAAACTCATCCGATTTTAAAATAATGAAATGGAAGAAGATTTACGTTCGCATGTGACTTTGTCAGGAAGGGCTGGTAGTTGGGCCCACTTTGGGACTCATTTTGAACCCAACTCTGCTGATTAGAAGTATCCACCATCACTTCTTATTCTCAACATCCTCAAATTAAATAACAATAAAATATTAAACATTAAAAAAGATACATGTGAGCACCATAGTTTAGGGTTGAACACTTTCTACCTCAGCAGGACAGAGTGAATGAGACAATGCCCTATCATGCACAAGTAAAAACTTTTTGCTTCTGTTTCATTTTGTCTGTGCCTCCACTTCCTGTTCATGCTGCACCCATTCTAGAACTGATTTGAAATTTTTGAATATAAATAACTCCTTTGTTATTTAAATTACAATGTCCCATTTAACTTGATAACCTATGATTCTTTATCGCATAAAATTGTCTCACTTTTTTTTCATAAATTTTCTTTCATTTTTTTTCAAATCAGGGCGCTTCATTGTTTTTTCAAAGAGAAGTTGTCTATGGTGAATAAGGTTATTTCTTTCTCTATCCCCATAGTTTTCATCTGCATCTCCATGAATATTGTTAAAATATTAAATTGTTCCTTTGCTACTGACAGTCTTTGTAATCTTTTGCTATTGTTACCATTTTTATGAGTTGTGTGACAGTGGACTCCCAGAAAGTATTGTATAATCTAAAAGACATAATATAAAAGCTTTGTTTTATGTAAAAAAAAAAAAGTTATTTGTATCATTTAGAAACTTATTTTTCATGTTAGAAATGACTCTCAAATTTAATAATTAAAGTAAAAGAAACTTATGAAGTGTAAAATTTGGGTGTAAAAGGTAACTTCTAGATTGTGTAACTTGAAGTCTTTTTTAAATAGAAAATATAATTTTCAAATTATATAATCTTAAAGGAAAAAAAAGATTTCTAGTATAATTTTTTAGTCAAATTTTTTTTCACACTGCATAATCTGAAAATAAAAAAAAATGTTTACATACCTGCAATCAAAAGTTATTTTTTCATAAATCAGAAGGATTAAAGGGGAATTTTAATATTTATGGGTGCAGAAAAAATTTTTAGGGTTACAGTATGAAATTATGGGAGAGAAAAACATCCCCTGGATGACGGACGTACTTAAAATTATTGGGTTACCAGTACACTTAAGCCCATATAGGTTCAATCTAGCTCTGGTATTCTATGGGCCCAGACGCTCCTGCTTCCATTCTTTTTAAGTGATTTATTTGTTTCTGTTATTTTATAACAATCACAAACCTTCTAAAGTTTTATTTTATTTTTTTAATTGAAGAATCCGAAAGCCGTTGAGATTGACCCATCTAAAATAGTAATTATAATTTTAATTTTGTTACAGATTATATATTTTGAAAATATAATATAAGTTTTCGATCGTATAATTTACAATTAGAATAAGATAAGTTTTAGATTGTAAAATCTAAAGACGCACTTTATTAAATTCAGATTATAAAATTCAAAATAATATTTTTTAAGTTTCAAATAAAAAATTAATAAACTATTTTAAAACACCTACTAAAAAATATAATTACAAATTCATCAAAAAATACCTTTTCTACTTTTGAATTGTTCACCCCAAAATTTTATTAATTAAATGCTATAATAATAATACCAGAAACATTAAATATTAAATTTGCAACAATGATGTTATCTTGGGTTCATATTATTTGGCCCTTAAATGTTTTTCAGCATAGTGAAGATGCATCTAATTCTTAATACTAAAAAATTACAAAACAGAGACTGTGTGGTGGGTACGTGAAAACACATAAAGGCTTCCATTTGGTGGGTATCTGTTTCAAAGTTACACAACATTTAATGTATTCTTTTAACTTCTCAAAAATAAAGGCAGCCATGAATAACAAGATATAAAATTGAGTGTTAGTTATCTTATAAATTTTGAATGAATATAAGAATTGATATTTAATATTGATTGATATAAAAAGCGTTCAATAATATTTGATTTAAATTAATATTAATATCTAAATGAAATATCAGCTTTAATTTCACATTCAGGATAAATAAAATGAATGAAATGAAAAATTAAGCCGATATCAAGCAAATGATATTAATTTTTTTATAATATATATATATATATATATATATATATATATATATATATATATATAAATTTCAAAATTCCAAAACCCTAAACTCTTTTAAAATGAAAAATCATGTGTTCTTAATTAGTTGTCAAATTTTCAGTTCGATTAAACTAATATACACTTGTGATTTTACACTAATCACACACAACTTGACTTGATGTAGTTATATAAAAAATTTACGGCAAAAATATTATTTCTCTAATAATTTTATTATAAAAATAATTTTATATTTTATCTTGTAAATATCAATTGTAGTTTCTACAAATATAAAAAACAATAAAATTTTCCTTAAAAAGTGATTACTTTTTTAAACTAATTAACCCAATGACACGACCCTTTTTTATTTAGTTCGATTACTAAACTAAAAATCTGACCCGGTTGAAAATTATCTAGATTGAAAACTATATCAACTTCAACTCAAATGTAGAACACTTCCACCCCTATAAAGTGAATGAGGTAAACCTTAAAAAATTCCGGTCTGAAAAAAAAAAAGAAAAAAGAATCCGGTCGAGAAAAAAATTAATAATTAACAAGAATTAAAAATAAAATAATGATTAAAAGAATAATAATAACTTGATTAAGTAGAAAGAATACAATTTTTTTGTTTTAAAATATCGCAAATAAAATTAACATAATCAAACCAAGTATTACGTTATCTATGTCTGTGTTATATTAGTATTCTTTTTCTAAATAAATATTCGAATCTAAACGTTGTTTAATAAGTAAGATTTCTGCTGATTATCAATAATCTTTGTGATTACTTATTCTGTATTCGATTCTAATTCTCATACATGGCTTGTTAATCTGTCGTTTATAGTGGCCTGCACTTGGACTCTTGTTTTTTTTTTTTTTTTTTTTTTTTTTTTTTTTTTTTTTTTTTTTTTTTTTTTTTTTTTTTTTTTTTTTTCCTGGGTTCGCACTGATCCTTATATTATCCTCTTTTGCATAGCTAATTAAGTAATATATCACTGTCCATAATCTCGAGAACAAAACCTTCAAATCAGCGTTACACAGTCCCAATGGGTATATAGCTAGCTAGGTTCCTTCAAAATAGGAACAAAGTGATATATGTAAATATGGTTTCTTTATTAATTAATTATTTCATTAATAATTAATAATTAGATAACATATATCTTGCTTTTGTGAAAAGATGTGATGGCATGCTGCAAACAGGACAAAAGAGGCAGCCAAAGCAACAAGGAATCAGAAAAAGAGTGCAAGAAATTTACCAAATTTTACATGCAAATCCATCATGAACCAAAGCAAACAAGATTTGAATGTTACTTTTTTGATAACCCCTATGTTTTTTTTTCTGTCTTTTTTTTGTTTTCTTTTCAATAACATAAACCCTTTAGTTTAAACCTTTTAGGGAGATATGGTGATGATCTTAATCTCAAGTTGGATCCAAGTGGGGGGAGGGTAGGTCCTATGGCCTCACCTATGCTTTATTCATTGATAAGAAATAATGTTAAGAAAAATGTGTTTCCCTATTGTACGATTGTAACCCCTGAAGATCATAGACTTTATTTTTACCTTCTCTGCGATGATCGTGTACTATTGCGTTGATTAAGAACCATATGCATCTCTATCTCTTCACTGTCTATATTTTGTCTTGTGTGGATGAAGGAGACCACGTTGGAGAGAATCTGCACGAGAATTAATTGGCCGGTGAAAGCTACGTTCTGGATTTGACTAAGGTAAACACTCTCCTTCTGTCCTTCTCAACCTCATGCAGGGTAATGAGAAAAACCCAAGCTTATTTCAATTTGTTTTGTACCATAGTACCGTCAATTGTCTTGGATTTATGAGCCTCTACAAAAGTTAATAACAAAATTATTTTTATAGCTGTTACCGGATAACATGTTACGTCTTTTCATACAGTTTCTCGGCTCTGTATTCTAGTTTAGGATTTAGAATTTATACACTCAATTTCTGCAGAAATGCATGCCTCAAATCCGTTATTGATCCTAATACTTTCAATATATAATGGATCAGATTCACCTATTTATATTCACTATGGTGGGTCTTTATCTGTATTGATCGAAGAAATGAATCCAAATAGACCTTATTGATTTTTTAATCATACTTTGCAGATAATTAACGTGTTGTCGCCAATCGTGATAAGTTTTAATCCTTGTTGTGATAGCTCGACATTAAATGTATATTTCAAAATTAATAATAGCATTTATTAATGAAACGAGCTTATACTTACATACCATAAAATATTGGTAATTTGAATATGTTACAAATTAATTAAAATAATTTTTCTATCACTGTTCTTACCATATTCTGTTTATGTTTTTAGAGTAAATTTGTTATCTTGTTATTTTACTATATTTCATGTGATTTTGGTCCTGAAGTAAATTATTCAAATTTTAAAGAATATTTTTTCCTTCTTTAAACATTTTTAATTACTATTTGTTAAAAGAATGTTAATTAGACAATTTATTCTACTTTGATAGAGTTTTATAATTGTAAGGTTTTGCATAAGAAAATAAATTAAATTAAATTAATTTTGTGAAGGTTTTTAGTGATATATAAAATGACGAATCAGGTATATAATTCTAACGGGTTCAGGTTATGTATTACATAATGTCTCAAATTTAAACCGTCGACATAATTTGAAATTTTTTGAATGACAAAAACATAATTATTTCATTATAAATGGGTTGATGATTTTAATCAAGCTTGGATCACTGGAAAGAATGAGTGAATCATTTTTAGAGTTATGTAATATTATGATTTGAATTCAATCTCTTTGTATCTGATCTCAGTAATATTTTTAATAAGTACTTGATGGACGTATGTAATATGCAATAATAAGCTACGACATTTAAATTTAATGAATATGTGAATTTTGATAATATTATTAAAACAATTAAACCACTTTAATATAAATTGTGACATTAAAGAGATCTAATTAGTAATAAATAAAATAAATATAGACTAAAAACAAATCCTTATACAAATCATGATAATGAATGAGAAATAAACGGACAATAAATTAAAAGAAATAATGAAAAGAAGGACACAAGAACAATAAATGCTTTGGCTAAAAAATCCAAACTATTTATTTTTCCAGAACAATAACCATTATTTGTCAAAATGCTTAATAGTCCAATAACAAGAGAGACTAGACATGTACTGGATAAACAAATGTTCCTCAATACTTGACATTCAATTTTGAGAATTACTTCACTTGACAATTGTCTGAGAACTGTCATATATGAAAATAAAATTCTTTTACTGTTGCTCCAACGGTTTGTTTAAGAGATGTTTATTGCATATATAACATAAGCAAGTTGCTAGTTATATTTAGTTACTATTGCTATATAGTTTTATAGTATTTCATGCTTTGCTTATATTTCTTTCTGGGATTTAAAGCAGTCTACTTTTTCAGGTTAATATTCAATTTTATATTAAGTTTTTTTTTTATATATTTTTATAATGGTAGTTAAAGTAATTTCTAAATTTTATATTAAGTACAACTGTTTATAGAACATAATTACTCTTACTTATTTTCACATTTATGTAATTATGAAGTTATTTTACTAAATTTTATCGCGCTAAAAAGCTCTTCTAACTATTTCTTACGATGATACTTGATTTCGCCCGAATATATATAAAATGGTTAGTGGCATTTTTGGGCCCTCTGAAATGTTTGCACAGAATCTCTTCTCCAAGCTTCTGTGATATCTAGCCATATTTGAATCCTTCGAATATCTCAAAGGAAAGAAGGTAATAAAAAAACACATTCTTAGAAGAGATAACGATAAAAAACCATCCAAGACCCCACTCTCTAAGTTGTTCTCCATTTTGGGGATCCAAGCAACCATATTTTGTCTGACTTCGGGGTTAGCGATAGAAATATGCAACAGTAGGTAAAAACGTTATACATTATAAAGAACTAAATAAATAATAAAAAAAAAACCTCTGAAAGTTGGACTTTTTCAATGAAAACTGAACCAAAATGAAAATTATGATTATGACATGATCAATAACATGTATGCCACATGTATGCATGCCTAACCAAACCTAATATATGATGTAATTTTCTATATAGGCAATGCTTTAAACTTAACTTTTATCCATGCCTAACCCCCAGAGAGTGCTTTTCCCCTATTGCATTTTAATATATTGGTTTCATGAAATTTCTGCCAGGTATAGCTACCCTATCATGGGGACACAAACTGGACAGAATGACAGAAAGGCCGGTGAAGCAACGACTCACGTCAACCTCACCACAATTTCACAGTTCACAAACACCACAAAAATGCACAACTTTTTTGTATATGTAAAGCAAATATTTTTTACTCAAATCTTAAACCCTACAAGTGTAAGCAATTTAATAAACCAAAGTTTGAAAAATAATTGTGCTTGCTTGGGGGTGATTGAGATGGAGGGAGTAATAGCTATCAGTCCAACCCAAAAGACAAAAATAGCAAACGGGCACATCTGTTCTACAGTGTACTGCATTTGTTTTCATATTCATTTTCTTCCGTAAAGATGCCCAGAGAATCTTGGCACCCCAAAATCAAATGCTTGACAACACTACTCTTCTTCCCAAATCTCTGATTCTACAACCACACGAGACTTGGACCCCACATAGAATTTAAGAATTTTAGTAACATTGTTTATGTGAATTTTACTACACATGTTTCAACCACCTAAGATTGATTTTTAAAACTAAAATTACTGTTATCACGTCAATTACTTCAGTAATAAAACTGCATGGGAATTTGCATCTCAGCTCACATGTTGTTATTCCTTATAAATATCATCCATTTGTGGCTTCATATGTATTCGCCCTAACACTTGCACGCGACCTGCTTGTTCTAAATCAGGCATCTCTTGAGTATATGCACCCAACACCACCATTTTAAGCTTCTCTTACCAAAGCCCAAGTTGCAAAAGTTTCAAAATTCCAAGCCCAAAAAATTCATCAGTGAACAAAGATGGGAAGCTCCGTGCGTGTAAAAGAAGCATCGGTGATTACACCTTCTGAGCCCACTCCACGGGGCGTGCTCGCTCTATCAGCGCTTGATTCGCAACTCTTCCTTCGTTTCACCATAGAGTATCTGTTAGTCTACAAGCCTTGCCCTGGGCTCGACCAGCCAACCACCACGGCCCGTCTCAAATCTGCATTAGCCCGAGCCCTCGTTCCCTACTACCCCTTCGCGGGCCGTGTCAGGCCCAGGCCCGAAGGCCCGGGTCTTGAGGTGGTATGTGCGGCCCAAGGCGCGGTGTTCATAGAAGCCTTCGCTGCCCGTTACAACTCCAACGACTTTGAAAAAGCGCCGAAAACAGTTACGCACTGGAGGCCGTTGTTGTCGCTCCACGTGGCAGACGTGCTCAAGGGCTCCCCGCCGCTGGTGGTTCAGCTGACCTGGCTCGTCGACGGCGCCGCCGCTATCGCCGTCGGAATCAACCACTGCCTCTGCGACGGCATCGGCAGCGCGGAGTTTCTCAACCACTTCGCCGAGCTAGCCAATGAGAAACGCGAGACGAGTTACAGACGCATAAAGCCAGTTTGGGAGCGTCACCTTCTGAACCCACCGCGCGGGAAGCAGACGCCGGTGGACTCAGCGAGTCATCCCGAGTTTGGCCGAGTCCCGGACCTATGCGGCTTCATGAACAAGGTCTCGACCGGGCTAAAACCAACATCTATTACGTTCGATAAGACGCGGCTGAACGAGTTAAAGCGAGTGGCGCAGTGCACGAGCGAAGCCGGCGAGTCAGCGCGGTACACTTCGTTCGAGGTTCTGGCGGCGCATGTGTGGAGAAGCTGGGCGAGAGCGATAGGGTTTCCGGGGAACCAGAAGTTGAAGCTGGTGTTCAGTATAAACGTGCGGAAGCGGGTGAAGCCGGGTTTGCCCGAGGGGTATTATGGGAACGCGTTTGTTTTGGGGTGTGCGGAGACGAGTGCGAGGGAGCTGGAGGAGAGAGGGGTGGGGTTCGGGTCGGGCCTGGTGAAGCGGGCGAAGGAGAGGGTGGGGAACTCGCACGTGAGGGAGGTGTTGGAGTGGGTGTGGGAGAGGAAAGGGAGCCCCGACCCGGTTGGGGTGTTGATAGTGTCGCAGTGGTCGAGGCTAGGGTTGGAGAATATTGACGTGGGTTTGGGAAAGGTTTCGCACGTGGGACCCGTGTGCTGCGACAGGTACTGTTTGTTCTTGCCGGTGGGGGATGACTCTGTGAGTGTTAAGGTCATGGTCGCTGTCCCCACTTCTTCCGTTGACAATTACCACCTTTTCATGCGTTCCTCTCACCTGTGACTCATCACTTCTTTCTTCACTACTACTATGCTTATTCTCATTCTTATTACTATGCTTCATCTTTTAGGAATAAGAATTACCTATCTCACATATTTAGTACCTTTCAATACCCTAATCTGTAACGCAATGCATACCATACTTCTCATCCGCAATTTTACTTCTTTTTCGTTCACGGATCTCAACTTATTTTATACGTTTAAATGACATGCTACAGTCCTTTAAGTAGAATTGGTTCTTTCCCTTAAGAATGATGAGGATCGTGTAGTTTATTCCTCCAATGCCCAAATTTCTTCTGTGCATCGTTTTCAGCAACCACGGGTTTGAGAACTGTTCACATTATTTGAGGGTTAGATGTTCCGGATTTTGTCTTCCATTACAAGTATCACTTTGACTTAGACAAGCCTCGCGAATGGCAAATTTTGCTAACTATAACAACTTTTAACAGCCATATTATTGGGGAACCGTAAACTTGAGCACGCTATTACGAGACAATTTTGGTTTTTTGGCCATGTATGTTGAAATGAAGTAGGAATGATTGAGTATCCGATAAGGTTGAGTGGGGTTGGCCCACGATGATATTAGAAGGGGGGCTTGCTTCCTGCACCTCCGTCATTACTAACGTCACCGAATACTAAGGGAAAAATATTAAAATATCCTTCCTCGTTGTACCATGCCACTGCACTTCCAACTACAAAAAAATTCTCCATCTTTACTGCACTCTTCGAAAGAAAGAAGAAGAGGTATAGTTATTTCAAAAAGCCTATTCCAAAATTATGAAAAGCTTGTTTTAGAAATTTTGTCCTAAAAATAATGTTTTGAAATCTCATATGTTCGGAAAAGTTTATTTCAAAAACCATATCAAATGTTTTGAAAAGTTTATTCTAAAAATTTTGTTTCAGAGTGCATTTCATATGTTATGAAAATCTTATTCTAAAATTCCTTTTGTGGAAATCATGTTCTAGAAATTCTGAAAAGTTTCTTCTACAACATTTTCAGAATAGATAATCCGAAAGTCATCTCTGCAAAGGGTAAAATATCATTTTCAAAAATTTTGGAGGTGCAGTTAGAAACAATGGGGATGCAGGAAGAAATAGCCTAGATATGGGATTCATCCAACATTGGGTTCGGCCTCTTCAAATGTGCAATTGCTTTCTCAACCTCTACTTTTTTGGCCCACCTTCAAATTACAATGTAATGATGGAAATTATTCTTAAAAATTCTCAAATTACTAGAAAATACTTTTCAGAGTGTATCAAAAAGGCCCTATTTTATACGTTCTAAAATTTAAAAGCTATTTTGGTTATTGCAGTGCTTATAGAAGGGCGGACGGAATTCATAAAGGTGCAGAAAGAAAATTTCTATGTTTTACTGCTAAGCCCAAAGTCAGTGTATTAGAAAATATGAAAGGTGGAATATTTTTCTCCAACTTTTACCTTCAACGTGGATTACCTTTATTGGTTATTGCGGTGTTCATGGAGGTCAGATGGAGATCTTAGAGATGCCAAAATAAAATTTCCATATTCTGTTGCTAAATCCTTATGTCAAATTATTTTTACATTCCATATTCTGAAATCTGTAAATAATTTTAAAAAGAAATTTACAGAATATAAAAATGTATAAAATAAACGGGTACAAAACGAAAATGGATTGTGTGTTTTCTTTTGCATGAAATTAAAATGGGGGGAGGGTGTTAATTAAATAATATTATAAATAACCAAAAACTTCTTAACATTATTTAAAATAATTTCTTTGTACAAATCAATATTATAATTTTAAAAAAGTGTAAGAACTTTTGCAAGAACCCAATGTTTAGCCCACTTTGAATGAAAATCCCATAACCTTGCTAGTATCATCCTGGGTCAATCCACTCAACCTTATTCGATACTCGTTCATATGTAATTCATTTTATGACTGTGTTTTTCTGCACCTACATTCTTTCTTTCTCCACCTTCATATGAATAGTAAAAATATCATTTTATTCTTTTTATTTTCTTTTATCTTTCCAATACATCTCTCTTCACCTTTTAATATTTTGGATTGGATAATTTAAAACACAATTTTTGTATTCCGAAATCTAGAACACAAAAAATTGTATTCTAAAATGCATAATCCAAAATATAAATAAATTATATATTTCAAAATAAGAAAAATTACATTCCAAATTATACAATCTAAAATATATTTTTATAATGTTTCAAACTACATAATTTAAAATAAAAATAAATTTCTGTATTTAAAATTGTATAATCTAAAATACAAATTTTAAAAAGATATTTAATATTTTCAAATTATGGAGGTGCAGGAAGAAAAATATACACTTTCATTTCATTATTCATGGCCCAATAACCAAAATTGTCTTGTAATAGCGCGTTGAAGTTTATTCTAAATCATGGGAAACATTTACTTACAATTGTTTCATTCTATTAAGTTTGTGAGGACACAAGTTAATACAGAGTGACCCATTTGTTAACTAGAAATTCCATGTCTTTTCTCATTATTATTCTTTCTTGATCATTCCTTATTATATTGCTAAGTCGAAATAGAAATTATCAGATTATGTTGCTTCAAAAAGTATTTAATAATAAAAAAGTATTTACGATCGAAGTCTATCAAAATTAAACTCTTAAATTATTGGTACCTATGTTATAAATTAAATACGTAATTTAGGAGATGATAATTTTAGTTTCGCTACTCTGAATTAAACGTTTTTAATATCTTTTTTCTGTAATGTATGTATTTCACGCACTACATCCGTAAATAACTAAATATCTTCTATTTTTCTACTTTTAAACTATCATCCTGTCATCTCTGTTGGAATCTTTAATATTTTGAACCACCTATCTCATTCAATTAATTGCCTTTTATCTTCATTTCTATATCGTATTTAAACAGTCCGTTAATAATTAAAAATAATCTAATTAAATTATATTAAAGAAATGTAACGATCCTGCATATTCTAAATTACTATTATCTCATAATTTTCGCTCAAAATATGACAATGAAGTTAAAAAACACTTTTTAAAGCTATTTAAGAATGTCAACAAAATTAATTAAAAAGAAAATAATAAAACGAAGAGTTCTAAAGAGTAAAGTTTAAAATGCATAAATATATGGTTGGATTGGTTTCAGCTGAAAAAGAATATAAATTTTAAAAAATAAACTATGTACAATTTATTACTTAATATAAGTTTTAAGTAAAATGGATCAATTATCTAAATTATTTTTATTGGCTCCCTTGTAGTGTAAACTTTTGCTTTTATCATTTTTTCAATAACAACTTTTTTTTTTCTATAGAAATGATTGAAATAAAAAAAAAATCCTATTTAAGAAAATGAGTTTTGTACCATTATATTTAGCAATTTGTTAGTTCTATCAAGAGATAAATTCAATTTTAATAAATACATCATATAATAGAAAAAAGTATTTGATTTGATTTATTAATTTATTTATAGACAGAGAATTTGTTTGAATAAAATATTTTTTCAATATCTAAAATATAAACAATGTAAAAAGAAAATAATATTATACTGATAAGTGTAATTTCAAAGTAGGTTATTGTATGACTTATTCTTTATAAGATTCGAATGGTTGGAATTTGTTGAGTCGGCGGAGATAGATCTTTAAAGATAAGGCTTATCTCTTATATTAGATTCTGTACTTAAATATAAACAACGATTTATAAATATATGAAGGTGTACAACAGAGAAGAAAAGCGAAAAAAATGGTAAATCGAAAAAGATTGAATATCAAAGGAACTTCTATAATTATCAATGTTTGAATCTCAGGTTTGGTTGGATTCATCACAATCTATCTGTAGGGAACACAAAGAGAAGTTAGTGAAAAAAAATTAGCATTAGCTTCGCAATGGAAAAGGACACACTTCTTATTCAATTATTAACGTTTTAAAAAATTCAATTATGGAATTTGATCAAATGGAAAGTACTCTTTTAAAATAAGGATAAGAGATGATTGCAGTTGCTATCACAATCAATTTTCATAGATGAAACTAAGTTAATGAAAAGTCAATGATTTTGAGTTAACAAAATGATTTGATTGTTCATTGGTTGTTACAAACAAAAAGTTTCATATACATCTTCTAATACAAAAAAAAGTTGGGATCAAAAAATGGAAAACAAAAATGTTGCAATGAAATAACTAGCTAAAGCAAGAAAGACATCAAACTTTAATAAGATGTATAAAGTTATCATGAACAGTATTCCCGTGAACACATATAAAATGACTAAGATAACTCCAAGACTATAATTTGGTTTGGAACTATATTTCACATAAGTTTGGGATTAATATAATTTTATTTTCATTATATCTTTATTTGCTTAAAAGTAGGTCCAAGTTTTATTTTCGTCATACTATTATTTGATGTACCTATTTCAATTTGTCCTTACGAAATTATTTATTACCAAAGTAGTGATCATGAAACAAACTAATTGTTATAAAATTAGTTGTTAAGATATTAATCATCACAAAAACTAGTGATTACAAAATAATCATTAAGAAAATAATTGTTACAAAACTAGTTATTGCATAAGACAAATTCTTGTGTAATTTCACCGTGCATAAAATTCAATATATTACAATTATACACTGACCAACTTACACTATAATGAAGAATTAATATAATAACACGGAAAAATACAATGTATGCATGCATTATAGTACAAACATGATTGTTGAAGATAAAAGTCAAACATATGATAATAGTTTTGAATATGTTAATATAAGGAATGAGATATCACTCAATCAATATTTTTAATAGTCTCCATCCTAATTTTATATATATATATATATATATATATATATATATATATATATATATATATATATAAAAGAGAGTGTATCTTCTTCATAAATAATTGCACCGAAAACTACGGTATTGGAATATTATATTTTGCAATGTTTGAGGCGGGAGAATGATGAAAATTAATGTGTAATGTAATAAACATTTTACTGTTATTTATTCCTCTTATTATAAAATTAAATTTGATTTTTATATTTTAAATTTGGTAGGCGTGTTAAAATAACTGTTTGGGCTTTATTAAAATTTTTTATGCATGTTTAAATATTATTTATTATATTTTTTAAAATATTTTATTCATGTTAAATTGAAATTTAATTTAATAAGTTATGAAAAAGTAAATGCCAATAACTATTAGAAAAGTTTAGATTGTATATAAGAATCCACCATTAGATTAAAACATATGAAAAGGTAATATGAACTTAGAGTGATGTGGGAACATTTACTTAAAGTTGTTTAAGTCAATTTTTACGCTTTTATTTTATAAAATAATGGTACAATGTACTTTAAAACATGATATTATTGGTTACGTTTACTTTAATAACAGTCTTTATCTTTCATTACGAATCATGATTATGATTATAGAGTGATAGTTATTGTTACTCCAATTAAGAGATCATAATTGAAAATGTACTCAAAAGACAATTTGTCTCAAAAGCTTCCATATGCCTAACTCTAGTCTACAAAGAAAATCAAATAAATTAAATCAGAAAAAATTATTGGATTGAATGATCTCTTTTCAGCCAACAAAGAATTTTACTTTTTATATATTTATATTTTCATCTTCTACACATTTCAAATGTTTTTTTTATGTTACTTTCAATTATTTTTATTTATCCATATACTTAAACACAAAAATAGTTAAATATTTATATTTTTTGAGTTTTGATTTAAACAAATAAATTATCTAAATTATTGTGATCGGCTCCGCTTGTAGAGTTTTTTTTTTCAGTAGGTCATTATTTTTCAATTACATTTTATTATATATAAGATAAATAAGATTCTATCCCAAAATCTTATTTAAAGAAACTAGTCTTCTTAGTGCTGTCAACCTCATTTGATAAATCCAATTTTGATAAATAAAGAAAAAAGAAAATAATATTTTATATTATTTATATAAGAAAATACAGAAAAAAATAGTGTAATTTTAATAATTTAAAAGTGTGAAAATGTGATGCAAGTGGGTCCAAAGGTGGGGCTATGATCAGTCCACCTAACAATGCAATCTGCAATTATTATATTAGATTCCATAATGAGATAGCAAATCTTTACAGTTGCACTCATACAGTGATGTGCAATGATAGAGAGTGGTTATAGCACATTTACGACACCGTTTAACCTTCCAACATCTTCTTCTCACAACTGTTCATCCATCTTTTTTCTTCACTCTTATCATTTTCTGTAAATGCTTAAACATAAATCAGTTCTTTCTTAGTCTAGGGATTCCTTATAATCATCTAATTATAAAGTCAGCTTTGCCCACGCTTGCAAAATGAAAGTCAATCACTTCATCATTACCACCTGCTTTTGCTTTTATCCTAAACAAATAATTTTATTATGAAATATATATTATCTAAAATACATAAAAACATTACTTAAATATTTTTTGAAAATTTAATTTTATGTGGTTAAAAAGTAATATATAGTAGTGGATGTATATATTTAAAAGTGAGATCGATGGGGGTGGTAGGAGAAGTAAAAATAACGGAAAAAACGAAATATCTAATGATATAGAAAGCATAAAAACAACGTTTCACTAGCTTTAATTTTGGCTCCACTATGTTGTACTGAAGATTCCAACTACATTTAAAGTACTCAATTCGATCTTATTGCTTTCTTTGTAATGACCATACCTCTCACTGCGAAGGGATAATTTTGCTTTTATTGAGAATATTTCTTTTCTTCAATCAATCAAAATATCCTCATCTTTATTCATGAACTATCATATCTAACTTGAAAACTACCAACTCATACCACCCATTGTCCACATGAATCAATTATTTGGACCTACTTTTGCCCTCCCAATTTGAATGGCTAACAAAAAAATGAAAATAAATGCATTAAAAGACCAACACTGGCCCATGCAAGTCCCTAACCTGCGACCTAGCTGAGCCAACGGGCAAGGTAACATGGTTTGCCTTAAATACCAATTCTGCAAAATGCCTATAGAGAGAACCATACACTTATAAGTCCCAACACTATAGTAAAGTGTGCAAGGAATATTTCGAGAGGCACCATGAAGGGTTACGAGCCACGTTCAAGTTCCTCTTGTGCAGCTTGCAAGTTCTTGAAGAGAAGATGCATACCCAATTGTATATTTGCACCCTACTTTCGCTCTGATGAGTGCAAGAAATTTGCCAAGGTGCACAAGGTGTTTGGAGCCAGCAATGTGAGCAAGATCCTCATCGAAGTTCCTGAGGAGCAGAGAGAGGACACAGTGAATTCTCTTGCTTATGAAGCAGAAGCAAGGCTTAGGGACCCCATTTATGGCTGTATTGGTGCCATAGCTCTTCTTCAGAGGAAGATGGTGGAGCTTCAACATGACCTCGCCATTGCCAAGGACCGTCTTGCTCGTTATGCTGCTGCTGCCACCACTCCTTCCACCACCACCACCACCACCACCAATACCTTCAACTCCCATGTTAGTTTGCCACCCTTCCCTGAATTCTTCTCTTGCACCGATTTCAATGACAACTTCTTCCACAACTCCTCCTCCTCTCAATCTCCGCCATTGACCAGACATGAAATGGTCGATGATTTCATTCCAATCCCTTATATATTATGATCTTATGTACTCCGTCTCCTTTGTTGCAATTGTTCTGAATTCCGATCAATCTCAAGAGTTGTATATGCTAATAAATAAGCACTCCTGCAATGAATTGGTCTTACTTTTTAAATATTTTGCTTTTCATGATTCCTCTTCTATCTATCTTGATTCCAAGTTCAGAATAGTTTTATATATTTCAAATTTTGCAGTGAATCATAAAATAGTAACGCGAATTATTAAAAAAATAGGTTACTCAACTTGAAGAATAGACGTGTATCTAAATTTTGTCCATGCTAGAAACTACAGGATGATAGTGATTTTCCTGGTCTTACGATGATTTTTCAAGTTGATGGTACACTGACCATAAAATTGGGCCCCTAAACACACGTATATTCTAATAATGAGTATCTTCGTTCATCCAAATTTCGGTTATCTCTTCTTCTGAGAGGTGTTTGGGAAGTAAAACACGTGAAATGCATAATAAAAAAGTGGAAAGAGAGAAAGAAAGAAAAGAAGATGAGTTTGGAAGGTGAAGAGGGTGTAGGAGGTGAAGGTGGGTGCAGAAGGAAGTGGGTGTAACAGTAGAAGGGTAGTGCGTGAGGGTTAGGGATTGATCTTGATCGGACGGTTGGCGTGGAAGGTTAATGGTGGGTTGATTGTTTGAAGGGAAAAGGACGCGCATTAAAGAAGTGGGGTCTGTGTTAGAAATTGGAGGAGGATGGGTGCATTATCATCTTCCATCCCTTTCCTCACTCTACCACCACACCGTCACTTTTATCACTTTCACTTTGAGGTCACATTTATCCTCCATACCTAATCTAAATCAAATATCAACTTAATAAAGTTTAACATTTCCTCTGAAGATTAGTTTAACTTAATTCAAAGCTAAATCATTTCTCACCAACAATTACTTACAAAAAATTAGAATCCAGTTAATATTCTAACTAATAGACCACTATATTAACCAAAGCATATTTAAACTTACTTTCATATGCTCCTGTGTTTCACTGTTTTTTTAGTAATTAATCAATGTAAAGTAATCAACAATGGATATCAACCGCCTTTTATTCAACTAAAGTAAATAGATTAAAATTGGATGATAAAATTAAGATAATAAATATTTTTAGATTTAATATCTTCAATTTAATTATGTGATTGTAACTGAAATAATAATCTTTATCTTTTTCTTTAATTATAATTTTATATTTTATCCCATTTTATGAATTTCAAAACTTTATTCTTAAATGATAATATATGTATTTCTGTCCTTGAGTTTAACATTATACTTTTTAATATTATTCTTAAGTCTTATTTTTTTTAATATTCTATGGATAATGAGAAATTTACAAAACATTAAAATTCAAATCAAGTTAAAAAGAATCCTAAGAAACGTATTTTTACACATTCTGACGGAAAATAATATTAAATTTTTTAATCATGGTTTTTAGGACCCGTGCTCACCTTTTAAATTTAATTGAGAGATAATTAAATTTTAAGTAGATTATATAAATTTGAATATTTTTAATTACAAAAAAATTATTCAATTTTTAAAATATGTTTTTTCTTTCATCTTTCATTTTGCCGTTAAAGAGATGATGTAGTTATTACTTCTATCTTTTTCTCTCAAATCTAGCAATTAACGTGTGTCTTTCTTTTCCAATCTATTCCAACTTGATGGTTATGTTGTTCTTAGAAAGGAAATAAACAAATTAATTATTAAGTTGGAAAAGATTAAAGAGAAAAGGAATGAGTTGATCCCTAAGTTAGAAACAAAAAATAGAATGGCAAAGATCAATTAATAGAGTACTTAGATGATGAAAAAAAGTATTTAAAGACTAAGAAAATTTACAGTTAACGTTTGCTAAAAATCGATATAAATAAGAAAAAGTTGATATTAATCGTGATTAACGGTTCAAATAAAGATGTTACTATAGCATCAACTAAATCTAGACTAAATAGAACACTATATATTAAATATTAATTAATTATTTGAAGATAGTATCAGCTTAATCGACTTAAAAGTTATAAAATCTCATTATTCAATACTAAATAAAATATATATTTTTAATAATTTAATTTACGTAAATTTAATCAACACTAATATAATAAATTAACATAAGAATTAAATTCAAAATAGGTTTAATATTATTATAATAGACTAAGTCGACTCTCATATTATTCTTTTAAAATATAACTATTATTAAATCATATTTAATATCATTAGAATTTATAATAATTTTACATATTATATGTTACTAGAAAAACTATAACTACTTTGTGTGACGTTAGAGTAGATTTAGTAATAATAATGTTTTATATTGACGAATGTTAAGTTTTAAAAGTTATCTTCACATTTACTTGTAGTGAAACACTTAACAAAATCATTTTTAATAAAAAATTAATTAAAATTTTCAAATTTACTGGATACTTAGTACTTAATTAATTTTTTAATTTAATTTCATCTTAACTTTATTATTAAATTTTAATTTGACGTACCATATTTTTTCCACTTTAAATGAAGATATGGAGAAGAAAAATAAATAAGATGTGAGGAGTACATGAATGAATGGCCCTAGCTTGACTCGGTCAAAAGCTTGTGAGGGGCAACCGACCATACTTGTGTCTCACCAATCTATTAAACTCTGAATACCATTATTTAAACCAGCTTCTCTATTATTTATTTTGTTTTATTGAAAATTCACTGTATCAGTTGAATTACCATTTTTGTCTTAAAAAAGGTGGTTTGATAAATTGAAAAAATATAAATTATCACTGAAATATCGACTTTTGTAGCGTGGTCATCAATTTAGATTAACTGGATCGGTTCACAAATTGAATCAATAAATTATTTTAAATTTTAGTTTTATTGAATCTAACCTACCAAATAAATCAATCTTGATACTGACTGGTTCAAATATTGAAGTTATTATTTACGAATTTGATGAATCTAAACCAGGCTAAGAATATCAATTTTTCTATTACTATGAATAGAGTTTCATTAAAGCTCTTTCTTTTTTATTTTTCATATTACTTATTTGATGGAAGTCAATTACTATAAGAAGTTTAGTTTACGTGTTTGACTAATAAAATGAATGTTTTCAACAAATTGTATTTTTTTCTATCTTAATATATATTGATTCAAATTGAATCCACTTGTTTTTAGTTTAGATTCTATTGTTTGGTGTCTTTGGCATTTTGAAATTAGTCTCTATCGTTTGAACATTTGAATTTGAAAAACTTTAATACTATTTAGTTTTTTTAACCTTTCGGGCATGTTGGTCTAATGATCATTGAATCATCAATCTCCATTCGTATTGCCTGAATTATAAGTCAAATTGAATATCTTTACAAGTTACCTAAGAACAAACCTTTCAACGAATACTTAATCAAAAATCTTAACTAAAGATTATATTATTAAGCAAATTGGAAATATATGTTATAGAAATTAAATTTGAGGAAAGTCCATTACAAAATAGTATAAACAAGTTGTGATAGATTACTTTTACAAATATCCTTTCCTACGCATCAAAACCAATACCTAAAAGAAGCAATTCCTAGAAAGATTGTAACTTAATTAGACTTCTAATAATTTGGTTTAGATTGTAAAAAAAAAATTCACTTCGTCATTCAAAGACCTTGTTAGAACTTGTCTTTATGATACTTGAACGCATGTGAAGTTTTTTTTCCCCAAGGGATCAATATACTTGTTTTTCTGTTTTTTTTTTTCTTTTTTTTCTTTTTTTTTTTTTTTTTTTTTTTTTTTTTTTTTTTTTTTTTTTTTTTTTTAAGAAAGCTGAAATGAAATCAACATTTACAAGCCACTACTTAAACTAAAAAGTTGAAAGGAGTTATTATCATTATTTTTTTTCCGATGGTAATTAAGATAGGTCAAAACAGGTGTTATATAGCGTGTCAACTAATTTAAATAATTTTAATTGCATTTTATAATTTTCTTATCCTGCGGTGACATGTTAATTTTTCGATTACTTCACTTTTATTTGTTTCATGTAATGTAAAATGTTCTATAATAGTGCAATAGAAAAATATATGTTGATTGGAGGAAGAAGCATCTTTCTGGCGTGTTCAATAAGTGAAGGAAAAACATAACAGCCAAAGATAAGGTAGGGGAATGGTACTAACCCAGACCAATTACAGTTTACTGAAGGTATCCCAAATTTTCTCTTGCTACTAAATAATAAATACAAATACAGTGCTTGCTGCTTCTTTGTTCAGAGATCACAACGTTAAAGTGAAACCAAAAAGAAAGTAAAACCAAATATCATGAACTGTTTGACTGCTTACCATATCAATGACATGCACAAACCATTGCATCTTTTTTCTTTAGTTTCGAAAGTGACTGTCACACAATAGTGGAGAGATTCTGCATTGTTGAAAATTTCACTGTAAACATTATATTGAAGTCTTTTCGTTTTGAATTTTGGAAATCAGTTCTTCTATCTATAATAAAGCAAAATGGACGTTTTCAATGTATACCTTTTCTTCTAACTTTTTTTTTTTAAAAAAAAAATTAAGTGTACTTTAATTTACCTTAATGTTAAACTAAATGGTCCCTTAGTGAATTAAGAAAAGATAAGAGTTTAGCTGTGCGATTATGATTTTTTTTTCCTATAAATAATACATTTAAAAAAATCCCAAAATAAATTCAGGGAAACTTTATTTCTTTGTGACACCGATCACTGTTCACACTATGAGAATTCGACTTTTCAGAGACCCAATTTCCAATAGCAAAATATTTCAACTTTTTTCATTTTCATCCCTTAAAAAAAAGCAACCCCTGAAAGTGGAATTTCGATGGGAATTAAGACACAACTTAAAATAAAAATAAGAATTCAGTTCCTGAATTTGACTCCAAAATTGAATTCCCACAACGAATAATTATCGTTGTTATTTGGGAAAATAAAATTTCCTGATCTATTTCGAGAATTCCTTTTTTAAAAATATATTATTTGTGGAAAAAATTTCGTGAAATGTGTTTTGAACTTATGTAAATAAAGGGTATTGTTTTCTGTTTTGTTACAAGAAAATACGAAAAGCTGATGAGAAGAATGAAAAGTAAAAAAGAAATAGTCCTAAGATATGTATGAAGAAGATGGAAATGATTGAGAATTTAAGTCAAATGGTTGTTGTAAAAGGTTGTACTGACTTTATTACTTTTACTACTTTGGCTGCTTAAATGCCTATGGATGATGATGGAGGCAGCTAGCATAGGCTTTATAGTTGAAGTTCAAGTCAATTGTAAGACATTGGCTAATAAAAATTCCATAGAATGGAGGCTTGATTCAAGGAATCATGGGCTGAACAAGATCATAGGTTGACTTACCTTAAAGTTTGCATCAAATATGCTTTCAACAGTTATAAATTTTCATATCTACAAGCTTCTATTGTTTAATACATAAAAGTAAATGCATACTCTCTTTAAACTTAAATGTAAGTAAATCTAACTATATATTATGTTAATTAAGAAAGCTAATATATTATTTGTACTAATTATATTAAAAATAATATTTTAAAAACATCTTCATTGGAATTTAATATAAAAAATAAGAATAAATCATTGAAAATAAAAACTTAATTAATTAAAGATTTCGTTTCGCCTATGATTTTTCTAATGTGTTAGAATAAGATAACGAGAAACATAAGTTGAATCTCTATTGTGTATTGAGAATATAGAATTATATATTTATAAATAAGAAAATATAAAGAGATTGATCCAAGTCAATTATATCTAATACTTTCCTAAAGGTCATATAAAAAAAATTATATGTCGAGCTTTTTTACAAATATAAACAATTTTAATTTTTTTAATAATTTCATAAAATTATGTGTTAGTTGGTAATTATAATTAATAAAGTATCTACTTTTTATATATATATATATATATATATATATATATATATATATAATATTTTCTCAAATAAAATAACAATTAATTTTAATATATTTGATCTTTTCATATAAAATGATTTTGAACTAACATAAAAAAAAAATAGTTTAATTGTGTTACTTGAGTGACATCTTCAACTTGCAACTTTTTAAGTACCTATTTAAACTAAATAAAGAGACTAAAGTGAATTTGTGTTGTGTATTAAACATATAGGGTTATATATTTGTAAATCCAAAATATAAAAAGATGAGCCTAAACCCGTTACTACTAGAATTTTCTTGAATGAAATATAACTTTTAAAATAAATCTCACGGACTTTTCTATTCCATGAGATTTTTAAAGTAAAAAAAATATTTCCTCTAATTTAAAGCCAATTATGTTTGTAAAATATTTTGCTTTAAAATAATAATGAATATGTTTGAAAACAAAACCCAATTACATTGGTCCTAAGAAGAGAATGAGAATAGTATACAAGGATGCAAGATGACTAAGATAGATGTTTTCCTTTTTTCTATCTTCTTTGCATCTTTATTACCCTAAAAATAGAACTGAATGTGTCTTTGGAATTTAGTTTTTGATGAAATGCATTCCTCTTTCCACTTCTCTGTTTTTTTTTTCTTTGAAAAAGGAATTTTCTATTTAAAAGGTTCCAAATGGATATCCAAGCACATCCTGAGTATACTCAATTGAAAGAAGTTATTATTATTATTATTATTATTTTTTGGATTATAAAGATAAGTCAAAATAGGTATTGTACAGTGTGTTAAGTATTTAAAACAAATTTAATTGCATTTAATTTTTCTTACCGTTAAATATTAGATTATATTTTATGATGGCTAATTTTTCAACTCTTTCCTTTTGATTTTTTTCATGCTTATGATCTATAATAGCTACGTAGTGTGCTGTATTTAATTTAGTTTTAATAATGTGTGTTTTATAGTAGGTATGTAAATAAAAAGGTAAGCAATATTTAATATTTGTTCTGGGCTGAAACTAGAGTGACCCAAAATTCACAAGACACACTACGACTCATCTAGCAAAAGGGCCTAGGGCACTGCCATTCCCACACCATATTTTCTAAGTTCATCCTATGCTATTATGTTGTTTTTTCTTCTAATGATACCTTTGAGGAAACATTTTTTTCTCAATACACAATAAAAATGTATTTTTACTATGGTGTGAGGGCGTGGTGAAGTAATACACAACCAAAAAGAATATTTTCATCATATACCATGAGAGTGCTTTTTATTATATCTAATATTACAAGACACAATAAAATTTATAATTATGTGTTTATTGCCATATGAAACATAAATACATTTATGTTGCGTTTTGTATTGCAAAGAAACGTGACAAAAATAATATAATACACTCTTTTGCATAATTTAGTATTCAAATATCCATTGACATTACCACTAACTGTTGTAAAATTAATAAAGTTTTAGAAAAAAGGTACAATGTAAATAAAATCATTGTAATGAGTGTTTAGTAATATGTATTGCATGTTCTTTTAATCACAAATAAAGTGACAATTGTTAATAAATCTATAGCAATAACTTATTAAAAAAATCAAAATAATTGTTGGTTTTACTTTTCAATTAGTCTCAATCTTATAATTTTTAAATAAAATAAAAAGTATTTTAATCTTATTTCTCAAAATCAACTAACTACTAGGAGAGTTACATAAATAAATCTACCTTTATCATTCCCTTTCAAAATAATACACAAGTAAGGAGTACTAACGGGCACTAGTAATTATGCATATGCTTTTCTAATTTTTGTCATCTCTTAGCTTCTACTTTGAACAAACTTGGATGTGAAATGTAACCTCCTATTACTGTATCTACTTCTGATTATAAAGATGTTTTCCATAAAATTGTTGGGATCTTTGTCCATTAGGCCACCAAACAACAATGCTAATTAGTATGGTAATGGTGCTATTTCTTCCCTTGAAAGAAATTCACCTTACTATGATATTTGGAGATTTTTTTTATACTTGTAATATTCATGAATATTTATAGATATTTTTTATTTTTATAATTTTAAATAAATTTATTTTAAAACAATTTTAAAATATAAATTAACGTAAAAAAGTAATTTTAAAGTATAATGTAAATAAAATTACATAATAAAATATTACTGTAAATAAATTTAGTCATTACAAAAAGTAAACAAGTTACACATAGAGTATAAATTTTAACAATTTAATATTTTAAAAAATAATTTCTATTTTTCAAGAAAAAAATTTATAAATACATAAAATTAAATTATAAATAATTTTGTAATGATAAATATTATATATCTCTCACAGGTTGGATACTGGATTGGATACTATATTACTCGCACCATATATAAAAGATAATTAAAATACTCATTCTCATTATCCATAAATATTTCTTTAGTATCCATCAGAGTTATATCTATGTATATTTGTATCTATGACTTTTTTTTTCATCCCTAATGTTTAATATTCAACAAAATTATTTAATGAAAATTTATTAAAATATATTATTGACTTTGAAAATATTGAACACTTGTACTTTCCTTCAGTAATTTTTTTTTTTATGATTTCTTAATATAAAGTCTTTTAAGACACTTTGAGATTAATAGAATATTTTAAAAAAATATTGTATTTCAATATTTATAATGTCTTGTTTCTCATCTTACTGTGTCATCTATATGATAAATAACAATTTGGACAATTTATCATAAACATCAAATTTTGGTGATGTTGTACCAATGCAAGGAGTTAAGGAAGGCTCTATTAATTTTTCACTCCAGGATTGCATTGAATTAGGGTTAGTTTCCGGTTTAGTTTTACTTTTTATTAAATAATTATTACAAACTAAACATAAAAATTTAGTTTAAATTTGGCTAATGTTTTATGATTCAATTTGGATTTATGTTTTGTAGGTTTTGCTAATGTAAAACATTTTGTATAAAAAAATTGTTAAACTTTTTTTTTATGGAAAATTTGTTTAACAATTCTTTAATATATATATATATATATATATTAAACACTTTTTATAATTTTTTTAAAAATGTAAAAATATATTGTAAATTATTTTTTGTATAATTAATATTATATTTATAATTTTAATTTTTTATATTTATAAATAAATTACACAATCTTATAGCTGAAAATTACAATTCAAATATATTATCTTGTTTTAATAATGTACACAAAATATAATAGAATCATAAAATAATTATATATACTTCTTATTTAACTCTAAATATATAATATTATATTTAAATATAATAAGCAACTTTATTTAGTTCTTAATTTTCAATCCAGAATTTGAACAAGCCGTTTATATTAAAAAAAAATTATTTTCATCACGCTTTCAATTTTTTTAGATTATTTTTCAATTAAATAGTTCCTACTTAAACACTCCTACATTGAAACTTGTAAATTAAAATTGTTGTCCCGGTCTTGTAGACAAACAAACTTAAAAAATTGAGAAGTGAAGTGGTCTTAGTTGCCTAAAATAATGTTCCCCTATCTTTGTCCCAGCCACATACATATCTATATAGAAAACTACGTTAGCTTCATTTGTTTGTGACATGTAATGATAAAATGATTATAAAAATTGTAGGCGAAAATTTTGACCTACATAGCCCAAGAACCGGCCAGAAACATAAAAATTTTGCTACCTTTTACTGTTTCAAATTTCCAGAATTGGTTATAGTGATTGGTAACTTTTATGTTCATCTCACTCATTGATTTTAGGAGCAATCTAGGAGTTTCTTTGTTTCTGACATTCTAGTTCTAATATTTGTTGATCTTTTAAGGATGGATGCAGTTTTCGTAAGAAAAACTACTTATAATAACCAAATTGTTACCTTCTTATGCCCTTTGACAGTTAATTCATGATGCAAAAGCAAGAACACTAGTTGAAATGGAAGGTGAAAGTTTGAAGATATTATAGAGGGTGCAATTTTGGATTGTATAGTAGAGAAGACAGATATGACATCAGAAGTTGTAAGTGGATGGCACGATGATTTTTAGAAGGAGCCGTTGAAGATTTCAGGAGTCGTAATCTACGTATGATGCTTAACTTTCCTGAAACGACAGATCAAGAAAATGAAATGTTATGTGCTGTTGGCATGAACGTTTATGAAACATCAAGTTGCATGAAAAATATTCATTTGGAGATTGTGAAAAAGATTTTCAAAGTGGAGAAACCAAGCAACTGAAAGCTGTTTAACAAGGCTCATTATCATAAACTATTCACGTTTGAATAGAAAAATGGCTCAAAGTATTCATGTTTGAATAAAAAACTGGGTGGGGAATACCACTAATCTTGCAAGCCACGAGAATCCTCCAAGTGGCAGCACCCTAATTAATCCTCAAACTCTCTTTAATACTTTTCTTCTTGTCTTTGGCACAAACTTCACAAACAGAAAGAGCCAAAAATACCATGCATTTAATTATACAGCTAACATCTTTGACAATTATTTCAATGTAAAAAAATGCCTTAAAGAAGGTCTCAGAATAATCCAATTCCTTTGTGTGAAGCATGAGAATGAAGGAAACATAGTGAGGGCCACAATGAATGATGTTCTATCTGCTATGATGGTTTCCCAAGGCTTGCTACCATCTGGGTCTCTGCTAGATTCTTTGATTCACATATCCAAAGAGGTTGACTCAATGGAGAAGTTTCCCTTGGTACACATAAGAAACGTTTCATCCATGATCAGGAGGGTCAAGCTTCTTTCTTCTTTGTTTGAAGAGATTCAAGAAGCGGGTACTCCACTTCCTCCTTCTTCAATCTTGTGTTTCACAGAACTCTTCACTGTGATAAGAAGAGTTAAGGTTTTGATCCAAGACTGCAAGGATGGAAGCTCTCTTTGGAGTCTGATACAGTTAGAGTTCATTTCCAACCAATTTTACGTGCTGGTAAAGGAGATGGGAAGGGCCCTTGATATCCTTCCTTTGAGTTTGCTCAATGTAACATCAGATATTAGGGAACAAGTGGAGCTTCTTCACAAGCAAGCAAAGAGGGCTGAGTTACTCGTTGATCCTAGAGAGCTTCAACGAAGAGAGCAACTTAAACAAGCAATGGCCAACAACAGTTTACAACACAAGAAGAACAAAGGGTTTATTGACTTTGGAAAAGTGGAAGAAATACTTAGCAGCATTGGTGTGAGAACCCCATCAGATTATGATGTAGAAATATCCAAGTTAGAGGCTGAAGCTCAGAACCAAGCTGGCACAGGAGGACTCATCATTGTCTCCAATATAAACAACCTCATATCGTTGGTCTCTTATTCCAAATCCATGATATTAAGAGATAGAGAGAGTGGTAGAAATAATGAAGAAGAATGTAAGCCACTATCTTCATTTTTGTATAACAAAGTGCATTATAGTTCTTCATCCTCTCAGTCCATGACACCTAATGTTCCTGATGAATTTCGCTGTCCCATATCGCTTGACTTAATGAGGGACCCCGTGATTGTGTCATCAGGGCACACATATGATAGAACATCAATTGCACAGTGGATAAACTCTGGTCATCATACTTGCCCCAAAAGTGGGCAAAGGTTGATTCACACTGCTTTAATACCTAACTATGCATTGAAGAGCCTTGTTCAGCAATGGTGCTATGACAACAATGTTCCAGTGAATGAGCCTACAACCGAGGGAAGCAATAACAACAAGAAGAAGAACTCGAAGGAGGAGGCTATTGACCACATTTCTGCAAACAAAGCTGCTGCAGATGCTGTCAAAATGACAGCTGAATTTCTTGTTGGAAAATTGGCAACTGGTTCTGCTGATATCCAAAGGCAAGCTGCATATGAACTTCGATTACTTGCAAAAACCAGCACGGTTAACCGAAGTGTCATAGCCGAGGTGGGAGCTATTCCCTTTCTTGTAACACTTCTAGGATCTCAAGATTCAAGAATGCAAGAGCATGCAGTGACAACGTTGTTCAACCTCTCGATATTTGACAACAACAAGATTTTGATCATGGCGGCAGGAGCAGTTGATAGCATAGTGGAAGTGCTTGAGTCAGGGAAGACCATGGAGGCAAGGGAGAATGCAGCAGCATCAATATATAGCTTGTCTATGGTGGATGAGCTGAAAGTGCAAATTGGAGGAAGACCAAGGGCAATACCTGCCTTAGTTGGACTCTTGAAAGAAGGCACTTCAATAGGGAAAAAAGATGCTGCATCTGCACTGTTCAATCTTGCAGTTTACAATCCTAACAAGGTTAGTGTTGTAAAGGCTGGTGCAGTTCCTGTGCTGGTTGAGTTGCTGATGGATGACAAGGCTGGCATAACAGATGATGCACTTGCAGTGCTTGCTTTGCTCCTTGGTTGCTCTGAGGGGTTAGAAGAGATAAGAAATAGTAGAGCATTGGTGCCACTGCTTATTGATCTTCTGAGATTTGGATCAGTGAAAGGGAAGGAAAATTCAATAACCCTTTTGCTTGGACTGTGCAAAGAAGAGGGGGAAGTGGTGGCAAGGAGGCTCTTGGCAAATCCAAGAAGCATTCCTTCTCTTCAAAGCTTGGCTGCTGATGGATCTTTGAGAGCTAGGAGAAAAGCAGATGCACTGCTAAGGCTCCTCAATAGGTGCTGCTCTCAGCCTCATCATTCTGTTTGATGATCCACTAGTAGAGTAGGCTGTATAATCACATCACTTCTCAGTTGTATATTTTGTGAATCAATGGTATACTTGAAAAATAGCTGATCATATCTTGTTTAAAATTTTTAGTTTCAAAACTTTGGAGCTTTGTTCAATGACTCTGATTAGGAAATAATCCCTGGATGAGTGGTTTATAATCACTTCAATAATCCATTTACTTATGTCTATGTTCTTTCGAAATTTTACCTTTACGAGGAAATAAAAATTTCTTGAATCAAGAGTGACATTTTCATTTTTGGGATGAGATATGATTGGCTCTTGTAAAAGAATATGTCATTTCTATCTATTAAAAACAAAGAAAAAACTTGAAGATATTTATTATTGAGTAATCATTTGTATTCACTAAGTGGTTCATAGTAATTTATGTGACACATTATTTGAATTTAGATGGTAGAGGTTATTCTATTGAAACTAATGTGGTTGAGCTAGCTTCTTAGCTATGTAATTATATAAATTTTTCAATGGATATTATAGTGTGATATTAAACTTAAATGGCATGACATGTTTGATTTTATTTTATTTTTAATTTTATATTTAGAAGTGAAAATAGTTCTAAGTGATGTTTAGTTTTAACATCATGAAGTTACAACTATCGTAATACTTTTTCTTATTACAGTTTGATGTGGTACATTAAGAATAAAAGTTATATTAAATTGTTAGCAATTTAACTATTAAATCTTGAATCACTACTATATATTGCTTCAATTTCCATTTCAATTTTAAAAACACTATTACTTTGTTCCTTGGATGGGAAAGGAAATTTCTTTGAAAATATCGATTACACCATATAGTAAATATTCCCAACATGAACAAAGTTATTGTGGTGCAAATCGAAAAACATTGAGGGAACTTTCATAGAAGTTTTTTGTTAACGGGGCTAAGCCCAATAACTAAAGAAACTAGATAGTGAAGTGAATCGAGAGCTTCTTCCTGCACCTCCATAATACCGGACGTTGAGACCCCTCAAACATCAGCAAGTAATGGATCACGAAGCTCATTTAATTGTAATATTTTGATAAACTTATTAAACGCGAGTTCTTCCCCATCTTCACCAGCTTTATCCATTAGACATCTACTCATTCTCTTTTCTCTATTAAACTCGAGTTCTTTATTTGTAGATTTGATCTTCTTAATAATTTATCCATTTCAATTTAAAACTAACTTTATTTCAAAATTTAAATATTCTATTGTAAATTTAAATGATCATTCCTATGCTTTTACCGGAAACTAAACCTTAAATCAAATGAAGTGAAATTTCGATCACATGAAATGAGTCATCATATAGACAATAATGAGAAAATAATGAAAGTTAATGCATCTTTTATAGCCATACTTTTTAGTTAGATACTTTTATAATATTTAAGTCTTATTGTAACTAATAATATACTAGAAATATAATAAAAAATAATCAAGTAAATAAACTTTATCTCAAAATAATTATTAATTGATACTCTAATAATAATATACTTATGAAACATCCAAGAGTATATTATTTATCCTAAAATAACTTATTTATTTAGTCTAAAACAGATAAAGTCTAGAGCACCATTAAACTTAGAAATCATAAGCTTTGTAATATTGACACGGTAGTCCGTGCATGTGATGGGCCTAACTGCTGCCTACCTTACAAAAGAAACAAAATATTACACAAAAATACGTAGAAACTACAAAATATGACTACAAAAATCTCCACACGGATGAAATTGGTTTGCACTTTACAATCCAAGCGAGCCGTAAAAGAGTTAAGAATTCTCAGTGGCAAAGCATCTAAAATTGCAGTAGAGTGCGTTATTTTCGGTGAGAAAATATGCTATGAACGAATGCCCTCGTATTTTGCTAGACTTAAGGTAAGAATATGAAAATACCGTGCCGAGATTGATAGAAAAAAATATTTAATGATTGGAGAACTACATAAAAATAGAATAAAAAATGGCAGAGAACACGGCTGCTACCAAGGAGCTGAGAAACTAAACCTAAATCCAGTCTTCCCACGATCTTGCTCACCCTTCCTGAGTATGTAAAAGTAGTTACCCTGAAACAAGATATACGTTTGTGAAGAAACACATAAACAGCAAATTAAAAAAGAAAAGGTATGGTGGAGAGCAGGACATGGGTACCACAAAAAAGAGATCTACTAATCCTGGTAACAATCAATGCTAACCTATCAATTCAACAGATTGTTCACCTAAATTACCTTGCTAAATTCAAATACCAAGTGATATCATTGCTGAAAAATACATACAGATATCTCATAAGTGGTTAGTTCAGAACTAAATGTGGGAAAAAAACCAAAAAGAGGAAAATTATTTATACCACTAACAAGACTTCAAGATTAAAAAGATTCTATATTTCTGTTTTCTTTTCTTCACGCACTTTATTGTCGAAATATATAACATGTTTACCCAAAATCCTCTATTTTGTCTTCCTAACTGACATTTCACTTCAAACTCCGCCCAAACTCTCAACTTTTGGTTAGTTTGATCTCTGTAATTAAATATAAAGAAATTAAAATAGATGCTGACCTCTAGGCGGAAGAGGCTAGTAGGAATAACAAATCCACATCCCACAGACATTCGAAAGGATTCCAAGAACTTCCGAGGAGAGAAGTGCCTATATTCATTCTGAGATAGTTCAGCAGCATTCCCAGAACCAGCAAAGACATGACCATGTATTCCACGTTCTCTCAACCACCTAATTGGAAGATCAAAAGAGACATCAGCAAAAGCAGTAACAGCAAGATCTCCGCCAATGAAGTCCCATCCAGAGGAATCAACGTTGTCATCATCAGATCCATCTCTATTTAGCCTCCGAGGTTCAGTAGGACCTAATCCTCTAGTTTTAAATCCCCATAAGGTTGTTGGCCCTCCTAGGGTGCAAACTGGAGAAAAATCACCCCCCAAATAAAACCTTTCTGGAAGGGGAGATGGCTTGGTTTTGAATCCATGTCCCCATGGAAAAACAGCACCAGCAGATATCCCAAGGTTTAGAGCTGTATTGTAAAACCCAAAAGGGACGGCAAAGCGAACATCAAACTCCTGCTTTAGAACTTTAGAGTTAACAGAGTTGCTCAATAAAAAGAGTTTTCAAAATAACATAGCACCGAAAATAAAAATTATAATGTAGAAGAGTAAAAGCCATTTTTGTCCCCAAAATTGTAAAGCACTATCATAATAGTCTCTGCAACTAACTTTCTCGCAAATAAGTCTCAGAAATTGAATTCTGTTAGTCAAGTTAGTCCTTATAAATAGTCATTCACTTACTTTATTAACTAACGTTTGATGTGGCATGCTATCTGCCCTTTTGGCAGAAACATGGATGCCCAGTTATTTGTAGTAATGGCTACTTCTTCCTTACATTGTCAGATGTTATTGAAAATAGCAGGGTGTCAAAATGGCAGATAAAGTAAGACATGAAACATTGGCAAAAGGAATTAGTGGACGACTAACAACAAGGACACATGCAATTCATTTTCAGGGACTTATTTCCAGCGTTAAAACCCATAGACTATTATGACATCCCTTTATAATTTGAGGAAGAAAATGGAGGTTTACAATACAAGATGTTTTGCACAACAAATGTTATGTTACTGTGACCATAGTTCATGCCTTAAAGGCTGCCTCATCCTCGTCAATTACTACAACCAAAAGCATCCAGCACAATTCACCATGAAAAAGAATGAGCAGGCCATGCATCTACCATCTAGTAACTAGTTCCTTTGCCATACACAATGGCAACCGCACAAAAGATTATAGGAACTATCTTCCTACCACTGGTTAAAATTATTAAAGAGAGGTAAAAAATAAAGAAAAAGAAATATAATTTACCATGAACTAACTCAAAAAAAAAACAAGTGGAAAGGAAGAAACAGCCCCATAATGCTAGTCATAATGATGGCCAATAACACAAACAAATTATTTTGGGGTAGTTTTGATTATTCATTTCTGTATTTATTTATTTTTCCATTATTTTATTCAAGGTCTCAATTAATGATAAAAACAGCAAGATTTAACCAGTAAGATTTAGCTTCATAGAAAATAAAAATCTATGTCAGATGAAAGTTGCATTTGTTAGCATCATCCAAGAAACACTGGAAATGGGAACAAGGGAAATTTTTACTAAAATGCATCCGTCACATGGCAGTTATTATACTTCCCCACATGGAATGAGTTGTAATCCATTTCCTTCTATAAAATAGCCCACCTAATGAAAAAGTTGTTTCACTTTTCCAAATTATTGTCCAAAAGGAAATACATATTTTGGTCAGTAAGGTTTATCTAATTATCTTGGCTGAATGTCTTAGTTTATAGGCTAATCTCACATGCACATGTATGAAGCATGTATATAAATAGTATATCTTTAAATTACAAGACGCAAAGCATCTAGAACTGATTTGACAAACGTAAAAATATTAGAGAGCACTTCTCATCTAATTCATGCAGGATAGGCTGCAAATGGCAAAGAGTTCCCTGAACCTCGTACTTGTGAAATCCTTCCTTGGACATTTGCACTGAGATTTCAGTCCAATTAAGGGATATTGAACTCAACAATGAATAATAAGGCTATAAGCAACCAATCAAGTTCTAGAGACAAATTAATAACGAAAATGAAAAATAAATAAATCTATCATTCATCATAAGCATTGTACCAAGGGAGAGTAGCAAGCATCACAAACAACAAAGTCCAACTGAATGATGTCAACATGGTAACAAATGAAGTATAGGGGGCCATTTGTTTGTGCACTTCTTAAGAAAAACATTTAATTTTTTTTCTACAATAAATAGATTTGAAAAAAACAAAACTCAAAAACAGAAAAAGAAGAAGCAATTTCAATGTCTTTGACAAGGGACATGAACTCCTTCCATATAAAAAATATAGAATTTTGGTCATATATTTGTATACTTATTCATTCTATCAAATTATTTTAAAATTTCTGATCGCATCAATTTGTGAATTCTAGCCACTCCCGAGATTATTTCAATAATTATTACACAAAAATCAATGAACATGAGTGTTAATATGTATTAAGCAAGCATTGTACTTAAATTTGCAGAGTATCAGATCAATATTAATTGAAGGAAAATAAAAAGATTTAGTCACACCTGGCGCAGAAACCGCAAGCTCCTGGGATCTGGAGTAAGGCCACCAACGTGTGTGGAGGAAAGAAAAGCATATCCTTTTGTTGGCCTGATAGGAGAATTTCTCCTATCAATTTTAAATGTATACTTCAAAGAAGACACTAAACCATGACCAAGCTGCCTTCTTATAGACCTGGATGACATCTGTGATGGGTCTGATAAGGTACGCCATCCAAGAGTGTATGCTAAGTTATGGTGCTTGGTCGAGATCAAGCCAAGAGATGCACCCAGTAACTGAGATTTGTACGAGGAAGCCTCTTGCCAATCTTGGGAAAGCATGAAAAGCCGTGCCACAATAGGAGTTAAAAAACCTCTAACTCGAGGGGCATGCAACCCGACACTCACCTCAGTCGCTTGGTTAGCCCCATAGGCCAAAGAAGCATCCCATAGATCACCATAGCCCAAAAAGTTCTTATACTTAAGAGCACCTTCAGCAGTCCAAGAACTAGTCTACAAACAACACAATTTTCGCACAAATAAACAATAGAATTCCCTTGCCCTTGTTGACACCTCAAACATAACAGGAAAATAATTGTCCGGACAAAACTTAGATACATTCCCATAGGCGTTGTTTGTATTGTTCTCTCATCAGAATTAGAGTATCATCTCAGTAATCCACACAATAGAGCTTTGTATTAAAGGATTATATAAATTACCGAGATGAATATCCAATTCTGATTAAAAATAGTAGAGACAACACCTTAGGAACTTAGAGTAAATTTGTCTAAATAATATGATGTAGTAGTATATACATAAAAAACGTGAGACCATAGACTGTTAAGCTTAATTTTCTCACTTCTCACTTGATACGCTCTTGTATATTTGCACACACGTTTCTGTACAATGCAATGCCTCAAATCAAAGTTACATGTGTCCAGTTCAAGTCAATGCATTATATCAAAATGATGAGAAGAAAGTGTACCGTGGGTTTGTTATAAACGTTGAATTGGCCTGAAACTTTGTTACCGGTTTCGACGACGTCGACGATGACATTGGCAGTGTTTGGGAGTTCTCGCGGCCCAGCCTCGAGGCGAACATTGCAGGAATCGAAGATTTCGAGTTCCTGAAGCCTGGCAATGGCTATTTGCGAAACTTGCATAAGCTCCTGCATGCTGGTGGCGTTCTCTATGCCTCTGAGCTCCGCTTCAATAACCCAATCCTTGGTCTTAGTGTTGCCGTTTATGACCACGTCGTGCACTCGGATCGGAACCAGCTCCGACGACAACCGCCGCGTTAGGGTTTGCACCTTGAAACGCTGCTCGCGCAGCTTGGACGCTGCGGATTGGGGAATTCCGCGATTCGGTTGCCGAACGACGTCGTCGTCCTCGTCGTATTCCTCATCATCTTCTCCTTCTTCATCATTTTCGTTATCGTGGTGGTGGTGAGGTTCCGCATCGCCGTTGGTTGAGTTTTGAGTGTTATTGTTAGGGTTGGGAAGAGAGGGTTCTTCAGTGTTTGTCATTGTTATTGGGATGGAACAAGCCACCAAAGAATGAGTGCGAGTAACAGTGGTTGATTCGGTTCAGTCTGTGACACGCTAAGCATAGCCGTTTTTTAGAAAATGCTTTCAGTTATTAGAAAGAAAACTATAAATTACACATTTGCAAAACATTTTAAATATATAAAAACATTTTTAATTTTTAAAGTTTATTTTTTTATAATTGTCGTTGAAAAAGTTTATCCGCACTTTCTGAGCTAGGCTAAGTTACACTATCTTTTTCGCCAGATATGTCTAATTAATTATATGTTTTTTAATGCAATAGTATTATCTCTGTCGAAGACATAAATATTTATTATATTTACATTAGATGTAGACAAATTTTTGAGAGTGTTATTTTTTTATTCAATTTGACTTTTGGGTAGTTAATTTTTGACATTAACTATAGGATTTTGAAAAATAAAACAGCATTATAAATGTGATAATAAATAGTGATGTTTACTATTTCATTTCTCCTTATACATTATTAAATAAATAATAACAATTAAAATTGATCAGCTTCGAGTATATTGAAAATTGTAAGAACAATATTACTCTCAGTTATGAAGAAATTTATTCACATTTAAATTAGTTAGTTTGTTAGTTTATTCTGTTCTTTTCATCTTTTTATGTTGTATATGTGCAATGTTTGTCTGGTTTTGATGGACAATAATAAGAATTATATGAGTTTAACAAACCAAATAACGTATTGTAGACCATATTATTAGTTTTCTATGTTTAATTTCGTAACCATTTGCGAACAAGAATGTCATACTAACAAACATGTGAATCAATCGATGTGAAATTATTTTAGTTTAACTAATGGCTTCAAGTAAGAATGTTAGGTACATAATTATGTTAAATACTTGGACAGTGAAGTTTGTTTGCTACAATAACCAGATCAATTCGACTAGGATTATCTCTCATAAACATATGTCTATAAGAAACTTTATAATTAGCGGTGTATCTTTTTAAGAAAGAAGAATAAACTTAATAATTGATCCTCTAAACTAATTGCTTGTTTCTATTAATAATTAGTTGTTTTTTTTAGCACCTCCCACATAAGGGACCATGCATAAGAACGGGACAAAAAGAATGATAAAATTTTTGAATTTTCATCAACAAACATGATCTCCACCATCCAAATGATGGAAGAGAGAGGTAAAAGTTAAAGATGAACGAAATGTTACATTTCCCGAAATCTAATTCTAGAAACTGTTTTCAGCCGAAATCTAATTCTAGAAACTGTTTTCAGTATGTTACAGATGAAACATTAGTTTAGTTAGTTTGGCATATATAAAAGAAAATTTAATATTGTGGGATAGACTTCGAGTACTTAGTTTTATTTTATTTTTTTCGAATTGAAAAGTTTTTATGTACGAAAGGTATATATAAAAACTCTACAATCAAATTAGTCTGAATGAGAAAAGATATGAACAATAAATATATATATATATATATATATATATATATATATATAATGTTTTTTTATTTGTAAGAATAATGGTAGATCATTCCACTTTTTATTAAATCTATTAACAGATTATCGTAATAAACATAACTTAAATTTGTGCTTAATTTCGATAAACATGTTTATTGAATTAGCTGTATAGGTAAGACGATAAACACTGTTGGTTCACCGGTTCACCTTTACTCACAAGAATGGCTTTGAAACCAACTTCTCAACATATAGTAAACCGTGTTTAATTTATATTTAAAAATTGAACGATAGTTTGTTTGACCCATTTGAACAGAATGAAAGAGTTGGAAATATCTTATTCGCCTCATGAACTGAATTGAAATTAACTGATATACAAAAAAATCTTCTCTGTGCAATTCCACAAGCTACAATTAAAAAAGCACCGAAAGAACATCACCGCACTTTTCTGGTCTCCCACACGTCATTTGCGACCATGTTCTACAACATAACAAAAATAGATATACTTTGGAACAACTTTCTATGCCTTCACCTGAGGAAAATGGATCACAATGCTAAACCTCTGGAACTTAACTACAATCTGCTTCACTGGTTTCAACGCGCTTCTGTAGAAGCAATCTCAAGCTCTGCCCACCAAAGTGGAGAAAGTCTTGGAACTGCTGATTCAGGTGTTATCTTTGTTATCTCTCGTAGTCTCTCACTGACATCTTTCATTGTTGGTCTTTGCTTTGGATCAGGATGCACACAAGATTTAATCAATGCAGCAACTTGTTCCAGCTGATCCTCTTGGTAAGATACTAGAATTGGATCCACCATATTTTTCAGGGGTTGGTCTCCTTGTAAATAGTGCAATGCCCAGTTTTCAAGTGAGTCCCTTTGTTCCACTGAATAAGGGAGACGACCAGTAACCATCTCAAATAACAAAACACCAAAGCTATAAACGTTACTTTCTAGACTTATTTTTGGCATGTCAATAGCTTTTGTCTCAGCTGAGGTTATCTCATAGGAGAAACTCAAATCTGAGAGTTTGGAAGCATAGTCATCAGTCAAGTAAACAGCTTGAGAATTCAGCTTGATAAGGGCCATAGGAGGGTCCAATTGGTGCATATGCTGCAAGCAATAAGCCATACCCGTTGCAACTCTAAGCCTTGTTAACCAATCCAAGTGCTCAGCTTCTTTTACTGCCATTCACAAGAACAAGCCTATTTACCAACTCAAACACAACAATAACTAGTTCTATGATTTTCAACAAATTTAAACAATGATTTAGAACGTGTTCAAAAATGCATGTTGCTATACTTGGTGTAATCATTACTCTAAAATGATAAAATACTCACTGTGTAAATGCTCAAATAGTGTTCCATTTGGGGCATATTCAAAAACCAACATTCTGGTGAAAGGCTCCTCTTCTTCACAGTATCCAATAAGATTGACAAAGTTCTTGTGGTTCACTTTCGATAACGTATCTATCTGAAACCATAACGGTTAAAAGTTAGTTATAACTACAATGCTTAAATTGCAACTCTACTGTTAAGTTTGTTTGGTCATTTTCTGTTATGATACTCGATACCTTGTTTCTAAATTGAACTTCTAAAGTCTTTGACCAATTCTTGGATGATGTCACCGGAACAGAAGCTACAGCTATTTCAACGCCACTAGACAAAGTTCCTTTGTGCAGTGTGCCAATAGGTGAAGTACCAATTACATTACTAAAATCTTCACATGCTACTTCAAGATCCAATCTCCTTAGCTTTTGAGCACCTGAAAATGTAGAACTCTGTTATGCATTGCATATGGGCATTAGAAATCTAGCTCAGTAATATTGGCAAATGCAGTCATTCAAAGCCAGATCAATTAGATGACCGAAGAACCCTAAAAACAAGTTCAATAATTTCCAATTGTTTGTCGTGTTTCAGGAATCCTGATCAGTGTGCATTATGGGATTTAGATATTCTATTTTTTATTGAAAAGACACGATCCTTCTTGGAAACAGAAATACAATTTTTTAATTATAAGTCATAGACCTTATACCTAATAATGTAGGTCCTAGCATGATAGGCAAAACTTAAAGGCAATTCCTTAGGGACTTTTGTGATATTTTCCTTTTGGATTTGACGTAAAATTCACACAAGATCATGTAATATCAAGTAAAACTTCAAATTTGATGTGAGAACATTAAAACACTATGCAATTGTATCTTAGTTTTATCATGATAAAAATTGTGTGCTGGTTAGATTTACCAGTTACAAATGCCTTCTGAAGCTGTCCACTTAGTCCCGTGGCCCAAGGTCTGACATTAGCCACCTTTGTTTTGCAAATATATATGCCACTGATTAAAAAAAGAAGAAGCACTGCACCACCAAGAACTCCAACCAAAATATGAACCTTTGGTGAAGTGCTTTTTTCAGTTTTGGGTACTGCTCCAGAACCTGGTGTAGAATGGGGAGAAGGAGAATTAGAAGCACTTTTCTCAGGGGGAGTTAGCTTTGGCACTGGTGGAAGAGGAGAAGGTGCCTCTTGAGGTGGATTAACCGCACGATTACGAAGATCGTTATGATCACGATGACGATACAATGGTGGTGGAAGATGAAGTAGGCCACGAGTAGTACCTTTAGCTTGACCAATATGCCTTTAAAAAGAAAATGGTGTGAACTTGTTTTCTAGAAAAAAGAAATAGGATAATCCTATCATACTAATAGAATATGTATACACATATATAATGGACAAGACTTAGAATACAAAATACAAGTACATAATTCCAGAGATGGACCACCTTTCAATTCATTAGTAACATACCATGTGGTGGCTCTTTCTATACAAGCTGGCATTTTAGCAGCATTAGTTAGCTGATTTTCATCTACTTGGCACTCAGAAAGCATCCTCAGTTCATTGATTTCCGGAGACAAACCAACAAGAAATTCATTGTTATCCAGCAAACTACAATTAGAAGAAACTGAGTGAGTATATGTGGCAGAATTTTCTGAAAAAAGAAAAGGTGAAATTGAACTGTTCAAAGAGGGTCATCTACAGGATTGCTAGGGAGATATTGCTCCCAAGATCAGCAGGTGGATGTCCACTGAAGTTGTTGTATCCCAAATCCAAAACCTCCAATTCTTTTAACTCCACAAATCCTTCTGGGATGGTTCCAGAAAAAGAGTTGTTCCGCAAAATACTGCAGCATATTCACCCTCCAATTATTAGAACAAAAGCCAAAATAGAGTTCATGAAGAAAAGGAACTGAGATAGTAAATGCAACCAAGTAACAAAATTACATGGACTTTATGTGGACAAGTTTCACAAGCTCAGGTGCCAGAGTTCCTCCAAGGCAGAGATCCTTCAAATTCCTGAACAAAATATCACTCAAGTTTAAGACTCTAGTGATTAGATAATTTTAACTTGAGAGACTAATGATGAAAATTTGTTATATGACAACAGCCACTGATTTTAAAATCCAAATGAATTTGATGACACAAACGAAGAGAACTTAGAAATAATAAAAAAAAAAACATAAATAGTCCTCTTCTTTTCTTGTGTGGCCATAAACTATACCACAGCATTGGTTACAAATAAGCAGTTTCTGAGAAAACGGCTGAAAAATCAGAACTTACAAGGCCACAACTCTGCCATCTGAGCACTCAACTCCAAACCAATTACAAGGGTCAAAAGATGCCTCATCATCAACCCAATTTGTCAAAGCACCAAAAGGGTCACTCACTATTCTCTGCCTCAACTTCAGAAGAGCATTACCTGCACACAGAACCCACGTTTCAGCATGATCCAAGCAGCCTCAAGATTCCACAAACCCAAAAATCCCACCTTCTTCATTCAAAGAACAGCACCAACCCAAGTTCTGAAACAAGAAAAAAACCGCCACAAGGCGCAACCGGCTGAGTTTGCTGTTCTTTTCCATTCTTGCTGCAAATAGACGGTCTTTCTTGCAAGAACTAAAGGTTAATATCGAAAGGAAGCTAAGTTGGAGAAGATATAGAAAGAAGAAACAAAAGGGTGTGGTCTAAGGTAAAGTAAAGTAAAACATGGAGTTCTAATAAGGTAACATGTGATGACACCTTCAGTTGAGATTGGTGTGTGTTTTGTATCAGTGAATGGACCCAAGAGACTTGAAAGCGCGTTCGCTGTCACTGAGCTAACAAGTCATAATAGTAGAACGGTGCAAGCAGTGAGCCAAGGACAATAACATGTTCATATAACCTTTTTAATACGTTATTATTGTTAGTTTCACGGAAATATATATAAAAAAAAAAATCTTGTGATGCTATTAATTCTTTCAACATTTTAATAATTAAATTATTTTTGAAATATTTGTATTGTCTGTTTATGAAGTCCGATTGTATATTTTAATATTCTTACTCTTTGACAAAATTTCACCTTTTCACCACAAAATATCAAATATCAGTTTTTTTTCTTCACTAAAATCGATTTTTATTTATAGTTTACTATTTTTTTAATATATTTCAGTCATAAATATATTTTAAAACTCTATAAATATGATTGTGTTTGATTTTTAGTTGTTATAAACAATGTAACCTAAACAACGTATTTTTTTTCTTTATGCAATTAAAAAATAATATAAAGGTAATTTTGTTTATGATATATCCTTTTACTAATATTTTTTACGTGGAAATTTATAAACACATATAATGTATTATGTAATATAAAATAAAAATTATATGTGATTATCTTCTTTGAATAATAGTTGTTAAAAAAATAATGATTATACAATAAAAGTAATATAAAAAATAGTATTCACACAATAATTTTAATTAAAATTTATTAAAAAATGAATGTATTTGTATTATTTATAAAAAAATAAATATATTATTTAATGGAATTGTATACTTAAAAATAATATACTATTCTAATTTGAAATATTTTTATCATCTTAAATATTTTAGCTAATATTTCTATGTTTAATGTCAAAATTAGTGGTAAAAACTTTAAAATTTGTCAAGATATATAAATTTTCTTAAAAAAAAATTAAATTATATATATGTGTGTATAGTCAAGCACAAGTCTTAGTCAAGTCTTAGCCTAGAGCCATGGAATAAATAAGAAATGGACATGAAAATATGAATGAATGGCTGTGTTTGGATAAGGATGATATGATGTGAAGAGAAGTTAAGTTGTGGTGCCATTTATGTTTATGCTTCCATGACTTGACTTAAACATATATATATATATATATATATATATATATATATATATATATATATATATATATATATATATATATAATTGGTGATAAGACATGATTTTCTCCAAGACTTGTCATTAAAAAGTTATATAAATATTACTAGAGCAACTAATTAATTGAGCGTAGTTGGTTGAGTTATAAATTAAGTTTTAAGCATGTTTTTAATCCAATAAATAAGTTTTAGTTTTAACTCTTTAAAAGAAATGTCAATGATGATTATTATAAACTTGTCTTCTAAATTATTTCTATTAATTTCGTAATGACATGATGTATATAAATGTTACATTAGAACTTATTTTAAAATGATATAGTACGTGTTATATCTAACACGTCACATTAGTACTTATTTTAAAATTACACATAACGTGATATATCTGACTTTTGCCTGACTACAACTCAAACTTGTATTAACAAACATATTAAAAGCAACATTAATTATGAATAAATAAGTTTAAAATTATTATAATAAATTCATTATAAATGAGTCTGCAAAATTATAAGAATCATACTTCATAAATTCTTTGAAGCCCTTATACTCACTATATTTCAGCAATTGTAAAGAGAATATATCGGCAAATATATCATTATTATATCTTAATCCTTTTTCTAAAGTTGTTGTACGAAAAATTTCAAAAAATGTTGAATAATTTTAACTACAAATAACATAAGTTAATTGTATAGTAAATAAGTTTAAATTCACTAGGTTTGACTTGGCAGTAAAAGTTTGGATAGTTTGTACGACCTTTTAAATTTATTCAATATTAAAAAGAGAATGAATAATTTAAATAGTAAAATTGTAGAAAATAAATAAATAAAGTTTTGGCAACCTTCTAAAGAGATCAATAAAGGAATTTTTTAAAGGGAATAAAAATTATAAAAAGATTTTATAAACTATTATTTAATTATAAACTCTTATGCAAGATAAATTTATTTATTTTTATAAAAATAATTAAAAAAACTGGTTAATTGTATAAAATGGGGTGAAGTAGTAGGACAACAATAATGTGAAGTAAAGAAAATGAAGAGTGGTTATCCAATATAAGAACGGGTGAAGAGAAAAAATAATATATATCTTATTCCACTTCTTTTAATTCGGTTTATTTTAGGGTAAAATTTAATAAATAAATTTAATAAGCTAATGAAATAAAGTTATCCTATATTATAATAGTGACATAAAAAATCTATACAAATTTAAGCAAATGTTAAGTTGTACTATTAGGAAGTTTACCAATTAATAAGGTAGATCATTTTTAATGGAATATTTTACTATATTTCATTCACAATACTCAAACTTGAGATTGATAGAAATAAACTTAATTTCACTCATCTATTATCTTAATGGGTTTATCTTTGCAATGACCCTTTTAATTTAGAATTTTATAACTCAAATTACACATGAGAGTAGTTAATGTATTTATTGTTTACCATTTATATAATATACTTTTTTTATATTTTACTAACTAAAAGCATGATCGCAAAGTACAAGCAAAGAAGAGAACACCTGTAGGTGACAGTGACTAGGTCATTTGAATAACTTGGGCTGATACGCTCCAATTATAGGTAATTTGTTTAAATTTCCTCATTTTTCGTCAGTGATTTATTTTATTTTGGTCTTCTCCATCCAATTAATCTACTCCCGCCCTAATTACTTTATTTTCATATTCCCCTTCAAAAAATATATCAGAATAATTCTTTAAAAATTATTAATAACTTAATTTTTTAAACACACAATTTTCAATATTTTTTATTTTTTAGCATGTAAAATTATATTATATTGAACTTCATATAGGTTTCAGGCATTAAAAATCTTAAAATATAAATTTAATAAAATCTAAACTTGAAAAATGTTATTATATTAATTATTATTCGAAATAGAAAGTTGTGATAAAATATATCAAATATTTTAATGAACATTTTTAACACGATGAAAATACCTTATAATACAGTCCAAACATTTTAGCAATACCATAGAAAAAGATGGAATGAGTTGTTTGATTTTATTCATGCTATATTGCATAACTAACATTTAAAATCTGATAAATTAGTGATAAATAGTAATATTTATAATAAAAAAATTATACTATGTTAGTCATGTACTGGTATTTGGATTTTTTTCTATTATATAAATATTTTTCAATCAAGTTAGCATTTAAAACCGTTGATGTCATTAAAATCGTTGATAAAATATTTCATCATAATTTTCTTTTTCAACAATGATTAATATAATTTTTTTTTTCAAATTTAACTTTTATTGAAATTGACATTTTAAGATTTTTTTTTCACTTCCTAAAGCTTATATTCACATGAAGATCAATATAATAAGATTTTACCTTCTGAAAATGGAAATTAATGAAAAATATTTGTTTAAAAAATAAGTTATTGATATTTTTTAAAGAATTATTGTGATGTTTTATTTGAAGAGGGATATGAAAAAAAGAAGAAAGAGAAGCTGGTTAGGGGGAGTGAATAGAATATCATTTGAATATTTATTATAGTTTAAGATTTTGGTTCATTAAAAAAGACATTTAAGAGATCTAATTCTGTGTATGCATATGGTACAAAGATTAGTAAACTCAGTTTTTTAACAACCATTTTGCTGTCCAAGTTTCCTTATTTTCAAACGTGATTTATGCTGAAATTTTACCTTTATTGTTATATTAATAATCTAGTTAATTTTCTATATTGATTTGCTGCGTTAAATTCCCTTTAATATTCAAAGACTCTCTCCATTGATATTGGCAATATTTGAGGTGCGTCATACTTATCTTTACAACAACTTTGCATAATAGTTCTATGATACTCTCCCTCTAACAGATTAATGCGCATGCAAAGGACAATGTCATTGTGACAGTATAGTTCACGATTGAGGGAGACACAAATGTAACGCAAAGATCCTTAAAATGAAATTTCGTCTGCGTGGGTTTAATTTGTGGCGTTAATAAAGACCATATATCCAACTTCGGTGTTGGAGCAAGACTATTGTTTCTTTGTGCGATAGAGTTTCCTCCTCCAAGGAAGGTACAGTTGCTAGCGGAACACCAAATTGTACAGTAACTTGGCAATAGCGGAGCGTTGAAAGTGAAGAGAAGACAAACACCTACGTCAACGGTGTCGTTGAAATTTCATAAGAGAATGAAAGTCACCGTGCATAATAGCTAAACATTATGAAAAAACTGCACGAGGAATAGTGAACTATAGTACAAGTACAATAAACCCACAAATGTAACTTGAATAATCGAGGGAATGGCAATTGCCATGCTCTTGGTCTCAACATCAACCAGTGTGCTCCTCATCTTGCAATTAACACGTTAGCTCGTTTAAGGGTTGGAATGGCTACTTGTGACTGGGACAGATGGAAGTCATAGTTATTGAGAGTATTTTCAGTTCCAAAGAACTGGTGTGGACTAAATTGGCTATTTCAGACTTTAGGTGTTGAATGAAGTTAAAAACTAGAGAGGTCATGGATCATGTGAAAAGGATACCTCGTCTACAGAAAAGATAGGGATTAGTGAGATAATAGCAAAAAATAAATATGCATATGAGGGTGCAAGGAACAAGTTTGAGCTTTGGGATCTAGAGACCCACCAAATTTAAGTTTTGATTTGAAAACATATTTACAGATCACCAACGATATCTCTCCAGCTGAGATGAGCTATAATAATGAAAAGAATATTAAATGTTGACAAGAGGTGTGGAGATTGAGGCATATTTGAGCTTTCCAATTCCAAGTTGTAAGAGAGTATTCAGATTTGGAAAGAGAACTTTATTGCGTTCATTACTCTTGTACGCGGAACCAAAAAAATCCTTACATTGTATGAACCATAATTTTCAATTAGAAAAAACACATCAAGCCAATTGCTCGACTTATATCCAACTAAGCACTTTCATGCTTAGCATGTTGGATAGAATTTACAACACAGAATAAAATAAACATATCACACTTTCCTGAGAACAACCATGGCACCAAATGGACTTTTTCTCTAAGAAGGTTTTTAGATAAACATAGTCAATGTCCATCCTAATTCCTAACTTCTTACCCACCTTCATCCTAGTCAATGAATCCCACAAGTCATGAATACGGTTCAAAATATAATTTCAGTTCTTAAAGAAAAACTTTTTATTTTGTTCATAGTTCGTCCTTACATTATAAAGACAACAATATAGATAATGAGACAAGCTGGGGTCATGTTAACGTGATAAAAGATGAGAATTGAGCATGAAGAAATTTGCACTATAAAAGAAGTGGGCCAAGCAATCAAAATCAGTACTCCAAAAAGAGAGGGAAATAGATGATGGGCCATACCCTAAACAAGGTCCAACGCACGCTGTTCCCACCTCCTAAGACAATTGCCAACGACCTACCCCAATGATAATTGTATATGAACAAGAACAAAAACTGAATCGAAGACCGTGAGAACAGTTTCGACCCTTTGAAGCAAATTTGGCATCACCCACCACCAGACACAAACAATTTCAGATTATTTCGTATCATGCTAAACGAAACTTCTCAGAGATACCATTGTGTGCTGTCAGTCAGTACATGACTCCAGCATGTCATGCACCATGTGAATCAATAGTGTTAAAGTGTGCCATTACAACAAATCAAACCTAGATCAGAAGCCCTAAAATCATGTAATAATAACAAAATACTATTAATAATTAATTAACAATTAATAATGACGTAAGCCTATTTAGATTTGTAGATCCTCAATTAATATATGTAATGTACTCACATTGATGAAATGCAAGTGAAAAAGTCTTTATTTATGAACATAAATGATTAATTTAAATTCTTCAGTGAGTTGTCTGTGAGCTGTGAGCAGTAACTAACCCATGGAGTAAGTTATTTGGTGTGGCGCGGGTGCACGAAGAAGCAAGCAGGACACCGAATCAAGCCGTTGGGATTGCAAGTCGAACAGCTTCGAAATCCGTTTTTTTCGGTGAAGATTTTGTGACTTCCGTTGCACTCATCGCACACTACGAATCTGAAACCTCCGCAACAGTCGCAAGCGTTCTGATTCGAGCGCGGGAGCCGTTCGATGAGGCGGTGGAGCTCGCCGCTCTCGTGAAGCTGGCGGACATCGTCGGCGCCGCCGATGTAGACGCCGCCGACGAAGACGCGTGGCAAGGCGAGGTCTCTGCGGCGGCCGAGAACGGCGTGGAGTTCGTCGCGGAAGCGGTCATCGATGGAGACGTCGCGCTCGTCGACGGCGACGCGGAGGCCGCGGAGGATGGATCGGACAGCTCGGCAGTCGTCGAAGGTGCGGCGGACGACGCGGAGGCTGGTGAAGTAGACGACGACGCCTTGGTCAAGGCCGGGCGGGAGGGCGGCGGGGACGGTGGCGCGCGAGGCACCCCAGGCGCGTAGGACGGCGGTGGAGATCCGGACGCGGCGGAAGAGCGACGGAGATTTGGGAGTAGCGGGGCCGGATTCGGGCTTTTCTTGGAGGAGGCTCTGAATGTCTTTGAAAGATGAGCAGGAGAAGCTTAGGGTGCGAGATCGAGAATGTGACGGTAACGGCGATGACGAGGGCGACGGTGACGGTGACGGTGACGGCGGCGGATTGTTGCGGAACCGGTTGGGTGAATTAAGCCACGGTGGCCACATGAGAAGTTATTAGGAGAAGGGAAAAGGGTTTTGAGGGTAGTGAAGAGGAGTAAGAGGGTAACGCTGAAAGGAGAAGAAGCGTTGAGTGTGGGGGTTATAAATGGAAAAAGTGTTATTAATGGTAGGTGTTATACATGATGCATCATCATTGTTACTCTATAATCATAACCCTACCAACAGCTGCATGTGCCTTTCTTCCTTTTATTATGCCTTTCTACAAATATTTTCATTCTCAAGCTTTTTAAATCTTCACCTTTCACAATGTTTCACATGTTAAACCTAAAATATTTGGAAAATAAAATAAAAAATCTTAAAATACCACCGTAGTTATATAGTATAAGTTGAAAAGGGATGGAAAAAATTGTAGGCGAATATATTTAGGAATGAAAATATTATGCTTATTGCTGTAAAAATGTATTATATTATGCTAATTTAGATTATAGTTTTGTTTGAATATATTTTAGAAAATATTTTATAAATATTTTGAATGATTTTATTCTTTCTTAAAATAGGTTATTTCTTAAAATAGGATAAATCTTATAAATTATATTATTAGAAAAAGATGGCATTCATTTTAGGTCAGAACCTACCACTAACGCTCACCCTGGCACATTGTCATGTCTACTTTGAAGTTTCAATGCTGGAACTTGATCATAGTAAAGTCATTTTTAACATGGAGAGTTTTAAATATATAAATGTGTTAATTATTGCCAGAAAAGATTTGTCATTCATAATTTAAAGTGATTTTATATAATTAGGATAATAATGAAAGTGGATCAATAGATTTATCCGAGTGGGTTGACCATAGATTGTTCAGAAGTGAGTTGGTCTAACCCATATCACTTTTTCGTAATTTTTAAGAAATACGCAAGCTGTTTCCTTTAAAATAATTAAACATTTAATATGAAGTTTTAAACTAATAATGTGACATTTTTAATTTTAAAGAGTGATTACAGAATCATTAAGGATGAAATGTATGATGTGATAAAATCTATGTATTTTGTGAATAAATCCTCCTGTTATGAAATTTGAATTAAAATAGAATGTAGTCAATGCAATTTTTTTACATCTGATTACTTAGAGTGATTTAAGTATATTGCATTTTGATAATTTTATTATATTATAAAAGATACTTGTATAGGGTTATGAGTATGAAATAAATGGACAGACAATAAATTTTGAAATAGTTAAGGTTGAAACACGTAAAACATGTGATTAAATATATAATTTAAAAATATGGTACACTAGTAGTAAAATGTGTATATTGGATAAACATGGAAACCAATTCAATCCAAATAAATGAAAATATATGCGTTATTTGTTGTTAAACTAATCTCGATTTAATTCAATCTAAATTAATTTTTTTATTAAACTGGTAAAAAGTTTGTTCTTTCCTAGAAACTAGATTTAAAGTTATTAAATGATAATAATTTTAATAATAATATAAATATTATTCTATTATTTTATTAACTAATATATTTTTTAATTATTCACTTTTTCAAATATTTGGAATAAATTGAAAATATCAAGTCAAATTTAAACGAGTTTATAAAATACAAAATAAAGTGATTCTTACCACAAATAACAATTATTTAAAAAATGTCTTAATATAATAATATTTTATTTCATTACAAAAGTCTATTTTGTTTAAACATTATTTTAATATATAAAATCATTTTCAATTTGAAAGTGATTATAATTGTACTTGCAATCATGAGAAAATTTAAAACAAACGAATAGGAATGAAAAATGAAGAACTGTTTGTAATCTTAAAAAAAGAAAGTAATGAGTATTTAGATAATTGAGAAACTAAGTCTATTTTAAATGAGCATGTCATATTTAATGATTATAAACAAAATTAAATTTAATATAATTTGCTGATAAAAAAAACACAGTATCCATTAATAATAAGACTTCAAAGAAAAATAAGCAAAATACAAGAAAATAGATAATTAAGGAGTAATTAAAACTTTATCACATTTTTAATCCTTTAGAGAAGAGAATCTCTTCATAGGACATCTCTTGCTCCACTTTCAACACATAAGGGAAAGCAAGAAATACACATGTTTAAAACTTTAGATGTTTATTTTAGGCAAAAGAGCTTAACCCTTAATTCTTTTAATAAATACAAACCTTAAACATTAATTATGTTAATTAATTCTAAAACTTTATTTTATTTACAAATAAATACATTGAAATTTAATTTCATATAACTTATTATTTTTTAAATAGAAAACTGAAATTGTAATATTATCCTATAATCTTTAAACCTTTTTCATTTTTTTTATGAATATTTTTTTTTCTGACATATTGAAGTTAACCCATTTAGATTAAATCAATAATCCATTATTTTTTTAGAAAAAAATTATAAAAAATAAGTTTTAAGCATTGACTAGAATAAAATAAAAAATTTAGGTGTATATTTATAAATTGAAATAGGTCTTATTTGTTGTTATATTAAACTCGATTCAATTTAATCTAAATTAATCTTTTTTATTAAATTGGTGACAAGTTTTTTCTCTCAATAAAAAACCTTAATAAAATTCAAAGTTATTAAATGATAATAATTTTAATAATAACATAATTATTATTTATTATTCTATTAACTAATATATTCTTTAATTATTCACTTTTTCAAATATTTGAAAGAATGAAAACATCAAGATATGTCAAATTTAAATGAGTTTAACAAAAAAAATACAAAATTAGGAGATCTTTTTTACAAATAACAATTATTTGAGAATGTCTCAATCTATTAATGTCCTTTTCATCAAATAAGTCTATTTTGTTTAAACATTACTCTAACAGATAAAATCATTTTCAAATAACTTGGAAGTGATCATAAAAGCACTTTAATCACATTTTTAATTAAATAAATTTAGAAGAAAAGTGAGAATAGAAATGAAAAATGAAGAACTTGTTTGTAATCTTAGAAGAAAATAGCAATGACAATTTAGATAATTGAGAGACTTTGCGATCTAATGACTGTAAACAAAAATTAAACTTTAATACAATTTACTGATAAATAACACAATCTACATTAATTATAAGACTCCAAAAGGAGAAAAAACAAATTACAAAAATATAGATAATTGAGGAGAAACCAAAACTTCATCACATTTTTAATCCTCTATAAAAGATAATCTCTTCATAGGCCACCTCTTGCTCCACTTTCAAGGCATCACCCAAAGCAATAACTATGCATGAAAGGAAGAATTAAATTAGGCTTTAGAACTTTAGATGTTTATTTTAGGCAAAAGAGCTTAACCCTTTAATTCTTTTAATAAATACAAACCTTAAACATTAATTATCTTAATTAATTCTTAAACTTTATTTTATTTACATATAAATTATTCTTGAACCTTACAATAGACAATTGTAATATTATCCTATAATCTTTAAACCTTTTCATTTTTGTATGAATAATTTTTTTAACATATTGAAGTTAACCCATTAAAATCAATAATTCATTATTTTTCTAGAAAACATATTTATAAAAAAAGTAAGTTTTAAGTATTAACCAGAATAACATTAAAAATTTAGGTGTCTATTTATAAATTGAAATATGCCTTATTTGTTGTTAAATTAAACTCTATTCAATCTAAATTAATATTTTTTATTAAATTGGTGACAAATTTTTTTCTTTCAATAAAAAAACTTAATTAAATTCAAAGTTATTAAATGATAATAATTTTAATAATAATATAATTATTATTCTATTAACTAATATATTTTCTAATTATTCACATTTTCAAATATTTGAAAGAAATTGAAAATATCAATATATGTGAAATTTAAACGAGTTTAACAAAAACATATAAAATTAGGTCATTCTTTCCACAAATAACAATTATTTAAAAAATGTCTCAATCTATTAATACCATGTTTTATCAAATAAGTCTACTTTGTTTAAACATCACTCTAACAGATAAAATCATTTTCAAATATCTTGGAAGTGATCATAAGCGCACTTGCAATCATGAGAAAATTTAGAAGTGAATGAAGAATAAAGAAGTTGTTTGTAATACTAGAAGAAAATAACAATGACTATTTAGATAATCGAGAGATTTTGCGTGTTTATCTTTAACGAGTATGTCATATCTAATAATTGTAAATAATATTAAACTTTAATATAACTTACTGATAAAGAACACAATCTGCATTAATAATAAGACTTCAAAGGAGAAGAAATAAATTGCAAAAACATAGATAATTGACGGAAACTAAAACTTCATTATATTTTTAATCCTCTATAGAAGAGAATGTCTCCATATGGCACTTCTTGCTCCACTTTCAACACGCATCATGGGAAGCAAGAATTACACATGAAAGAATTAAATTAGGCTTTAGAACTTTAGATGTTTATTTTAGACAAAAAAAAAAAAAAGCTTAACCCTTTAATTCTTTTAATAAATATAAACCTTAAACATTAATCATCTTAATTAATTCTTAAACTTTATTTTATTTACAAATAAATACATTGAAATTTAATTTTATATAACTTATTCTTGAACCTTTCTATTTTTAAATAGACAACTGAAATTGTAATATTATCCTATAATCTTTAAACCTTTTCATTTTTCTATAAATAATTTTTTCTAACATGTTGAAGTTAACCCATTTAGATTAAAATCAATAATTCATAATCTTTTAGAAAAAAAATTTATAAAAAAATAAGTTTTAAGTATTAACTAGAATAAAATTAAAAATTTAGATGTCTATCTATAAATTGAAATATGTCTTATTTGTTGTTAAATTTAACTCTATTCAATTCAATCTAAATTAATCTTTTTTATTAAATTGGTGACTAAGTTTTTTCTTTCAATAACAAAAAAAAACTTAATTAAATTCAAAGTTATTAAATGATAATAATTTTAAGAACAATATAATTATTATTCTAGTAATTAATATCTTTTTTTTTAATTATTCACTTTTTCAAATATTTGAAAGAAATTGAAATCATCAAGATATCTCAAATTTAAATGAGTTAAAAAAAAAAGTACAAAATTAGATTATCCTTCTCACAAATAACAATTATTTGAAAAATGTCTCAATCTATTGTGTCCTATTTCATCAAATAAGTCTATTTTGTTCAAACATTACTCTAACACTTAAATCATTTTCAAATAACTTGGAAATGGTTATAAGCGCACTTACAATCATGAAAAAAATTTAGAAAAAAAGTGAGAATAAGAATGAAGAACTTGTTTATAATCCTAAAAAAAAACAACAATAACTATTTAGATAATAAAGAGACTTTGCACCTATTTTGAATGAGTATGTCATATGTAATGATTGTAAACAAAATTAAACTTTAATACAACTTACTAATAAAGAACACAATCTGCATTAATAATAAGACTTTTCAAATAAGAAGAAACAAATAGGAAGAACATAGATAATTGAGGAGAATAAAAAATTCATCACATTTTTAATCCTTTAGAGAAGAGAATATCTCCATAGGGCACTTCTTGTTCCACTTTCAACGCATCACGGGAAGCAAGAACTACACATGAAATTAAATTAGACTTCAAAACTTTAGATGTTTATTTTAGACAAAAGAGCATAACCCCTTAATTCTTTTAATAAAACAAACCTTAAACATTATTTATCTTAATTAATTATTAAACTTTATTTTATTTATAAATAAATACATTGAAATTTAATTTCATATAACTTATTTTTGAACCTTACTATAGGAAATTGTAATATTATCCTATAATCTTTAAACATTTTCATTTTTATATGAATAATTTTTCTAACATATTGAAGTTAATTCATTTAGATTAAAATCAATATTTCATTATTTTTTAGAAAAGTATTTATAAAAAAAAAACGTTTACTCATTAACTAGAATAAAATTAAAAATTTAGGAGTTAATTTATAAAAAAACAATAAAATGTAAGGAGAAATCAGAAAAAAAAAATGAAATTCAATATGCATTTTTGTAAAAGGTGATTTTTTGACAATAAATTAAAAAATTAAAGTTTAGAATATTTATTTGAAATCAAAAGTAAAG